>Ga0123353_10003544_pt1 | contig 19761 bp, 16 predicted proteins | sample TergutLab28metaG_3_FD_92763 | JGI IMG/M metagenome (GOLD analysis project Ga0123353, IMG submission 92763) | Labiotermes labralis P3 segment gut microbial communities from Petit-Saut dam, French Guiana - Lab288 P3 | ecosystem: Host-associated > Arthropoda: Insects > Digestive system > Gut ... | reverse complement strand
CCCTCCCCCCTCCCCCCGTGATTTATTTTTTTTTAATATAAAATAGCATGTTTTTTTTTCCCCCCCCGCCCACCCCAAAAAATTATAAAACCACTCCCCCCCCCCCCCCCCCCCCCCCCCACTACACACTTAAGAACTAATAATCCTACAAACTGACAGTCACAGCACTGACCACTGAAAGCAACATTCAGTAAACTATAAATACATAAACAAATAAAACATTTTCATAGCAATAAAGTTGCTATCAGAACTGACCATGACTCAGTCAGCCTAACCCTTTAAAGACTAAAATTAGCCTGAATTATATGTAAAAACCAGTCTGTACCATGCAGTAAAAATACTCCCACTCACTTATAAAAACTATTCAGTTAATGCTGTATAGGAAAATGGTGAGAGTTATCATCCAGCCCACAGCCAGATCACTACAGTAACTGAGATGTTCTGGCTCCCACATATGACTGCAAACAATACATAAAAATGCATGCCTACTAAGACTCACCTCATTAGCACATGGAAACATACGTTCCACCCTTATCTGATGTTGATGGTCACTCTCAAATCTGTTACCATGATCGTAGAACTGCACCCTAGACTTCCTCACTTCTCTCAGTGATCTGGTTGTTGTGGATGATGTTGGACGAGTCTGAAGCCTCGATTCAGCTGAAGAGCTTCTCTCACTCACATCATCAGATGTATCCAAACTATACATACAAAACACTATAACATCCAATTTGAAGTTATTTTCCCATCTACATTTAGGTCTCTCAAATAGTCTCTTCCTTTCAGATTTTAAAAATACAGTATGTGATACACATTTTCACTGATTCTGGTGTTACATCCCAACAGACCAGAATCCTTCATTACATGTCTGTGAAAATGTCAAAACTTGCATACATACTCATTTCTCTCATTCATCCTGATGTTGCAGACTTCAGATCACCCAAATAGTAGTGCCTTGTGAGCAGTACACATCAAAAAGCACCTCATCATACAATTCTCTCCATCCTCCAAACACCACCTCCTTCTTAGTGCCAAATATTCACCCCCAGAACACTGATCATAATAATAAGACTCTCTGTCCTTGTTCTTCCCTTAATGTCAGCAACCAAGCAATGCACCCATAAAACAAACACATAAAAGATACAGTTCCCAATTACGCATAGCTCCATAACTCAGCTTTGTTCCTGTTGAATTACTACCAATGAAAGGTACAACTATTTTGTTAGCTGTGAGAACTGTGCCTGTTAGCAAACTTGCAGGACAACTCTGTATGCTACTTTTATCATGTCTCTGAGCATGACTGCTATCACAGGACATCCTGGCAGGTGTGGGACTCCTTTGCAACACAACTGTCACGCTCAGGGACACAATAAAAGAAACACTTGTGTAATACCCTGTCAGTTGCTGAGTTTTGACACCAGTGAAGTGTCACACTGTGGCTGTCAGCATTAGGCCACACCAACATGTCACCACACCTTAATGAAGTGGTGTCTTCCTGTCTGTGCACTTGCTGTGACTCTGGTTCTGATGGACTTGGTGTCTCTTGTGCTGCTGCTGTCACAATTTGCTGAGGTGTGCAGGTGCAAACCTCACAACCACATGTACAATGCGGACTGTGGGCAACCCCAAGTGGCCGCTCCTGTTGCTGCTGAAGGTGACGATGCCTAAAAATGGGTGAAGAAGTAGCACAATTACGTGATGACAGAAACGAACACAAACTTGGGATTAAGTCTGTTTGGATGTGGTACTGTGTCACTGGGTTAGTGGTGCCTGCAGGCTCTAGGGATCCTAGTGCTTGCAAAACACTGGAGCTCATTGACACAATATCATACCCCAGCAGACTGGAATCTTCACTGAAACAGCTTCATCACACAAAACAGCTCAACTCTAAAAAGCGTAAGTTATACATTTAAAATTTCTGCTTTAATACTTGTTCTTAAAAACACTCAAACATTGCACCTTTTCTGAATCTTAAAGCTCTGTGTTTGGTTTCATTCACCTCTGTCACATGTGAGTACAAGCATCCAGCTTTCTAGGAAACAAAACCCCATCCCCAGTCCTTCAAGGATGCTTCAGTATGCTTCCCTTGTACAATATCTTACCTTTTAATATTACCCATGTACCATGCAGAAAGATGATATTAGGATGTTTATATATGATTGCATACATTTTACACATTTTTGTACAGAGCTATTGCATAGTTGTCGCAATAGTCATTCTAAAAAAAAAAAATCTTACATTTTCTTTGGTGTTCGTTTCAGTGATTTACGTAGTGATGTCACCACTACGGACCTCAAATCTTCAACAGCTCGCACAAAGTTTTGCTGTTTTCTTGGTGCATTCTTCTTCTGTTCCATGTCTGCCAGCTGCAGTCTCAGTTTTGCAGTAGCTTCTCTCCCTCTGTCTTGTGCCTGTGTCCAGTTTCTCTTGCGTTCAGTTTCCAACACAGCAGCTGGCTCTGGCTATAAGTGTCAATTCATAATACAATAGAGTTTTTTAGGTTGTTCAAACTGGTTGGCATGCCATGGAGCAATTAAATGGGGAAAGAGCTACAGTGAAGGACTCAGTGCACACCCCGATCCATGCCACATGGAAATCTAGCTTACCCTGCGTACATCTCCAACTGATTCCCATACACATTAGAATATTTGGCAGTGAGAAGGGTGAGGAACTGGCAAAAATTGGAACGAATAAGCCACAACCAGCAGTCAACATGATGTTCACTTCTGCCAAGAACAGTGACACTGTGGTGAAGAAGCCTCCAAGCCCACTATCAACAGGTTCAGCACAGACATATCATGGGAATGCTTTGCCATGTCACCTAACCTGCCAAGGCAAGTCAATGTCGCTGAAGTTTAGGCTAGCCACAGGCCACAGTTACTGCCAAACACACAGATCAATATTCCCAATGGAAGCAAGGCAGTCCTTATGCACCCGAAAGAGTAAAGAATCTAAAAAAATATCAATAGCAAGCTTCTGTGTACTGGACAGCATGGTGCACGATGGCAACACTCATGAGTGAGCACTAGATGAAGAAGAGAAGAAGGCTGTTCACATGAACACCTTTTGGGTTTTTACACCACATAGTGGGGGTCTGTTTTCCTGTTTTGGAGGAACCATAGACCACGAAGACGGACTTTTCCTAAGCATATCACACAAGCCTCTTGTCAATTCCCTGAAAGACAGCAGGCAATCTCTGAGAATGAAAGCTTGCTCTCAAGAGGCCACTCCACCTCACTCTAATACCAGTGTCCTTATGAATGCAGCTTATCACTCACATCTGTCTGCCTGCACATCTCTCACTGCTGGTCCTAACAACAGTCATAATTGCAATCATCAAATCCCATGAGCTCAGTATAATGCCCAGCCCCTCTTTCCACTTACACAGCTACAGCTGACCAAAACTGCCTCAAACCTTCTATTTAACCAACACATCCCAATGTATTCAGCACACAAGAATGGCAAATGAAGTCCAGTGTCACTGACATGCACTGCACACAGTTATGTATGGTTAACAAAAGCAGTTCACCATGCCATCAGTCACGCAGACAGTTGCCAGCCTCTCAACACAAAGATATGCTCTCAGGCTAGTTCATGTAGGATTTTTGCTAGGCAAAGTGGCAAGGTTACAGAATTTTCCCCCAAATACTTTGGTTTTCCTCTGGCACAATCATCCCACAATGCTCCATACTCATTGACTCATCTATCACTGATGCCACATGATCTCAGCAAATGACTGTACCTAAGCAACACGAGTATGAGACACAATGTAAACCTGCATTCAGAAGGTGCACAGTTTGAATCTCGATAGGGACAATAGCAATCTTCCTGACTGGGGTACTTTGTAGTTATCCTCAGTCTCTCCAGACAGGTCATCACTTACACTATGAATCTTCAGGTTCCATAAAAGACAAAAAAAAATTTTTGACTGAGTAACTATCAGCTCCTCCAAAAGTTAGCTGTTTAGTTACTTAGTGACAGAACAAAGTCTCTTTGGCTTATTTACTATATTATAATCGAAATAACATGGAAGGTATGGGGAAAAGAACACAAATGTCTAGCCAAGAATGGTAAAATTCAAATCAGGTATGTCTGACACAACTGTTCCAGTATGCCCACATAAGGGGTATTTATGCCTTTAAAGACTAAGACTAACCTGAATTAAAATTCAATATCCAGTCCATACTGCGCAGTAAACACACTCCCTTTAAGTTATAAAAACCAACCAGTCAGTGCTGTACAGTGAAATAATCGCTGTTTGTTCTGAGATCCATACAAAACACATAAATACACTGTGTGGGCAGAACACAGAATTGTTGAATGTTAAACTGGTGGTTCATATAGTGACCAGTGACTGTGAAGTGTTAACAGCACTCAGACTATACAGCAACACATAATATGACACCAATCAGTGAAGAATGCATTGCTAAGAATGTGGAGGAAGTGACCACAGCCTAAGGCAAACCAAAACAACTGTCAGAAGCCACATTTCCAGGCTGAGAATTGAACCTAATATTTCCTGAATACAAAGTAGGAGTCCTGATCATACATACTCTCAAACTCTCATGTGCAGTGAAGCTGACAGTTTGCCAGGTGGTGGAGCTGTGTCACTCAGCCAGTAGTTCCCAACATTCTGAAGGATCACATGCCACCACCTGCAGGGTCAAGCAGCAATTTAATTGCAGTGCTTAACCCTGAAAATGAAGAAACTAAGACCCTTCAGAACATCAGCAACTATTCACTCAGCAATACAACGTAACATCCCAGAACAGTGATGCCTTCCACAGCACCACCAAGAGATCCTCATGTAAACTCACCTGCAAAGCTGCTTGCCTATGTCCCATGCCGACTTCATCAAGACAATCTTGGTAATGATGCTGCAAGAGTAACAACTTGCGAGCTTGCAATCTCTGTAACTCTGCACTCTGGTGTCGTTCAAAGGCACTGGCCTGTTGAACTTGCTCATGTCTGACTTTCTGGCGTATGTGATATGCTATGTCTTTAGACTGCTGACGGACCTGAGGCAAGTAACACACAGTTATGCATTTACGACCAACTCTTTATAGAAGATTCAAGACTTGTGAAATATGACACTGTGTTGCTGAGTGAGAAGTTCTTGTTTTATAGGAACATGGTGCCTTCATGTTCATTGTCACGCAATGAAAGCTAGGAGAAACTCTAATCTTACAAACTAATGATTATTCACGTTGTGGTCATCTGGGCCACAATACCACACAGTGTGACAGGTGATTACCAATATACTCTTGCTACCTAATGGGTACACTGAAGATGGAGGCAGTACTGTCCTATAAAATGCTGGTATCCATGTACCAGAACACATTGTATCATGTGGTTATATATCGGGTCCTTACTGTACCTGACAACCAGTGTCTGTCACTTCCTGCCAGTACTCTGCCATGAGTGTGGATGGTCCGCTGAGTGGATTACATAACTACAATAAACAAGATGACAGTAAGTGGCAATCAATAGTTGTCAGATAATATAATGACCCCACCCTTGTAGTAAGGGTACAATACAGTCCCTTGGTATTGCAGCTTCAATTTTGTCTACTGTTTCAAGTGAGTCATCCCGTTGTGCTGCATACAATCACAAAAACAGGCAGAGTAAAGTCAAACACAACTCTGAATGTTTTACTGCTAAGGTGTTACATTCACATAGCATATCTTAGGAACAACTAAATGTTTGGGCCTTTTCCCAGGCCATCATCAGGTTGATCATTTCTTCCTTTCGAGGCAACTATACAATATGCAATATCAAGCCTTTTGTTTCTAACGAGATCTCGTTTTCATTGATAAAATTTTCATTTTCATTTTTGAATATAAATAGTGGAATACAATTATTGTAAAAATTAAAACAGTTATAAAATTCTAAAACTTAGGCAGTGTAATTTTGGAGAGGGGTATCACAATTAGGGAATATAATGTTTTACTATGTTATTTTGCCTTCGGCGGAGTGATGAAATCATGTGTGGTGTTGTAGTAATTGAATTCTGGAAGAAGTTATGTAGAAATTGGTTTTTCGTCATCTATAGTGGTAGTCACCAGCCACTATGTGAATAAAAACACCTTAGCAATAAAACATTCAAAGTTGTGTTTGACTTCACTCTGCCTGTGTTTGTGTTTGTCTACATTACTAGCCCCTGGGATAAAAACTGAAGTGTTTGGAGAGAAATTTGCCACTTTTCTCACCACAAATCCCACATGAACTACCACGAATCTGAACCTAGACCTCCACAACCCAGAACATGACATGAATATGCACCATCATGTAAACCTCAGAATTATAATTATCCATCATAACATGGACAGGAGAAAAACTTTTAAGCATGTATAGTAGGAACAAGATAACTTGCTAGCTGAGATCCTTTAATCTCTATATAGTTGTACATAGCACAGTGTGGTCGGTGCTAGGCTCACTTAAGAAGGACCAGGCATCACACTTCTTCAAAAACATTTACTGTATTGGGAGCACATTTATAGCTTGAGTCACTGTGGACTTCTTGAACCAAAGAGAAAATGCTTCATGGTGTATGTGCAAAGCTTCCCCTGTTGCCAGCTTTGCCTCTTTAGTCTTGTGCCAACAATCAGTTACCATCTTGTCACCACTATAACATTCTGAGAGCAACATAATGCACACCCCCTTTACCCAATCATAAGGAAGAGTTTTTCCTACATTATCATTTCAAAAATGTGCATCAACTTATAATTAACCACCAAGTTAAACACATTCTGTGTATAAACTTTCCTGAAAACTGTGAAAGAGGAGGTTACATTATGATCCTGTAAGAAGTAATATCAAGCAATATTGCAGTTGTATGCCATTGTTTTGGAGGAACTAGCTTCACTGAACTCTAGGACTGAAGTGAGTAGCATGACAAACCATACGACTATATATAGGCAGGTTGCAAAACAAGTGAACAATCAGATCCCAGGGAGGCATCAAGGAGAAGGATATTAACCTATTCATTACACTGACTTGAATATCTGGGTTAAAATTATTTTAACACTCATTTTTCATACTTATTTACTTATACTGCTGTTTTAATCCCCTTCATGTGGGTCCCTTGTCACAACAACATGGTGTGCCCTCAGGCTGCTGAGTGAGGAATGCCCTTTGCACATAGTGGGCAGCTGTGAATACAGTAGAGGCTGAAGTTTGGGATTTTGACATTCCCAATCACCCATTTTCATGTTGTTGTTTTGACATTTTGTAGCTGGTCAAGAAAAACTGAGATCAGAAAAAATGGCTGGTAAGTCTGCTCTACCCTCTCCTGCCATTGCACAGTCAACTCTCAGCCCACTCAAGCTCAGTTTTGCACTAAGTGAGGTTGATTGGTGTCATAATTCAAGGTTTGGCACTAACCTTCAATTATTTGATGTCTTCAAAAAACTGTTGTTACTTTATTTAAAACAAAATTTTATTTTTATATTCTTCCGACGTTATTTTATAGTGCTGTTACTAATACATCGTATTTTCTTGTAGCCACATAAATGTTTTACACTGAAAGCAGATTCTCTTACTCATGACAGTTTCATCTAACAGGTCAACTACTGATCATATATCTGCATTCATCAAGTACTTGGAAAACGAGAATACACTGACATGGTGCATCCGCTGTTTAGACTTCAGGAAAGTAAATGATTCAGTTAGGAAGGAGGCCTTGTATAACATTCTCATTATGTACTAGTTCTACATTCATGTTAATACAGAACCATTATATGATGATTAATTCTACATCCAGTTGTTTTACTACCTATTATGAATCGCTGGAATGTTTTGATAAATAAATAAATATGGAAGAGGCGTCCACCTATAACCTCAAAAGTAAGATTTACGTTCTCGTAACATGGGCATTCTAAACATATTCTACATTCCTAAGTGGTTTTATGGTGACTATCTAAAAATAATTACCTGTTCTAGTCGTAACCTTCGGCGACGATTTATTTCAGTCTTCTTTAAATGTTCAATATCTGTAATTAACATCTTTCCTCTTCGAATGCTTACAGGACTTATATGGGCCGACACGTTACTTGACATCCTCAGGATATCATTTCCCAAGCGTCTTTATTAAGGAAAAATTCGCTGTTACACATTTCTAACCTCGTTCCTTGGTATTACAAGTCATAAATAAAGTACAATGTGCGAAAAAGCTCCTTAATATAGGAATGTAACATTTGTTTACAATCATTCGTCAAGATTTGAAACTTCAAACTTCACGATGAGTCGTTGTTGATGTTGGATGCACTGCATGTGCAACGAATCTTTGCCTTTAACATGCTTACTGCGATGTATACGTATGTAATTGCCCTAAATTAATACGCAGTAGAGGCAGTGTTCTTGTCTCTCATTGGGCTTAGAATGTTATCTATCCCTCTTTCCACAAACGAAATAAAAAATACGGACGTTAAATTTAAAAGCTATTTAGTCCATATCCACATAACAGATACTGCGACGCTTTTCAGTGTTTTGGACCAATGAAACAAATGAGAAACGAAATAACAATCAAGTTTCCCGAAGTTAGGTTAGAATTCTAATGCAAATAAAGCTTTTATCCTTCCAGTTGTATGCTATTCGTTTGCGACATTGTAATGTGTCGTACTATTATTTGCTAAATTGATAAATCACGCGTTATTTAGTAATTAAGGTACAACGAATTTTCATTTTCAGCAATTGGTATGTGCGGTCATTGCCACCGGTCGTCCTTGGGTTTTGGTGGAAGCATTATTTTCTTGTGAGATACGACGGATATCGTCTCGTTCGAAGGGATCCGTATGTCTTAATAAACCATTTTCATGACTGTGACAATGAGCTTTTCAAGTGATGAAGTCAATTTCCTAGTGTACCGGTACCTACAGGAGTCAGGTACGGCAATTTTGTTCTGAGACCGACATGTTTATAAACATTTTGCGATATTGTCGACCAGCCCATTTGTTTACGTTTTATAAGTAAATTCTGTTGAAGTTTTATAACTTCTACACAGTACCAGTTAGATGTATATATATGTTTTATTGAAGTTGATAACCGCAAATAACCTATTTTCCAAATTGGAAGGAGTCTTGAATAGTGTTTACCTTTTCAGGCTTCCAGCATTCGGCCTACACGTTTGGTATAGAATCCCACATTTCACAGTCCAACATTAACGGAGCTCTAGTACCTCCAGCTGCACTTCTCAGTATACTTCAGAAAGGACTGCAGTATACTGAAGCAGAAATAAGCATCGGAGAAGTAACTACTAATTCATTTAAGATTCATGTTGTATTCCTGTATAGAATAAGCTGCTCTTATAATCAGAATATTAAAGTTCTTTATAAATATCTTGTTTAAAATCTCACTCTAAATTATCGTCTTTTAGGACGGAACAGAACAACGCTTGGTGGAAAGTTTGTCACTGATTGATGCAGTGATGCCTGATGTTGTTGCAAGTCGACAGAACCAACAAAACCAGCAGAAGCAACAGATAGTTAAGACTGAATTGCAGGACACAAACGGTGAAGAAGGTAAAAGTTTGATTTGTATCATATGACTTTATTGTGGCAGTGATGTGATTTCATCTGTTCTGGTTGATAGGTACCATTGTTTCAGTGAAACCTACTGCCACCACCTTCCTGCAACGCTGGTACTTATTTGTGTATCTATATATACAAATGATTTCATTGCATTGATAGAAGCAGTACTGGAAATCTTAAACTTTTCAGCAGTGGCCTCAAATGTTACGGAGAATATGGAGGTTGATGGCAGTATTGAAATCCCACCTAGCAAGGCTACAGTACTAAGAGGCCATGAATCAGAAGTTTTCATCTGTGCATGGAATCCAGCTACTGACTTACTGGCATCGGGGTAAGAAATTGCACATTAGTCTAATCACCATTATTGTTTGTGGAGAATGCCATCATATATGGTCTTAATGGACCATCCAGTTTAATGAATCGATTTGTAAACCAATTGTATGTCTAGTTGAACTGCACTAATTTAGGTTCTTACATATTCTGTCTCAAAAGGCCTTCACACTGTCACTTGATGCCATCAATGATTGTAATTGGTCTTACTCTTTCCTTATATCATAGTCAGTTGACAATACAAGGTTGTATGAAGACTTAACCTCTCTTCATCTTTTCTTACTTTCAAGCCACCTGATTATTTCAATTTTCTGTGGAATTGTTGAAGTTGTGTGTTTCCTCTTGCCAGCAGTACCCTCTTTACTCAGTTTAGGATCTTTAGAAGCCATTACAATAGCTCAGTAATGTACACATAACCCAAGATAAAAGTCATGGAATCAGCAGGTGCACCACAGCTGTGGATGGCAGAACTTTGGGTCTTGGAACTACTTTTGTAAAATGCCAAACTATCAGTAGTGCCATATTGAAGGAAGTCTGCTGTAAAATGCCTGTAACGTCCGAAAGTGTACCAAGTATGCAAGTTTATTTTTAATAAAATACAGTTAATTTTTGGTAGTATAAACTGTATTAGATGCTTGAATGAGAGTCTCATTCCATTCAGCATGAGAGCAGTCAGTCTCACAAAATAGAGTGTAACACAGCTAAGAGTGGGGGAAAGCATCCTCATCAGCCACATGAGGTCACCCCACTTCTTTGTACCCAGTCATGGAAAGTCAAAGCACTGTCATTAAAGTGGGCAATTGGGAAAGGTCAAAATGCCAAACATTAAGGTTCCCAAACTCTGAACTATACTGTATTTGACATAAGTGACAGTATGCCTGTGTTTCAGGTCTGGCGATAGCACAGCTCGAATTTGGGACATGAGTGACAATTCTGCCTCTCCTAATCAGCTCGTATTAAGACACTGCATCCAAAAGGGGGGAACAGAAGTTCCGAGCAACAAAGATGTCACTTCTCTGGACTGGAATGTTGGTATTTTGACACTGGTGCTATTGCTGCAGAACACAATGAACTGTTGTGCTAATTACATTTTTTGTTCTGTCACAAATAGTGCGACGGATCTCTGCTGGCCACCGGATCATATGATGGTTATGCTCGCATTTGGACAACAGATGGGAGATTAGCCAGCACTCTAGGGCAGCATAAAGGGCCAATTTTCGCATTGAAGTGGAACAAACGGGGCAACTATATTCTTAGTGCTGGAGTGGACAAGGTAAGTGACATAATTTAATTAGCACAGATTCCAGCTTATCATTATTCATTTACCCAAGTATATGACAATAATCTTTTTCCAATTCATCATTTTAAAAGTTGACAGTCATCTTAATATCACACACAAAGTTAGCTGTACATGCTGTCAGTAGTGCTGCCAACAACGTAAAAATATAAGTAGATATTTTCTGATTCATCCATATCCTTCAGTGGAATAAATGAGCTATATTTAACATTGCAGTGCCTTCTGATATCATTTTTATGGCATAGGGACCCTTTCCTATTGAACATTCTTTGTGTGAAAGGAAAACTGAATATTGGGTTTCAGCAAGAGCCTTAATGGCACTGCTATTTGAAGAGCTCCTGGCTACTGTTCCAGAATAATTGTGACCTGCATAATTATCTTTCTGATACCATATAATATTTAACTGTAATGGTTCTTGATAAATTCTTATACATGCCTAAGTTGGAACTGTCCCTTTGACTGACAAAATGGGGAAGGAGTGTTACACTGTTGAATTATTTGTATTATGCCTTTTGAGATTTCGGCACACTGCAGTGTTATATGTGGTCTCCAGTTCTTTGTAAACATACCCTCAAGACTGTATTCCTACAGAACATTGGTACCCACCTACCCAGCTACATGATATCATACCCCAGAAAACACACACACACACACAAAATATTAGTCTTCACTGCCATGTAGGTGTCAAATTATGTGAGATTGGAGCTTATAGTATTGCTGCTGAAGATTCAAGTCTTTGGGCTTATGATGCTGTGTGACTGAACAAGCAGTTCATGACATATCAGAGGATCATAATGCCTTCATCTTTGTGGTCAAGCAGACCAAGACACGACTGCTTGACCACAAACATGAAGACACTACAGTCCTTAAAGCACTGGGACGTATTAATTCAGGCCTTAATCTTCATCAAATCTTACACTTGCAGTTTCTGTTTGATGCTTTCAGACAACAATAATCTGGGATGCAGCATCTGGGCAGTGTACTCAGCAGTTTTCGTTCCACTCTGCTCCTGCACTAGATGTTGACTGGCAGACCAACACCAGCTTTGCCTCCTGCAGCACTGATCAGTGTATCCACGTCTGTAAGCTGAGCGTTGACAAACCCATCAAGTCTTTCCAAGGCCACACTGTATGTCCTACTTTATGTGTTACGTTTGTCCCTAGTAAAAGTCGTGTGGTTTAACCCTTCAATGACACTGAGATTTAAATTCCAACTGTGGCCCAAGATGGAGGAATTTTAAATTTTAATTCCTTTACAAGGCACTCCAGTGCACAGAGGCAGCATTGAAGGGTTAATGCCAGGTATATCATAACAATGAAGGTCAGCCTGTCTTGCAGTAGCTGTGATTGAAGTGGGGACCATTTACCCAAGGCTGGATTATGTTCTCTTTAATAAATTTTAAGGGCTGATAGCTGACTCTGGGATTTCTACACCAAGTAGTGATTAAATGTTCCATTGTTTCAGAGGAACATATTGTCTTGAATTGGTTCAGATGGGTGCAAAAGGAATGCAGTGGAAGAAAATACATCAATTTTATAGGAAGATTTGAGGGACTTAAGGTCAGTCACAGTTACAGAGGGGCAGAAGAGGGGATAGGTCTTGTTCTGAGCCATTGAGACCTGAGAATTCCAGAAACAGCCTTTTCAGGGCCTCAGGAAGTGGGAAATAGGACAGCACTTTGGCCTGGGAGGTAGACGCTAGCCAGCAATGTACTTCATTCATTCACCAAGACAGTGGAACAGTTAATCACAAACATGGTGCACACCCAAAAGACAGCTGTTATTTAAACAATAGCAACTGCCACAAAAACCTGAAAACTTTGAAGGAATGGAAAAAGTAATTATAATGAATGTGTGAAGCTTTAACAGTTCCTGTTCGTTGGAAATGGAGTGTTTGGGCAGGTGCCAACTGCACAGGCTGAGGTTTCAGCAGTCAGCCATTGCACCAGCCAATTGAAGAGGTGCACAGGTCCTTGCTTAAGTGTTGTGAATTAAAACAGTGTAAATTTTATGAAATTTGATATTTGGCTCACCCTTTACTTCGGTACTCTCGGTTGCTACCTAGTTCACATGTATGGATGGGCTGCCCCTACACCTTTGACTCTTTGGGGCTTGGCACATGTGTAGTTGAGTGTTCTGTGTATCTGCTGATGTTGTTAGCATGTCTTTTACCTAATAGAGCATTTTTAATGTACTGCAAGCATTTGCATACAAAAATGCATAAAATTTGAGAAAATTAACATTGAAATGATATGGCTTATATCCTCCCCTGAAGACAGGGAATGGATACTTTTTCCCCTAATCAACTGATTTTGATTTACCCATGATGCCGTACGGCAAATTTTGACATTCCCACATGCCATCTGAAGGGACATATGAGTAATTGCTCAGTTACAGGATTTATGGCTTATGGCTTATTTGTTTTTGCAGAATGAAGTTAATGCAATCAAATGGGATCCACAAGGAAACCTCCTAGCCTCATGCTCAGATGACATGACACTGAAGATCTGGTCCATGAAGCAGGACACATGTGTCCATGACCTTCAGGCACACAGCAAAGAGATCTACACCATTAAGTGGAGCCCAACCGGCCCAGGCACTCCCAACCCAAACATGAATCTTATATTGGCAAGGTAATTTTACAAGTAGCTGCATCACCACAGGCATTGTTTTGAGGGTATGTTTGGAACAATATTAGGCATCATACACAAGAGACACAGCGAGATTTGGGGTTCTCGCGGATGTGCGGCTGAGAGACTAATTATTGTGGGTTGTGACGCTGTCATTGAATTGATAGACACTAAACATGTACAGCCCTTCAGAACATGTGACACTGTGGCACATCCTGGAACATTCACAAATGAATGTTGAAGAAACACAGAATTTCAGTGAAGAAACCGTCTGCACGACTAATGTTGTGTTATGTGTGATGCTACAGTGCATCACAACAAGGACACCATGATTAATTGGTACAGAAGCAGACACACCTCGTATCCACCATATTTATTACATTCTTGTACTGAATTGATGTTTGTTTGTTTCAGTTTGTAGCAGTTACCACTATTATTAGTATTATATTCTTTCCACTTAATTGTGCCCAAAACTAATCTCTGTTTCCTCAAGTATTCCTTAACAAATTTTCTTCCTCATACTCCATGCCAAGGCTGTCTTCTATCCCGAAATATTTGCTTGCTTTTCTTGCATCCAGTTCTTTAATGTCCTCAAATGTGCCTCCCATATACGTTTTTCTCTGTACCCTACCATTTTTTAAACAAAATTTTTGCACACTTCTCATCCAAAATTCATACTAAATGTCATATCTGATGGCTTTTATCATTTTTATTTCATTCTCCAAATTGTCCTCACTTCTGCTTAGCAGTTTCCAGCCATCCATATACAGTAAGGGATTTATTTCCCACTAAGTCCCTGTCCTTGACATTCACAGTCAGCTCTGTACAGCTGATGTGTTAATAGGATAAGTGCTATACACAAGAATAATGGTGAAAGAGAGTCCCTCTGGAATATTCCTCTTTGTATCTGAATGGTTTGTTACTGCATTACTGCCTGCTTTGATTTGACTGAAGAATTCTATTCCATGTCTTCATTGACAACTTACACAATCTAACAATTTCACTGTTCACTCCTACAATTTCTATTGACTTTTCTAGCCAGCCATGTGAAACACTGTCAAGTGCTTTCTGGTAATCAATCCAGGCTATACTTAAATTCTTTTTCCTCCTCCTGCAGTCCTCATATATTGCATTTGACACAATTAATTGATCTTTGCACCCTCTACTTCCAGGGTGACATCCATTTTGCTCTTCCGGATGTCTGGAGATTCTTCTGGCTCTTATTCCTTTTAGGGACTTGTACATGATTGTTAAACATGTAATCAGTCAGTAGTTTCTAACTTCCTTGCTGTCTTCTGATTTTAGTAGCCAGTAATTTATTCCTGTGGTTAGCCAGTCACATACCTTCTGCGGTTCCTGTAGTACTGCATTGACTGTATTTTGTAATGTGCCTGTGGGCAGCTGAGAATGCTTTAGGCCAGTTATGTATTTGGTCACTTCCAGGAGATTTCCAATTGTGAACATTTGACAAAAGTTTATTATTATTATTATTATTTACAGTGCTTCATTTGACTCAACTGTGCGACTATGGGATGTTGATCACGGTGCCTGTATTCACACACTCACCAAGCATACAGAACCAGTGTATAGTGTGGCATTCTCTCCTGATGGCAAATTCCTGGCATCCGGTAGCTTCGACAAATGTGTTCACATTTGGTCCACTCAGGTAACGAAGACTGATGATCCTGTAAAAGGAAATGTTTCAGAACATACAAGGTGGTCATGCATTACTTTCCTTTTCAGAGTGGGCAACTTGTACACAGTTACAAAGGAACAGGAGGTATTTTTGAAGTGTGTTGGAATTCCCGCGGAGACAAAGTTGGTGCCAGTGCGTCTGATGGCAGTGTAAGTTCATGGTTTCCCCACATGAGGGTATTGTTTAAAATCGTCTTATTGCCTGAATGTTAACAATAATTTTAAACTGTACGACAGTATGTGCCTCACAGGGCATCCTCATTGAATATTGCGCAAAACATTTTTCACTTTAACGCTAACAGATTTTAGTGACCGGAGATTCAGTGAGTGCTAGGATGTGATGCTGTGTGCAGATGCTTCACACTGATGATGAAGGCACCACACTCCCGTGAAGTGTCAGGAATTGTCACCTGTCAACACAGTGTCACATCCCAGGAGACTTGGATGATTTTTACTCCTTGTTTTATAAGTTAAATTTTGTGAACATTTCTCATCTGCCACATGCAGCACTTTATCCCATCCATTTTTTCCTCCTTGAGTTGACCATGTGAGTATTTGGTGAAGAATGCAGCTGTCAGTGCTGTAAGATATTCAAACTAGAATTTTATAAATTTGTAATGGTACATCAAGTTAAATCAATTAGGGGAACTGTTGCAACTGTTTGCAGCTGAATGTTTATATTCCTATCTGCACTTTAAAAGAGACTGGGTCTACACACTGTGTCACAGGCAGAACATTTCAAGGAATGTCCAGGGTTGATTGGTACTCACCATTCACTAACACAGTATCCAAATCCAGACAAATCTTCACCAACGTTGAGGCCTCACAACTTACACACTGGCTCTGTGTGGTTTCTTTTCAGGTGTTCGTATTAGATCTTCGTAAACTCTGAACAGCAACTACAAAAGACTGAAACATCATCACTTAGTGTAGCACACATTAGTTACTACTGGTCGCAGATGCTAAACCCATGGACAGGAAACATCATCTTCAAATAGGCACCACACAGTATAGACACACAGCAGGTTTATGTGAAGCTTAAAGCCAGTAGTTCTTAATTTGGAGAGTATTAAAAATGTTGTGAATTTGAATGTAAGGGAGCAACTTTTATATCATGTGTGCATCATTGGATAATAAACTGCTTATACAATAAGAAATGTAGGTTCTGATGGCAAGGCAAAATGCAAGCAATGTGCATGGCTATAAGTGGATGTGTACTTGTGCACTTTAGCCTGCTCCAGTGCCACCTTCGTCACACAACGTACAACATATAACCAGATTTGCTATGAAATACAGCTGCAGTCTCCTGCTTATAGTAAACTGTCGTCAGCACAGACTGTGCTGTATAGTCAGTGTCCAATTATAATTGGGGTCACAAATACTGGAATACATTTTCAATGCAAAATGCCTGCATAGTTCCAACAACATGTGAAGTACCAGTAAGAGATAACAGCATAAAAAGCATGAAGGTTTATGTTGGAGAGTGTCAAATTGTACAGCATAAGAGCAGTCACAGAGCTGGACTGAGCTGAGAGTGGTCTGTGCAACAGCTGGATAGTGGAGAAGCTTGCTTTTCAGCTGTGTTCTTATCCCCACTCATCAGAAGCAATCACAAAAAGTCAAAACATTGATATGCAAGTGATCACAAAAGGTTGAAATCCCATACATCGAGGCCGATGAACTCCAAGACTCGACCGTATTTCATAATGCAGTGCACTGGGGATCTTGCAGTTCAGTGACTCAAAATGCAGTCTATAAAATTTGATTAACTATTAAATGACCAAGTTGGTATTTAAATTTAGGGCAAGGCTTTTGAAAAACAAAACAGAGATTATGCAGCATGTCTAAAAAATGCAGTAAATTTCCTTGTTGCCTGAACATACAAAATGAATTTCTAGGGGTGTAACGTTACACGCATTTGCTGTGTGAAAGTAGGCTGTTTAAAGGGTAATGTTTACAATAGACACTGGGCTTAAAAACACTGATATTATTTGTATTGATACGAACAAAAATCAGAAGTGTGTGACAACTTTTATTAAAGTCTCATATTTTCAACTTCACACAGAAATTTGTTCAGTGGTTTAGGAACTGATGCCAGACCACAGACAGATGGACAAGCTGCTTAACCTGTACATATATGATGACTTTGTGTACAGTATGGCTGAAAACACGGCAGTTAACCCTTGAATAAGACTTGGGTTTCAATTCCAACTACTGCCCAGAACAGAGGAGGTTTAATTTTAAGGTACCCTAAAATGTAACCACAGTGTGGTGCACAGAGGCTGGCATTGAAGGGTTGAATTTGAGGGAAGCAACGTTAAAGGCAGCAACTAAACGCTGGCCTGTTGGCATTCATCTGAAGAATACCAGTAACACATGGTGCGGACGCAGGCAGGGACAGTCATTTCTGTATCATTTGCTCATACACAATCAAAGGTGCTTGCACATTTTTTTAATGTAGCATTAAAACTGTAAACACTTGTCATCTGTGACCAGATAACTTGCTATCTCAGCCCCCCTAATGCTGTACAGAACTGCAGTCGACACAAGATGGTCGCTGCTAGGCTCACCATTGGCCAGGCAGCATTTTACCTCTATCAAACATTTACTCTGTTAGTACCTTCATGGGGACCTTTGTGAAATGGATATAAAACTCTTAAGGTGCGTGTGCGCAGTGCATCCCCTCTCACCAGCTGGCCTCTTCATCCCATGTCAACAAGTAGCAAGTAATCTGGTCCCGACTATAGGCAGAGGCCCCAGATCTGGTCTGGTAAAGAGTCTGTGCAGTCTAGGAATTCAGCCATGGTCCTCCAGCCACTGTATTAACTCGGCCACCCTCGATCATTTGTAATAATGTGTAAATATATTTTTATTGTAATAGAAATAAAAATAAAATGTTGATTACATTTTGCAGTTTTAATTTCAATGCTGATAAAAAGTGACAAGAGCAGAAGCTTCAATAGCTGCTGGATGTGCAGTACTGATGGTCACCAGTTTCAGAAAAAGTTTATATGCCTTAAAGAATTTGTGACTTTGATGAAAATTGGTGCAGGGAAAGTCATACTTTAAAGGGTGTAAGTGGACTTTTTCCCATATTTACTACACTTTTGTCCAATTATGGTAAAATTGAAACCTGACAGGATCACAAAAATAATCAGGTGACCAATTTTCACAAAAGGCAGCACACTGAAAGCCAGAAAAGAATTTCCCATTTCTGTTGTCTTGATTTGTTGCAATCCAGTATATGTGAGCTGCAGGTGCAGTTGAGATTTTGTGAAACTGTGCACAGGTAAGGCTGTATATTTCTTATGGCTGTAAATGAAATTACATTTACATGTGTGCTGTGGAAGTATTAAGATATTTGGAAGTAAATAGTGCCTGTTGTGAATTTTGTGTATCACATCATGGAGTACACCATTTACAGTCTTTTTAACAATGGTCAGTACCTCAATTTGCCCACACATAACAACTCCAGACTGCTGACTATTTTCAGAGAATTTCATGCAGTACAGTTTTATAAACCTGTCACACATTTTCAGTTTCCATTATGGTTGGACAGTTTATCAACCTCTTCACTTTAGGACTGTGTGCATTTCCTGACCTGTATGTTTAACTCGCAAATAAGGAGGGGAAAGAAAATGAAACTGTGCTGTTCAAATTCCATGCACAAAATGTTAGTTTTCCCTGTATCACAGCAATAGTGCTAAAATTTGGCATGACTGGAACAGTGCATTGATTGTATTGCTGTTATTAGGATGCAGGGAAGCCACAAACTGAAGTGCAACAAGTACCATAACAGTTACACTTGCGTACTGTCCAAAAATACACCAAGGGCTGGGCAGTAAGAAGGGATCAACTATATTGTAAGCTGTAGGCACATTTCTGCACCTTCTGGTGGTGAATGTTCCAACAAAGGGAACAAGAAGTGGCTATAAAAAATAAGCTCACTGCACTTAACTTTTCTGGACAGACTTAGGATATTATGTGTTTGTAAATATCGTGTATCATATTCAAATTAATACTAATTAAGTTACCTCTGCATTTGTTTTTCATTTTGCATGGAGGTTCATTTCATACATTCTCAGATCATGGTATGGGTCGCCCTGGAGAGGAGCCCCAAAGCCGTGTTCTTGCAACCGAACCCATAGCCAGCTTATGACACCTAAATACAATAAAGAAACATAGCACCTAAGGTTAGGAGAAACTACTAATAACTCAAATGTGCAGTTCTGTTGTTTGCAGAAAGCAGACCTTGTCTTTTTTTTTTTTTTTTTTTTTTTTTT
>Ga0123353_10003543_pt1 | contig 19764 bp, 13 predicted proteins | sample TergutLab28metaG_3_FD_92763 | JGI IMG/M metagenome (GOLD analysis project Ga0123353, IMG submission 92763) | Labiotermes labralis P3 segment gut microbial communities from Petit-Saut dam, French Guiana - Lab288 P3 | ecosystem: Host-associated > Arthropoda: Insects > Digestive system > Gut ... | reverse complement strand
GTAACGCCATTCGAGAAAACCCCTATAATTTCAATACTTGAGCAAATTCAAGTGCAAAAAAACACTCCCGAAGCCGCCACGCTCCCGTTTTTGTGGGACTAACGTTGGGACACTAGTGATGAAAAATATTGTCGTTATCGGAAGTTCCAATACGGACATGGTTATCAAGACGACCGAGTTACCGCGTCCCGGTGAAACGGTCACGGGCGGCGAATTTCTCCTCGCCGCCGGTGGTAAAGGAGCAAACCAAGCCGTCGCTGCCGCCAGACTCGGTGCACCGGTAACGTTCATCGCCAAAGTCGGCAACGACTCCTTCGGAAGTCAGGCGATTGACGGTTACAACAAAGAAGGTATCGACACGTCATACATCAGTCGAGAACCAGACTGTCCCACTGGTGTCGCCTTAATCTTCGTCGATCAGAATGGTGAAAACATGATTTCGGTTGCCGCTGGTGCAAATTTCCAGTGGAACGATGCCGATCTCGAACGAATCCGCAGCATTATCGAACTAGCAGGAATCGTGGTCATGCAATTAGAGATTCCGTTGCACGTTGTCGAATGTGTCGCACAAATTGCCTCCGATGTTGGTGTTCCGGTGTTGCTCGACCCTGCACCGGCGGTCAAACTTCCTATCGAACTGCTGAAAAAAATCACGTATATCAAGCCGAATGAACACGAAGCGGAAACGGTGAGCGGCATCAAGGTCGTGGATGAAAATACAGCCCTTTCCGCAGCGCAGCGTCTGCTCGAATTAGGGGTACGCAAAGCCGCCGTTATAACATTGGGCGCAAAGGGAGCAGTGGTTCTCGAACGTGATGGCACGCCGCAGTTTATACCGGCAACGCAAGTTCAAGTTGCTGACTCGACCGCCGCCGGAGATGCTTTTACCGGAACACTGGCATGGCAACTCAATGAGGGCGTTGCTCTTCTCGAAGCGGTCAAAATTGCCAGCCGCGTTGCCGCCTTGAGCGTAACACGATTAGGTGCCCAACCTTCACTTCCAACGCGGAAAGAACTCGACGATTTTTGACCCGTGCCATGAAGCCGGAAACGGGGACGGCGTTCACAGATCCCGCCGCGTTAGCAAAGAAAAACGACCGCCTATTGTCTCTTCGAATCTTCGGCGAAACGCTCGGTCATCGCTTCCCACCTTTCGACAAGATTCCTAAGTTTCTCAGGTTGTTGCGTTGAAATATCAGTCGTTTCGGCACGATCAACACTCAAATCATACAGCCGCCATTGTCCGTCCCCTTGTCTGTTCACGGCGGTCGAAACGGCTTTGAACGATCCCTGCCGGATTCCACAGTTGCCTTCGTGCGAAAAATAGAGTTCACGGCGCAGAAAATCGGAATCCGTTTGCGGACTTTCACTCCGAATGACATCGAGCAAACTTTTTCCTGAAAGCGGTAAACCGGACTTGTTCGGTTCCATCGACGCACCACTCATTTCGATGAACGTAGGAACGAAATCAATCACATGTCCCGGTTCGCGGCGCAGAGTGCCTCGCATCTTTTCGGAAATTCCTTTCGTCCAATGGACGACCAACGGCGTAGAGATACCTCCCTCGTGTGTCCAAACTTTGTGTAGCCGGAATGGCGTGTTGGCAGCCGTCGACCAACCCGGTCCCAGAGAAAGATACGATTTTCCCGACCCCGGTGTCGCCTCGGGATCGTGTCCGTCGCCTCGCACCATAATTTCCGCAGAACAACCGTTGTCGGAAAGAAAGAAAATTGCCGTGTTGTCAAACAAGTTGTTTTTCTTCAACTCCGTAATCATGCGTCCGATTTCCTGATCGATGCAGTCCACCATCGCGGCATGAATTGCCATTTTTTCGGCTTGAAATTTCTTTTGAATTTCCGTGAGCGTGTCCCACGCCTTCGGTCGAAACACTTCTCCCGCTCCCAGTATTGCGAGATTGTCAAACGAGTAAGGCGGTCCTACGTTTTCCTCCCGTGGGGCGAGCGGCGTGTTGATAATGCCCGACTTCGTCAGATTTTCGTAACGTTTTTGCCGGATGGAGCCCCAGCCTTCATGGTAGCGGTTGCGGTACTTGTCGATGATGTCCTGCGGAGCCTGCAACGGAAAATGCGGTGCTTGATACGCAACGTAAGCAAAAAAGGGAGTCGCCGGATGCTCCCGCATGTGTTCCCGAAGGTATCCGAGCATTTTGTTTGTGATGAATGTCGTCGAGTAGTATCCTCCGTTGTCGTCGGGACTTACCGACGGCAGCGGTTTATCGTCTTCCTTATGGTGTTGCGGATAAAAATTTCTATCGTAATCGTTCAGGTCATACGACCGGTTGAATCCGCCGTCGGTGTGCGGACGATTTGCACCGGGAACGTGCCACTTTCCACTGTGATAAGATCGATAGCCGACGGACTGCAAGTAATGGGGAATCAATACCGTCCCTTGCGGCAGGTTTCCTTTGGGGGGGTCACTTCGAACCTGTTGCGGATAAAATCCAGTCATCAGGGCGGTACGAGTGGGCCAACATCGAGACGTGTTGTAGAATTGCGTGAACCGAAGTCCGTTTTGTGCCAGTTGATCGATGTTGGGCGTGTCGATTTCTCCGCCGTAGCAACCGGGATCGGAAAAACCCATGTCGTCGACGACGATGACGAGAATGTTTGGCGAAGTTTCGGCGAGTGTATGCGCCGCCATCGTTCCCTGCCAAAACAGAGCAATGATGAACAGTCGAAAGAGAGTGCGATAATGGATCATTACGACGATTGTAACAAATTCTTACGAATAGAGAAGTGGTTTGCCGCAATCGTTTAGCCGCCTCACCCCGTAAGGCAAAAAAACCTTGACAAGACGTAGCAGATCCGGTACAGTCAGAATGTGTTTCCTACTGCCGGTCTTTTGGATTTGCTCTGTCCGCGGATCTGTCCGATCTGTGGGGAAGTCTTTGAAAAACCTTCCCGAAAAGAGGAGCCGGTCTGTTCGGCTTGTGTGCCGAAGATCGTCACTGCCGATGGTCATTTCTGTCTCCGTTGCGGAGGTCGTCGGTCAGTCGCCGCAAACAATACCAGTAACTGCACCCGATGCCGAACGACGAACTTCAGATTCAAGCGGACGATTGCTCTCGGCGAATACGAAAACGATCTTCGCATGCTCACTCTGCGGATGAAGACGGACAAGACCGGTATTTTGGCGATCTCCGCCGCAAAAATGCTGGCACTGCATCGCCGCTCCGACTTGGACAATGTTCGAGCGGATTACATTGTCCCGGTGCCGATGCACCGCTTGCGCCGTTGGGATCGTGGAGTGAATTCGCCGGACATTCTTACCGAGGAACTGGGGTTGCGGCTAAAAATTTCTGTCGTCCGGCACTTGATTCTACGGATTCGTCAGACCGATTTACAATACAAACTTTCGCCGAAAGGAAGAGCCGAAAATATGCGCAGTGCGTTTGCTCTCTGTCCGCCTTCCTTTTTGGCAAAACTTGGTTTCAGACGTTTTTCATTGCCGATTGTTGGTAAAAACATTCTCTTGGTTGACGACATACTCACGACCGGCTCGACCTGTAATGAAATCACAAAGGTCCTCTTGTCAGCAGGAGTCGAAAGCGTTACCGTCGCCGTAGTGGCACGTGCCGAAGGAAGTTTTCGCCATGAAGGTTAAAAGCAAAAAACGGCAAAAGAGCGGGGGACGCAAGTCCCTCGGTTGAAGGTATAATAGTCCTATGAAATTTTTCTTTTCCGCAGGCGAACCGAGTGGCGATATTCATGCGGCGGCACTGATCGAAACGATCAAAAAACATGCCCCGGACACAGAATTCGTCGGACTCGGCGGTCCAAAAATGGAACAAGCAGGATGCCGACTCATCGCTGACATGACACAGTTTGCCGTCATGTGGTTGTGGCATGCCGTCAAACAGTATTTTCGTTTTCGGAAACTCCTCGCCGAAGCAAGACAGGTGTTGCTCTTTGATAAAATCGATGCCGTTGTCCTCGTCGATTATCCCGGCTTTAACTGGCACATTGCAAAAGCCGCCCAGGAATTGGAGGTTCCCGTCGTCTATTTTATGCCGCCGCAAGTTTGGGCTTGGGCACAGTACCGAGTCAAAAAAATGCGGCAATTCGTCGACCTCGTCCTCTGTGCCTTGCCCTTTGAATGGAAATGGTTCAAGCGGCACGGCTGCAATACTCTCTACATCGGTCATCCCTTTTTCGAGGAAATCCGAAAAAAGCAGTCCGATCCCGATTTTCTGGAAATGTTCTATGCGCAGTACGGTCATGCTCCGATATTAACGCTCCTTGCCGGTTCAAGAAATCAGGAACTTCACACCAATCTTGATGATATGCTTTCGGCGGTCAAACGTGTTCAGTACGAAGTGCCGAACGTCCAACCCGTCTTTGCAGCATTCAGCGACGAACATGCGGCGATGATTCAAGACAAATTTGTCGTACAGAATATGTCGATACCGGTTTTCGTGGGTCGGACAACGGAACTGATTCGTGCAGCAGATTGTTGTTTGGCAGTGTCGGGGTCGGTGTCGTTGGAACTATTGGCATGCAATAAACCTTCGGTGATTTATTATCGAATCGGTCGTTTTGGACTTTTCGTACAGCGGTTTTTTCGGCGCACCCGATACATTACGTTGGTCAATCTATTGGGAGCGAGTAAACAGCGCGGGCAGTCGGTCTTTTACGAAGATTCCGTCCGGGTGATTCCTGCGGAGGCGAGTGAGGCGGATCGGAAACGAATGTTTTTTCCTGAATTTTTGACTTCAACGGATCGGTCTGCTGAAGCGGCGGATTGTCTGATCGGTTGGCTTTCGCAGCCGAAATTGCTGGCGCAACAGAAACATCGTCTTGACTTGTTGCTTCGTGCTGTCGATACCGTTGAATCGCCGCTCGAATTGGCGGCGAAAGCATTGCTGAAAAGAAAATTTGCCGCTGTGTAATGGAAACCGTACGGAGCCCGAAGCGTAAGCAAGGAAAACAAAAGCCGGGAACACTGGTACCGCCGAAGCGACCAGATTTTTCGACGAACACACAAAACGGCACCCCCACCGCAAGACAATGTGTTATAATGACATCGTTGTGGCAACACACCGGAGGTTGATTGGTGGAAAGGAGAATCCAAGAACAGGGCGAAAAACGGTATTTGTCCCTTTCGAAAAGAATTAAAAACGATTCACAACGATGCAAAATTTCACTCCCAACACATTTAGCAAAACAGACTCCCAGATGGGGCGTTTTGAAACTTTTTTAAACGCTCTGCCCGGTATGGCTTATCAGTGTACCGCAGGACCGATTACAAATACTTGTTTGCCAGCGAAGGTTGCCTGACTCTCACAGGCTATACTGCTGATGAACTTACGAACGGTACAATCAACTTCTTTGACATCGTGCATCCTGACGACGTGCAACAGGTAAAAGATATTATCAAGAAGACGATTGACGTAGGACTACCCTTTGAAGGGAGTCATCGGATCATTACAAAAGACGGCTCCATTAAATGGATACGTTACAAAAAATGACGCTGTCGGGCAACGATAACGATGCTGTCAGGGAAATATCAAAGAACATCATGTTGGTGGAATACGATGCGGCGATAGAGCAAATTAATGCCCTATTACAACGGGAAGATGCATAAATATTGTCTTGCACAAAGAGCCGGGACGGATCGCAGTGCTGTCCCCGAGAGGCACGATTGCGCCGAATCTGCCGGTTTTCGGGACGTTGTCCCGTAATCTTCGGATTTTTGGAAAAAATATTTTTTTTTCCTTGCATTTTACGCCGTTGCGTTGTAGAATAGAGAATAGAGGGGAGTGGTTCGAATCTCTGCCTCGAAAACAATTCAACAACATTATTCGAGAAAGGTGAGGTGATGCCATGACAGTAACAAACAGGACAACAACAATCAATCGAACCGGTTTTACGCTTGTAGAACTCCTTGTGGTCATTTCGATCATTGCCATGCTTGCGGCACTTCTGTTGCCTGCCGTTCAGGTGGCAAGGGAAGCGGGAAGACGTACCCAATGCATCAGCAACCAGAGCCAGGTCGCTTTAGCCCTGCTAAACTACGAACAGACGAAAAATTCTTTCCCGGCACTGCGGGCTCCGCTGAAACCCCACAGTTACCCCTGTTTCCATTTCCCCGGCGGTGATCTCGACGGCACGACGGGGATGCTCCCTGACGGAAGTGAGCCTGACGGCACCGAGTTGACTTGGGTCGGATTCATTCTGCCGTTCATGGAGCAGAATCAGGCGTGGGCGCAAATCAACTCCGGCAACATCGTTGACGACACACTGTATAAGTTGGGGATGCCCGTGATGCAGTGCCGAAGCAGCGGGATCGCTCCCGGTGTCTTTCGTATCAGTTACGTCGCCAATGCGGGTCCGCTGAATCTCTGGTATGAGGTTGATCAGGACGAAGTTTTAAGCGAATATGGTCGCCGTGCGATGCCCGATCTTAATACCGGTGGCACTCTTAACACGGGTACACCTGTCATTGATACACCGGCGAATATTTACCGAGAAGAGAAAGATGCCAAAATGTACACCATCTTTTTCGATCATTTGACATTCGTGGGACCTTGGGCTGACAATGCCGCCCAAACCCCGTTGCCTCTGTGCCAGACGAGGATCACGATGGACAACATCTCTTCGCTAGATGGGACAAGCATGACGATCCTGATTTCCGAAAATGAAAATGCTGGTAACTGGATTTGGGAAAGAGATGAAGCTCGATCACCTTACCGCGGACGACCGATAGCCTCGTTACACGTCTCACCGGCACCAGTCGGTACCGTAACCGAGAATCTTTTGGACATGGAATCCCTTGTCGGTTTCTGCTATCCCAACTTGCTTGCGGATGCAATCGGTGAGAAACCCTTCTATGATCGGACAGTACAGGATCCCTTGGACGACAAAACTTGGCAGCCGTGGTTTATCAACGAGGGCAGGGCAAATTCAGGAAATGCCGCCAGAGGAATACAAGCGGCTCGTCCTTCATCGGGTCATCCCGGCGTGGTGGTGGCAGCGTTCTGTGATCGCCACGTTCAGGTATTGCGAGACGACATGGACAAGGCACTCTTCGTACAACTGTGTCGACCCGGCAGCGGTGTAATCCTCAATCCGAAGGATCTGGAGTAAAAGAAGTTAGAAATTACATTATGATTGACTTACCCAGCCATATTGATGCATTCCGTCGGCGACTGGGGAAGCGTCTGCTCATTTTAGGACATCATTACCAGCGTGAAGAGGTCATTGTCCATACCGATTTGCGAGGGGACAGTTTCCAGTTGAGTGCCGCCGCCGCAGAACATGCCGCTTCTGGAGGGGGCGACTGCGAAACGATTGTCTTTTGCGGAGTGCATTTCATGGCGGAAACCGCCGACATCTTGGCGAACAGTGCCGAAAATCTCGCTCGTCGCCAAGGAAAACGAGTCAACGTCCTGTTGCCCGACCTCGAAGCAGGATGTAGTATGGCGGATATGGCAACGTATCAGACCGTCGAACAGTGCTGGAACAAATTGTCGGACATTATAGACACCAATGATATTGTACCGATTACTTACGTCAATTCGACTGCGGAACTCAAAGCGTTTTGCGGTCGGCACGGCGGGTTTGCCTGTACCTCGACCAATGCACAAGCGGTACTGGAAACTGCCCTGAAAGAAAAACATCGGGTACTTTTCTTTCCCGACCAACATCTCGGTCGAAATACTGCGTTCAAGATGGGCATTGACGAATCGGCAATGTGCTGCTGGGACGACAGCGACGACGATGCTACAAAATGGGGCGGCAACAGTGCCGAACAAATCCTCAAGAGTCGGATTATTCTGTGGAGCGGATATTGCAGCGTCCATCAAAAATTTCAGCCCGAGGATGTGGACGCGATCCGAAAAACCTATTCCGGTGTACGAGTCATTGTGCATCCAGAATGTTGTCGAGAGGTCGTTGAGAAAGCGGATGAGTCCGGCTCGACAAGTTACATTTTGCATCGGATTTCGGAATCTCCGTCGGGTTCGTCTTGGGCAGTGGGTACGGAAGCCCGATTTGTGGAGCGTCTTGCCCGGCAGAATCCTGACAAGACGGTGGTCAATTTATCCGCTCAACCGAGTTACTGCGACACGATGGGCTTGATCGACTTGCCCAAGTTGGCGGCGGTCTTGGATTCGGTGGAGTCGGGAGAGTTAAAAAACGTGATTCGAGTGGACGACCAGACGGCACGAGAGGTGCTGCGGTGTCTGCAACGGATGTTGGAGTGCCGATAAGCGCAAGTTTTTCAGAACACGTGTTGCGGATCGAGCCCCTCCACGACTCGGCACTGTCCGAGTCCTGTCGGTAAAACCAAACGCAGTTTGCCGAACTCCGATTTTTTGTCGTGCACTATCGCTTCGACCATACGTTCCAGTCCAAATTCTGTAGGATACTCTGTCTCCAAACCTAATTTTCCATAGAGACCAATTTGCCGCAGCACAAATGTCGTGTCCACTAACCCCTGCCGCCATGCAAGCCGAGCGGCACACATCGAGCCCATTACCACTGCCAAGCCGTGCGGGATCGAATAATCGCTCAACACTTCAAAAACGTGGGCAAAGGTGTGTCCGTAATTTAACAAAATCCTCCGCCCCGTCGTTTCACATTCGTCTTCGGCAACGATTTGCGCCTTGATTCGGCAACAGTCGGCAATGATTTTTTGCAAGACGGCACCGTCTCGGCGTTTGATCGATTCGACTTGGGCTTCGACGAACCGAAAGAGGTCGGCATCCAACGACACGCCGTATTTGATGACTTCGCCGAGTCCGCTCAAATACTGTTCTTCCGGCAGGGTGCGGAGTGTGTCGGTGTCGATCAATACGCCGAGCGGTTGGTGAAACGCTCCGACCATATTTTTGGCACCGGTCAAGTTTATTCCCACTTTTCCTCCGACGCTGCTATCGACTTGGGCGAGGAGCGTCGTCGGAACTTGGAAAAACCGAATCCCGCGAGCATAGGTTGCAGCGGCGAAACCACCGAGATCGCCGAGCACACCGCCGCTAACGGTGACAACGACGGCTTTTCGGTCGGCTCCGTATTCGAGAAGCGTCTCCCAAAATGCGAAAGCACCTTCCGGCGACTTGACGGACTCACCGGGTTCAATACTAATTCTTTGGATGGGAATACCTGCACGAGCAATCGAGTCGGCAACTCGATCTGTGTGACCGAAGTGTCGCACATTGGGATCTGTCACGATGAAGGCGAGGGAAATCGGTTGAAATGCCGCTAGTATTTCACCGGCATTTTGTAAGCAATCGTTTCCGACTACAATATCGTAACTTCGTGAACCGAGGGAAACGGGAACAATCATTGGGACGGAGGGTGCATAAAGTTGACATTCGCTATTAGCGAACGCAATCATTATAGCGGAAAAACCGATAAGTACGCTATCGTCTGTACCGCCTGTACAGATTCTTCTGTTTAGGCACACCAGGTATTCTGAAAAACATAGAAAAAATGTCAAAAATTTGCCGCCTGCGCAAAGTTTGTAGGCTATACTCCGCACAATGACTGGTGCATCGACGTAGATGCACATCGTATGCAAGATGCATGCGTTAGTTGCCGCCCCCTGTACGGCGCAATGAGTGCCCGTCGGGCGAGGCAACTAAATTCTGCATGGACGCTACATGAAACCTTAACAAAAGGACAATCCCATGACAGGAATGTATGTAGCCTCGAACCCAATGGCACTCTCTGCCCAATTCGGTCTCGTCCGAAATATGGGCGCATTGGGCGAAACTCTAACACGTCTTTCTACCGGTCTTAAGATTAACTCCGGTAAAGACGACCCCGCTGGACTCATTGCCAGTGAACTGCTCAAAGCGCAAATCACCGGTACGACGAAAGCGATCACCAACACGCAGCGTGCAAACGCTCTCATCGCAACTGCCGACAGTTCGCTCGGACAAATCAGCAATCTCTTGAATGATATCAAGGGACTCGTTGTTGAAGCCGCAAACACCGGTACGATGACCGCCGACCAAATCGCCGCAAACCAACTCCAAGTCGATGCCGCTCTCGACTCCATTGACAGAATAGCCCGTACAACAAACTATGGCGGAAAGAAACTCCTCGACGGTTCAATGGACTTCCGCACAGCAGGTATGTCAGGAGGACTCGGAAACGTACAAATCAACGCCGTCAACTTCGGAACAGCCTCGTCCATCGGCATCAATGTCAATGTTACGAGAGCCGCCGACTATGCCAGACTCATTTCCAATGGGACGGGCGTAGGAGTCGATACCACATTTGATGTTATCGGCAATCGCGGGTCTGCCACCATTAATGTGGGAGCAGGAACCAGCAATGCGGACATTGCGGCAGCGATCAATCGTTCGACCGACTCCACTGGCGTACTCGCTTATGTCGAAGGTTTGGCACAACGTGGAAGTGTTGTGCTTTCCAGTGCCGGGGCGAACAATGACATTCTCATTACGGCAAACGAAGTGGGACTCGAAAACGGAAATTACACGTTCCGAATCACCAAAAGCGCGACAGGTCAAAATGATGCACGCATCGTTTCCGATCCGCTCGGCAAAACACCCGGTGTTGTCGAAGTTTCGCTCGTCGGTACGAAGGAGACGGCATTTAATGATTTTGCCGGATTGTTCAATATCACAATTGATGCCACTTACGGCACTAACACTTACGCAACCCCAGGTGCCACTTCGGTCAGCATGACACGTGGAGACTCCAACAAGGTGCAGTTTTTCGAAACGGCTTCAGACGCGTCGGGCGTTTCCAAAACTTCGGGTGCAACCTTGACTGCGAACAGTACCAGAACTGCCGACGTTGCTGGAACATCGGCGGCAAACGGCTGGACCATCAAGACAAGTGGTGGGACTACCGCAGGTGTTATTGATCAAGACAATAAGACCATCTATTTTGTTGATGCTGCTGCTGCAAATGCTGCAGGTGCCATTCAGACTGCTTTGCGTCTGGCAACGGAAGATGCCGCCTTTACCGTAACCATGACCGGTACAATGGGGGAAGGCGATAGCATCACTTTTGCAAATGGCGGCAGTGAAGGCGAACTCTTCGTTCAATACAAAGCCGGTGCAACAGCAGGTGAAATCCAGGCAATGATCAACAACGCACCGAGTGTTCAGGCAACGCTTAAGCAGGGTGTCAGTGCGTCGGACATCATATCGGCTCTCCCGAGCGGACGTACACACACTCTCAAGGCAGGGACATTAGCCGTAGATAACCCCTGGGTTTCCGGCGCAACCTCACAGCAGGTAATTGATCTCATCAACAGCAAACTGGGGGATAAGTTCACCGCAACGGCTTTGGCTGGCGGTGGTTCCGGTGGTCGTGTCAGTTACATGGATGCAAGTGCTGTCTGGGGCGATATTAACCTCGGCAACGCGCTGCTGTTCAGTGGAATGGACAATGGTCCACTTGTTCGCCTCTCGACTATGAACTCCGATGGTTCTCCAGCAATCAACCAGAAACTCGGTGTGAAAATTCTCCAGCCGAGCGAAGCGGATAAGAAGGCGGGAATCACCACGCCGATTCTCGAAATCCAGTTGGCAACGGATGCCCAGGGAAACAGCATTACGACAGCAAGGGATATTGTCGATCTCTTCAACAAGTTGACCCCTGCCGAAACGTTGGGAGTGAGCGTGTCGCAACTCTATCCGCCCGGAGTCGATCCGAATGGTCGAATCTTCGGAGTGGACGAGTGCGGTAAGTCCTATGTGATCGAAACCTGCCCGAGTCCCATTGATGGTATCGTGCAACCGACCGGCGCACCCGGCATCTGCGGTACCGAACAAGGTGACCTCATGCTGTTGGGGAACAACCAGAAGGTCGTCGCTGATTACGCCTTTGCCCGCATCGGCAACGCTGGCGATGTCTATACTCCCGTTGCGGCTGTAGCAGGTGACGGTACGGAAACCATAACCTTTGGCAACTCGTCAGCACTAAATGGCATATCATTTGCCTTCACACAGGACGAAAGAATGGAAGGCTTCAACAAAGATACGGGATTGTTGACCGTCTTCCTGAATGCGGACTTGCCGGATACCCCCGCTGGTCTCCTTGCAGCGATTAATAGTTCCGTCAAAGCCAACTGGGAGGCGATTCGTGTCTTTACCGGCTCGACGCTCTTGACACCGGGTGCGGAGGAGACTGCGACTGCTACGACTCTAACGGATATAGCAGGTGCTATGGGACTTGCCGATCCACTCATAATCGATGACACAGACGGTGTCCTTGGTTTTGGTGCCCAGGACCCTGCCATGGTAATCACAGCAAAAGACAAGGGTACCGACATGGCTGGAGTGAATATCTACTTCCAGCAAGACGGCAGTTTGACCGCCTTTACCGCCACCACTGCTGGGCAACTGGTCGTTGAATACAACGTCTTGGAAAACGGCGAAAAACAGCTGATTATCAAGGGAAATATGGGCGCGTTGACGGAAGTCGACAACGATCTCCTAGTGACAGCCTTGAACGCAAACACAGACTTCAACAAACTTTTCGAAGCAGTTGCATTCGGTCCGACCGGTGATGGCAAGATTGTGTTCAAAACGGTAAACTCCAACGCACATGCCGTTACCGAAGGCGGTTATCGGATTGAGTCCGACCCTACCAAGGTTAGTTCACCATTGGGCACCTCCAGCGGTATCAGCATGTTCGGTCAGAGTGATGCGAACGAGCGGCTCGTGATTGAGTCCGAAGACCTGGGGAGCAGTTCCTTCGTGGAAGTCAATGTCATTCGCGGCTACCTCAATACGGTCGATGCTTACGGCGGGAACAGCAGTTACTCCAATGGCAGCGATATGGTCGCCACGATCAATGGTCTCCGGGCAACCACGAGCGGAAACAACATCTCGGTCAACTCGTCTGATTTGGCTCTGTCGATGAATGTTGCCAACGGTGTCGGAAGCCACGGTTTCACGATTACCGGCGGCGGTGCCTTGTTCCAACTCGGTCCCGATGTTGTATCGCAACAACAGATGCGGCTCGGCATTGGTTCGATGCTCACCACGGCACTCGGCGGACAAGACGGTACGATGTATATGCTCCGCTCCGGCGAGGCTGCCAGCCTTGACTCCAGCGACAGCGGACGCAAACTTGCCGACCGAATTGTAATGCAAGCGATTAGCAATGTTGCGAACATTCGCGGTCGATTGGGTGCGATCCAGAGAGGTAGTTTGGAGCCGAACATTTCGGCACTGCAAGACTCGATGGTTGCCTTGACCGAAGCGAACGCAATGATTACGAACGCTGACTTTGCAGTCGAGTCTTCGAACCTGACGCGGTTGCAACTGCTGATTCAAGCGGGTGCTCAGACATTGGGCATTGCGAACCAAATGCCGCAATACGCAGCATCACTGATTCGGTAGGATTTGAAAGGAGTCAGAAGACAGGAGTCAGGAGTCAGAAGTTTTCTCCTGACTCCTTATTCCGCAAGTTCCAACTTGATCTTTCGATCTTCCTCTTCGTTTCGCAGTCGGGTGTTCTCTTTAATCTGTTTCTTTTCCTCTTCGGTAAATTCGACTTGCGTAAGAAGCGATGTTGCATGAGCAATACGTTCGTCCAACGTACTCGGCAACGGATGCAAATCCGAGACCGTACCGTTACGTCCGCGGAGAATCATGACTGGTAGATCACTGATGCCATAAAATTTCGTCATGGTTAACTGTTGTTTCTGTTCGCCGAGTCCTTCGTGCAAAATCGTCCACGGGATTTTTTTTCCGTCGAACGTTTTCTCCTCCACGAATTGTTTCACCTTTTGGATGCTGTCCCCCCGAACTCCGGTGTTGACTCCGATGATCTCAAAACCTGCGGACTTATATTTTTCGTAGAGCGTAATCAATTCGGGCATCACTTCGATGCAATGAGGACACCACGTTCCCCAGAATTGGAGCAGCACGACTTTGTTGTTATAGGAGGTAATGTCCAAGTCTTTACCGCTAATATCGACTCCCATCAAGAGCAAGGGTTTTCCGGGAAGCGTTGCTCTCGCAATGTCGGAGGTGAGGGCAAACGCTTTTGTCGAAAGATTGTTTTTTGTAAAAAAATCCTGGAAAACAGGAGCGGCAAGGGCAAGGCGGCGATCCCGATAGGCGGGATTATTCATCAAACGTATCCTCTGTACGAACTGGTCGATTATGAGGGCTGATTCCTGACCGGGATTTTGGTCGGCGTACAACACCATCCGTTCGGCAAGCGATTTGACATTGAGGTTCTGACCCTGCTTCGGTGCGGTTGCCAATGCTCCGCCGATGGTCAAGACATGCTTTTCGACTTCTTTGGCGAGTTTTGGAAGCCCCCTTTGCTCCAATGCATCGCTCATTTGTACCAGTTTTGTGTAATATGCTGGCGGTTCTACATATGTCAGGATAATAAGAGCGAGGGCTTCGCGTTGCAGCGTCCATTGCATATCTTGGGGGTCAAGGTCTGGCAGTGCGTAAATTTGCGTTGCCGCCTCGACCACGTCCTTGCAGGATTGGATGAGTTCCGGCGGCAGTATTTTGCGTCCGAGGTCATCGGGCAAGACCTTCGGAGTGTTTGCGTCAATGGTTTTCCGCCACTGTTCCAAATCTTGAGCGGAAAGGAACGGGACCAAAAACAGTGCCAGTGTGCAAGTCCAAAGAAAAATTCGCATGAAAAGTGGGGTAAAGGATCAAGGAACACCCATTATTATACAAAAAAAGCCGGGGAAAGGAATCACCCGGCAACTTCGCGGCGCGAGGAGAGGGATACTCCCGTACTTGCTTTTCATTGTGTTCCTCGTCATTTTCGGTAAAATAAATCGGACATGGTTCACCGAAGGATTCCTTATGTCCAAACATTTTCTCTTTGTCGTCTTACTCACTGCCCTCGCTGGTGTTGTTTCCGCCGAAACGGTCTCGAACATCCCACTCGATGAATACGCTTATACACTCCAACAACTCAAAACAGGTATTCCTGAAAGACGCGCCGCCCAAGCACTCCGTACGGAGTCGACGTTTTTCGATACCGACCAAAATCCGGTCGATGTCGTACTGCGCCGAACGAAAGCACTGCTAAACCTCCTGACGCAGTTGCCGGATGCACTGAATTTGGAACGTGAAACCGCCGAGTTGACACAGTTAGAAAAAGAATACACGCCGGACAGTGCCGATGAACAAAAAGCCAATGAGAAAACATTGCGAGAGTTGTTCCGTCGCATCATGGCACTTCGGGATAAAATCGCTTTGAAGAATCCGCTCATTGACTTCAACGACGTTTTGTTCATCAAGCGGCACTACAATCCCGAACCGGAAAAGCAGGGAAATCATATGGTCGATCAGTTTTTCGGCTTTCACGCTGCGCCAGGCGGAGGAGTGTTTATCCTCGAAAACGCTTTCGCCCCTGAAAAACGCACAGTGAAAAATCTTCTCGAAAACAGCGTCGTCGAAAATGCAAGCCGATTGAACGGTCAAACCCTCGACCATACTTGGGGCTACCTCGCCCCCGAACTTTCCTTTGACGGCACAAAAATTCTCTTTGCCGCCGCCGATACGTCCGAACGGCGACATTCGTATCAGTGGACAGAAGGAAATTGCTATCACCTTTTTGAGGTAGGAATAGACGGTTCGCATCTTGTTCAACTGACGGACGGTCATTGGAACGACATTGATCCCTGTTATCTTCCGAGTGGTCGGATTGCGTTCATTTCGGAGCGGCGCGGCGGATACGGACGGTGCCACGCACGACCTTGTCCCAGTTATACGCTCCATTCCATGCTGCCCGACGGAAGCGATATTGTCGTTTTAAGTCCGCACGAAACAAATGAGTGGGCTCCGATGGTGGATCATAGCGGTATGATTGTTTACACCCGCTGGGACTACGTGGATCGCGGATTCAATCAAGCGCATCATCCCTGGATTACCACTCCTGATGGACGTGATCCGAGAGCCATTCAGGGAAACTATTCCGAAGTAGAACATTCGCGTCCCCATTTTGAGACAACTTTCCGTCCGATTCCGAATTCGCACAAACTTGTCGGGACGGCAATGGGACATCATTCACAATATTTCGGTTCGATGATTTTGCTTGATCCGACCATTCCCGATGATGAAGAGGGTGGCGATCCGATGGCACCGCTTCGCCGAATCACACCGGAGCAGCCTTTTCCCGAAGTGGAGAACAGAGCGCACGCCGATTCGCAAGATTACGGTCAACCCTTCCCTATCAGCGAAGATTTTTATCTGGCAGTCTATGATCCGTATAGCGGCATGGGCAAGGGACACGCCAACAACTATGGAATTTATCTGATTGATTCTTTCGGCAATCGAACGCTCTTGTACCGTGATCCCGACATTTCATGTCAATCTCCGATAGCGATGAAGCCGCGTCCGAAACCGCCGGTGATTCCGCATCAAACATTGGTCGGTTTGCCTCCCGGCGAGTCAGCAGCGTTGCCGCCGGAAGAATTGCCCCAAACCGGCACCGTCGGTGTGGTCAATGTGTATATTACGAACCGTCCTTTCCCTGAAAACACAAAAATCAAGGAACTGCGAATTGTGCAGGTGTTGCCGAAAACGACGTGGAACGCCAACGATCCGTGGATCGGCTACGGCGGCGACAACAGCGCACGGAAAGTCCTCGGTACAGTGCCGGTTCACGATGACGGCAGTATCCGGTTCGAGTTGCCGGTCGATGTACCGGTCTATTTTCAGGCACTCGACGAAAACGGATTTGCCGTGCAAACAATGCGAAGCGCAACGTATGTGAAGCCGGGCGAAACGATAACATGTTTGGGGTGTCACGAGGGACGGAATTACAGTGCGTCGCGCCCGGCAGGGTATCCGACGGCTTTTCGCCGTCCACCGGCAACCATCGTCCCGGATGTGGAGGGTTCGAATCCATTTAGTTATCCGCGCCTGATACAACCGATTTGGGACAAGCATTGTGTAGAATGTCATGCTCAGGCGAAAGCCGATGGCAAGTCGTTTGGATTAGGACGTATGGCACCAGCATCGCAGATGGGACCGAAAGTCACGGACAAGTTGGCGAAGCATTTTTTCGAGTCGTATATCAATCTTCATCCGTATGTTTACACGCCGTCGCCGAAGTGGTCGTTGGACTGGAATGACCCGATTCCGTCGCATGGAGGAGCGCACTCGTCGTTCACCAGTGCCCGGACTTTTCCGGGACAGTTTGGAGCGAACAAATCATCGCTCTGGCACTTATTGAAGAAGGGACATTACGATGTTGCATTGAGTCCGCTGGAACTTCGGACGTTGGCTTTGTGGTTAGACAACAACGCCGATTTCTATGGAGCGTATGAATTTGATACGCTTGCATCACAACGGGAAGGTCAAATCGTACAGCCGATACTGGAATAGTCCGAGTACCTCCAAGAGAAACCTACTGAACCAACGAATACGGATACAGCGACCAGAGGCGAATGCCGCTGTTCGACGGATTCAGTAAATGTTCATAACTAAATATCAAAAATTGTTGATCTGCTCCCATGAGCAAACACTGGGAAATCGACAACCTTTTGTTGCGGAACGTTACCGACCGGTGAAGGGCTTCAGAATCACCCTCCAACAAAGAAGGAAAATGAAAAATTCCTAAACTCCCCTCATCGCCCAGCGCAATCAGTTTGTCGCCGTTCTTCGTGACCAAAAGAGACATCGGAATGCCCAAACACGTCTCCAATACGACGGTCGGTCCTCGGTACACCGCCCTATCGAGCCGGTCACGATGAACATTCCAAATCCGAATCGTCCGATCATAACTTCCCGACACAATGTACTCCCCCGTCGCATCAATCGACAGCGCACTGATCCAACCAACATGTCCATATAACGTTGCCAATTCCGCGCCCGATGGAGAAGGTGTTAAATCCCAAAGACGTACCGTATTGTCTTGCCCTCCCGTCGCAATCCATGTCCCGCACGGAGCAAAAGCGATCTGCGTAATTCCAAGTTGATGTCCTTGCAACACAACAGGTTCATCATTGGCTCCTCGAGCAGTCAAGTCGTAAACCGAAACGACGGCATCCTTTTGACCGATTGCCAGCCGGTCTGAATTCGGACTGAACCGGATGACCTGCACCGGTTGCGGTGACGCAGAGGCAACTGGCATTGCCGCCGGGACGCTCCCGGCTTCCAACTGACTCAAGTTCCACAGCAACACCGCATAAGGCGACAAATTATCAGGAGCCGGAAAACGTTCCCGCTGATAACTGACCCGATGAATCGGTTGACCGGTAGGCGGCTTTTCCTCGACCGTCCCCCCTCTTGGAGTATCCCCGAAGGCAGCGAGCCATTTTCCATCCGGCGACATTCGCACATCCTGCAATTCGGGAACACGTTCTCGCAACGTAATGACCGCCGCCGCAGGATTGGGAAGCGACAGATCCCAAATGCGAATAATGCCGTTTTTCTGTGCGCCGATAATCCAACGCAAATTCGGTGTGAAAATAAACTTGACGTACACTGCCGAGCCTGAATCGAGAAGATACGCCGACCGCTCGTACTCGGAACCCTGTAAATCCCAAAGCCGAACAGTCCTGTCACGTAACTGAGCGAGCAGATACCGGCTATCGGGACTTAACGTCATTGTTTCGATGGCAGGAGCCGAGTCCAGCAATGGGTCTCCCCATGCTTGCGATGCAAACGCATTACTCAAAATCCAGTACATCGACTTCGGTAGTGGATGTCCATGTTGTTCGTAAATCCGTGCCGCCCGCATGGCTTGCTCGATACACTCTGCGGGAAATTCCGCCAACGTTGTTTTTGCCAATTCCAACAATGCGTTTGCCATTTCAATCGAGTTCGGGTCCACCGGCGGTAGCGGCAACGACGGTGTTGTATTGCCAAGTTCGTCGGTCGAAATCATGGGCGCACTCGACAGCGGAGGCGGCGAAAGAATATCTTGGACTGTTTCCCCTTCGTGCGGCGAAACAGGATGTGGAGAGAGAGCATGTCCCAAATGTTCGAGAGTTTGGAATGATTCGCTGTTCGGTGTGCTCAATATCTTTGTGATTTTGTCTTCCGCTTCGGCTTGAGCAGGTTCAATCTGTTCACCCGGCTTCTGCGAGAGAATTGTTTCGGACGTTGATTCCGTGACCGGTTCGATTTCGACTGTAACCACTGGGCTGACCGACCGAACATCGTCGTGCATGAGCCACGTTTGTGCAATGAAGAGTGTGGTGCCGAGCAGAACGCATACTTGAAACATGGTCGTCCACGTCAGAATGGTTCTCCGTCTCTTTCTCGTTTCCTGAATCCGCCGTTTCAACTGTTCGGCAACCGCCTGACCCGATGCGTTGCCAGTGAGCAGCGGACAGTGTTCGACCGAACAAGGCACCGAGACCGGAGGGCTCATGCCGACCCGATTTGGTACTTCGTTGATATGTTCTTCTTGCGGAGTGTGAAGGCGTATATCCTGTGGGCTGCCCTCTGGCAACGGGAGTGTTCCATTGTCTTCACCGCACATGGGGCAAACGATCTCCGCTGCACTGCCGAATCCGATGAGGGAAAACTCGAATTCGCAATACTTGCAACGAATCTGTTTGTGGGTGAATAAGTCAATCATCGCCAAATTCGATGGGTTGATTTTTATCTGTGTTATGCTTTTTTGCCTGTTTTACCACTGCCTCCGGCAACGGCAAATTCATTCGCTCACCATCTAGTATTTCTTGTATTGTAACGATTTGTACCTTCGCTATTTTTTTTGGCAATCGCAAGCCGGGAAGGTCTTCTATGTAGCCCGACGTTGCCGCTTCATGCAACATGGGCTTTGTCGGAGACTGCAACGTGATCAGAATCCCCGCCGC
>Ga0123353_10003542_pt1:17500-19764 | contig 19764 bp, 14 predicted proteins | sample TergutLab28metaG_3_FD_92763 | JGI IMG/M metagenome (GOLD analysis project Ga0123353, IMG submission 92763) | Labiotermes labralis P3 segment gut microbial communities from Petit-Saut dam, French Guiana - Lab288 P3 | ecosystem: Host-associated > Arthropoda: Insects > Digestive system... | reverse complement strand
GCTTTAGAAGCGATTTTTTACTTACTATATTGACTTTACTAAAGGCGGATAATACTCAAAATGAACTGTATTTAACAGATGTAATTTCTTTGGGATATGCTCAAAAAAAACAAATCGGTGTATCGATTGTTAAAAATTGGAAGGAAATATTAGGAGTCAATACACCGGAAGAGCTTGAAACGGTCAATCAATATCTAATGGGAAATCATTAAAATTCTTGACTATTCGATAACTTATAAAGTATGATATAAAAGTACAAATGAGGCAAGCTGTTGGATTCTTCAAATATGCTAAAACAATTTAGTGAAATTGAAACAGTGTTCCAGCAGCTATTTTCGGTTTGCGGAAAGCTTAAAAACCGAATTATTGAATTGGAAGATCAGTTGCAAAAACTGACGGGTCAACTGAAGGACATAAAGCAGGAGGAAGGTATTCAGGCACAAAGAAATGAGCTTCTTCGAGAGAAAATCGATGGCTTATTGCGGCGCTTGGAAAAAATTGAAAGGAAAGATTCATCAGGTAAGGAAGATTTTTTGCAAGTTTAAAAATAAAGGCGAAATATGGTGAGTCAATTTGTTACAATTGATATTTTAGGAAAAACGTATACCCTTCAAACAAATGCGGATGCATCCCGTGTATCCAAAGTTGTAGAGATATTGAAACAAGAAGTTGCTCGTGTAAATGAGGAGTTGTCTCAAGAAGATCCACACAAAGCAAAGGATGTAATGGTATTGTTGCTTGCGGCTCTTAATTTTGCAGGGCTAAGCCATGAAATAAGCGATAAGTTACAGACATTAAAGAAAAACATAGAGATCCAAACAGAAGAACTATTGCCCCTTGTCGAATCTTCCTTTCGATCCAATATCGACAGGATGCTATAGGGCCTTTATAGCCATTGTGACATCATATAGCCTTTGTCCATCATACATTGAATGGGAACCCTCCCTTATTTTAGTGTGCAGGTTCTGCTTGAACAGAAAAGCCTAAAGAAATAATCAGGGTGCCCACCTAATTAAACTGGTTCAAAACGCTTTACCTTCACTTATGACTATAGAGGCTCTTTCTTTATCCGTACGAATCTTTTTCAATTCTTTTCTTTTTTTACTTTTCTCACATACCATTTTTCTTCATGTTCGATAGATGTTGTTCCTTTTTTACGAACAATGAATATAAGTGCGAAGGAAAGTGTTTTATATATTAAGAAGGAGAAACAATGATTTTGTTATCTATTATGTGTGGTGTTGCTGGCTTTGCGATTGGTGTCATTGCTTTTTTATGTTTTCGAAAATATCGCATTGATCGAAAAATTCAGTCCGCACAATATGAAGCGACACAAATTATTCAAAAAGCACAACAACAAGCGGATACTTCTTTAAAAGAAGCAGATATTATAGTTAAAGATAAGCTTTTGAAAATGCAAGAGCGATTTGAAGAAGAAACAAAAGAGGTAAGATTTGAAGCAAAACAATTAAGAGAGCGCTTGCTTCAAAAAGAGGAACAGGTCGATAAAAAAATTGAGTTACAGGAAAGAAAAAGAAGCGAATTAGAAAAAATTGAATCAAACTTGCAAGTAAAGGAAAAAGAGTTAACGGATGCAAAAATGAAATACGAAGAGCTGCTTCAACAGCAAAAACAGCAGCTAGAACATATTTCTGGAATGACGGCGGAAGAAGCTAAGGCTTCATTGCTTCAAATTATGGAAGATGAAGCAAGGCATGAAGCAGTAAAAATTGCCCGCAAAATTGAAGCTGATGCAGTAGAAGATGCAGACAAAAAAGCTAAGAAGATTATTGTTACTGCTATTCAACGATATGCAGCTGATTGCGTGTCCGAACGAACGGTTTCAGTAGTGGGTTTGCCTAATGATGAAATGAAAGGCCGTATTATCGGTCGGGAAGGACGGAATATTCGAGCCCTGGAAGCCGCTACAGGAATTGATTTGATTATCGATGATACGCCTGAAGCAGTTGTTTTATCCGGTTTTAATCCAGTTCGACGGGAGATTGCACGTCAGACATTAGATCAATTGATCGCAGATGGTCGTATTCATCCTGCCCGAATTGAAGATGTAGTAAAAAAAGTGACTCAGGAAGTAAATCAAGAAATGAAAGAAGCGGGAGAACAAGCCGCTTTTGATTTAAGTATTCAGGGGCTTCATCCAGAGTTGATTAAATATTTAGGTCGCTTGAAGTTCCGAACTAGCTATGGTCAAAATGTACTTCGGCATAGTTTAGAAGTAGGCTTTTTAGCGGGGATTATGGCTG
>Ga0123353_10003542_pt1:0-7500 | contig 19764 bp, 14 predicted proteins | sample TergutLab28metaG_3_FD_92763 | JGI IMG/M metagenome (GOLD analysis project Ga0123353, IMG submission 92763) | Labiotermes labralis P3 segment gut microbial communities from Petit-Saut dam, French Guiana - Lab288 P3 | ecosystem: Host-associated > Arthropoda: Insects > Digestive system >... | reverse complement strand
AAAGCAACCTTTTTTTACAATTAAAACGTTATCAAAAAACAAATCAATCAAAAGTGGATTAAAAAGCACATGCGCCCGACCTGCTGCGGCAATGATTCTACCCCAATTCGCATCTTCGCCATAAAAAGCGGTTTTTACCAATGGCGAATGAGCAATTGTTTCTGCAATTTTCTTTGCATCTCGATCTGTCGCGGCTCCTTTTATTAACACTTCTACAACCTTTGTTGCACCTTCCCCATCTTTTATTAGTAAATGGCAAAGTTCTTGACAAACTTCATAAAGGGCGGCTTGAAATAGTTTTTCTTCTGGTGATCCCATGCCAATAGCAACACCCGATACACCATTTGAAAGGATGAAAACGGTATCGTTTGTACTCGTATCTCCATCAATTGTAATTCGATTATATGTTTGATGAGTAACCTGAAGTAGCAATTTTCGCAAAAGGGTTGGTGAGATCCGAGCATCAGTTGCAATAAATGAAAGCATAGTTGCCATATCAGGACGAATCATGCCAGAGCCTTTGGCAACGCCACAAAGAGTAACAGGCTGATTTTGAATGAATACTGTTTTTTGAACAATTTTAGGAACAGTATCTGTTGTCATCATGGCTTGGGCAAGATCCTTAAATCCATCTGAATATAGAGATTTTGCCAGTTTAGGAATGGCCGGAACAATCACATCCATTGGCATGGCATGACCAATAACTCCTGTAGAAGAAACCAAAACTTCTTCCCAGGGTATTTGAAGTGCATTTGCTGTGGCACGACATATCATCAAAGCATCTTTATATCCTTGATCCCCCGTAAAGCAGTTCGCATTTCCACTGTTTACAAGAATTGCTCGGGCGTTGCCATCTCGAATGAGTTCCATATCTAGCAACACAGGTGCCGCTTTTATACGATTAGTCGTGAAAACACCCGCAGCAGTAGCAGGTACAGTCGAAAATAATAATCCTAAATCTTTTCGATTTTTATACTTAATTCCTGCTTCTACAGCACTGGCTAAAAATCCTGGGCATTTAAAAACAGTCATTAAAATTCTCCCAACTTATATAACCTATCTAAAAAATGATGCCTCTTCTGATAGAATGTTTAGTAGAAGAGGCGTAGTAAGAACGCTAAAATAAATTTTAAAACGAACGATCTGTAATTTCAACTAAATGATATCCAAAATCGGTTTTAACTGGACCGTGAACAATTCCAACGTCTTCTCCGAAAACTACATCGTCAAATTCTTTTACCATCATGCCTGGTGAAAAAGTACCCAGTGCTCCCCCTTGTGTCTTTGATGGGCAAAGAGAGTAGGTTCTGGCTAGATCTTCAAATTTTTCACCAGCAACAATACGGTTTTTTAATGTCTGACATTCGCTTTCGGTTGCTACTAAAATATGACGGGCACTTGCAGTTGTTTTATTTTTCGCCATGACTGTATTCCTTTATCCTTACTCATTGATATTGCTTAATTTATTAAGATTGTTTTTTATTTTTAGCTCTTTTAGTATTTTTTTCTGGTCTTTCAAAACTATTTCCCAACTTTCTTTTTTTGCTTTAGCGATTTGTTCTGGTGTGAATAATCGTTTTTTTATCGATTTCCACGACTCACCAAGCGGGCTAACATATTTTTTTCCATACCCCCCCTTCTCTTATTAAAATTAAGTTATTTTATGTGCATACGTTGTTTTTTTAAGTGTGGCAAGTAGCATTTATATCTACCATTGTTTACGAGTTTTAATGTGCTGATTTTCTAAAAAATCTTTAATTTCTTTTATCGTATAATTTCCATAGTGTGTCATAGATGCAATTAATGCAGCATCCGCCTTTCCGATTGTTAATACATCTGCTAAATGCTGTGGCGTTCCTGCGCCTCCTGAGGCAATAACAGGAATATTTACCGTTTCACTAATCAGCCTAGTAAGATTTAGTTCATATCCATCTTGTGTTCCATCTGCATCAATCGAGTTCAAACAAATTTCTCCGGCACCAAGATCTTCTACTTTTTTAGCCCACACTATGGCATCTATATCCATAAATTTCCGGCCACCATTGATTACCATTTCATATCCGGAAGGAATTGTTGGCCGAGGTGGTACTTTTTTTACATCCATACCTACTACAATGCATTGACTGCCAAATGTTTTGACTCCTTCTTCAATAATTTGTGGATTTAAAACAGCAGACGAATTTACACTTACTTTTTCTGCTCCCGCCCATAGAGTCTGATACATGTCATCTAATGTACGAATTCCTCCTCCTACTGAAAATGGAATAAAAATGGTTTCAGCAACTTTTCGCACCACATCAATCATGATATTACGTTTTTCATGAGAAGCAGTAATATCGTAAAACACTAATTCATCCGCTCCTGCTTGATAATACATTAACGCCATTTCAACTGGATTACCAATATCCACATTATTTTGAAATTTAATCCCTTTTGTAGTTCTTCCTTCGTGAACATCTAAACAGGGAATGATTCTTTTCGTAAGCATAAATTGTCCTTTAAATAGATGGCGTCCATTGGAGAAAATTTTTCAAAAGTTGCAGACCAATTGCTCCACTTTTTTCAGGGTGGAATTGAGTAGCAATCAAGTTTTTAAATCCAAGTATACTTGCAAAAGATATTCCGTATGTTGTTTCAGCTAAAATATGAGCAGTCTTGGTTGGAACAGGATAGTAGCTATGAACAAAATAAAACGAGTTGTCTGTGTTAATATCTTTTAATACAGGGTGGGATGTTTTTAATGAAATAGTATTCCATCCCATATGAGGTACTTTTAAGGAAATGTTATTTTCATCTTCCATATTATCTAAAAATGAAACCACTTTTCCAGGAATAAGGCCTAAGCAGGAAGTATTTTGTTCTTCACTTTGTTCTAAAATAATTTGTGAACCCAAACAAATCCCTAAAATTGGTTTATTTTCTTTAAAAGCAAAAGAGAGAGATTTGTCTAGCTGAAGCCGAGCCAAGCTTTCCATAGCTGAACCAGCAGCACCTACACCGGGGAAAATAATACGGTCTGAAGCAGCAATTTGTGCAGGATCAGAGGTGATTATACAATCTGCACCAATATGTTTAACGGCTCTTTCTACGCTGATTAGATTACCAGCTTTATAATCAATAATTGCAATCATTGTGTCGTATCCATTTTTTCTTTTGCTTGTTGCCAGAGATTTTCCAATTCTTCCATAGAATATGTATCTAAAGATCTATAATGTGCCATAGCTTCTTTTTCCATTTCTATGAATCGTTTTTTTACTTTTAAAATAGTTTGTAATAATGCGTTTTCGGCAGAAACACCAGAAAAACGAGCTAAGTTTACGATGGTAAATAAAATATCGCCCAATTCAAAAGTTACTTCGGGTGATTCTTTTCCATATTGCTCTAATGCTTGTGAAAATTCTTTTATTTCTGATGATAATTGTTCTAGTACTTGATCAATTTGTTGCCAGTCAAAGCCAGTTTTTGCTATTTTTGAAGATAATTGTTGGGCCTTTTCCAGCGCAGGTAGAGTTACAGGAATGCCCTCTGTAATTGACTTGTTAAGGGACTGTTGTTCCTGAGATTTGATTTCCATCCAATTTTTTCGTACATCTGACACGGTTTTTACTGTTGCATCACCAAAAACATGAGGATGCCGTCGAATCATTTTATCAATTACCAATTGAGAGCTTTGCTCTAAATCATTGTCTTTTATAGACAATAATGCGCCAATGAAATACAATTGAAAAAGAGTATCTCCTAATTCCTCTTGAATATGCACTTCATCGTTTTCAGCTAAGGCTTCTATTAATTCATGAAATTCTTCAATTAAATCTGGTACAATTTTTTGAAGAGTCATGCTTTTATCATATGGGCACTTTTCTCGAAGTCTTTGAATCAATAATGGAAGAGTAGAAGGCTTATTCATTTTTTAAAATGTCAATCATCGAGTAAATTTTTGGTGTATTTCCCTGTTGGATTTTTTGTGCGAGCACCAAAAGAGCGTCAATGGTTCCTGTCGCATAAATTTTTCGGCCATTTACATTATGTGTAAAAGTAAATGTTGTAGTTCCGTCTGACGAAGTAAGAGTATACGTATGCCAAGCGTGCCCTTCCAGCACATCTTTTGGGATCCCCATAGCCAATTGGGTTTCTTTATCTCGTACTAATTGAATCTCTTCTTCAGTAAAATCAATACCCATTTGGTTAAAATATTTTATCATCGCTTTTGCTGTACCGCTGGTGTCAGCTTTTCCTGCCTGATGGCTTTCCACTACATCCATTTTATATCCGTTAAACACATCAGGAAAATTTTGTGCAGCAAATTCCATCATTGCTTGTAGCGCAACAATTTGTTTTGCCATGTTAGGAGCGATAACTGCAGGGATTTTTGCTTTGGCAATAGTTTCCATCAAAGCATCCCGATCTCCGCCCGTTGTGCCCATTATAAAAGGAATTTTTAATTTACAATATAATTCAGCGTTTTCATTTACAGCGCTAGGGTGCGTGTAATCTACAATGATAAAAAAGCCTATCTGCTTTGTTAGCTCGGATAATGCAGATTCATGTTTACTTGGAGAAATTAAAGAAATAAGCGTGCCGCATATAGTTATGCTTTGATCTGTAATTTCGAGTCCAGTAAGCGAAAATGGAATTAACGAAAAGCGAGAATCTTTTAAAATAGCTTCAGCAATAGTTTTAGTTACGTTGCCGGGCAAACCATTTATCATCACATAAATTGGTTCCATAAGGACTCCTTTTGGTTATTTAGCGGTCAACCCGCATTGATTTTGAAAACAAATTTGAGCCTCTTGAGCCGTTTTATATAAAGTGGGGAAAATATCCTGCACAGGCTCAATCCATCGGGCAAGGTCTGTAAGTGTGGCAGGAATATATTGAGAAAACGTTATTTTTTGTTTTACTTGGGCTAAAAAAGCAAATGCTCCTAGAATATGTAAATTTCGGGAAATTGCGCACCATCGAAAACCGTCTTTTAATTGTTGAGGATCCATTCCGGCTGTTTTTTCAAAATAAGATACGGCAAAATCTAGTAATTCTTTTTGCATATTATCTGCCCATACGGTGTAAGGGTCAATTAATAGGGAAGCCAAATCATATTGAATTGGTCCTTTCCTGGCTCCTTGAAAATCAATTATACGCAATTTTTTCTGTGAATCTATCAAAATATTTCGAGCTTGATAGTCTCTGTGCATCAAACCTTCAATACTGGTTTGAGCGATTCGTTGGACTAGTAGATCATATTCGTTAAAGCGATCTTTTTGATATTGAGAAAATTGTAAATAATCTTGTAAAAAGGAAGTTTCAAAATAATTACACTCTGCCAAAATCATTTGGCGATTGTATGCTGGGGTTTGATAACACCATCGAATGTCAAAATCAACCATTCCGTTTACAGAAAAAACGCACAACTCTTGTATCGCTTGTTGATATAAAACTTTTCGCTCACTCTCCAGTATATCTTGTAGATAAGTTCCTGCCCACTCTAGAAAAACTTGTCCAGAAAAAGTGTCTTCTTCATAAATTTGAGGAACCGAAACCCCCTTTTCAAATAAATGATGCCCAATCGCGCAAAATGCATCTACTTCAAGCCAACCCTCCGATTTTCGAATTCCATGATCCCCCATTATTAATATTTCTTCTGGAGAACTGGAAAATTGGTACCATTTTCGATCTGAACCATCTCCAGCAATTTGGGTGCAGGCAATCTCTTGGAATGGTATTTTTTTATTAAATGCTTTTTCAAAAGCTATGGGTGCCGAAAACATTGCCGTTGCCTGAGAATAACGTTCAGGTGTGCCTATATCTTTCCATATGCCTTCGTGAATATACACATTAATTCGTTTTCCTCGAAGCATTAGTTTTCGATATATCGGCATTAAGGCCTGTTGGCCATTTTTAGGAATTTGTTGGATTACTTTGGGGGATATAATTTGAATTCCTGTAAATGTTAACCATCGGGTATGACGGCTTTTACATCGAAAAATAGTTACGCGGTCTTTATATACTGGCAAGGTATTAAATTCCGGGTCATTTGTTGCTACCATTGTAATTAAATTGTTTTGAGTTTGGTGCACTCGAATCAAGTCTCTAAAATCCAAATCAATCACAACATCGCTATTTACAACAATAACCGTATCATTTTGAAAAAAATCATCGAAATTCCGAAGCGGCCCTCCGGTTCCTAAAATTTCTGGTTCATAACGTACTTCAACAGGTCCCGGCCATGTTTTGGAATCGATATAGGCAGATATTTTTTCTGCTAAATGATGCGTATTTACAGCTACACCATCACACCCCGCCGCAAAAAGCTTGCGGATCATAATTCCTAGCAGAGGTTCGCCTGCGATAGTAAACAGAGGTTTTGGTGTATGTAATGTATATGGTTTTAAGCGTGTACCAAAACCTGCAGATAAGACTAACCCTTTCAACTGTTTTTCCCTTTATTCTGTCTCATATACATTGAGATTTTCTTGAATAAGAATTTGATATGATTGAGCCTTTTCCAAAGAGTTGATATTTTTAATTCCGACAGAAGTGAAGAAATCCATGGCATTTTCATACATAACACTACTCATAGTTTCGATTCGAGAAATTTCTTTTTGCTCAAATAAAGAACGACCCATCTGTTGAATTTTTTCAAGTCTTTCGGAGGAGCTTAATGTAGTATTTTTTGTGCTTACTAAAAATGTTAAAACAACTTTATAGGCTTCAAGGTATGTACGTAAAAATTTAGAAAATAAAAACAATTGGGTTCTGCCCATTAGCGATATTGAGTATTGAGTTGGATCTGTTTCTGAAAAAAGAAAGCCCATTTTTTCAAAACCAGAGACTATAGAAGAGACTTGATTCATCGTTGCCACATCCATATCAAATGTAAATTCATTTTTGAATAGATGAGTCATTCTTTCATAGGTTTTTATCAATTCATCAACACGGAAAGTATCCGATCCCGTTCGCAAAATTGCTTGGGCTGCAATTGCCGCAGGCATGAAAAAATAAATCGCATTGTTTTTATAGTATTCTAAATTGAGACATTTCTGTTCTACAATTTGATATGTTGGATCCACCCCGTGCGCTTGATCTCCTTCTGTTACGGGTGCCACATTTTTTTCTGTAAGATAACTTTGCAATGCTTTTCGCAAAGCCGACAAAGGGTCCGTCGTTAGTGTTTCCGCTAATGGCGCATGTTGTAAATGAATCCAGTTTAGGTATGTTTCTGACAACGACATAAGTGCAGAAAAAGTAAATTCTTTGTCTCGGCTGTTTAAAATGGCAGAAGCCATAATTGCATGAGGAGAGACTACCGTAACACGATCAATCGCATTAACCAATCGATGGCCTAGGTGACGGCAAAAGGTGCTAAACTCTTTTTGAGATGCTTTTTCAAGAGATGTAAGACCATATTGGTCAGATAATTCCCGCAATGAAAATGGATCTGAAAAACGCAGATAAATTCTCCCATGTCGTTTTTTCAAAGATTTTCGTGCACCAATCACTTGC
>Ga0123353_10003541_pt1 | contig 19772 bp, 19 predicted proteins | sample TergutLab28metaG_3_FD_92763 | JGI IMG/M metagenome (GOLD analysis project Ga0123353, IMG submission 92763) | Labiotermes labralis P3 segment gut microbial communities from Petit-Saut dam, French Guiana - Lab288 P3 | ecosystem: Host-associated > Arthropoda: Insects > Digestive system > Gut ... | reverse complement strand
TCTTAAACGGCATTCCCATTTTTTGCAGTAATGCTTTGCATTCGTCGTCGGAATTCGCGGTGGTGACGATAATCACGTCAAAGCCGCGCACCTTCTCGACGCTCTCGTACGCAATTTCAGGGAAAACAGTCTGCTCCTTTATGCCAAGCGAGTAGTTGCCGCGCCCGTCAAAAGCCTTCGCGGAAATGCCGCGAAAGTCCCTAACCCGCGGAAGAGCAATAGATACAAGCTTGTCGTAAAACTCATACATACGCGCCCCGCGCAAGGTGATTTTCGCGCCTATCGACTGGCCCGCGCGCAGCTTAAAGTTAGCGACGGAATGCTTAGCCTTTGTCAAAACCGCTTTTTGCCCCGCGATAGTCTCAAGCTCCTTCATGGCGGATTGTAGGCTTTTAGCGTTGTCCTTGACGTCGCCCAGCCTCATATTAAGGATGATTTTGCTTAAGCTGGGCACTTGCATGACGTTTGTGTACCCCCTTTCCTTCATAAGGGCAGGCGCAACTTCGTTTATATATTTTTCTTTTAATCTGTGTCTGGCTTCCATGTTTTCCTCGATGTTTCTCCTTGTGGGGAACAGTCTGAAATGCTCGATGCGCAGTGCGCAATGGCGGTTATCTTCTTTTTCAATACACAGCTGTCAATGTCGGTCAATTTCTAAATTAAATCTGTCCCTTGCAACGCATTGAGCATTTAGCATTATTCGTCTGCGGTTTCTTTTTCTTCAGGTTTCGGCTTCCTTGTCCGTTTCACCCTGCTGTCGCCGCTCTTTGTCGCGGGGGCTTTTTCGACCTTTTCGCGTTCCTTTCCGCGCTTTTTAACCTTTTCCACCTTGACCTCAATCCCTGCGCCGCACTTTTTACAAACGCGGAGTTTTTTGCCGTCCTGCAAGGTCGCGGCTAAACGTGTGGGCTTACCGCACGAGGGGCAAACCGCCATGACGTTGCTGATATGGACGTTACCCTCCATCTTGCGGATACCCGCTTGTTCCTGCGCGTTCTTTGCCTTTTTGTGACGGGACACCATATTGATGTTTTCAACCTTGACAAACTCGCTGGCGGGGTCGACAAATAAAACCTTGCCCGTCTTTCCTTTGTCGCGGCCTGTCAAAACTATAACGTTGTCGTTTTTCTTTATACGATAGCTCATTTCGTTATCCTCTATTTAATCCTCTTATACCGCAGTTGCGGCAGTGAAAGAACAGTCGCGGCAGAGGCGGGCAACAGTTGACTCGCCGCCGAAGCGGAGTGTACCTTGATGTACACGACCCCTCGCCTCCCTAAACTTTGCTGTCGCAAAGTTAGCAAATCGCAAGCGATTTGTCAGCTCGGTCGGCGGCGGGGCAAGCGTAGCCCGTATATGCCGATGAATGTTCTTTCACTAAATAACTTCCGGCGCGAGAGACACTATCTTCATATAATCCTTCTCCCTAAGTTCCCTTGCGACGGGCCCGAAGATACGGGTGCCCTTGGGCTGCTTTGCGGCGTCGATAATCACCGCGGCGTTGTCGTCAAAACGGATATGCGAGCCGTCGGGACGGTTAATCCCCTGATGCGTACGCACGATGACCGCCCTTACCACGTCGCCCTTTTTGACCGCGCCGCCGGTCGTCGCGCTTTTAACAGACGCCACGATAACGTCGCCAATGTTGCTTGTACGCCGAAACGACCCACCCAAAACGCGGATACACATGATTTCCTTGGCGCCGCTGTTGTCCGCGACCTTCAAATATGTCTGTGGTTGTATCATGACGGTCTCCTACTTTACCTTTTCTATAATTTCTACCACTCGCCAGCGTTTGTCTTTCGACAGCGGCCGGGTTTCGGCGATACGGACGATATCGCCTATCGAGCACTCATTGTTCTCGTCGTGAGCCTTAAATTTGGTGGTCTTATTGATTGTCTTTTTATAAAGCGGGTGCTTTGCCTTCTCGCGCACTTCCACAACGACGGTCTTATCCATCTTGTTGGAACGGACTACGCCCTCCCTGACCTTGCGCTCACTCCTACCGCTTTTTACTTTGGTCTTGGGTGCGCTTTCGGGGGCGGGAGCGGGTGCAAGTTGCTCGACGGCAACAATTCCAATTTCTTTTTCGGCGATTTCCAGTCTTTCTTCGATTACTTCGACCGCCTGCTCGATTATTTCGGGCTCTTGCTCGTTACTTAACGGCGCGCCGCTTTCATCGCGCCCTACGACCATTTTGAGTTCATCCATTTGCCCTCTCCTTTATCAGCTCTCTTTCGCGGATAATCGTCTTGACTCTGGCTATATCGCGTTTGCACTTTACCATCTCCATGGGGTTAGACAGTTGCCCTGTTGCGTGCGAGAAACGGAGATTGAATAATTCCTGCCGTAGTTCGTTCAGCTTTACGCCTAATTCGTCGCTTTTTAATTCTCTGTAATTCACTTTCATTCCGTCACCTCCGCATTCGCGGCATCGGGCTCTCTCGCCGCATTTAGCGCGGCAAGCTCTTCTTTTGTATAAACCTTGGTTTTTACAGGCAACTTGTGCGCCGCTAAGCGTAACGCTTCCTTGGCAGATTCGATAGGGACGCCCGCTATCTCGAACATAACCCTGCCCGGCTTAACCACCGCCACCCAAAATTCGGGCGAGCCTTTTCCGCTTCCCATGCGGGTTTCGGCGGGCTTTTTGGTCACGGGCTTGTGTGGGAATATGTCCGCCCACACCTGTCCGCCCCTCTTAATATAACGCGTCATGGCGACACGAGCGGCCTCTATCTGATTGGCTTTTATCCAGCCGGGCGTCGTCGCCACCAAACCCACTTCTCCATAAGCGATGGTGTTGCCGCTTAAAGCCTTACCCTTCATGCGTCCGCGGTGAACGCGGCGTCTTTTCACTCTTTTGGGTATCAACATATTACTGTCCCCCTTCGATTTTGCCCGTTTTTCCCAAAATCTCGCCCTTATAAATCCATACCTTAACGCCTATTACGCCAAATGTGGTGTGAGCCTCGGCAACCGCATAATCTATGTCGGCGCGCAAGGTCTGAAGAGGAATAGACCCCTCGTGATAATGCTCGCTCCGCGCTATTTCCGCGCCGTCAAGGCGCCCTGCGACCATGACCTTTACGCCTTTGGCTCCGCTGCGCATAACCCTGCCCATTGCCTGCTTCATGCTGCGACGGAAAGATGCGCGCTTCTCAAGTTGCGCGGCAATCCCTTCGGCGACCAACAGCGCGTCCATATCGGGGCGCTTAACCTCGAAAACATTGATGCTTATCGCCTTGCCTACGGCGATTTTGGCTAATTCTTTCTTAAGCTGTTCTACGCCCGCACCCTTTAAGCCTATAATCATGCCGGGCTTGGATGTATAAATATTGATTACCACCTTGCCCTGCGGTCTTTCGATGGTGGTCTTGGAGATTCCGTGGACAAAATACTTCGTCTTGATATACTCACGAATCTTATGATCTTCGACCAAAAGCGTGCCAAAATCCTTTTTGCCGGCGTACCATTGGGTACTCCACGGCTTTATCACTCCCACTCTAAGGCCGTGCGGATTTACTTTCTGTCCCATTTATTTGACCTCCTTGAGCGTGTCGAGTATAACGGTAATATGACTGGTGCGCTTGTTTATGCGATATGCTCTGCCCTTTGCGCGCGGCATGGTCCTTTTAAGGATGGGACCGGCACCGCTGTAAACCTCGGCGACAAACAAATCTATACGCGGGATATTAAGGTTATGCTCGGCGTTAGCGACGGCGGAATTGATAAGCTTGGTAATTGGCTCAGCAGCGGACTTGGGGGTGCTTTCAAGCAGGGCAAGCGCGTCGTTGACCGTTTTTCCCCTAACCGTATCCAGTACGACGTTCACCTTGCTGGGCGATATCCGTATATGCTTTGCTATCGCGTGCGGACGTTTTTCCCGCGTTTGGGCGATTTTAGCCGCTTTTTCTTTGATTCTTGTTGCCATTTGTGTTGTCCTCTTAACCTCTGATAGGAACTAACTTTTAATGCGCAATGCGCAATGCGCAATGCTCAATTAAGGTCGTGTTTTTTCTCATAATTCAGTGCTTAACTTTCAAGGTACAATGCCAATTAGGATACAATTATTAAATTCATCCTTCATTGAGCATTGCGCATTGAGCATTGAGCATTATTTCCCTTTTGTCGTCTTCTCGCCCGCGTGACTTCTAAAAGTACGCGTGGGCGCGAATTCGCCCAGCTTATGCCCAACCATTTCCTCGGTGCAATAAACGGGGACGTGCTTACGCCCGTCATGAACCGCTATGGTCTGACCCAAAAATTCGGGATACACGGTAGAACTGCGCGACCACGTCTTGATCACCTTTTTGTCGATGGTTTTTTGTTGCGCCGTTACCCTGTCGAATAACTTTTTGTCCACATAGGGAGCTTTTTTTAGACTTCTGCTCATTATAGTTCCTCTTTTTTTAATGCTCAATGCTCAATGAAAGTAATATTTTTCCTCATACACGATGCTTAACGTCAAGGTACTATGCTAAAAGGAATAATTCAAAATCATTCATAATTGAGCATTGCGCATTGAGCATTGAGCATTCTTATGTGCAGAACATTAATTGATGCGTTTAACAATATACTTACTGCTGTTCTTATGCTTTTTCCTCGTCTTGTACCCAAGTGCCGGCTTGCCCCAGGGGGTGACCGGTCCCGGACGGCCTACGGGAGCTTTGCCTTCGCCGCCGCCGTGAGGGTGGTCTACCGGGTTCATTACCACGCCGCGGACGGTGGGACGTATGCCCATATGCCGTTTTCTGCCCGCTTTTCCCAAGGAAACAAGTTCGTGTTCAAGGTTGCCCACCTGTCCGATCGTCGCTTTGCAGGATACCGGAAGCATCCTCATCTCGCCGCTGGGTAACCTTAACGTCGCATATTTGCCCTCTCTTGCCATCAGTTGCGCCGCTGATCCTGCCGATTTCGCGATTTGACCGCCCTTGCCCGGCTGCATTTCGATGTTGTGAACCATCGTACCGACGGGGATATTAACCAAAGGTAAAGCGTTGCCCGCCTTGATGTCCTGACTCTCGCCGCTTATCACCTTATCGCCCACGTTAAGCCCCAAGGGGGCTAAAATATATCTCTTTTCGCCGTCGGCATAGTGAAGCAGCGCGATATTGGCACTGCGGTTGGGGTCGTACTGAATACTCGCGACCTTTGCGGGGATGTTGTCCTTGTCCCGCTTAAAGTCAATCACGCGATATTGGACGCGGTTGCCCCCGCCTATGTGGCGCACGGTAATCCGCCCGTAGCTGTTGCGCCCGCCCGTCTTTTGGCGGACCTCTAAGAGGGATTTTTCCGCTTTTTCCCCCGTGACCTCCGCGCCCTTCACTACGGTCTTAAATCTCTGACCCGGAGTTATCGGTTTATATCTTTTAATAGCCATTATCTGTTTTCTCCCCTAAGACTTGTGACGAAATGAAATGCGGATTTTTTAGCGAGGGATTTTTGTGAATGTTTTCCGTAGTAAAACGTGTTACAGGAAACAGGCGCAAATAAGACCCGTTAAAAAACCGCAGACATTTCGGAACAAGTCAATTAACCTAAACTCTCAAAAAATTCAATGGCTTTGCTGCCTCTCGCGAGCTGCACATAAGCCTTTTTGTACTTGCTGGTATAGCCCTGCGTCTTTCCCTGCCTTTTAAGCTTACCGCGGACGTTAGCCGTGTTGACCTTGCGTACCTTTACGCCGAAAATCTGCTCGACCGCCTTTTTTATTTCTGTCTTGTCGGCGCGGAAGTCGACCACAAAGCCGTAACGCTTAGTGGCTATGCCGCTGTAGCATTTTTCGGAAAGTATGGGCTTTTTAATTATTTCGTAAGCGTTCATGCCCTATATGCCTCCTCTATCCTCTTGACCGCGTCCACCGTCATGATACACTTACGGTTTTTCAAGATGTCGTATACGTTGATGCGGTCCGCGCTCAAGGTGCTGACGTTTTCGATGTTGCCCGACACCCGTATTACCGCGTCGTCCTTTTCAGCCGTGACAATCAGTACGCTTTTTTCGATATTAAGGGCGTTAAGCGCCGCGACCATCTCTTTGGTTTTTAAATTCTCAAACTTAAATTCGTCCACGGCTATAAGGTCTCCGTCGAATAATTTCGCCGACAGCGCGCTGCAAATCGCAAGGCGCCTGACCTTTTTGTTGACCTTTTGCGAAAAATCACGCGGCTTGGGAGCGAAAACCACGCCGCCCTTAATCCACTGCGGAGCGCGGATACTGCCCTGACGCGCCCTACCCGTGCCCTTTTGCCGCCACGGCTTGATGCCGCCGCCTCTTACCTCGGTACGCGTTAAGGCACTCTTGGTCCCCTGTCTCGCGTTGCTCCTTTGGGCGACCATGACTTGGTGAATGACGGGTTCATTATATTCGACGCCAAAGACGCTGACGTCCACGTCTAACGCGCCCTTATTTTCGCCTTTTTGGTTGTATATGTTTATTGTCGGCATCTTAAATATATCCTCTTGAATACTTCTCCGTTTTCAATGCTCAATGCTCAATGCTCAATGCGCAATGAAGGACAAATTTATTTTATGTTCAACGAAACAATGAAGTAACGCATAATGAAGGGGAAATTTGAATTAAATTCCGACCGACATTGAGCATTGAGCATTGAGCATTGAGCATTATACAGGGTGTTCTCTATTTCTTCACCGTCTCTCTCACCGTCACCAATCCGCCCTTAGGTCCCGGTAGCCCGCCCATAATAAGAAGGACGTTTCGCGCCGCGTCAACCTTTACTACCCTAAGGTTCTGTATAGTGACGCGCTCGTGCCCGTACTGGCCGGCCATTTTCTTTCCTTTAATAACGCGACTGGGGCTGGAGTTCGCGCCTATGGAGCCCACCTCGCGGTGTACGGGCCCCGTTCCGTGCGTCATCTTTAATCTGCGGTGGTTCCACCTTTTGATAACGCCGGTAAAGCCGCGCCCCTTGGTTGTGCCTGCCACATCCACCATATCCCCTTTTTGGAAGATATCGCAACTGATTTTCGAGCCCACCTTGTATTGGTCGTCCGCCATGTCGATTTCTTTAATCACGCGTTTAGGGGTAATCCCCGCCTTTTTATAAATCCCAAGCTGAGGCTTATTCAGTTTTTTCTCGCGCACGTCCTCGAAAGCACACACCAAAGCCTTGTACCCGTCCCTTTCCTCCGTCTTTTTGCGCACGACGGTCATAGGCCCCGCCTGTACCACCGTCACGGGTACCATAAGGCCGGCCTCGTCGAATATCTGGGTCATCCCAAGCTTTCTGCCGATAATAGCTTTTTTCATGATAGTAAATTATCCCCCGCAGCATTAAAGCTTGATTTGAATATCTACGCCCGCCGGCAAGTCCAGCTTCATTAAAGAATCCACCGTCCTTGTCGAGGGGTTATAGATATCTATAAGTCGTTTGTGTGTGCGCAACTCGAATTGCTCGCGGCTGTCCTTGTATTTGTGGACGGCGCGCAGTATTGTCACAACTTCCTTATCGGTAGGCAGCGGAATCGGTCCGCTTACCTGTGTGCCGGTTTGACGCGCAGTCTCTACTATCCTTGCCGCGCTTTTGTCTATCAGGTCGTGGTCGTACGCCTTAAGCTTGATCCTGATTTTTTGGTTTGCCATTTTTTTCCTCCATTGAGTTTGCCGTGACGCTTTTTGAGTGTGGAGTGTGGAGTTAAGGTCGGGGTTGATTTTTAATTGTCATTCGCCTTTTTTTGTATTGTCATTCTGAGCGAAGCGAAGAATCTCAACCTTTTTAATTCCCCTCCCTCGGAGGGGTGCCTGCCGCAGGCAGGCGGGGTGGTTCACTCTCACAACATTTCCAACAACGCGGTCGGGCGTATCAAAACGCGGATATTTTTTAGGGGATTTTACTCCCCGCCCGAAGCCTGTTTGTTTACAATTTACAATTTACGAATTGTTATACGGTGCATGATCAGTCAACCTTCATTTGTAATTTGTAATTTTTCGATGTCACGGTCGCGTAAGTTCCATAAGGCATAATCCTTAACGTTTACGCTGGTCGGCGTGAGTTCTCCGTCATGTCCGCATGGTTCGGACTGCGGTAACCTCCCGCTTCTTCCCTTTTCCGCAAAAAAAATTGTGCGCCTATTTCAGCGCAGCCTAATAATTGTATTACAATCAAGTTTCAAAGTCAAGTAAAAAAACGCGCAAAAATAAAATTTTTTAAAAAACTTTGTGAAAATTTGGGGTTTTGGGGCGTTTTTGCCGGTTATTGCGACGAACATACCCCGTTTTTACCACAAAAACCGTAGGGACGAACAATGTTCGTCCCTACGGTTGCCACTATCCGATACCTGGCGCCTTATACCTTGTACCTGCTACGAAGCAAGACCACGAATACTTCCATTGTACGGTCTTATACCTACTTAATAATCTTCGCTACAACGCCCGATCCTACGGTGCGCCCGCCCTCGCGGATAGCAAACCTGAGGCCTTGCTCCGCCGCGATGGGGCTGATTAACTTAACGGTAATAGAGACGTTATCGCCGGGCATTATCATCTCGACGCCCTTAGGCAGTTCAATCGATCCCGTTACGTCCGTGGTACGGAAATAAAATTGCGGCCTATACCCATTGAAGAAAGGGGTATGCCTTCCGCCCTCTTCCTTTTTAAGGACATAAATCTCGGCGGTGAACTCGGTATGCGGGGTGATGCTGCCGGGCTTTGCGATAACCTGACCGCGCTCGATGTCTTTCCTATCAACGCCGCGGAGCAAAATACCCGCGTTGTCGCCCGCCTGCGCGCTGTCAAGTGACTTACGGAACATCTCGACACCGGTGACAACGGTGGAACGGGTGGGACGGATTCCCACAATTTCCACGGGCTCTTGCGTCTTGACCTGTCCTCTCTCGACTCTGCCCGTTGCCACGGTGCCGCGGCCGGTGATGGTGAACACGTCCTCGACGGGCATAAGAAAGGGCTTGTCAATCTCACGGGTAGGCGCGGGAATATAGCTGTCAACCGCGTCCAAAAGCTCGAACAAGCACTGGCACTCCGGTCCGCTCACGTTGCCCGCCATAGAGGCTTCAAGCGCCTTTAACGCGCTGCCCTTTATGATGGGGGTGTCGTCGCCGGGAAACTCGTACGCGTCCAAAAGCTCGCGAATCTCAAGCTCGACAAGCTCGATAAGTTCCTGGTCGTCAACCTGATCGACCTTGTTCATGAAAACGACGATTTTGGGCACGCCGACCTGACGGGCAAGCAGAATATGCTCGCGCGTTTGCGGCATGGGGCCGTCGGCGGCGGAAACGACAAGTATCGCGCCGTCCATCTGAGCCGCACCCGTTATCATGTTCTTGACGTAGTCGGCGTGGCCGGGGCAGTCGACGTGGGCGTAGTGGCGGTTCGCCGTTTGGTACTCAACGTGCGCTGTGTTAATCGTGATTCCCCTCGCTTTTTCCTCGGGCGCCTTGTCGATTTCGTCATAACGCATTTTTTGTGATAAGCCCTTGGTCGCAAGCGCCATGGTGAGCGCGGCGGTAAGGGTGGTTTTACCATGGTCGACGTGGCCGATAGTGCCTACGTTGACATGGGGTTTACTTCTGTCGAATTTAGCCTTAGCCATTTTGGTTTTCCTCCGAATTCTTTATAAATGTTATTTTTGTTTTTTTTGTTGATTTGGTTGGCGCGGTTTTATCGGCTGATTTGCCGTTTTCGTTTGTTTGGTCGGTGCGACTCCTCACACTGTCTATCATTATAACCGATTTGCAATAATTTTTCAATCGTTTTGACGGCGTTTTTTGGACAAATTTAGCAAGTTTGCCATGAATTTTATATGCCTCGCGATAAAATTCGTTTTTTTCTCCAAAAGCGCCCTTTGTTTTTAATTGGCACTATATTACGCCACCGTACCTTTTGCTTACTTTTTTTAAAAGTAAGTCGCTCCCACCCCATAAAATCCAAAGATTTTATGGGGAAGACGGGCGGCACTTTTGGGGCACTCCAAAAGTGCCAAACGGATTTTAATCTTTTTTCGATCGATCGCCCATAACTTTCTGTGATATTGCCTTGGGCACTTCGTAATAATGGTCAAACGCCATTGTATACGTGCCCCTGCCCTGCGTGCGGCTTCTTAAGTCCGTCGCATAACCAAACATCTCGGACAGCGGAACTTCCGCCCTTATCATCTTCGCGCCGTTTACATCGTCCGTACCCATCAGGCTTCCCCTGCGCGAGGATATATTACCGGAAACCGCGCCTAAATACTCTCCGGGTAAAGACACCTCCACCTTCATAATAGGCTCCATCAACACGGGGTCGGCCTTAGCCATGCCGTCCTTAAACGCCATAGAGCCCGCGATTTGAAACGCCATTTCGCTGGAATCTACCTCGTGAAAAGAGCCGTCGTACACGGTAACCTTGAAGTCAACACACTCGTAGCCCGATAAAACGCCGCTGTTTTTTGCTTCCTTTATGCCCTTGTCGATAGCGGGGATAAAGTCCTTGGGAATGGTTCCCCCGACAGTCTTATCCTCGAAAACATAGCCTTGCCCGGGCGCGAGCGGCTCCATAAAAATCTTGCAATGCCCGTATTGGCCTCTGCCACCCGATTGACGGACGTATTTTCCCTCCGCCTCGACGCGCTTTTTGATAGTTTCGCGATACGCCACCTGGGGCTTGCCCGTGTTCGCATCCACCTTAAACTCACGCCTTAGCCTGTCCACAATTATCTCAAGATGCAACTCACCCATACCGGCGATAATGGTTTGCCCCGTCTCGCGCTCGGTATAAGTCTTAAAGGTGGGGTCTTCCTCGGCCAGTTTTACCAGGCCCATCGTCATGCGTTCCTGATCGCCTTTGGTCTTGGGCTCGATAGCCACGCGGATAACGGGGTCGGGAAAATCCATGCTCTCTAATATTATAATGTTTTTGTCGTCGCACAGCGTGTCTCCCGTGGTGGTATCCTTTAAGCCCACGATAGCGCAGATGTCGCCCGCATAAATCTTGTCAATTTCCGTACGGCTGTTGGCGTGCATCATCAGGATGCGGCTTATGCGTTCCTTCCTGCCCTTCGTGGAATTGTAAACATACGACCCCGATTCCAACGCCCCGCTGTAACAGCGGAAAAAAGCCAATTTGCCCACAAAAGGATCGGCCATAATCTTGAATGCAAGTCCCGAAAAAGGTGCGCTGTCGTCGCTTTCGCGTTTCGTTTCCTCGCCGCTTTCGGTCATGCCCTTTATGGCGGCGACATCAAGAGGACTGGGCATATAATCGATTACGGCGTCAAGCATTTTTTGCACGCCCTTATTTTTATAGGACGAGCCGCACATCACGGGGTTAATCTTCATGTCTATAGTCAGCCTGCGAATCCCCGCCTTGATTTCATCGACGGTAAAGTCCGCGCCCTCGTTTTCGAAATAGCGCGTCATCAACCTGTCATCGGACTCCGCCACGGCTTCCAATAGCTTTGCGTGGTACTGCTGCGCCAAAGTAACCATATCCGCGGGGATTTCACTTTCCTCCATGGTGGTGCCAAGGTTATCGGTGAAAATGTCCGCCTTCATAATGACAAGGTCGACCACACCTTTGAATGTGTCCTCCTTGCCGATTGGCAACTGAATCGCCACGGGGTTCGCGCCAAGCCTTGTCCGTATCATATCAATGACATTAAAGAAATTCGCGCCGTTAATGTCCATTTTGTTGACGTATGCCATGCGTGGCACGCCGTACTTGTCCGCCTGCCGCCAAACCGTCTCCGACTGGGGCTCCACGCCGCCTTTCGCGCAAAACACCGCCACCGCGCCGTCCAAAACCTTTAAGGAACGCTCCACCTCGACGGTAAAGTCGACGTGACCGGGGGTGTCTATGATGTTTATTCGGGTATACGGCTCCTTACTTTCGGGGCTGCGGTCTGTGCGCCACTGGGTGGTGGTTGCCGCGGATGTGATGGTGATTCCCCTCTCCTGCTCCTGCTCCATCCAGTCCATAGTAGCCGCGCCCTCGTGAACCTCGCCGAGTTTATGCGTTTTTCCCGTATAAAAAAGAACACGCTCGGTTGTCGTCGTCTTGCCGGCGTCTATATGTGCCATAATCCCTATGTTGCGGGTTCTTTCTAACGGGTATTGTCTTGGCATGGGTTCCTTGTTTCCTTAAATAACTGCTGTCGTTTTAATGCTCGATGCGCAATGCGCAATGCGCAATGGCAGTTACAATTTTTTGAGCATACAGTTTTTGCCGCTCAAGGTAAACATCATAAAGCTATCCTTCATTGAGCATTGCGCATTGAGCATTGAGCATTCTTTCGCAAAGTTTGCCTACCAGCGATAGTGGGCAAACGCCTTGTTGGCCTCTGCCATCCTGTGCATTTCTTCCTTTCTTTTAACAGCCGCGCCCGAATTGTTGTACGCATCCATAAGCTCGCCCGCCAATTTTTCTTTCATCGTCTTTTCGCTACGCTTACGGCAATACAAAACAAGCCAGCGTATCGCCAAGGTTTGGCGGCGGTCGGGACGGATTTCCATGGGCACCTGGTACGTGCTGCCGCCCACCCTCCTCGCTTTGACCTCTAACACGGGCATAAGGTTGCGGATCGCCTGATTAAAGACGTCCTGCGGATTAAGCGATAATTTCGCTTTTATTATTTCAAAGGCGTCGTACACGATCGCCTGCGCGATACCTTTTTTGCCGTCCTCCATTACCTGGTTGACGACCTTGGTAATCAATTTACTGTTATACAAGGGGTCCGGCAGCACTTCGCGCTTGGGAACCCCGCTTCTTCTGGGCATACTGGTATTGTCCTCCTAAAAAATTTGTTTTTTGGCGCACTTGTACGCAAAATGTGGGCGTTTGATTAGGCGGTCAACTTTGAACCGGATTGCTTCGCAAACTCGCAATGACGAATGATATAAGTCAATTAAGCTTATCCTTCATTGAGCATTGCGCATTGAGCATTGAGCATTCTTCACCAGCCGCCTGCCATCTGCCGTTACTTTGCCCTTTTCGCGCCATATTTAGAGCGGGCTTGCTTGCGTTTCGCAACGCCTGCGGTGTCTAATGTCCCACGAATAATGTGGTACCTGACACCCGGCAAATCCTTCACTCTGCCGCCACGAATCAGCACGACGCTGTGTTCCTGCAGATTGTGTCCGATCCCCGGAATATAAACCGTACCTTCCATCTTGTTGACAAGACGGACCCTGGCGATCTTACGAAGGGCGGAATTAGGCTTCTTAGGCGTGGTCGTGGTCACCGACAGGCAAACGCCCCGCTTCTGCGGATTGTTTTCTAATATCGGCGATAACGACTTGTGCGTAACCTTTTCCCTTCCTTTGCGGATCAACTGATTTACAGTAGGCATCGTTACTCTACCTCCTTTAAAGTAGTCTTGCCCGCTCGTTTTTAGGCTTGGCTTTTATTTCCGTGCCGTATTTTTAGCAGGACTTCTTGCGGCTTGGCATAATATTTGCTGCCGCAAGCCCGCATACATGAATGAGTTATGACGTATTTCCAATGGAGCGCCTAAGAAGAAAGCGAGGACGACACATAGCAGAGCTACGTTAGGACGAAGCCGACACGCTTAGGCGCAAAAAGACGCGGAAATACGCATAACGAATCATGTATAAGGGCTTAAAAAAGCGCATACTTCCAGTACACGCGGGGGGTATTATACTACAATAAAAGCCGCTTGTCAACCGATTTTTATAAAAAATAGGCAAAAACGCAGCGAAAAATCGCGCAAAAATCATAACAATCTTGATTTTACCCGTTTTTTCCATTGGTGCGGACGGGAAAAATCCCATCACGGCCGAGTCGAACGATATACTCGTCAATGGCGTCGGCAACTTTCCGCGATGCGACCACCGCCTCGACCACCGTTTTCGCGCCGGTCACGACATCGCCGCCGGCAAATACGCCTATGCGGCTGGTGTGCCCGTATTCGTCGACGGCGACAAGCCCGCTTTCCTTTATGTCGATGCCTTTTGTCGAGGATACAATAACCGAACGCGGCCCTTGGCTGACGGCGATAATTACCGAATCGGCGGGGATAAGCTTTTCCGTGCCCGAAATCGCCCGCGCTTTCTTTCGACCATCTTTGTCTGCAAATATTTCGGAATCGGCAAAGATAACGCCCTCGTCCGTAATCTCCACGGCGGATTTACAAAACTCCAACTTCGCGCCGTCAATTTTGGCGTACTGCAACTCGTGTTCGCGCGCACTGATGCCGGTTTCGTCCGTTTTACAAACAATCAAAACATCGTGGCAGCCGTGCCGAATTGCCGTCCTTGCCACATCCATGGCGGTATTGCCTGCGCCTATTACGATTAGCCTCTCGCCTAAATTGTAGGCTTCCGGGTTTTTCAGATACTCAATGGCAAAATGAACATGACCGAAACTTTCGCCCTTTATGTCCAACTTACGCGGCCGCCACACGCCCGTTCCCAAGAAAATCGCTGAAAATCCGTCGCGGAACAAATCGTCCACGGTCAGGTTTGTTCCTATCGCCGTGTTGGGACGAATTTTTACGCCCATATTTTTAAGTACGCCGACCAGCCTGTCGACAACCGTTTTAGGCAGGCGGAACTCGGGGATTCCATAGCGCAAGATGCCGCCGGGCTGGTCGTTGCCCTCGTAAACGGTAACATCGTAGTCCTTGCGAGCCAGTACAAACGCGATTGTCAAGCCCGCCGGTCCGGAGCCTATTATCGCCACCTTGCCCGCCGTTTTTGCGCTCTTTTCAGGTTTGTAGTAATTGACGTAAAAATCAGAAATATATTTTTCGATCGCGCTGATAAATACCGGCGAGCCGTTTCTTCCAAGGACGCAATGCCCCTCGCATTGGTTTTCCTGCGGGCAGATATGGCTGCAAACCAACGAAAGCGGATTATTGTCAAACAAAAGCCTGCCCGCCTCGGGAAGCTTGCCGGCGAGCAGCAGACCGATTGCCTCGTTTATCGGCGTATGAATAGGACAACCCTTGCTGCATTTTGGGGTTTTGCACTGCAAGCATCTCTTGGCGTCCTCGATGATGTGTTTTTCCATACTCCTACTCCAAATCCACGCACCGTATATGCGTCTCCCGCAGCTGCTTTTCCGTCACCTCGCACGGGGCGTTCATCAATAAATCTTTGGCATTTTTGTTCATGGGGAAAGCGATAACCTCGCGGATGCTGGTTTCGTTGGCAAGTAACATAACAATCCTGTCTACGCCCGGGGCAATCCCCGCGTGCGGCGGCGGACCGAATAAAAAGGCGTTGTACATCGCCGAAAACCGCTTTTCGATTTCGCCTTTGTCGTACCCCGCAATCCTGAACGCCTCGACCATAGTGTCGGGGTCGTGGTTGCGCACCGCGCCGCTTGATAGTTCAATCCCGTTGCATACGATGTCGTACTGGTACGCCAAAATTTCAAGCGGGTTTTGGGTTTTGAGCGCGTTTAAGCCCCCCTGCGGCATCGAAAAAGGGTTGTGCGAGAAGGCGACCTTATTTTCGTCGTCAAGCTCGAACATGGGGAAGTCCACAATCCAGCAAAAACGGAAGGCGTCCTTTTCTATAAGGTCAAGCTCCGCGCCCAAGACGTTTCGCATAATCCCCGCCTGTTTCAAGGTAAGGGCTTTATCCCCCGCAAGCAAAAGCGCAAACCCGTTTTTATTTAGGTTTAAAACGTCGTTTAAATCATTCCACTTATCCCCTATAAACTTCGCAACTCCACCCGTGGGCAATCCATTTTCATCTGTTTTAAACCAAAAAATATTCTCTATTTCATTACTTTTCGCCGCCTCGGCCAACGTCTTATCTACAAAACTGCGCGGCTTGTCAAAGTTATTTACGGCGACCGCATACACAAACTTGCCCTCGAACATCGGCGCGGCAATCAATCCCGTAACATCCCGCACAATAAGCGGGTTCCTTAAATCAGGCTTGTCCGTGCCGTAATCGCGTATCGCGTCGGCGTATTTTATCCGCTTAAACGGCGCTTGGTCCACTTCATTATCAGTAAATTCCTTAAATAACGCGGGGAAAACGTCCTCTAAAACCGCGAAAACGTCCTCCTGCGTCGCATAAGCCATCTCCATATCAAGCTGATAAAACTCGCCGGGGCTGCGGTCTGCGCGGGCGTCCTCGTCGCGGAAGCAGGGCGCAATCTGAAAATAGCGGTCAAAGCCGCTCGCCATCAAAAGCTGCTTGTACTGCTGCGGCGCCTGCGGCAGCGCGTAAAACTTCCCGGGATACAGGCGGCTGGGCACAATAAAATCGCGCGCGCCTTCGGGCGAACTCGAAGTCAAAATTGGCGTGGCGATCTCTAAAAAGCCCTTTTCGGTCATGCGGCGGCGAATTGAACTTACTATTCGACTGCGCAGCACGATTTTGTCCCGCACCAAGGGGTTGCGCAAATCCAAAAAGCGGTATTTAAGCCGCGTGTCCTCGCGCATCGACAAAGACCCCGCGATTTCAAACGGGAGTTCGCGTTGGCATAACCCCAAAACCTCAATCTCATCCGGCTCTATCTCTATCATGCCCGTCGGAAGCTCGGGGTTGGGACTGCTCCTTTTTATCACCCGCCCTGTTACTCTCACGCTGGACTCACGCGGGATTTCGCGAATCTGCCTCTTTTTCGCCTCGTCATTCACCGTGATTTGCGTGATTCCGTAAAAATCGCGCAGCACAAAAAACACCACCGCGCCAAGGTCGCGCAGCCCAGCCAAAAACCCGCACAGCGCGACATTTTCCCCGACATTGCTTTCGGTCAGTTCTCCGCAGGTACGCGTGCGCATGGTCTGACATTTGTCCATGTGTTTGTCCGACGGTTTATTCGTCGTTTGCTTACTTGCTTGTTTGTTCATGCATAATATTTTACAGCTTTTGCGCACGAATGTCAAATGAAATCAAGGGTTAGGGGTTAGGTAAGGTGGGGGTTAATTTTCATAAGAAAAACCCTCTCCCATACGGAAAGGGTTTTATGGCAATCTGAAACAATTTATTTAACCGCTATTCCTCTATTCTCTACTGATCTCTGAATCCTGTCCCTTACTTCAACTTTACACTCACAACCATCGTGCCCACCGTCCCCTCTTCGCCCGACGCCTCGTAAGAATACGTTACGTCCACGCCTACAGGAATACCCTTGACAAGCTCTTTTATCGCCTCGTTCACAGCGTCCAACACGGTACCCGCTATATCCTCAAAAAAGCCGCCGCCGATATTGCCCGCGCCCTCGCCCAAAATATTGTCTAAGCCTGCAAAGCCCAAAAGCTTGTATAAATCGTCCTGCGTCCCGTCGCTCATGTCGTTAAACCTGAACCACTCAAATGTCGGGTCAAGTCCGTCAATCTTGTACAAAAGCGTGGCGTAAAAAGTTTCGGGCATAAATCCGCCGAACGACGCGTCATACCCCAAAGTGGCAAACTCCAACCTCACCGTAATCAGCATATAATCCGCGTCGTTGTATTCCTTTCCGTCAAAGCCCTTAAGCCACTTCCTTAACCCCTTGGCCGTATCGCCCGCGTCGCTTTTCGCCAAGAACATTACGCTTGTCACCTCGCCGCCGTAATTAGCCGGCAACTGCCCCTTTATCATGGACAAAAGCTCGGTGTCGCTAAATGTCGTCAACTCCGCGCCCCCTACAAGCAACGCGGGATTGGCGATATAAGGGGCAAGGTTTACGGCGTCCGTCTTATCCTTTATAAAATCTGCCGTGTCGGCGGCCTCGGCGTCGTTAAAGCGCAGCCACACATTATCGTCGTCGTTAACGTCGAAGTAAATGCCTTTCAACACGCTTTCCACCTCGGCTGCGGTAAGGACGCCGCCCAAAAAGGACGCCATAAGGGTATAAATGTCGGGCATAACTATCGCGTTTTCGCCTATTGTCAGGCCGGGCAAGCTATCCGCCATCATGTTTATCATGTCGCGTACGGGGTCGAGCATGCCGCCCACCAAATCCCCAAAATCCGTCTCCTCTCCTCCGGCAAAGCCGGCCAGCAGCCCGATAATCCTGTCGGCCTGCTCATATGTCAATCTGTCAAGGGAAAGCCGCGAGGGCAGGTACGTAAAGCCCGCGCCGCCGCCTATGGTAATGTCTATTTCGGCGCGCACCAAAATGCTTTCGGGAATCAGCGCGGACAACATTTCATTCAAAATATTCATGATAAGGTTGCCGCTTTCTTCCTCTTCCTCCCCGCCGCCGAAAATATCCCCAAACAACGCGGCCGGGTTGACTTCTATGCCAACCTCCAACATATTATGCGTCACACCGTCATCATCCTCTATCGTATAAAGCGCGACGAATCTTAACGTAAAATCAAATTCCGCATCGCCCAAAAACTTCTCCGCCTGAGCCGCCACCAAAGCGGACAAAAGCAGCGAGTTAAGCGTCACGCCCTTTGCATCGCCCCTTACAACCTCCTGTATTTTTCCGCCGTCAAAAAGGCCGAGGAATTTGTTCGTATCGCCCTCCGAAATTACTTCAAACAGCTGGTCAAAGCTTGTCACCGCGCCCGTCCCCGTCGTCCGTAACCCATAGCTTTTGGCAAATGCGAAAAACAGCGCCGTCTGATACTCGTCGTTTATATCGACCAAATCGCGGGGCGGGTCGGCGGGATTTATTGGGACAAGCTTAAGCACGCCGTTTTCAAAGACAAACTGTGTATCGTTTAGCTCGTGCTTATATTTTGTATAATCGGGCTTATCCTTCATCGCCCTTTCCGTGTCCGCAACGATAGTCCTAAGCAAAAGATACACGTCGTTGCTGGTTATGCACTCCCCTTCCGGCTTTCTTTCTTTGACCGTTTCTCCGTCTTTTTCTACGTCGACAAGGTTGATTTCCGCAAGCTCTAAGAAAAAGTTTATCGCGTCAAATTTTATCGACCCGCTTTTGCCGTTCATTACTATTGTCGCGTTCATCGACTTTATCGCGTTATCTATCGCGCTTCCCGTGCCGAACAGCCCCTCAAAGAGATCGGACGGATTTTCGCTCTCTTCACCCTGTTCTCCTTCATAGCCTCCGTTTCCGCTATTGCCAAACGCGTCAAAAATATCCATGAGACCCTTATAATCCTGTCCGTTTATCAAAATCTGCGGCTCGCCCGCGCCCGTTAAGGGGATATCGACGCTTAAGAAAAGCTCGTTCGGCAAAATGCCGGTTATCATTTTGTTGACAATCCACCTCAGAGAATTAAAGCCCAGCTTTGCCATACTGCTGGCGTCATTACGCAAAAAGTTGTCGCCCGTTATGCCCTTAAACAGCGCGTCCACCACGTTTTTGATTTTGGTCTGCGTGACAAATTTGATGTGCGCATCCTCGCCCGCCTTATAAAAACTGATTTGCCTTATCTGCAAAATGTTTTTATAGTCAAAACTTTTAAGGTCGATGGCATTAACGGGGGAAATCGGACCGCCCATTCCCTTCAACGCTTCCGCGACGGCGTCCGTCGCCATTTCGGCTATGGCGTTTTTAAGGTTTTTATTGTCCAAAAACGTATTTAAAATTATATCGTTTAAGAATGCCGCCATGCTTTTGTCGGATACGGATAGTTTATACTCCTCTATTTTTTCTTCCTCATAGTCGGTTATCCTGTTCTTATTAAGGTTGCTCGCGGAAAACAGCTTTATTATAAGCTCTTCCGCCTCGGGCGGCAGCTTGAAGCCGGAATCCCCGCCCTCTCCGTCCTCGCCCCGCCCGTCCAAAATCGGCGCGGCGTAGCTTATCGCCTCCGCCTTAAGCATATTTTCGGCGATACCGTCCGCAATCGCGTCCATTACCGCCCTTACGTCCGCCGCCTTAAACTCGCTTAAAAACAGCGCGTTCCCCAGGGCCCCTGTAAAATCGTCCGC
>Ga0123353_10003539_pt1 | contig 19775 bp, 2 predicted proteins | sample TergutLab28metaG_3_FD_92763 | JGI IMG/M metagenome (GOLD analysis project Ga0123353, IMG submission 92763) | Labiotermes labralis P3 segment gut microbial communities from Petit-Saut dam, French Guiana - Lab288 P3 | ecosystem: Host-associated > Arthropoda: Insects > Digestive system > Gut ... | reverse complement strand
GCAAACCAGAGCCGGAACCAACACCGCCGATGCCAGACTCGACGCTACTGGTCAAGTAATCATCGGAAACGGCGGCGACGCAGACGTTATCATTGAGAGAGGCGGAAGTATTACCTCCGGTCTGGAAACGATCCTCGGCAAAGAGGCAACCTCGAAGGTGATCGTCACCATCGACAGCGATCATTATCGTGCCACGTGGACTGCCGGAACCGGTCCAGCGGCTCCGGTTAATCCGGGCTCCGGTTTAGGACAATACGGCGATTATTTGCCGCTTGGCAACTCCGTGTTGGATGTCAAGGGTGGTTATATTAGAGTAACAAGTCTCTTCGCTATGGCGGGGCAGGATCCATCCTACGGTGGTGGTAGTGGTTACGGCACGGCGACGTTCCACACTGGCGGCGAACTGAACATGGGGGGCGGATCGTTCTTCAATATGAACATGAACGATTTCCAGAGCGGTGCAGGCGGTTCGCTCGGAATCATCACCATCGACGGCGGCGGGATCGTTTCCGGTAGCGGTTACATCTACGCCGGAGAGCAGTTCCGAGTCCAGGGCGGCACCATTGCACCGGGGTCACGCCACATGTACGACTTCGAGCGCGGCGATGCCGTCAACAAACTGACCAGTCTCGGCACACTGCACATTTACGATAGAGATGACGTGCCCACGTTGTTCAACAGCGCAACATTTCGCACTGAACTAGACCGGGGAACACAGCCGGACAACTCCGACGGATTATCTGACCATGCCATTGTTTATGGCGAACTCCAAATTGACCCCCGTTTCATCATCGATATTTCCCGACCGCTCGATGGAGAGTATCTCCTTGTCCAAACTTCCGGGACTGGAAACTACATCACCAGTTTCACGCCACGAAGTCTGAACGGTTTAACGGCATCAGGCGATGAGTTGCTACTCAATCTCAATGGAAAACTCGTCAAAGGCAACGACCGGATCGACTACGCAGGCGGGCTGTTCACGACCATTGAGAACGGGAACACGGAGATTTGGCTGACCGTCAACACGACTTCCGACGGTAACGTTATAACTTATTGGACGGGTAACGCCATTACAGAGACTTTACCCGGAGTTTGGAGCGATGCCTTATGGAGTATGACGGCAAGAAACTTCCGGGCTCGCAACGTTGAAAACACTGCCGACGCAGTCTTTAGCGGTAGCAATCAGTTCCTCGATGGCGACATCGTTTATTTCGACTACTTGCGAGTAACGGACGATGATCCCGATAAGCAGAAGGCGATGCGAACCGTTACGGTAGTCGAAGCACCGCACTACGTTGGCGACACCTTCTGGTATAAACCCGCCGACAACGGAAACGTGCGGGTGGCGGAAGTCAATGTGATCGGCGGTACCAGTGCCGATATATTTGAATGGCGTGGCGGCAGTATTTATGCCCTTGACAGTGCCTTGCACTCAACGCTTGATAAAGTAACCACCGGCGAAACGCCGTCCGGTCGGTTCAACAAAATCGGCTACGGTGTCTTGGAGATTCACAATGCCAACGAATTCTACGGCGGCATCCATCTCGGGAAAGAGGGAGGCGGGATAGAAGGCGGACTCATTCAACTATACAACGAGAAGGGGCTTGGAACTTACAATTCGGCTACCGGTCTCCAGGAGAAGGGATTGGTTTATGTCCATGAGAATTCGACCATTCAACTCATGGACGATAAAATGGTACTCAACAACCGGTTCATCGTGGATCCGGGCAAGGTATTGACTTTCATGTTTGGAACCGAGTTTACCATCGCGGGCAACAATGCTCTGGCTTCCGGTGCAGCGCGTGGGGGCAGAGGGGGCGGCATGTTTATCGGCGACGAAGGCAGGATTGTCTATATGGGGTCCGGAAGTTTGATTGTGAGAAACAACCAAGCCAGCGCGGGCGGCGGCATTTACACGGAACTCGGTTACACGCTTCAGGTTCCGGCTTATATCAAAAACAACTATGCGAGCGGTCAGGGGGGCGGTATCTATGCGGAACAATTCTTTGAACTCAAAGACGGTTCCGAAATTGTCGGCAATAAAGCCCAATCAAGAGGCGGAGGCATTTATGTCGGAAACGTCGGAACGCTCACTGGTGGACCGGAGTTCATTATTCATGGGAACTCGCAAATTACGAATAATAGGTCCGGTGGAACCACCGGCGGCGGTGTTTATGTTGATGCCGGTCGAGTGTTGGTCATTGATACAAAAAGTAGCACCGGCTCGACCTTGTTCGGCGGCGGCGATGTCTGGTTCGAAGGTAATAAAGCCAGAATCGGATTCGACCCCGACAATCCCATTAGCGGTGCTGAAGACGATGCCGATGCCATTCGCAATGCCCTCCATTTGGCAAATACGGCATCCGGCGGAGACGCAAGCGAAAAGGCGAAACTGCTCATTAACGGTCCCTACAACACCTACTTCTACGATCCCATCTCCGGTGACACGGGAACATTAGTGACGATTCAGGGTGTTCCGGCAGGCGAGGGAGATGGGGGTAACAACGCCGTCTACAACTCATCAGGTGTCTGGACGAAAGATGACATCTTCCCAAGAAAACAGTACGGCACAGTGATTTTTCACGGCGACTCGGAATATTACGGTTCGACGAAGGTCCTCGACGGTGCGACGTTCCGGTTGGAAAATTCGACTGATTACATAGACGTGGACGATAACCCCACCGGCGCAGCGTCTTACGGTCTCCGCGGCTCACTGGAGGGCGAAAAAAACACATTCACGCTCGGTGTCGGTTCTTGGATCACCGGTCAAGGAACCATCGCCGCCGACAACATTATTCTTGGCGGCAACCTCAATCTCGATACCGCAACGTTTTCCAGACCCGGCACCAGAGATGGTAGCGGAGTGCTCAAAGATACGCTTGACAACACAGTTCCAGCAGGCTTCGGGCTGGGCATTCTCAACCTCGACGGCGATGTAACGATTGAGGACACATCGGCATGGTACCTTACAATCGGAGCAGGCGGCTTGACCGACCTCGTCGATGTAACAGGATCGGCAACCTTCACTGGCACAACCGACGGAAAGAAGATGGAGTTCTTTGTGGACGACATTTTCCGCGAAAAATACGCCGTCTTGACGGCATCCAGTGGAATCGAAAATTATTATAAAGACGATGCACCCATCAAGTTCGACATTGCCGGTACATGGGTTGATCTTGTTCAAGATAATGCACCGCCATTTGGTGAAACGTATTTCGATCTTTTCGGACGAATGCGGGCAACCTCTTACGTTGAGGTCGATCCCGTCTCCGGATTTGACACGCTTTATCTCGATATTGGTGCTCGCAATCGGCATGTAACACTCACGGCAAATAGCAACTGGGGATACAACGATGCGTGGACTTTTGCAGGAGCGATACCGACCCCCACCGGAACAGTTTTTGGTAACTGGATAAAACATGATATTGGTCCCGACACGCTTGTCTATCTCGACGGTGACATGGTGACGATTTCCGGTGATGTCGTCAGTAATGTCGTGTTGACCACAAATGTCCGACCAGTCGATTTGTTCGTCGATGGAATAAGCGGTAAAAACGTTACGATTAGTGGTGCTCACGGCATTTCGACGTATTCCACGACACAACCAAGCAGCACAACAACCTCCTACAATGGTCCCAACGACACCACAATTACAACGAATGCTGCAAATAACGACTACGGCATCCTCGGTTACACCGGTAAACTTCACAAATCGGGCGAAAATACACTGACGTTCAGCAACACCGGTGCCAACCTCTTCACGATGGGGATTGAATTCAACACCGGTGGAGCGAATGCTGGTGTGATTTCATTTAACCGCGTCAATCAACTCACTGTCGGGGCAGGGCGCACTATCGACTTTTTGGAAAGCGGGACGTTGCACTACACCGGAGCATCTGCAACACTCGTCACAGCAGCGGCATCGCCGACAGGAACAAATATACGGATCGAAGGCGGCAAAACGGCAACTTTCAATATCGCAAGTACAAGTTCCTTGACCGTTTCCGGGGTGATTAGCAACATCAGCGGCAACGGTGCTATCGAAAAAATCGGTGCCGGAACACTTGTCCTGTCGAGGACAAACACATTCGCTGGCGGCACAACATTCAGAGAAGGTACCATCGAAATCCGCAACAATGCGGCACTCGGTACCTACGCCACATCACCGGCAAACACCGGATTGGTTGATGTTCGAGGAACCGGCACGAAAAATCTTTTCGTTAATAGTGCCAATTACACCATCCGTAATCGTTTCGATGTTTCTTCGGGTGGTGATAGCACCAACGCCTTGAATATCAACATTACAAGCGGCAGGACGCTCACGATTGACAATGGCAACATTGCAACGCTGGCGAACGGCGGTGCGATACACGTCGCTGCCGGACAGGGGCAACTGACGTTCGGTAGCAGTCCTACCTACGGCGGTGCCTTGACGATCCGAAACAATACTGCCCAGAGCGGCGGTGGGATTTATTCTGCGGTCATCACACCACTCACATTCACTGGAGCGACATCTTTCGTGTCAAACTACGCAACCGCAGGTAGCGGTGGCGGACTTTACAATGCCGGTAACGTCATATTCCAGAAAGAAGCGACGCTCCGAGACAACACAGCGCAAACGAGCGGCGGTGCAATCCACGCTACAGGCAATGTCACATTCAACGAAGAGGCAACACTCACCGGCAACACAGCGCAAACGAGCGGTGGTGCAATCTACGCTACAGGTAATGTCACATTCGACGACGAAACAACACTTACCGGCAACACAGCAACGAACGGTAGCGGCGGTGCAATCTGGGCAGAAACCAGCACCGTCTCGCTCACCGGAACGGGCGACAAAACGATTCAGGATAACACTGCAAATATGACATCTGGTTACGGCGGTGCCATCTACGCTCGTAATATCAATTTGAGCGTGAGCGAAGAGACGATCATTTCCGGCAACCAAGTAGCATACGGCGGTGTGTTCGCCATTGCCGACAGTGCTGGTGGACTCCTGACGCTAAACACCGGTATTGGAGCGGCAGGTGGAGACATCATCTTCCGCGATAACACGGCGGGAGAGTTCGGCGATGCCATTTATCTCGGTACGAACGGCAATGTCAACATCACGGCGGGAGACGACCGCACAGTCTGGTTCGACAACAACACGCTTGTTTCGGAATTGATGACGACCCACACGCTGAACAAGTACGGCGAAGGACTGCTCGCTTTCACGGGGGTAGGAGCGAACAACGTTTTCCGGGGAGTAACCAATGTGAATGAAGGAGAATTTCGTGTTGCCGGGAGCATTAATGCACTCGGAAACAAGATTGACCAGACATTCTACGGATATGCCGATGGGACGACATTCAAACTCTATGCAGATGGCGTACTGTCCGGAGGCGGAACGCTCACGGCAAGCACAACAGAAGTATTGTTGGGCGAGCGAACAGGAACGGAAGGATTCCATCTCTGGGGTATTGTCGCCCCTGATAGCAACACGGAAGCAATGCTCACAGAGGAGGTTCCCTTTGCCAACCGAATAGGGACTCTGACGTTCAACGGCGACGTTACAATGTACGGCGGTTCGGGTCCTTATCAGTACCAAGTGCATCTCGAAGCACCCGCCTCGGCTGTTTATGGAGAAGATGCATGGAAAACGACCGGTCGATCCGACCTTATTAGCGTTAATGGAAATTTTTATGCCGAAATTGGTACTGCTGTTGATAGCGATGGCTTTCCCATAGATAAAATCATCGTCGATGTACATAATTTCGGTATCGGTAAATTTCTCCTGATCGAAGCGACAGACTTATTGGTAACTAGGGATGGAGTTATTCAGACAATTGCCGACTCTGACCTCGACGGAATCGATTATGACGGTGCATTTGATCTCCGCATACACGAAGGTTACTTGACGAACCGGCATCAAGTTGCCTTTGCTCGCGGCGATGAAAAGATTTACAATTATTACGCTCTCGATCCTAGTTTGGATTGGGTCTATGCTAATGATGCCTATAATGACGTTCAAGATGCAACCACACTTGCCAAAGCCCAAAACGAACTTTGGCTTGCGACGCAAACGTACAACCTGCTCATGTATTGGACTGGCAAGAACGACGGTGATGGTCTTGCCAACGTTTGGCAGGGAACCGACAGCGATGCGAACGGCAACTGGCGCGAATGGAAGGCAAATACTGCCAGCAAAACACCCGAAACGCATTTTATGCAGAGCGACTCTGTCGTATTCGCCGATTTTTATCCCGATTATCCTCTTGATTCCGGTGAATTTGACGACGACGGTCCCATCGGCAGGCGAGCGATTACGATTAACGGTCTTGTCCGGGTGACGAACATGCTCGTGGACAGTACTGGAGCATATTCGTTCGCTGGTACTGGCGGTATTAGAACCACGTCCGACTATGCCGGAGACGAATTAGACGATTTGTATGATGAGGGATTGCTCTTCGTGCTTTCGGAGCAACTGATCAAAATGAACACCGGTACTTTGACGTTCACGAACACCGGCGGCAATAACTTCGCCGAGGGTATTGTTTTTGATGTCGGACCTTACGACTCGCTACCCAAATACACCAACGCGGGAACTATCCAGTTTAGCCGTGCCGACCAACTCGGTGATTGGAACGAAGATGACGACGAAAATAAAGGCATCACTTTCTTAGAAAGCGGCACGCTCCAAGCGACCACCGCCCTCACATTTGCGAACAACTTGCATATAGCGCACGGAAAAACAGCGACCTTTACGGGTACGGTTGCCGTTACGCACACCGGCAAGATTGACGAAATCGGTGCTGCTGATACGGGCAATTTTGCCAAAACCGGCACCGGAACACTTACACTGAACAACGCCACCAGCGGCTGGCAGGGAACGACGACCATTTCCGGCGGAACGCTCGTTGCCGTTGGGGTCGGAGCCCCTAACGACACCAGTTCACTCGGTATGAACACGGCTACCCGAACAATTACTGTTACGGGAGCCGCAACCACCAACTTGAGACTTCAAATTGACGGTGCGGCATCGGAAACGCTGAAACAGCGAATCACCGGAATCGGTCGCATAGAAAAAACCGGCACAGGAACGTTAACGCTGGATCGTAACGATAATGATCACACCGGCGGTACAACGGTGGCGACTGGTGGGGGAACGTTGATTGGGTATTATGCCGGTTCTTTCGGTCGAAATGTTGCACCGGGCGATTCGGGAAACATTATCAACAACGCCGCACTTGTGTACGACATGCACGACACTGGAATAGCATACAACACCATCAGCGGTGCTGGAACCTTCACGAAAAGGCAAACACTGACGGGTGGGCAAACCAACAACTACCTCACGCTACAAAGCATTGGCAACACATTCAGCGGTGCTATTACCGTAACGGGCGGTGCGGCAGGAACGCCGAATTATCTCATTGCGAATGATTCCCGATCACTCGGAGGCACTACGTCGCTTGCATCGACAACCCGAACCATCAACCTTGCTGGGCAGTACGATTATCTGCGAATCAACGAAAACGCGGTAAGCACTAACGCGATTGCCAACACCATCACCGGTGCTGGTCGATTGGAAAAAACCGGTTCTTTCACAACGACGCTCAGCGGAACCAACACGTTCACCGGCGGCACAGACTTGCAGGTCGGCGGTTTGACATTGACCAATGTTGCTGCGCTGGGTACTGCATACACAGGAGGAACGGCGGGAAGTCTCGATGCGACAGATGCAGGAACGAAAACGGTTACATTCAACAGTGCCGGTACATTCCAAAATCACTTCCATGTAATAGGCGGAACTCTTGTCTTGGCTACCGGACAAAATACGACCATCGGCAGTGCCAACAACCACAGTGGTGACGGCGGTGCGGTTCTCGTCGATACCGGTCAAACGTTGCAACTGAATAACGTCCATGCCCTCACGTTTTCGGGAAACAGCGACCAATCCGGCAGTAACGACATTTACCTTGACGGAACCGGTGCTCAACTGGAAATCACCGGTACAGGTAACACGTTTATCGGCAGTGGAATCGCCGGAAGTGGCAGTGTAACGAAAACTGCCGCAAGCACGGGCATCACGCAGATCGGAGCAGATTCGGTCTTTGACGGCACGACGACGATTGCTGGTGGAACTTTCCGTGTCGTCCAGGGCATATCATACGGCACCGAGGGTTCGGGAACTTTTTCGCAAACGGCTGCCACATCGACCGTTGAGGGCGGCGGAACCATCAAAGCCGACCAGATCAACCTTGCCGGTCGTGTGTCGCCGGACTCGGCGACACTCAACGTGGGAAGCCCGACGGTTGCAAACGCCAATCGTTTCGGTACGCTCACGTTGGACGGTGCAGTTGATTTAGCAAGTACGTTCATCTTCGATTACAATGCCGGTACACCGATTGCTTCCAATACGATCACTCCGATTGGGTACGGTACGCCGACCGGCGACCTGATAAAAATGCAAAACGGCGACATTGATAATTACGTGATTCATGAAGGCGCAACGGTCAACTTCCGCGAAACCTTGGTATCGGGCAAATACCTGATTTTTATCGCGAATGAGGAATTCAAACTACTCGACGGTGGGGGGATTCCCACGGCGGTTCTTGACGGCATCAAGGCAAGCGGGGTTACCAAAGCGACCTTTGAATCAACGGAGAACCATACGCCGCGCGGCGGTTTCGAGTTCGTCTGGGGAACCAGTGATGTCGATGCCAGCGGTGCCCCGATCAACGACATCATGTCGCAAATCTGGCTTAATGTGAACCGCAACACGCTTGAAATGACTTGGAAAGATGTTCCGTTCAACACAACTTGGGTTTCGGCAGCCGGAGGTTCGAACTTCACCAGTACACAGAGTTTCAATGACGGATTGATAGACATCTATGAACAGGTGTTCAACAACGGCGACTACGTCATTTTCGACACGAAGGGGACAGCCCAGTCGATTAACATCGGTACCGGTGGTGTCATTGTCAGCGGAATGAATGTCAACGCTGGTAGTAATTACACGTTTACCGGCAACGGCATTACCGCTTATGTAACCCACGACACGATTGAAGGGGATTACATACCGGGTGGTGCTTTGTATGCCACTGCCCCGCAGGTCAATCCCGACGGCAAATTACAAAAATCCGGCACCGGTACGCTGACATTCGCCAACGGTGCCAACCGATTCCACAAGGGCATCGAAATTGCTGGCGGAACGATTGCGTTTTCAAATGCCAATCAACTGAACACGTTAGACACCGACGACACAACGGATAACGCTATCAGGTTTATTGGAACCTCCACGTTGCAAGCAAATGCCACCGGACAGGATTTAACGAACAAAATTATTATTGACGCTGGACAAACGGCAAACATTTACACACAGGCTCATGAGTTAACGCTTTCCGGTCAAATCACCGGTGCCGGTGCTCTGACGAAAGCGACTGGAACGAACACCGGAGGAACGTTGATTCTCTCCAACTATGCGGCAAACGACTATACTGGTACGACAACGATCAACACCGGAACGCTTCGCGCCTTGGGACTTGGTAGCAATACTGCTCTTGGCAATAACGTAGCGGCACATCAAGTTTCAATCAACGGAGCCACATCAAAATTGCAATTACAGGTCGGCAACGGAACCAATGCGTCAGCAAGTGCAACGCTCAATCAGTTGCTCACCGGCACTGGTCACGTCGAAAAGATCGGTCTCGGCGAACAGATTTTAACGCACACTGCCAACACCTACAGCGGCGGCACAACGGTTACGGCGGGAACGCTGACCGGTCAGTACGTCGGTTCGTTCGGTACAGGAACGATTACTAACAATGCTGCTCTTGAATACGACATGCATGCGGCGGGAACGGCGACCAATTTTATCACTGGTGCTGGTACGTTCACCAAAACGCAACACGGCGGGTCATTCGATCTCACGCTGGACAACACCAGCAACGATTTTAGCGGCGGTATTGCCGTTACAGGAACGGGCGCGGCAATCAATCGTCTCGTTGCGAATGATTCCCAGTCGCTCGGTGCTATTGATTCGACGACTCGTTCCATCACACTTGATAGGCAGTACGATTATTTGCGAATCAACGAAAACACGCAGAACAATACGATCAATAACACGATCACCGGCGGCGGTGGTTTGGAGAAAGCCGGTGCTTTCACCACAACGCTCACCGGCAACAACACATTCGGCGGCGGCACCGACTTGCAGGTCGGTACGATTTCGCTTGGTCACAACAATGCCCTCGGCACCTACACGGGCAGCGGCACGGCGGGAGAACTCCTTTACACTGGCAACAACACGACGGTTCTTTCGACAACGGCAGGGCGCACAACCACGAACCGGTTCGTCGCCGCGACAGGTGTAACCGGGGCAAAACTCGAAGCCACGGCGAATCTTACTCTGCAACAAACCGCCGGTACCAATGCGATTATCGAAGTGGGACCAACGGCTGGAATGATCGTTGATGCCAACGGTGGCAGTATCACGTTTGTCCCACATGCAACAAACACGGCAGCAGATGTAACGATGGCAGCAGGTTCCGCATTGACATTGAACACAGAAAACGTCACCGATGGAATCTTTATCAACAGCGGCATTGCCGGACTCGGTTCTGTTACAAAAACCGGTGTAGGTATCGTTCAAATTGCTGCTTATTCGGACTTCGATGGGACTACGACTATTGAAGATGGAATCTTCCGGGTCGTCCAGAATCAAATATACGGCGAGGCAGGTACCTTCACATTGGAGACCGGCACTGTATCGCCGCCAGGCAATGTAACGACCGGTGCAGTGCTCGCCGGACAAGGGACGATCAAGGCGGACACTATCCTCCTCCAAGGTGTTTTAACGCCGGACGCTGCAACTTTTGTTGCCGGTGGAAGCACGACAATTCCGTCGGTTGACCGTTTCGGAATACTGACGTTTGATGGCGAGGTTACGCTCAACGGTTTCACGATGACCTACCATGAGAGCACGCCCAAAACCACAAAGGAAACAGATGCCAATATCAACACCGGCGACCTGTTACGGATACTCGGGGATGCACCAACTCTCGTGGGTGGTACCATTGACATTCAACATGTTTCATTGGACACGGGCTGGTATCTGATTGCCGAATCGGAGATGGCTTTTGACCTCGACGGTGGAATCCTCGACGGAATTACTGGCGGCGGTGTTCTGCACCTGACGCGGAATGGCGGTCAACCAGTCAACACTGCTTCGCCGCGAAACTGGTACAAATTCGAGTTCGGAGAAAATGAAATCGGTGACAAGGATACCAGAATCTGGTTGCATGCCGACACCAACTCACTCACGATGGACTGGCAGATGGGCGGCGACGGAATATGGGCGGCGGACTCGATGGTCGAAACTAACTGGAAAAGTGAGCAATTCAACCTTGACGCAGGTATTCCCCAACATTCTCTTCGATTCCGCCAGGGCGATTATGTCCGATTTAATGTTACGGGTAACACGACGATTGAAATTACGAACAACAACACCATCGTTAGTGGCTTCAACGTCGATGGTAATTTCGACACGACGTTCACTGATAACCCGATGTCAACTGAAAGCGGTGGCATCCATGCGATGAAAGAGCATCCCACATGGATCATCGGTAAGTATTTGCCCGGCGGTAGTGATTACAACAACCCCTGGAAACTTGATCCCGACGGCGAGTTGCGAAAATCCGGCATCGGTATGTTGACGTTCGCGAACACTGGCGGCAATTTGTTCGACGAAGGTATCTTTTTTGTCGTAGAAATTGGTGCCGCGAATGCTGGAATCATCGCATTTAACAACGCCAACCAACTCGGCGATGGCGGCAAGGGAATCACGTTCAATGAAAGCGGCACACTCCAAGCGAATGCCATTATCGCATCGTTGACGAACGAACTGAAAATCGCACACGAGAAAACCGCAACGTTCAATACCAACGGCAACAATGTTTCGCACACCGGCAAGATCGACGAAATCGGTGCCGCCGACACGGGCAACTTCGTTAAGACCGGCGGTGGAACACTGACACTTAACAACGCAAATAGCGGCTGGCAGGGAACGACAACAGTTTCCGATGGAACACTCGTTGCCATCGGTGTTGGATCGGTTGGCGGTACCGGTTCGCTTGGTATGAATGTTGCTGCCAGAACGATTACCGTTACGGGTGCCAACTTGACGCTCCAAATTGCCGCTACGGAAACACTGAAACAGCGAATCGCCGGGTCGGGTTCGGTAACGAAAACCGATGCCGGAACATTGACGCTGGATCATAACAACGATTACACCGGCGGAACGACGATCTCCGGCGGAAAGATCATTGCCGAAACACTCAATGCCGTCGGCAGTAATGTTGCCACGGGAATTGTATCGACGGCGGCAAACACGGCATTGGAATTGAAACTCGAAACTGGTGAAGGGGGAACGTTCCATCAGCAGATTACCGGTAGTGGTAAACTCATCAAGTCGGGCGACACCCCATCGACTTTGACGCTTTCCCGTACTGACAACAATTACACGGGAGGCACCGACATCAACAGCGGACGGATTACGATCACCCATGTCGGTGCGGTCGGCAGTAACGTCGCCGCTGGCGTTGTGAACATGATTGGAGCGAACACCTCGTTGGAACTCGCGTTAACTGCCGATAGCACATTTAACCAACTGATTACCGGCGTGGGACAGTTAGTTAAAACGGGAACAATGGCGGCAACTTTGACGAACGCTAACACATTCACAGGCGGAACGGAACTCGCTGCCGGAACGCTCATTCTTAACGATGCCGAGGCATTGAACAAAACGGGAACGGTTGCTGGTTCCAATCAGGGTTTCGTGTTCGTCACCGGCGATGCTACCGTTGCTGCCGGAAGCGGCGTAACGGCAATTCAAAACCGTTTTGAAGCTTCGGCGGGACAACTCACAATCAACTCGCTGGACATTACTGGCAACGATATTAACGGCGTGAATGGCGGTGCGATTGAATTGAAGTCGGGAGCAAGTTTTGTCGCGGCAATTGACACCCAGATTGATCTATACAATAATAAAACCACTGCTTCCGGCGGCGCGATTTACGCTCCCACAGAAACGATCACCATCGGCGGGAGCGGAACGAACACGATCAATTCCTTAACCAACAACGTAGCGGGAGTCGATGGCGGCGGAATTTACGCCCAAGCCGTCAACGTCAACGGCGGTCAAACGATTACTGGCAACACGGCAGGCGGACAGGGCGGCGCACTGTATCTCGTCGGCGGGACTCCCGGAACCCCGGCAATCTCGACGCTTGATGCAAACGGCTCTGACATTGTGTTCACCGGCAACAGAGCCGGCACTACGAACAACGCCATTTACATGAATGAAAATGCAACGTTGAATCTCATCGGCAACAAAAGCATTTATCTGAATGACGGCATTGCATCGAACAATACCGGCGTGAGAGGCAATGTCATCACTATCAACATGGCGAACAACGACGACTTGAATAATGTCGTTTATCTGCAAGGAAGATCGGCTTACTACGGCAATACGGAGTTCGAGAAAGGACTGCTCAAACTCGAAGGGGCTCATTTCGGTGCGACGGCATCCAACGGCAACACTTTCAAGCAATACAGCGATGCCATCTTGTATGGCACCGGTACCGTCGAAGCATCGACCATTCTGCTTGGCGGAACACTCAATGCAGGAATTTACACATGGGATCCGCGGACTTCCGAAATTGAAACGCTCAATTTTGTCGGTGCCACAAGGATCGGCGACTTGCGCAGCGAAAGACTCGGCGTTACAACAATGTACATTGACCTGAACCCGACCAAAACGCAACAAGCCGACTTGATCGATGTTACCGGTACCCTCACGCTCGTCGGCAATACGGCAAACAATCGCACGCTCAACGATCTCGATACATCGGCAAACGGGAAATTTCTCATTGCGCGAACGACCGGCGGTGTGCTCGATTATACCTCTTCAGGTTTAACGGAAGACGGTCGTCTGGAGATCACCGATAATTTTGACACGCTTGTCGCAGGCAAAGAGATCAACACTTACCGTTTCAATGTCTACTACACATTGGAGAACGACGGTAAAGACATTTATCTCAACGTCGATCTCAAATCCAGTCTCACATCGGGACAACTCGTTTGGAACAGCCTGAATGCAAACGTCACGGGATCGACAACTTGGGATAATGACGATTATTATAAAAATAAATGGGTCAACGGTCCTACGTTCAACTGGGAAAACCAAGATGATCCATTGCGGCGAGAACTGCGAAATCTCCAACGGGATCGCGTCGTCTTCGATAGCGTAGCCGACAAGGATCGAGATGAGTGGGAAATGATTCGCAAGAACATCGAAATCATCACCCATGAGGATGACACCTATGCCAAAGGTGATACGACAGGTGACTCAGCACCGGCGACGGTTCGCGATATGCTGGTTCTCAACGGCGGAACGTACCGATTCACCGGCTTGGGAATCAACGGCGTTTTCGATGAAATCCATTTCGCCGACACCGATGAATACAAAGGCGGACAACTTTTTGTCAGCACTTACAGTACGGTGCTCTTCGACAACGAAGCGAACAACTTCCAGCGAGGCATTGACTTGCAGAAGGGAGCCATCGGGTTTTCAAATGTTGACCAACTCGGCACGTCTTGGGAAGATGATCCCGAAAACGGCGGCAAAACCACAACACGCGGTATTCTCGTTTCCGGCGATAATTCCTACGGACTTCTGTATGTCAACGCCAACGACATGACGTTACGGACACCGATTGTCATTGAAGAGTCGGACTCCGAATTCATCGTCAATACCGACGGTAACGCTTTCGGCAACGACGCTCCATACAATCCTAGCGACGTGAGGGGGAAGTACAACCTGACGATCGCGCATCTGAACGACGGAACGGTTCCGGCAACCGGCATTCCGAACGGAATTTCCGGCGAAGGCAAACTCGTCAAGGAAGGAGAAGGAACGCTGACTTTGGCGGACGAAAACTATTACAAAGGCGGAACCGACATCCTCGGTGGGACAATCGCCGTTGCAGCAAATAACCGACTCGGCATATCGGATAGCCGCGTCAAACTCGACGACGGAACTCTCCAGGCATTGGAATCGTTTGCAACAGTCCGTAAGGCAGAACTCGGCGACGAAGGCGGAACACTCGAAGCCGATGCCGAAAAGCAGTTGACATGGACCGGTCTTATAACGGGAACCGGCGGTCTGACGACTACCGGACTCGGCACAGTTGTCCTGTCGAATACCGCAAACGACTACGAAGGAAACACGACGGTTGCCAATGGTCGGCTTGTTGCTACCGGAATCGAAACGCTCGGAGAAAACATTGCTTCCCGCTCAATCACGACAACATTACTCGATCCCGATACGAACAAGCGGTCGATATTGGAACTGCAACTCGCCGATTCGGGAACGTTGGGGCAAACACTCCTCGGCAACGGAGAGGTACGCAAAACCGGAACCGGTGATTTGACTCTCGCACAGGACAGCGATGGTTTCACAGGCAGATTCAATTTTTCACAAGGCAACGTTTATCTAAATGCCGAGTTCAAAAACTCGGATTCGTTCCTCGTCGGCACCGGCACAACGCTCTACGGGACCGGTTGGCTCGGCAGTTTAGGAAGCGAAGGGGGTGTGATACGGGAAAGGGCACAACTGATTCCGAACGGTGTCGTTGCCGATGACCCGAATGTCGATCCAACAGCAACATTCCTGAACATCAGCGGAAATTTGACTTTCGAGAAACAGAGTCTGTATCAGGTTGTCATCACACAGTACGCAGATTCGACGTACGATCCTGTGAAAATGCGACCTATCAACGATAAGATCGTCGTCGATGCAGGTGGTGTAGTAAAGATCGACGAGGGTGCCGAACTGAATGTTACCATCGACTATTGGGCTGACACTCTTTCGCCATTCGACTTTGGGGCAACGACATCGGATTATTTCACGATCATTGATGCGGCGGCGGGTAGTGTCGATCCCGACACCAAAGAGTTCTTTTTGCACGACGTGGAACTCCCCCGCGGTATCGAACTGATGCATGGATGGAACGGTTCACTGTATCAACTCTGGTTCCTCGGCGATCCTGCCGGGTTATTTGCAGGAATCGGATCAACACATAACCAGAAGGAAATCGGTAAAATCCTTGATTACCTGACACAAACAAAAGACCCCGGCATGCAAGAACTGGTGCGTATCCTGTCGCAAAAGGAAATTTCGGATGACATGGTTCGCGGTATCTTGAGTCAGTTGTCGGGAGACTTGCGGGCAAACTCGGTGGGCATGACACTCAAAATGCCGTGGCGGGCTGCGTTCAATCGGGTTGATCGGGACATGTTCCCCCGAGTGTTTGATCCGTGCCAGCCAATCACGTGTCGTCCCGAATACAACTACGAGAAAGAATTTTGGGTGGAATGGTACGGTCGGCACAGTAATTTCCGCCATGACGGCAACTCCTATGCCAATACGGTACGCCGGGAAGGAATTGTGATTGGGTTTGATCAACGGGTATGCGATTTCTCGCTCTTCGGTGCCGTGTTCAACTATTCGGAACCGAAACAGTATCAAGCCACTGGTCGAACCAAAGCGGACGACTTTGAAATTGGAATTTACAATCTGACGAAACTATCGGGAGCCTTCGATCTGAAATCGTACTTCGGTTATTCATACCAGGACTATGATCTGCGCCGGCGTGTTTCCATTCCGGAAGGCGGGCGGTACGATGCAGTGTATGATACCTATCGGAACAAGACCCACGGCGATACCTTCGCCATGAGTTTTGAACTGATTCGTCCAATGGACTATAACGACTACATAACCTTCGCACCACTACTCGCATTGGATTACGAACGTGTTTGGCAGAAAGGCTATACGGAAGCCGGCGGGCTGACGGCACTGCGATACGATAGCACGACACTCGAACGCACGATGATGCGATTCGGAATGAACACGAAAGTATTGTTGCACAACCGACTCGACCTGCTTGCAAAGATTCAATATGCGACGCAACTGAACCGCACGGAGTATCCACGCAGCGGCGCACACTTTGTCAATGCAACGGTTGCCAACGTTCCCACGGCGGACATTCGTGGCAGTCGAGTCGGCAGAGATCATCTGAACGTCGGGATCGGCGGCACTTATTATTTGGACGGAGCACGAGCGACATCGTTTACCTTCGGCTACGATGCCGACATGTGGAGACGAATGGCATCACATACCGGCAATATCGGCTACACCCACCGTTGGTAAAGTGATCCCAACGGTTCGAAATTTTTAGGGCTTGCGCAAGGAAAGGAAAATACTATAATTGAGGCTTCCTTGCCTTGCAATGGCATAGAAAGTTCAAAATTATTCTGTCTTGCGTCAAAATTTGGCGTATCTTTGCTTGACTTCTCGTTTTTGTAACCTATACTACGCATATATATCACTCCAACAGAGAGAAGGAAAATGCCAGTAAAATCATTTTCGCCTGAAGCACGAGCCGAGGCACTGCAATTACTAAAAGACGGACACCCACAAAAAGAAGTAGCCGAACAAGTCGGCTGTAGCATTGCATCACTCCAATCGTGGAAACAACAGGCAAAGGGCAAGAAAAACGGCAAGAAGAAAAAGGCTAAATCGGGCAAGAAGGTTGCCGCCGCCGTCGGAGCAGATACAGGGTGTACCTGTGAATGCTGTGCTTGCGTCTCCTTCGATGATTTCGTTAGAGACTATTGGGCGAAGTGTCCCAAAGCAGGCGAGGTATTAACACTGCCGCCGGATATGATGCCGGAAGCCGTCAAATATGTCAACAATGTGCTGAAATACGCCTACAACCATCTTTGCGGCAAGTGAAGAAGTCGCATATCAAGACACGTCCCAGCGGCAATCGTACTGTTTTTCAACCGATAACTGCACGCGATGCGGAAATTGGCAGGACGGCGGCGGCAAAATGTGCCACTATTTCACGGCATGCGGTTGCAAAGGTCGCGGGGGAGCAGGGTTCCTCACGGTCCACATCAGACAGTTCCCACAGACGATCATACTGCTATTCCACAAGCAACTGTTCGAGATGTGCGAATTTTGGATAAGCGTCAGCAAATTTTCTGACGTTTCTCTTTTTGCTTTTTCCAATCGAATACAACTTGCTAAAAAAGCTGGCACGATACTTTTCGGCGAAAGCCTTGAACGGCATAAATCACTCCGCCAGCAGATACCGGTTGGCAATCGTGATTCCGCTGACAATTGCCCCGACGATGCCGACCATTCCTTGATCCGTGCCGCAGACGTAAAGATTGTCCAGATGGGTGCGACCATCGTATTTTTTGTCCGGCGCACCATAAATTGCCCCGTTTTCCTTGCCGGTGAAACGATGCACCGTCGTCGGCGTGAACATGTCCGTGTCAACGACATGCCCTCTGAAGTCCGGCATAAATCGGATTGCCGATGCCGATACCCTGTCGTACCAGAGCACTTTTTGCTCCTGATACTCTTCCGGCGAAAGGCTTTTCCAACGGTCAAAGTTTGCCAATGCCGTAATGCGGATCATCCCCTCGCTCAACGATTCGAGATAGTCAAAATTGTTCGGCGAACAAATCACGCCGCTCCGCAAATCGACGGCATCCATCGGTTTTTCGTAGCAAAAACGGTCGGAATCGTTGAAGAAGACAATCGTCCGGTTATGTCCGAACTGCTTCGGCTCTCTGTCCAATACCGAAATCGTCTCAATGAAACCGAGTTGTCCTGTGCCGAGCAAATGCGGCTCCTTCGCTTCGCACGTTTCATGATCTGTACTGGCGCAGAGTTGCATCGTTTCCTGCCAGCCTGCCGAGGAAAGTACATTTTTTGCCTCAATTTCGGAGCCGTCGCTCAACGCGATTTTATCGACCCGCTTGCCTTTGGAGAGAATGCGCTCCACGCCGGTCCGAAGCCGCAGTTCACCGCCGAGAGCCTTGAATTTGCTGATCAATTTTTTCAAAATCAACCGCACGCCATCGAACGGTCTTGCGAAACCCTCCAAAAAGATGGAGCGGAACATAATGCTGAACTGTCCGAGTTCCATATCACGTTCCCTTGCCCCACCATAGTACAGTAGCGGGCAAAAGATCATTTCGACGAGCAACGGTTCGGTAATGTGCCGACTGACGAACTCTCTGGCGGAGCCGCCGGACACGCCGAGTCCCAGTTGATCGTAGTCGAGCAATTCGTTGACAAGCCGCATCAATCCATCGACCTGCTTGGGAAAATACTGCTGGACTTCGGTAACAAAGAGTTCAAAGTGATTATTGAAATGCAACCGAACACCCGGAAACGCAATGGTCGAACCGAGTTGCGGCACGAGAGCCAGTTCGTCCCATGTGAGTCGGAGATGCCGAAGCAATCGGGAAAGAGGTCCCGACTTGGTACCTTTGGGAACATAGTTGGTCATTGCGTGGAGTCCCACGTCAAGGCTTCTCCCACGCTGCCGATAGAAGGAATTGAGCCCTCCAATGGCGTGGTGCTGTTCCAGAATACAGACCCGTTGGTCGTAGTGTGCCAATCGGATTCCGGCGGCGAGTCCCGACATTCCCGCCCCAATGATGACCGTATCGTATGACATGTTGTCCTCCCATCCCCGAATCCGAGTCATTCTCCCATGAATGGGGGACTTTGTCAATAGCCGGAAGCGTTGTCGAAACTCACGGGGTGCGCGCAAGTTCTGTAGGCATTATTTTGCGTATTTCCAGTACTCGTCCCATTGTTCTGTGTAGAATAGCGCACAGACGACTCCCATCTTGTTGACTCGGTCTGT
>Ga0123353_10003538_pt1 | contig 19776 bp, 17 predicted proteins | sample TergutLab28metaG_3_FD_92763 | JGI IMG/M metagenome (GOLD analysis project Ga0123353, IMG submission 92763) | Labiotermes labralis P3 segment gut microbial communities from Petit-Saut dam, French Guiana - Lab288 P3 | ecosystem: Host-associated > Arthropoda: Insects > Digestive system > Gut ... | reverse complement strand
GAGTTTTGAGGCTTCCATGGCCGGTGTTAGTCAGCGAATAGTCTTCCGGCTTATTACACTGTGTAGGAACGTGTCTTTCGACGTTTCGGAGGGACATCTTGTCTACAATTCAGGTTTATATTTGTTAAGGTGGAGACTGAAGTTTCCTCTGGGCGATAACCAAAAAGAATATCTTATGGGATTATTTCTTGTCCTAAAACTTTAGCAACTTTTAGAAACTTCTCTCCTGTCTGAGTACCACTGACAGAGAAACGTAGCCAACGGAACCACAATTAAATAGCAAATTACACTGTCCTAGTCGTTGGTCTTTTCGAGTATTAGAAGACCACGTCAAACTTGTGCATAAGAGAATTAAAGTACAAAATGGACGGCGTTCTCGTTAAAAATAGTAAATAATGCTTGTTTCGTGAAAGCCTGATGTTTTGGAATTCGGATTATGATAGAAGAACCTAAAATGAAAAACATAGGTAAGTCCGACTTAGAGGCCTGTATCTCTGTAAATCTTCCACCAGTAACTTCAGAATTAGCAATAAATAGCAGTAATGTGCTGTAGCACACTTTAACATTCATTTACAATAATTTGTTTGTATTGGCCTAAATTCACTTCAGTAATGTGAGTAGCTGTTTTAGTTTTGTAAATCTTAGCATACTCGTGAAATACTTAATAGGAGTACTGAGAGATCTTTCAGAGTATATCTTTATATATTATTTACATAAGCTCTTTCAATCAAGACACGTGACGTAATTTGTAGGATTACGATACTATTTAAGTCTAATTACCAATCTGAAAGTGATCTTCGGATTGTTACTTATTCCTTCTGTTTGTAAATCTTTTGCTGCCTTCTAATCAGCAAATGAGTGCTCTTAATCACGAAAACTTTAAACCATTTTGACTAAACGTTTTTGAATTACACCACGCGATTGACATTTTTCTGTCACTTAAATAGGCCTACAAACTAGTCCTCACACTGCATGTTGGGCCTGTTTTGTTTGAAGATTAGCCATTTAAATTGATCCACAATACCTACCATATTGCTGAAAGATATTACCCGTTTTTAAAAGTGTTTGGTGGCCTCGTTTAGTTGACTTATTACTATAGTCACGTGGTCTACACCGGTCTGACACTTGGGTAAAATAGAGGCAGGTCAACATTCCTACATTCTATCAGTCTAAATTAATTTTTAGTGAAGAGTTCCTATAACTAAACAACCAACCAACCAAACAAAAAACGAACAAACAAGCCCACCAAATAACTAACTAACTAACTAACCGACTGACTGACTAAATATATAACACAATCCATCAAACGCAGTGCCTCTCGAGAAGCTAGTATTCTGTCAGCCCATAGGTTCGGTGCCTCGTACACAACAGGCTGCCAATTGTCTTCCAACCGGCTCAATCCAATCCACGACCTCCTATCCTATTTCTTGAAGATCCATTTTATTATTTTCTGGCCATCTATGCCTAGGTCTTCCATTTGGTCCCTTTTCCTCAGACGCCCCCGTCAGCATCTTGTATGTCCTTGTCCTCCCCCCGTACATATCACATGCCCCGCCCTTCCCATTCTCCTTGATTTTGTTAACGTGATGGTATTTGATGAGAAGTACCAAGTCATGAAGGTCCTGGTTTTTTAGTGTTTTTCATCCTCTTCATATCCCCCCCCCCACCCCCCGTTTATACCCATACTCAGCACCCTGTTTTCGAACATCTCAGCCTATTTTGTTCCATTAATATGAGAAACCAAACAGTGCCTATACGGAAAATAAAACTCTCGATGACTGCTTGACTGAAATACAACCACGCAGCTAATGACATTAGGCAGTGAAGCTGTAATGGCTGGACTAGTCCTGATTAGTAAATTTGCTTAGTTACTACATTGTGAAGACAACACTGCATTCGGATTATATTACAGCTGCAAAATTGCTGCTAATCTGTTACTTGGGCCAACTTATCAGTTTGGATGGTTTGTCATTTTTGCGTAATAATTGCCAAGTAAAAAGTAACAGGCTGCAGTTAAGTGATGATTATTGAAATTGAAAGACTCGAAACTTTTGAAGGGTGTTTTGCGCTTTCCTGTAGGCCTCAGCTATTACAAGTTATAAAAATGAGCTATCATCCGTAAAGCTGCTAACCTCATGGTACAGAAATCTGGGATGTTTAGTGAATTATGCGCATGGCAGTTATAAAATTTCAAGGTCTTTTATAGTCAAGTGATTTATGCCGTTCTGAAACTAGGAAGCTAATAATATTGTATTCTGTTGGAGGCATTAGTTTGATTTACAAAATATTTTCCAAATTGATGCTCGCAGGAGAGATGGCTCGTAGACTGACAGCAGTAAACATGTAATAACTAGGTCAAACATGTGGCCACTAACAAATGGTATAATACTCGAATTTTTTTACTTACAGAATAACCATGTCGTGTCGCCGCACTCGTGCGTGATGCGTGCTCGTGGTGTCGCCACGCGCGCACTACTGCAGAACGCTATCGGTCACAGCAGAGCCCGCGACTCATTTCCAGTACGCTCCTCCCCGCGCGACCAACCACACATCGCCCCCCCCCCCCCACCTAAATCACCCCAAACACGCCCCCCGCAGCTGTGTTCTAATTACCAGTGAACAGTTTGGCGCAAAATTCGGTAAATTTGTATGATATATACCGTCGTTTACTAGACTGTAGTAATTTAGTTATTCAAATAAGTACCGATTTGATATATAACGCTTCATCATCGTTACGAAAGAGCTTGTAATTGGAATGTAGCCTGAGCAAATTAAATCCAGTTTTAGGTTTCTTCGAGATATTTAGCGCTCTGAACAGACTAATATACCTGTCCCATAAATTATCTGTTTTTATAGAACACGATGTTTCATCGTCACAAAATAAAACGGCTCCTTTCTGTGAGACTTGCCAGTGGTTAAAATTTCCCATGAATGGGTTACGGGCCCAGAGCAGGTTAAGTCCAGTGGTAGGATTGCTACCTTTAGTCTCTGGACCGGCATGTTTATGGATGGCATTTCCTCTGTTCCGGGTGAAACAGTTATACCGCTGTGACTTGGTCGTCATTTCCTCGTGTGGGAGAACAGGGTATACCACGAGAAGGTGAGGATGATTGCAGGGTAGGATAGGCCATACCACGTAGTATTACGCATCACTACCCCTTATACAACATGTAAATAGAATGCCTCGAAATAGATTACCCAGGGTAATGAAATACTACTCCCCACCTGGCAGAAGGAATCATGTTAGACCTTTGAAGAGACTTCTGGATACGTGAGACCGGAACGGGTCAACAAGGGGCCCAACTCCATGAAAGATATATGATGAAAATAAAACGGCGCTGGGCTTTGTCCTAAGCAATTACAATAAAATTACAGGGGCCCATATGACAACTTCGAAGAGATCCAGGAACAGTCTGGAATACCTCTGTATAAAAGCCACTTAGGACGCATTTGTCTGTATAATAATATCAATCTACAGGTACAAACTTCTGCTGGAAGCCATGTTGTGCGACCTCTTGCTCCACAGTCTTTGAAGCAAATTTAATCTCCACCGTAACGTTGAAGTGACTGCGCTGTAGCTGGTCACCTGCGTGCGAAAAGAGATAAAATCACCTGGAACGAAATCAGGAGAACGCGGATTACAGAGAAGAACAACCATCCAGGGTATAGTACTGTCGAACCAGCAACAACTGATGTGTCGGTGTACCCAGTCTTCAGGGACCACTGTGACGAATTGCCTCCCGTAAATATGTGTGCACTTCGCTTTAGTATCACCTGTCCTTGTTGTCCGATACACACTTATGGAAGAAACTTCTGGTGCACGACGATCTCTAATCTAAAAACCATCAGTATTAATATTACCATTCCATTCCGGCCCTCCAATTGTAACATCGTGGTTTCCTGGTCTTAAGAACTTTACATGGAGAATTTTAGTTCATTTTGGGTACCGTACAGAAAACATCAAGTTTCGTCACTTATGGTGGTATTTAGAGAAGGTCCGCGTCATTACTGTCCACTGTGATGAAGTTGCCGCCGATTGTTATGCAGTCGCTAAATTGATCCTACGTCGGTAGGACTTCCTGCATATTCAGTTTCATCCTGAAGACAGAGTGGCGACTTATCTTCCTTTCTTAGTCTGTCGTTTTTCTGCTTACTCGTTGTAGGTGCAGACGATTATTGTTGCATCTGATCACACCAGTGACAAACACACTCGGTAGGACCCCTCTGAACGAGGGATAGGCCTGTGGCAGAAACCTCTGACAAAACAAAACACTCACAAGAGAAAAACACCGATACTGCCGGCGGGATTCGAACCTGCAATCCCAACAGTCGAACGGCCGCAGACCCGCACCTTTGACCGCGCGGGATGTGGAAATTATCGACCGAAAGTCCGACACACCATGCGAATCTTTTTTTTGCCGTCTGATGACAATTAGTGCGTATATCCTTCTTTAACGGTCACGTGGTCGTTATTTCGCAAAGTTGCTGGCTGTGACGGACTTCTAACGGTTTAGCCCCGTTATTAATCTTGTGATTCCACTCGGACACCGTAAATTTGTAGTTACATGGCCCTATTGATGGCCATGCAAAAGTCCGAGATTCTGCAATCATTCTTGTCAATTGATGTCAGAATCTTACCCTTGATCGAAGTGATGCGTCTCCTCACTTCAAAATCTCCCTCTTGGCCTTTGTATGGCCAGCCGAATAATGGAGCGTGTGTCTGTAAGTACGAGCGCATCTGCCACAATATTATTCTGTTCGCTTCTCTTCGAGAACGTTTTTATCTGCAACGTAAGTTGGTACGAGATAGGCGTACCTAACCCTCTGATAAGACGGTGGTTATCCAGTTATTCAGTAGATTAACCGATGTTAAGGATTCCGTGGTGATTTTTATTCATTCTCTACAGGCGAATAACTGGGAAGTTGACTGCTTGCTAATGGGCCGTGGTTTCTTCTTTCTCAATTATACATTCGTACCGTAACCTGCCACAATTTTTGTCGTTTTTACCACACTATGTAATCTATGTAGTTGAAACAGCATCTTTAATTTATGTAACTTTGTTTCGCCAACTCCATTTAGTTTCCACAATATAAAACTAAGAGTAGGCCTATAATTTTCCTAAGCGTCCTTTAGTCGAATTAGCTTCAAAATTGTTATTTTTTTAATTTTCTGTGGGGTAATACTAAACAATAAAGGACTTTACGTTTTATTTAGATCAGCTTTGTAGTTAAAATTGTTAATTTGGACTTAATGAAAATCAAAATTGGTCGCCTCTCGGTAGACTAACAGGAATGTGTGTCATGCTTTTTTATTGACCTGTCACTGCCATAAAACGATGTTTTGTCTTTGTTGTTGTTGTTGATTATTATTATTATTATGTTATTGATGTCAAAATCAGTCCAGCCTTCTTTTCTTTGGACTGCCTTCCGATTAACACCGGGTTGTCACAGTCATAACCCTCTTCTCCGTTAAATACGTAGGCTGAATATTTTTTACAATTCCATGACAACAAAGGTGTGAGCTTAGTTACTTCAATAGTGCTGGGTGCATCTTTATAATTATAATAACATGGCAGGTCAAAAAATTCCCTGCTTTTAAGTAAACCATACATTAATCATAGTTTTCGCCGCATCCAGCTGTTGGAGCTCTACTTTAAGCCAGCTGAACCCGGTCCAAATTATTGACTGCAGTGTGTCTCATCTTGAGCGTCCTTGACCGAATTGCGAAGTGATTGTGTTAAACAAAAGACGGCTTTACGAAGCTGACGTCACTTCAGTTACAGCAAGTAATTCAGCAAATACGTTCCAAAAGATGCCGATTCCTTTTTAACTCAGTCTCGACGTCGGCGTTGACGTTGGCGCCAAGAAGAAACGCTCCACATATTATGAAGAAAACGACGCCAACATACTGGCAAGAGGTGAAGCGCCGGCGACGTTAGAAAACACAATTAAATACCTGCAGACACAAATTGCACACAACGTAAAGTAATAGGCCTATAATTCTGTAACCGGTTCGCGCCAAACACTTACTTAAACAGCACAGTTAGCCCAATACACAGCATGTTGACGCAAAGCCACATTTTGAGACAAGCGCTTATGTTGGGTTCAGGAGTGACCGTGTTGATCCGAAGATAACTTCACCCGCCCGTACGCTTGTATTCCGGAGAACGGAAATTATTTCAAAAAATGCTGGAGAAACTGGATTGTTATGTAAGTAAAAATATATGACGACGAGAGTTGAGTTGGTTGATTTATGTTGGTATTTTTTTCTGTCAGCTCGTGACGGACTTAAGCGTAGTAAAGTATGAATTATCTTTATATTCACTTTGTTTATTTTTATCACTATATGGATACAGCAAGATATACTTCGTATTTTTCTCAGGTGATTTAATCGAAGGCTGTGTTGAAAATAAACCAGTCTTCTTTGTAGTCACTGTATCATTGCGACTTCCTAAGCTACGGACAGCAGTAATGCAAGAAATGCAGACTTTAGACCTATATGTCTTCTTTATAAATTAAACTGAGAGACCAGGTGCACTACATCACCATTATCACTAGGCGAATGAAGTCCTTGGTGTCCTTTGGACAGGATAATAACGATGCCACCGTGTCAATCAGTACGTCAGTCGTTCGCGCAATTTCTCTTCGGCGGCTTGAAATTTTTTATCGTCGTGTTTATTGAAAGTTCGACACGTCTCCGCCGGTAATTTTTTCATAGTCACTCGGCCAGGCGGGCGACATTCATGAATTTCCTGCAAAAGTCTTTACTACCATTTTAATCGAGAGGGATAATTTTCGATCGTAAGAGTTCCATCACTGATCGATCGATGTCAGCTGTTGCTCCCTCAACCAGCGATTTCATCCTTTATCTTTGACTGTTCGGCACTTCTTTCCTTGCAAATTGTTATAAGTAGGCAACTATACTCGTACTTAAATGTGAAAATGTTGCACCAGTTTGTGGGAACTGCTTACAGGCTGATGTGGTTTTTCAGTATTACTTTGGTTTGGTAAACTGAACCTCGTTTGATGGGAATTCTGACACATAGTCAAGGAACTGGAAGGGGGCCTAGTGGTATTCCCATCAAGGGGATCCTGCCTGAGGGTGAATTGCCTGAAATGTAAGACAGAATTTGCCACCTTTTTTGGCGGTTATCTCTTTCTTGACCTCCCCTGTTGATCTTAAGGGAACGGTGCTCGGACGTGGCAATTTCCATTCACTTCCCCTGAAAATCTTCTTGAATTATGGGGAACAGTCGTAATACTGTACCACCGCAACTGTTCTTATTGTAGCATCTTATTTTTTTATATCTGACTTAAGCGTCCTAATTCAAGTTATATTCTTATTACTGTGCACTACAGGCACAGTATTTTAATATCCTCGTTTGGTTTCAACAGACGACTGACAAGCACTTCGAAAGTAGTCGGGTAAAATTGTGACGGGTGACCCACCACCCTGAGTTACACGTTGCGTGATTGCCCTCGATTACTCAAGTGCATTTTGGACATGGTCCCGTGAAATTCCCAATAGACCTCCCAGTTAATCTCATTGATAACCCAAGTAATTGGTAGCTACTGCTTCTTGTGTTATGACGTATATTTATTTCTCCTCCATGCTACAGGCCATATTATTACTTAAGCTTCGGCACTATGTAATTTAAGGAAATTTTGACGCAAAGAGCCGTAATTTGGGCGTGTGCAGCTCCACAGAATTTACACCTCCGATAAATAGTCTCAATTTACGTTCAGATACAGAGGCAGTAATTTTGCGATTTGCAAAAACTGCAATAATCTGCACAGAGAGAGAGAGTGAGATGGGGGGGGGGAGGTGAGACGACCTGCCCACTGCTTCTGACGTCATTTTCTAGCAATATTTATGGACGAAATGCAAAGTCGTCTGTTTCAAGTTTTCATTTCGTCCGTTCTTGTCCTTTTTTTTTTTTTTAACTATCAAGTTTTCAAGGCAACAATATCGACAGGAAAATGAAAGTTATGTACTTGGGTAGGTTTATCGGGGTCTTAAAGAAAAAGAGAGAAAATATTGGTGGTGATAAAATCAACGGCATAATGGCGTATACAACCACAAATCTCGTCCTCATGTATTACCACCGAAATATATAGCTAAATGGCGTCAGTATAATTTAGTTTTAGTAAGTATGGGTCCAGTATGTCACTTCCCTTTCAGGAAACTGAAATTGAAGGGGACATATCGTATAAATGACATTTCAGTGAAGGGATATATCGTAACTATTCGAAGCCTATTAGGCCAATGGTTTTTGTTTGAAGTGACTTTTCTCTATATAAATTTATTAAAAAGACCAGCAAATGCACTTGGATTTATGAATGTAATTTTATTTCGTAGTAATCACCAATATGTTCCCTCACTCATGTGGCCGTCTTCAAGGTGACGAGAACAAGAACACAAATACAGTTATGAGTATACTGTGTCGAAATCACTCCACTGTATGATTTGTAACTGTAGAGTGGTTTCGACACATAATTGTATTTGTATTTTTGTTCTCACCTCCCTCTGAAGCATGTCGGCGTTTAGATAGATAGATAGATGGATGGATGGATGGACGGACGGACGGATGGATAAATTTAGCCTAGAGACCCCCAGGGCCGGCTCGGGTCCAAGAAACCTCAGAGCAATGCCTCCCTCCCCCCTCGCGAGCCCATCGGCGATTTCATTACCTCGTATTCCAGCATGTCCGGGGACCCAAAAAAGGCCAACCGCATGCCGGATAGTGATATCATTTAACGTCTTTTGGCACTGGCGAACCAAAGGAGACGTTGTTCTAAAGGCGTTAAGGGCTTTCAAGGCCGCTAGACCGTCGGAGCAGATACTCACGTATTTCTCCGGTCTGTTCTGAGATTGTATCTCATAGGCACAGGCTAAGATAGCACATATCTCCGCCTGAGAGACTGTTGCGTATCTATCTAGAGAAAAACTGAGCCTTCGTCCTACCGATTGCACATATACTCCAGCCACGGTCTCCTCCCTCATCTTGGACCCATCTGTAAACCAGACGAGCCCTTTGACTGCAGGAGGAGCACCAGTTGCTTCAGTCCAGTCCTCCCTTATCAACATGGTAACCCTATATTGGGGTTGAAAGTTGTATGCTGGCCTCATAACGTCAACTCCCATATTAAATATGGGATCTGACTGCTGAGGCCGTATCAAAATACTGCTGTACCCTCTATTGGGATGTAGGTAAGACTAACATCCCTGACTCCAAAGTCGATGCCCAGCTGACCTACCCTCACTCTGAACCACCAAATCCAGTGGGAGGAGGCAGATAAGTGCTTCCACAGCATTGGTGGGAGTAGTGCACATAGCTCCCGTTATCCCTAAGCAGGCTAATCTTTGGACCCTGCTTAGTTTCCTCTTGGCACTGGCCGTCTGACAGCCAGGCTACCACACGAAGGATGCAAAAGTGACGGACGGCCTTATGATAGTAACGTAGAGCCAGTGAACCACACTGGTTTTCAGGCCCCACGTCACACAACAGGCCCTCCTACAGGCCCACATTGAGTTTTGAGCCTTGTTCATTTTAACATCCACGTCTTCCTTCCAGGTCAGACATGAGTCCAGGATCACTCCTAGGTACTTGAACGACATGGAACGTTGCACGGTCTTTCCAAACAGACGGGGCTCGAAGAACCCTGTAAGTTTCCTCTTTCTAGTGAATGCAACAAGCCCGGTCTTGTCGGGATTAGTCGACAAATTCCGCCACACCAAAATTCAACGTTATGCAGGGCCCACTGTATGAGCCCTGATACCGTGTTTGGGAATGTTCTCACCGCTAGAAGACAGATGTCACCCGCATATCCCTGTGCATAAACGCTCCCCTCATTGAGCCTTACTAGCAGTTCATTCTTAACAAGACACCATAAGAGGGGTGATAACCCCCCCCTGAGTGCAGCCCCTGGACACCGCGACACTCCTGGAGACATCCCCGAAGGCCGCCGTGGCAAGCCGACCCTCCAGGGTGGCTCTAATCCATCGTACGATGGTTTGATCCACCCCATGTCTGGTCAGTGCTCAGCACATGGAGTCATAGGAAGTGTTGTTAAACACCCGACTATATCCCGAAAGACACCTAAGGCAATCTCCTGCTCATCAAGAGCCTTCTCAACACGTACTACGAGCTGATGAAGGGCCGTTTCCACAGACTTCCCAGCCTGGTATGCATGTTGGTTGGGGTGAAGTGGCTGAAGCGCCAAAATTTCATCCCTTAAAAATCCATCCACCAGTCTCTCCATAAGAATGATGTGAGGCTGATGGGTATACAATCCCGGGGCCCACAGCATGAACTCCTACCGGGCTTAGGTATAAACACTACCTTAGCCTGGCGCCACAAGGATGGAACATATCCAGTCGCCAGGCAGGCACGAAAGATCCTAGCCAGGTAAGGAATAAGGATCTCCCGTCCCTCTTGCAGAAGGGCCGGGAAAATCCCGTCCATGCCCGGACTTTTATATGGGACGAATGAATCAATCACCCACTCCACCCTACGACAGGTAATGATCCCCGCAGCTACCCGCCAGTCCACACGTGTGGCGCGGCAGGCAGAATCGGGTACCACACCCCCTTCCACAGCATCTGATTCGGGGAAGTGAGTAGCAAGTAAGAGATCCAAGGTTTCTCCCTCGGATTGCGTACGTTCTCCGATAGGAGCCACTAAGGATCCCAGCCTAGTTTTAGGGCCCCTACATAGAGCCCTGTGTAACCTAGCCGACCTAGGTAGATGGTTAACGGAGCTACAGAAGGTCCTCCATGTCTCTTTGGAAGCCTTGCGTACCTCCTTCCTATATCTCAGTTGAGCCTGTCAATAGAGTTCCCAACTAGATGATTTGTTGTCAGCCCGGCACCTATTAAAATGCCGTCTGACTTCTCTTCTGTGGGTCTCTAATTGCGATGTCCACTTCAGATATTTTCTCCCATTCTTAGCTGGTCTAAGGTGGCAATTATCCTCATAAGCGGTGATGAGGGCCTGCTGAATCCAATGAACAGCAATCCCTAATCCAGCTTCGTCTTCCATGCTCATCTCGGGTCCACTTTCCACCTTATCCCTCAGGTCCTCTCGGAAGGAGCCCCAATTGGTGCCCCTAGGGTTCCTGATCAGGAGTGCCGGAACTGAGCCCTGTAGAGTGAACAGAATATGTCTATGATCCGATAGGGAGGCCTACCGATAGACCTCCCAACAAGTGATGCTTTCTAGAAGTCCGTAAGACCCCACGGTAATATCAATCACCTCTTGCCTAGAAACATTGCAAAAGGTGGAATCATTGCCCCGATTAAGAATCTCTAAGTTCGAAGAATTGAGAAAATCAGGCAGGGACCCCCCCCCCCCTTACCATTGCAGTTGGTGCTACCACACGTAGTATGATGTGCATTGGAGTCGAACCCACAATTAAGCGTGGATTCTCATTCTCATAGTATCGCATGAGTTCCTCCATCTCCCTTGACCGGGGAGGATCCTCGGAATCATACGGCAGATAAGCAGAGCAAACCGCTAACCGCCTTTCTGCTCCATCCTCAATATACTTTAATAGGATTGCTACGAGGTCCCTACAAGAGAATTCCGGCAGCACACATGCATTCATGTTCCTCGCAAGGATACAAGCTCTGTGTCTTTCCTTTCCTCTAGCAGAGTAAAGGGCATATCCAGGAATATTCAGGCCTCTGATACAGTCCTCACGATACCACGGTTCATGCACCAGTGCCATGTATATTCCTTTAACGCATACTGTTCTGGTAAGAATTCCAGAAGCAGCAATGCTATGTAGCAGATTGGCCTGAATGAAAGAGGTAGTACTCACCATAACCCGTTCGGCCTCCTCCTCCTCTTCTCTAATTTATTCCCCTCCGACTTGCTGCCCAGAAGGGAGAATGTGGCCAGCCCCACAACACTGAAGGGCCTCCATACCAACCTCACCAACACACTGACAGAGGCTGCATCAATACTGAGCACCAGGCGGACCCCGTTGGACTCCTCCCTGCGCTCATAGACTCTCCAGTGCCTAGTTTCCAGACCCTGGTTCAGCCTGCGAAGCCGCATGAAGTACCGCTCCGCATCCTCCGCAGGGCCCGGAAACCAGGCCACCACCCTCTTGTAGGTGGTAAGAGCATCCAGGCCCACTAGCCTAAGCCTGGAGCCATCCCAGGCCACGAGGGTAGGTAACCTGGCAGTCCTTGGTCAATTCGTCGTGGCGGACCATAATAGCCGCCCCTTTAACCCAATAGGAATCAACCAGCCTGGGTGGTGAACCCCTCTTCAGGGACCTCATCCACAAGCCGGCCGATCGCCCGCTAGATATCTGAAAAGTTTTCTTTGGAGGTCTGACTCTCAGGATAGTTGTCACAGACAACCTCCACCCGAAGTCCTCCCGAGCAACCCTGGTGTAACTAAGTTGCCCAAACGTTTTGGGTCTCTTAGCCTGGCCCCCTCGGGAGTGCCCCCTGCCAACAGCTGTCGCTTGCTTGGGCCCGGTGAGAGCCCTCTTCTCTCCGTATATTTACCCCGCTGGATCCCGGATGTACCGGACTTCTGCAAAATATATAGCTGACCGCCTGGAGCAGACCGAGGTTGGCCACCGCCAGAGTCCCCCAAAGGAGCCTTCGCGAACCTAGCCCTCCTCGTCCGCTTTTTGGCAGCACCACAACGGTTCTTGCTAGTGGCTCGGAGGCCGAGTCCTCCAGGTTCTCCGAACTTAAATTACTGGGAGACGGTCCCCCCCCCCAAACCAGGGGAGTCTGGCCCGCTCCTTGCTCAACTGGGTCCCGCCCACTTGCCCCAATCTGTGGAGCCTCTGTGCAGGAACAATTATTAGAGTCCCCATTTGCGAAGCTCTCCATATCTTTTAAGTTTTCATTCGTGTGCTTTATTTCGGTCCCACGAGAAATGGGAAAATATGTGGTCCACCAAGTAGAAACCCCATACTTAGTAAGGCTGAAATTACCCCTGGGAGGTCCCCTGGTATCCCAGGGGGTGCCGTTTGAGACAGATCCACCAATTTCCATTCATCCCATATGCACGGCACTCACACCGTGGGGTTGGGGATTTTTTTTCAAGGTTTACTCCTTTAGATCGGCTGTGTTCTGCGCAACAGTGTCATCTCTCGTAGGACATGGTTCTTCCCCATGCACAGACGATCTTGAGTGTTTAGAGGCTATATAACGCATCCAGCACCCCTGCGGAATAGCTGAAGCCCCTCCTGAGGGTTACCTATGTCGCCCTACGGAAACACGGCGGCCCCGGAAACGGCCCGGCCGACTCCCCTTGACCCCATGTCCGCGTGTACTATGAAATAAAATCACAATCACAAATCCAAGCCCATTTGTTTGTTTTTTTAAAAAATATAGGCATATTATTAATGGACGGAACATGGAACATGTCAATTTCGCAAAACAGAAGCGAATACTAGCCTCGTCATATCGGTATATTCGTGCTTTCCTTTGTCCGCATGGAACAACGCGTCTTGAACCGGACGGGTTATAATGATATTTCATATTTGTAGGTTTTACTACGACGCGTCAATACAGTACGATTTTGGTTAAAGTGTTACAAAAACAAGAGACACTTTGCGTGCAGACAAGCGTGCATTAAGGTGAGTTGTCTTTATAAATGAGAATGTGCTCTCTGCAATGTACGACCTGAGGTCTAAAAAACAACTAACGATGTAAATATCTCGCCTCTTGCGAGACAAGTAAAGGAAATATGATATTGCTCTCATTAGGAGATGAGCACAGGAAATACGATATCTCCCCATTTACGAGAAAGGTAAAAGAAATAAGATATCTCGCGATCTACGATAGAAGAACAAGAAATATGATATATCGACGTTTACAAGTTAAGTGCAAGAAATAAGGAAGTGGCGGAGATGGCGGAGAAGCGGTTGAGGTTCGAAACGTAGCATCCGGCGCGGAAAACAAAAGAAAGTTTCGATTGAGCTCAGACTAGGCTGAAGGTATTTATGAACAACAAGAAAAATCGGAATAATAGTTAAAGTAATAGAACGAACGCGCCAGAAGAGTTACGAACTGCGGTAATTACCTGATTTGTTCTACATTCTGTAGTGATCTGCGTCTGTTTTATTATTTTTTTTTTTCTGTGGCGCTGCGGTCCAAGGCGGGCCATGGCCTCTTCATTCACGAGGCTTCTAGATCACACACAACGACACCACAGTCGGTAGGACTCCTCTGGGCGCGTGACCAGTGTGTCGCAGAGACCTCTACCTGACAACACACAACACTCACAACAGACAGACATCTATGCCCCGGTGAAATTCGAACCCACAATCTCAGTAGGAGAACGACCGTAGACCTACTCCTTAGAGCACGCGGCCACTGGGACCAGCCTGCGTCTAAATATACAAAGCGAAAATTATTTATGTCCTTATGAATGGTAGGATTACATGTTATTACTGGTTAGTTTGTTATCTACGTCTATATAAGCCGTGGTTTTATACAGCAGTGATCGCCAGTATTTCCTGGATGAGAGGTCTGTGAGAAGCATCGTACTGTCACCCTATTGGTCTACCGAAAGGAAGAAGAAAAACGAATAAGTTTGCACCACAGATGAAAAAATTTTCCAAAACAACTGCCAAAACATTGTTTTGACACGCACTGTTTCACAAAAAGAATTTAAAAAAGTATGCGTAGTTTAACAGTTGGGGCGCCGCTCTGTTATTTACTCTAGATTTTTAGTTTCTGACTGCCTGATTTTAGTAGTTTGAAATTTGAAACAAAATACTATTGGATGCCAGTATTTATAATTTTTTTTGTCTAATGTACCCAAAATACACTATGGGTTTCTTCCGTATCGTAGAAAGAGTTCACTCGCGATTGTCACATTATTCCCAGTATGAGAAGAAATCTTAATTGATGTACTAACAATGAAGAATGAAGCTTCGGATTGTTATTTTATTAGAGCTGCACATTAAACGTACGAAACGAAAAACTTCTTTTCATGCAGGCTAAACGCAATCAACATTTGCTCTTGTTTTTTTCTTTCTTCTTTTTGCGTGGACTCGTGGTTAGGCTCATGTGCCTTGATTTTCCTTGCCATATGGAGATGATTAGATAAATATACACTGCAAATGCGCGCAAAGGTGTTTATTTATATGTTGTCCTGTAAAGGGTCTTTATATTTGTTCGATTTTCACTAAAAGTGAAATGGATTGACGCTTCTTGTACGAGGGGTGCTGATAAGTCCTTAGCCCAACCTACTTCCCGATACCGTACGAAGGAATCTATAGTGTCGTTGGAAAGAGGGTTCTGTTCATGTGCCGAATTGCGAGTATTTTCTTGTTACAGAGACTGAAAGGAAGCATGTCAGGCGACGAGCGCGATTGCAAAAACATGGAGACGCGAGCTGTCATCAAGTTTTTTTTTCCTGCAAGGCAAGGCCCCGAAGGAAATTCACGCCATTCTGACAGAAACATTAAGGGAACATGCACCATCGTATGCCACCATCAAAAACTGGGTGGCCCAGTTTAAACGTCGTGATTTTTCCAACTGTGATGCACCTCGTCCTGGACGACCCAAAACAGTGACCACCCCTGACATTATTGATCAAATTCACGAGCTAATATTGGAAGACCGCCGGATTTGGTCTAAATCAGTATCTGAGCAACTGGGCATCTCACGTGAGCGGGTTGGGTCCAACATTCGTGAAGATTTGGACATGCGGAACCTCTCCGCGAAGTGGGTCCCGAAATGCCTGTACGCGGATCAAAAACGTCAATAGTGCCAGTCGTCTGAGCAAATTTAGAATTTCTTCAGCGCGATCCAAATGATTTCCTGTCGCGATTGGTGACATGGAAGAAACCTGGTTATATCACTATGACCCGGAGACAAAGCAACAATCAATGGAGTGGCGGCATAGCGGCTCACACCGCCGCAAATAATTTCGAGTGCAAAAATTCGCTGGAGAGGTTCTCGCCTCGATTTTTTGGGATCAAGACGGCCTCCTCCGCGTTGATAATCTTCTAAAGGGCTAAACTATCAATGCGGAGTATTACTCATCTCTGCCGGTGCAATTGAAGGACATTTTGAAGGAAAAACGCCGCAGGAAGGTCATCAAGGGGGGGGGGGGGCTTGTTCTTGCACGACAATCCCCCGGCTCACCGGGCACTTGCAACCCAGAAGAAACTCTGGCCTACCTGGGCTTCCAGTGTCTTGATCACCTATCGTATTCTCCGAAACTGGGCTGTCGAACTACCACCTGTTCCCTGCACTGAAAAAAAAATTGAAATTTCGCCATTTTTCGTCCGACGCGGAGGTCATTGCTGCCGCGGAGACCTGGTTGGACGAACAACCGCCTGAATTTTTTTTGAGTGGCTTGTAAAAGTTAGAACAGGCTTTTAGTCAAGTATATGAATGTCTGAACACCAAGGTCAGTACGAAACAATGATGATTCTGGGCGTGATTGCAGGCTTCTGCCGCGATGTAGATGAGGTCTGCGCTCTTCTGGGACATTACGCATTGTAGTGTGACCATTGAAGATGGGACCGATAGGTTAACCCGAAACGTCGTTAGGGAACTACCACACTACGCTGCGCAATATCCCAGAAGAGCGCATATTTCAGTGAATAATCCGTTTAGAATGTTCTGGTATCTAAACTGCAGAAACGTCTGTGTTTAATTCCTGGCTTATATAAAGCCGCGTTATGAAATTTGGGTTTTTATACAGTTCAAAGGTGGGATCGTATAAGAAGCCAAATGAGGTGGACAAGGAGGGAAATGGTTACGGTGTTACAGTTCTTTGGGATAGTACAACGCCACCAGACAGAATGTTGTGTGGCTATTTTCCGAGCTGATGTCCGAGCTCGGAATGATTCATGCGCTAGACTTTGGAAGAGGAGTGAAGTTTGGCTAGCAGAGGATTAAGGAAATTGAAAAATGTCGACGTACGCATCTTCCTTATTCCTCCTTAGGTTTTGTAAATGTCCTAACTTATTTTAAGATACCATATCGAATTCCGAGATTAAAGACTAAAAACAACCGCACATTATCTCAAAATAGTCGGTTCCCAAAAGGTAATCAAACCCGTTACCTGGGTAATGATTGACAAACTGTTTGCTTTGTTAGTATTACAATAAAACATTTTTAATGTGTTAGGTTAGCGGCTAATTCACACAGCAAACATTATCTTTTCTTTTTTAATACAGTCAACATGACGTCAATAAAACTCAGCAGAAATCGAGCTTATTATTATTAATACCACAGAAATTAGAACGAACCTTCTGGAACTGGGTGTAATGGGAATTGATTTTCGTTACAACCGACCCCGGAAGCCACGGTTAGGCCAAGCCCCTGAGTGGTTATCGTGATTGACATTGTTAGGTCATCTTGTAGTTGTGCTAGGAGGCAATTTCACCTCACCTCTGGACTGCAAGAGACTTCGGTTCGTGATGTAGCAGGGGGCAGTCAGTTTGTATGGATCTGTGCAGGCACTATATTACCCTAAAGATGTCGTCAGGCAGGTTGCTATTAGGCAAAATGAAGTGTATTTTTGTTCGACAGGTTGTAGGTATTTCGAAAGGTCGTTTGAAGTATTCTCGATTTATGTTATTAGGAAGAAGGCAGTGTGGAACAACATAAAGCAGTATTGTTTTTATACTCTTTATTACTTCTTCTATGCCTCTTCCTGCTAATCTTTCTTCCAGTATATTTCTTCTTCCCTTCCTTATTGGTTCTATTTTCCTTCTCCTTCAGTGTCTTGGCCAGCACAACTGTGCAGATGAATTCCGTTGGAATACAATTGAATCTCATAGATTTATAACTTTCCATTCTTCTGAACAATACGTAATGATTACCGGGCCTAATTAATTTATTGAAGGCCATGTCGAATCTGTGTACAGCGATCTGTTACTCTTTGAGATAGGCCTAAACGTATTTTATGAAGCTCCTCATTACGTCCACTGAAAACCTGGTACGGTACTTCAAAAGAGATAACGTCTGATTCCTCTGACGTCCTTGGCAGCTAGGGCTCGAATATTATCCTGCCATTCGCCACGATGTGTTATGTATAATTTGAAAAAGATTTTGATGCCATTTTTCAGTTTTAAACGTTTTTTGGTGTAGAATTTGAGAATGGCTGTGAAAGATGAGGAAGAAGCAGTCGTGGCCTGTTTTAAGGTACTGTCAAACAATTTGCTTGGAAGATCTGAGGGAAACTGCGAAAATTTCTATCAGGTTCGCCTAATTTGCAGCTGAGACACAAAAGTTTGAGGTTTGTGTACGAAGCAGTTGGCTTGTCGGTTGCGATTTTCTGTAAAAGCACAACTGCCTCTAGTTCAGTCTGCATTCCGTAGGAAAGGAGAGCAAGACTGAAACAAACAGGTAGAGGAATCCTTTTGCGGCCATGCAGGTATATTCGGAATTGGGAGTTGTAGTTCCAAGCATTATTAACTTCGTCACTAGATGGACATACGCTAATATAAACAGCCTACTAGTTGCAACAATAATAATTTCAATCAGCTGAACGTGTTTCGGGCGATAATTTCGCACATCCTCCTCATCCTGGTCACCAGCAGGCAGCATCGTCGGTGCTTTATACCACAAGCTGTAAACACAGTCTAGTGCTCCTGAGGATGGGCGAAATTATCGCCTGAAGCGTGTTGAAATGATTGAAATTATTAATAAAATTATTATTGTTGCATCTACTTGGCTGTTGTTATTCTTTTATCAGTGATGCACGGTCACACAAACATCAAATGGAGATACGCGTTTAGCTTCACGTTCTGACCGCTTTACCTCCGGGGAAAGAATTCATACTGCCTACTGAATAGAATACTGGTGGCTTCCAGGGACAATGTGGAGGCTGTGGGAAAGAGAAGTGTCGAACATGCCACGAATCTGACCACCGTTTCTTGTTTGTCCAGCCCGTAGCTCCGCCACCGTGTTGATTACACCATCCTCGATCCTGAAATGAAGGAAACATTTTTCATTTCGTATGTAGTTGGTTACAGCAGAATTCATGGTAAAGGAAAGAGCAAAGTTTGTGGTAGGACATGGAAATGATTCTGTGTTAACGTCCACAGTTTCTAATCAAGTGTAGTTTAAATACTGACGTCTGTATTTCGTCGCGATTAATTTACCGATAGGTGAACACGTAGCCTTATCATTAGTGTAGTCGATAGTGTAGCTAGTTACAGTCCATTTCTACATACCTAAGAAACCAAGTAGCATTTGAAAGCGGAAAAATTTATTCGTCGCCTGCTTTAAGGAAAAAATGTGCTGGCAAGGGAATCTCTGAGGTAAAGGGCTGCGCGTAAAGTGTGGGCGTAGTTTGAAAGATAATATTAAAACCGATTTCAAATAAATATTCTGTGGAGGTGGGGAATGGATTCAACTTAGAATAGAATCAGATGGCTGATATGTGAAGTATGGAACCTTTGTGTTCCTTAATATCTGTGGAATTTCGTGACCTGCTGAAAGAAATTAACGCGTCATTAAGTCACGTAACAAGGATGTGGCTGTGTTTTGTATGAATGTTTATGTACGACTCGCCATAGTATTCTACGAAACGCGTCTGTAAATTCAAGCGATTACTCATTGCTTTGTTGTGAGTGAAATTATTGTATCAACTTATGTATATTGGACCGTGCATCATTGTGATAGTTGAAGAATAAGAGACCAACTTTATGTCACTAGTTATTAAGTTTTATTTCACTTCTTCTATGCTCAACATGTTTCGGACATTAATAGATCCATCATCAGAAGCCTGCGACTTTTCTATTGTATCACCACATTGGTCGTGTGTTCTT
>Ga0123353_10003537_pt1 | contig 19777 bp, 12 predicted proteins | sample TergutLab28metaG_3_FD_92763 | JGI IMG/M metagenome (GOLD analysis project Ga0123353, IMG submission 92763) | Labiotermes labralis P3 segment gut microbial communities from Petit-Saut dam, French Guiana - Lab288 P3 | ecosystem: Host-associated > Arthropoda: Insects > Digestive system > Gut ... | reverse complement strand
GAATACATCGTACCAATTTGGGAGCGCAGGCCCTTGCCCAGGTCCTCCAGGCCCGCGCCGATGGGCAGGCCGTCCTCGGAAAAGGCGCTCTGCGTGCGGCCATAGGCGAACTGCTGGAAGATTTCCCGTATGGCCACGTTGATGGCGTCGCATACGAGGTCGGTGTTCAGGCACTCGAGGAGGGTTTTGCCGGGCAGGATCTCCGCCGCCATGGCGGCCGAGTGTGTCATGCCCGAGCAGCCGATGGTCTCCACCAGGGATTCCTGCACGATGCCCTCCTTCACGTTGAGGGTCAGCTTGCAGGTCCCCTGCTGGGGGGCGCACCAGCCCACCCCGTGGGAAAGGCCGGAGATGTCCCTGATTTCGTAGGCCTTGACCCACCGCCCCTCCTCGGGGATGGGCGCGGGGCCATGGTTCGGCCCCTTGGCTACGGGGCACATGTGCTCGACTTCATGGGTATAGTTCATAGGTTGCTCCTTTCGTGGGTGATTGCTTGTCCGGTTTTTCATTATACCATAGAACCGCCGGCAAGACAAGAAGATTTTTTTCAGTCCGGCAATTGAAAGGAAGTGCAAAGCCCGTCTGTCGTGCGGATGTAATCGATCTTTTCCAGGGGGATGAAGTAGCTGTACTTGCTGTTGATGACACGCAGCGTATCCTCCTCCACAAATATGGGCGTGCCGGTAATGAGCTTGCCGCACACCGAAAGGTCTATCTCATTGCGTTCCCACCATTTCCGGTAATGGAGCAGGCCGTAAAAACTCGCGGGGGGCGCTTTTCGCTCCTCCTTCGGCTCGGGCGGGCTTCCCGGGCGGATGGGCGTATAGTGTATGTATTTCACAGCAAAACCTCTTTTTAGAGTATCATAGTATAGTGTATGAAAAACGGCGCGGCTTGACGCGCCCCGCCCGCAAAATTTCGTTTTTTCCCGAACACAACGGACAAGTTCCCATATACTGGATTGAGCAAGGATGAAAAAAATCCTGCTTGAATAAAAACTTTAAGGAGAGTTATAATGACCAATCGTGGATGCTCGCTTGAGCAAATGCTTCAGCGTTTCCAGGGACAGCCGGTTGAGATCCTCACCAGCGACGGCGTCAGGTACTGCGGGATCGAGCTCGGGTCGTGCGAGGACGGCGTCGAGATCATCGACAGATGCGGCCGGATTATCTTCATCCTCTTCAGGCATATTGACGCGGTTGTCGAGCCTATGATGAAGCTCACCACCTTCTGCGGCGAACGCGACTGCGACTGCCGCCGGGAAGAGGAATGCTGCGGCGAGGGGCACGGCGGCCGCGACCGCGACTAACCTGCCCGCACAATAGTGAACCCTGCGCCGGAGAAAGCCCGGCGCAGGGGTTTTCATTTTTTTAATTTTCTAAGAACAAATCGCGTCACAGATAGTACCGCAGCACCTTCGCCGCGATCTCAAACGCCACGGCCCGGCCGCTGCCCGCGTTTTCGCCCACCACCACGATGACGTAGGGCGTATCCGGGTTCAGCGAAAAGCCCGCGAACCAGGCGTGGGGCTGCTTGCCGTCCACCTCGGCGGTGCCGGTTTTGCCGCATAGCCGCAGGCTCCCGGTCTTTTGGCCGGAGGGGTCGTAGGCGCTCGTCACGTTGGAGCGCAGCATAGCCTGCAGGCGGGCCGCGATGGCGGGATCGATGCGCAGGGCTGTTTGGGCCGGGGCGCGCGGCACCTGCAGGCCGTAGGGCGTGGCGGTGTTTTTGATCAGCCTTGGCCGCACGCCTCTTCCGCCGCCCGCTATAGCCCCCATGAGGATCATCATCTGGCAGGGGTTGGCCAGGGTTGTGTGCTGCCCCACGCCCGTCCAGCCCAGCTCCAGGCGCGTGCGGGGCGATGTGGGGTACCTGCCGATGGCCAGGGGGATCTTCTCGCTCGTGAAGGTCCGGTTGAAGCCCAGCTTTTCGGCGGTTCTGCGCAGACTGTCCTCCCCGAGCTCCAGAGCCAACTGCGCGAACACGCTGTTGCAGGATAGGTTCAGCGCCTGCTCAAAGTTCAGCGCACCGTGCTTCGCCATGCATTTGACCGTGCCCTCCCCGGTGGCGCAGCCCCCCTCGCATTTGAAAGCGCGGCTGTCGATATCCGGCAGGTTTTCCAGGGCGCAGTAGGCGGTGACGATCTTGAATACGGAGCCCGGCGTGAACAGCCCGTGGAGGAAGCGGTTGAGGTACACCGCGTCGTAGGCGGAGTTCGTATCGATATCCCGGGGCTTGTTCAGCGGGTCGTAGCTGGGGGCGCTGACCATGCAAAGCACTTCCCCGGTTAGATAATTATAAACCCCCACCGTGCCCTTGCGCCCGCCCAGGGCCTCATAGGCGCGCCGGGAAAGCTCCGAATCGATGGTGAGGGTGACGTCCGAGCCCTTACCGTATTGGATGAGGCTGTATATGCCGCCCAGGCGGCTGTAGCCCGTGAGCGTACCGCGGAAAGCGGCGTGGGCCCCCGTGGAGATGTACCCCTGGGGATCCCCCACGGCGTGGAGGGTGGCCTTGCGCAGCGTAGCCCCGCCGGGCAGCTCCCGCTTGCCGTTTTTTGTCTCGGCAAGCAGAACGCCGTGCCGGTCGTAGATGCTGCCCGCCCGGGCGATGGCGCCCTGGCTGTAGATATGGCTGTTGGCGCGATTGGTGGCCCAGCGCGCGCCGTTGAGAGCAAAGCTGCCCGCGAGGATACCCAGCCCCGCGCAAAAGCCGAGGAGCAGGACTAAAAGCGCGGCTTGGCGCTTGACGATGCGGCGCATGTCAGAATGTTACCCCTTTATCGTTGGTCACGTTTCCGTCCAGGATCAGCGGGATGGGCTCGCCCAGGTATTTCGGTTTCGGCTGCAAGATGCACATGAGAAAGTCCTTGACGCGGGCGGCAATTTCGCGCGCGGAGTTTTTCGCCTGCGTGACGTAGGGGCGGTAGTCGCTGGCGACGCCCCAGGCGTCCAGGCCCAGCTGCCTGGCGATGTACAGCGCGCGGAAGAGATGATAGCGCTGGGTGACGATCAGCACCCGTTTCGCCTGGAAGACGTCCCGGGCGCGGTACATGGAGTCGTAGGTGGAAAAGCCCGCGTGGTCCATAAAGACGTCGGAGGAGGGCACGCCGCCCGCCACGGCGTAGCGCTTCATGACAGTGACCTCGTCGTATTCCCACTGGCCGTGGTCGCCGCTCATGAGGAGCACCGGCGCGGCCTTCGCCATGTAAAGCTCCACGCCCCGGCGGCAGCGGTCCTCCAGCATATGGCTGGGCATCTCGCCCACTACCTTCGCGCCCAGCACCAGGATGCAGTCGAACTTTTCTTGCTGCGCCAGCCGCGCCGCTTCCTCCGGGCGCACGATGCGGGCTTCCATAGCCCGCGCCATGCCCAGGTTGATCCCGCCCAGCGCGATCCCCGCGCATAGAAGCAGACAGACGAACACAGCCAAACGCCGCGCGCGCCTGCGCCGTGCACGCTTCACGCTGCGGGAGGTCATCGCGTCGATCAGCGCCTTCTGGCTGCGGGCCATGGGAATCCCTCCTTTGCTGGACATTTAGCTAACAGACGCCAGATAGTTAGATGCCAAGGTATAAGCCGTCCGGGAAATTTACAACAACCCATTTTATTATACACAAATTTTTCAGGCATTACAAGCCTTTTTGGTGATATTTCTTTCCGTTTTGGCAAAAATACCGGAGAATCAAATCAGCAGGCAGGGGGATGCCGCCATTGCGCAATAGCCAGCGAACCAGTCTGCGCGCCAGCCTCGCACGGGGGCTGCGGCGGCTGCGGCGACAATACAGGGGATCCCTGCGCCCGGAGGCCGCGGCGGCCGGCGCGGTATACCAGGAGTGGCTGCGGGACAATTACTACCTGCTGGAACGGGAGGGCGGCGCCCTCCTGCGGGAGCTACGCAAATGCCCTGCCGCACCGCTGGCGCGCATGGCGGCTTTGTGCAGGGAACTGTGCCCCGGGGGGCGCATCCCGGAGGAGGAGGCGCTGTGCGGGGGACTGCTGGCTGCGCGCTGCAGCTCGCAGGAGGTTTCGCTGCTGCACCCGGCCCTGCGCCTGACCCTGCTGCGGGCGGCCGCGGACTCTGCGCGCGCAGATTCGCCGGAAGAAAAGATATCCCTCGTCAGCGGGGCCGTGACCTCCCTGCGCACCCTGCCGGATATCGACTTTGCCGCCCTGACGGAGCGGGCGAGCCCCCTGGAACGCTGCCTGCGCCGGGATCCCGCCGGGGTGTTCCCTCACATGGAGGAGAGCAGCCGGTGGGTCTACCGGCACCTGCTGCAGCGTCTGGCCAAGCGTCAGCGCCGGAGCGCGGAGGAGTATGCAAGCTCACTTGTCGAAACCGCCGCCGGAGCGCAGGAGGGCGACCCCGCCCGGCATATCGGCGTACCGCTGCTGGAACAATCCCGGCACATCGCGCGCGGACAGGCGCTGCTCATAACCGAAACCCTCCTTCCGCCATTGATCGCCCTGGCTCTGGCCTTTCTCCTGCGGGCCTGGTATCTCTTCCCTATGCTCACTCTCCCCCTGTGCGCTTTGTGCCGCGTCTTTCTGGAGGCCCTGTTCCTGCGGGGAATCGAGCCGATTCCTTTGTCCCGGCTGGAGCTGGGCGGCAAGGTGCCGGAGGAGGGGCGCACCCTCGTCACGGTGGCCACCCTGCTGCCGGGCGCCAAGGGCGCGCCGGAGCTCGCCCGGCACATGGAGGCGCTCTATAACGCCAACGGCGGCCCCTGCGTGGACGTATGCGCCCTGGCGGACCTGAAGGGCGCCGACCGGGCTGAATTGCCGCAGGACGAAGAAGACATCGCCGCCATGCGCCGGGAGGTGGAGCGCCTGGGTGAAAAATACGGCGGCGGGTTTCTCCTGGCCGTGCGCCCCCGGGCGTACTCCAAAACCATGGGCAGCTACGCGGGACGGGAGCGCAAACGCGGGGCCATCTGCGATCTGGCGCAGGCCATTGTAGGGTGCGCTGCCCACAGCGCACCGGGCGGTTGTGGGCAACCGCCCCTACAGGGAAATATCTCCATTTACGGCGACACTTCGCATCTGCACGGCTATAAATTCCTCCTTGCCCTGGATTCCGATACCGAGCTGCCCCTGGATACCGTGCCGGATATGGTGGCAGCGGCGCTGCATCCCGCCAACCGGCCGCGCTTCGACCCCGCCATGGGGCGGGTCGTGGGGGGCTACGGCATATTGGCCCCCCATGTGGAGCTGGACCTCGCCAGCGCGCGCAAAACGCCATTTGCCCACGCCATGGCGGGGGAGGGCGGCAACAGCCCCTACTCCAACCACGTGTCCGAGCGCTACCAGGATTTGTTCGGCTGCGGCATCTTCGCGGGCAAAGGGCTGATCGACATCGAGGCCTTTGCGCGGGTGTCGAGGGCCCGGCCCTTCCCCGAGGAGCAGGTGCTCAGCCACGACATTTTGGAGGGCGGCTATTTGCGCGCTGGATTCCTGGCCGACGTCCACGTGAGCGACGGCTTCCCCGCGCGGCAGCACAGCTACTTCACCCGGCAAGAGCGCTGGGTACGGGGCGACTGGCAGAACATCCCCTTTCTCTCCAAAAAGCGGGGCCTGCCGCCCTTAAGCCGCTATCAGCTCTTCGACAACCTGCGCCGCTCCCTGATTGCCCCTGCCTGTTTGCTGGCGGTCCTCGTTTCGCTGTTCGCGCCGCGCCCCATTGCGCTCATCCTCCTTCTCGGCGGCGTGCTGGGCGTGTGCGGCGGGCACCTGTTCTCCGCGCTGCGCTGCCTGGGCAGCGGCCTTTCCATGCTCTCCCGGGATTTCTATTCCGGGGGGCTGCCCGCCGCCCTGGGGGATTTGATCCGCTGCGCCCTGCAGGCTTTAACCCTTGCGCAGAGCGGGTGGATGAATACCTGCGCCGCGGTCCGCGGGCTGTGGAGAGGGCTGCTGACGAAAAAGCGCCGCCTGGAGTGGACCACCGCCGCCCAGAGCGACGCGGCCAAAAACGGCCCGCGCAGCCTGCTCTTCCTTTGGCCCAGCCTGGCCGCGGGCGCTGCGCTGCTTATATTTGGCGGTGCGGGGCAGCGCCTGGTTGGCCTGGCGCTGCTGGCGAACCTGCTTTTCGCCCCGCTTTCCGGCAGGTCCTATAAAAATGACGGCACAAAGCTGACGCAGCCCGAGCGGGAAACCCTGGAGGGCTATTGCAAGGCCATGTGGAATTACTTCGAGACGTATTGCGTGCCGGAGCAGAACTGGCTCCCGCCGGACAACGTGCAGGAGGCCCCCGTCTTCCGTGTGGCGCCCCGCACCTCCCCCACGAACATCGGTCTGTACCTTTTGTGCGTCCTGGCCGCGCGGGATTTGGGGCTGATCAATGGGAAGGAAATGGCCGAGCGCCTGAGCCGCACATTGTCCGCCGTGGAAAAGCTGGAGCTTTGGCACGGCAGCCCCCTCAACTGGTACGACACCCGCACCCTGCGCCCCCTGGAGCCCCGCTACGTCTCCACCGTGGACACCGGGAATTTCCTTGTCTCGGTCCGCACGCTCCGGAAGGGCCTGGAGGAATACCTGGAAGAGGAACCGGCGCTGGTAAGCATCATAGGGCGCCTGCGCGCCCTGGAGGAGGGCTGCGACCTGCGGCCCCTCTACCATGCCCGGCGCAAGCTGTTCCATATCGGAATCGATCTGTCGCGCGCTAAAATTTCGCCCTCCTACTACGATCTGCTCATGAGCGAGGCCCGCCTGGCCAGCTACTACGCCATCGCCGCGCGGATGATCCCCAAAAAGCATTGGGGCGCGCTGGGCCGCACCCTGGTGCGCCAGGGGCGCTTCACCGGCCCGGTTTCGTGGACGGGCACCATGTTTGAATACTTCATGCCCTACCTGTTTTTGCCCGCGCCGAAGGGCACGCTGGGCTACGAGGCGCTGCGCTTTTGTCTGAGCTGCCAGCGGCGGCGGTTGAGACAGATGCCCCAACTGCCTTGGGGCGTGAGCGAGAGCGGGTTTTACGCCTTCGACCCCGACCTGAATTACCAGTACAAGGCCCACGGCGTGCAGAAGCTGGGCCTGCGCCGCAGCCTGGACGAGGAACTGGTGCTTGCCCCCTACGCCAGCTTTTTAGCCATGCAGGTGGCCCCGAAGAGCGCGCTGCAAAATTTGAAGCGTTTTGAGCGCATGGAGATGCTGGGCGGCTGCGGGTTCTACGAAGCCGCCGACGCCACTCCCATCCGGGTGGGCGGGCAGGACTACGCGGTGGTGCGCAGCTATATGGCGCACCACGTGAGCATGAGCCTGCTCTCCGCCCTGAACACCCTGCGGGAAGGCGCGCTGCGCCGCCGCTTTATGGCCGACGAAGAGATGGCCCGGGCCAAAAGCCTGCTCGACGAGCGTATCCCCGACCGGGCGGCGGTGTTCAGGGACGTCGGCCTGCGCGACACCCCCCGCCCCCGGGAGCGGGTATCCTCCGCGAAGCAGGCATTTGCCTGCGCCGACCCCGCGAACCCGAAAACGCTTTTGCTCTCCAACGGGGAATGGAGCGGCGTGTTCACGGACTGCGGCGCGGGCGTCTCCTTCTACCGGGGCGTGAGCATCTTCCGCCATTCCCCCGATTTGCTGCGGCGTTCCCCGGGCATTTTGGTAACACTGCTGGAACAGGGCAGGGCGCCTGTGTCCGTCACCCCCGCGCCCCATTATAACGCGGCGAAATGCAAAATCGAATTCAGCGCTTCGGAGGCCCTGTACTACGGCGAGGGGGAGCGCGCGGGCGTGACGGTGCGGGCACGGGTGCACCCGCGCCTGCCCGCCGAGGAGCGGCGCGTTACAGTGAAAAATATAGCCAGGCGCAGCGCGGAGGGCGTGGTCTCTCTCCGCTTCGAGCCCAGCCTCGCGCCCCCCCGGGAGGAGGCCGAGCACCCCGCCTTCAGCAAGCTCTTTTTGGTGGAGGAATACGACGCTGACAGCGGCGCGGTCACTTTTTTCCGGCGCAAAAGGGATAGCTGCGAAACCCTGTGTCTGGCCATGGGCGCCTGCGGTGCGGCGGCGGCCTTCGGCCCTGTGTCCGATAACAGCGGGGCCGCTCAATTCGAGATTCCCTATCGGCTCGGGCCGGGGGAATCCAGGGAATTCAGCCTGTTTTTCTGCGCCGGGGTCAGCCGGGAGGAGGCCGTGCGGCGGCTGGAATCCCTGCGCGCCGCGCCGCAGACGCCCCGGCGGTCCCTCAATCCCTTCAAGGAGGGCGAAATGCCCGCCGCCCTGGCCCAGCGCATCCTGCCCAAGCTGCTGTTCTACGCGCCCCTGTCGGCGCGGCAGGCGAAGGCCCGGGAGAAGTGCAGGGTTCCCCGCAGCGCGCTGTGGCCCCTGGGGCTTTCCGGCGAAACGCCGTATGTCTACCTGCCCGTGCGCGGCGAGGATGATATCCCCTCCGTATTGCCCTATTTCAGCCTGCTGCGCAGGCTGCGGGCCGCCGGCGTGCCCTGCGAGATGGCTGTGGGCTACCATGAGGGCGGCGACTACCACACCCCTGTCTGCGCCGCCCTGCGGGAGGCCCTGCGCAGGGAGCACTGCGTCCATCTGGAAAACCACGGGCTGCGCCTGATCAACCTTCACCGGGCGGATCACGCCGCCGAAGAGGCTCTGGAGGCCTACGCGGCCCATATAGGGATCAGGGAGCAGGAGTCAGGGAGCAGAGAGGATGCGTCCGCACCATTATTGGCTATCAGAGGACAGAATACAGGAAGCAGGCAGGGCACATTCGGCGAGGAAAAGTTCATAATAGAAAAAACCGCTTTCTCTGATTCCTGTACCCTGACGCCTGACTCCTCGCCGCCCTGGAGCCTGGCTCTCTGCAACCCCGCCTTCGGCGCCCTGGTCAGCGACAGCGCGCTGGGCTTCACCTGGGCGGTGAATGCCCGGGAAAACAAGCTCACCCCCTGGTATAACGACCCCTGCGCGCCAAACCGGGGCGAGCTGCTCCTGCTGAAGTTTGGCAACCAGGTTCACGATTTGCTCCTGGGGGCGCGCTGCGAGTTCGCGCCGGACCGCGCGCGGTGGTTCGGGGAAATCCACGGCCTGCGCTATGAGGTGACGGCCGCTGTGCCCGCGCGCGGCCTGACCAAGCGGGTGGAGCTCAAAATGACCAACGGCACCGGGCGTACCCTGACCCCGGAGCTCTGCTACTATATGGAGCCCGTGCTGGGCGTGCGCCGGGAGCCCCACCTGCCCATTTTAGGCGAGGCCCTGCCCGACGGCCTGCTGCTGCACAGCCCCGCCGGCGCCGTGCAGGGCTTCACGGCCCTGCTGCTGCCCGGCGGCGCGGATTTCACCTGCATCAGCCGGGCGCAGTTCCTGCGCGGGCACTGGCACGGCGGCGGATTTTTGCCCTCCGAGGACGACCCCTGCGCGGCGGTGGGGCGGCGGCTGCAAATCCCCCCCGGCGGGGAGGTTTGCATGAGCTTTGCCCTCAACTGGGGGGCGCAGCGCAACGCGGCGCTGTGCGCCCACATGGTGGCTGACGCCGGAAGCAAGGCGCAAGTGAATATCCGCATCCAGACGCCCGACGAGGCCCTCAACCACATGGTGAACACCTGGCTGCCGCACCAGATCGCGGCCTGCCGCCTGTTCGGGCGCACGGGGCACGCCCAGTGCGGCGGGGCCTGGGGCTTCCGGGACCAACTGCAGGACGTGTCGGCCTTTCTCATGACCCGGCCGGCGCTGGCGAAAATCCAGATTGCCCGCTGCGCGGCGGCGCAGTTCTCCGAGGGGGACGTGCTGCACTGGTGGCACCGCCTGCCCGGGCAGGGCGTGCGGGGTGTGCGCACCCGCTGCTCGGACGACTATCTCTGGCTGCCCTTCGTCGCCGCCGAATATGTCCTCATGACCGGCGACAGGGCCTTTCTGGACGCCCAAATCCCCTTCCGGGAGGGCGCGCCCCTGGAACCCGAGGAAACGGAGCGCTACGCGGCGTATTATCTGGGCGGCGGGAGGGCTGGCCTGTATGACCACTGCCTGCGGGCCGTGGACCGGGCCCTGGGGCTGATGGGTGCCCACGGCATGCCCCTGATGCTGGGCGGCGATTGGAACGACGGCATGCAAAGCGTAGGCGCGCGGGGCGCGGGCGAAAGCGTGTGGCTGGCCATGTTCCTTATCATGGTATTGGAGCGCACGGCAAAGCTGTGCGAAATGAAAAACGACCCGGGCCGGGCCGCGAATTATATAGCGGAGGCCAATCGGCTTCGCGGCGAAGCCGAGAAAAACTGCTGGGCAGGGGACCGGTATCTGCGGGCCTTTTGGGACGACGGGCAGCCCCTGGGGGGGGGCGGCGATGGGCCCTGCAATATCGATTTGCTGCCTCAGGCCTTCGCCTCGCTGTGCGGCCTGCCTGACAAAGAACGCATCCGGCAGGCGCTTTCCACGGCGCAGGAAAAACTGGTCCAGCCGGAATACAATCTGCTGCGCCTGCTGCGGGAGCCCTTCACCCACCAGGGTAGGCGCGCGGGGTATATCAACGACTACCCGCCCGGGGTGCGGGAAAACGGCGGGCAGTATACCCACGCGGCGGTGTGGCTGATCATGGCCCTGTTCAAGGAGGGCCGCGCCGACGAGGCCTACGAGCTGCTGCGGATGATCAACCCAGCGGATTTCTGCGGGGATTCGGCGCGCGCGGTGAACTATCAAGGCGAGCCCTACGCCCTGGCGGGGGACGTGAGCGCCGCCCCCGGCAGGGAGGGCCGCGCGGGCTGGACCCTCTATACCGGCTCCGCCGCCTGGTTCTGGCGCTGCGCTGTGGAATCCATGCTGGGGATCACGATGGAGGGCGGGGAGATCAGGGTCAGGCCCAATTTGCCGAAAGGTTGGGCGGGAAAGGTGAAGGTCTGGTGGGGGGAGAGGGAGATACTGCTCTGATAACACCCCCGGCGCATGCAACTCCCGCAGACACAAGCTTGTAAAAATTGATTTCTGCCAGCAGGGAGCGTTTGCTGTTGACAAACGCGAAGAAATCGTATATTATTATACAAACAAAGCCTGCAAGGAGGAGATTGGGATGAAGAAATTTTTCGCTTGCCTGCTCGCCCTGGCGTTCATGTTCGCGTTTGCCGCCTGCAGGGGCCAGAACAAGCCGGCGTCGGGCGAAACCGCGGCTGACACAGAGGCGCCTACCACCGCATGGGACGGCGGCGAAACCACATTGGAGGGAACCACCGCCGAAAACGAATCCACCACAGAAGCGGATGACACCACGCAGCCCGATGATGACACCGCCACAACCGAGCCCGGCGAAGAAACCCCCGCGGAAAGCGCGCCCGGCGCGGTTCCGGCGGATACGGCGGGCATCCTCCGGTACTACAACGACGCCCTCAAAAAAACGCCCATGCAGCGCAGCTCGTATGAGCGCGAGATGATCAAAATCACGGCCCTGGTCAAGGCCATCGGCTTCACCATCCTGGACGACCCGAACATGCAGTGGAACCCCGACCTGGGGGCCTACATCTTTGAGGAGGACAAAACGGCCCGGCCCAGCGACCTGGTGGCCCTGGAGGCGGCTTGGGTGGCGGACGCGAAAAGCAGCGTGAGCGGCGGCACCGCAACGCTCACCATCACGATGAAGAACCATGCCCTGGATCCCGTTTTCGACCCCAAGCCGGGCGCCAGGGGCTATGTGAGCACCATCGATAAGGCGACGGCGACCCAGCTGGTCATCGACGCCGCTTTTACGCTGGCCGACAGCATCATCGGCCCGATTTACCCCAACCCCATCAAAGAGGTGACGGTGACCGACTCGCAGTGCGGCCTGAGCGGCGGGAAATATGTCGTCGCCATCGATACGGCGACCGGCAAGATCAAATCCCTCACCTTCACCGGCACGCAGCAGGTGGAGGGCAACGCGAAATGCAGGCTGAATATCCCCATCATCCCGGCCTCGGCCAACGCCTACGTGACGCTGCAGGGCAATTTGACGGCGGTCTACGCGCCGAAATAAGGCGGCTATCTCCCATGCGCATCCAGCCAGTCGCGCACGATGGCCGTGTACGCGTTGTCGAAGAGCAACCATTGGTCTGTGTGGCTGTAGGCGAAATACGCATTGGGGATTCCGTGCAGCAGGGCCACAGGCACGTCGAGGAAGGTGAAATCGCCGTCCACCCCCATGCGCTTCAAATAGCATTTGATTTGAAGCGTCCTGTCCACGGCGTCGTTCTGGATGATGAGCTGCGGCCTGCCGCCGAGCCTGGCGAGCCTTTCCCCCGCCGTCTCCCACCAGGCGGGGTCGGCGCCCCAGGAGTTGTAGTCGCCCGTGAAAACGCCGTCGTAGTAGTCGTTGGCGATGAAAGCGCTGAACAGCGCCGCGATCTCGTCGTCGTAAAGGCCGATATAGTTCACCGCGACGGCGCCCCGCGAAAAACCGCAGAGCGTTACCGCCTCCCCGCCGTAGGCCGCGCACACTGCGGCGACGGTCCGCTTGCAGTATTCGACGGTGGCCTGTTCGTCGCCCCACCACGAGCCCTCGTTATGCGTATGGTCCCTCGAGATATAGGGCAGGCAGAGCCATATATACCCCTCGCCCTTCGTCAGGCCGTAACCCATGCAGGAATTCCTGACCTCCATGTTGCTGCCGGTGTACTCCACGACGACTGGCCAGCTTCCGCCAGCGTGCCAATCGGCGGGCAGATACACTGTGTGGTACACTTCCGTCCCCGCGTATTCCGGCAGGCATTGCTTGACCATTTTGCCGGGGGCGGGTTCGCCGTCGGTCATCTCGGGGTTCCGCATCGGTTCCATTGCATTCCCTCCCATTCTCAATACGCGCCTTGCGGCGATGCCGATCGCCTGCGCAAGCGCCGTGATTTTTGTCATGGCCGGGCCGTCGCACCGCACGGGTATTTTGGCCAGCGCACCGTTGGAATACGCGAACACGAGCGCCAGGGCGAGCAGGCAGGCGAGAAGCCTCTTCATCCCGGTCTTCCTCCCTCTGATTTTTTCGATCCCAGTATAGCACATTTTTATGCTGCATACAACTGTTTCCTTGCACAGGAGGCAAATTTCATGACAAGCATGAAACTGGAAAATAATATCCTGACCGTTGAAACCCCGACGCAAACGGCAACGTTTGAAAACGGCATCATCACATCCCTCATTTCCAAAATGAATGGGAGAAAGTATATCGAGACAGACGCTTCCGAGGTCGGGGTCAGCGCCACGTGGGCCGGCAACGAGACAAAGCGCCTGGATACGGGCACTGTCGAGTGCCGCCTGTTGTCGGATTGGCGCGCCGAATTCGTGTATCACGGCTGGTATGGCGACGGAGTCACCTATATCTGGACAGACGACGAAACCGGCGATATCCTCATACGCCCCTCCGCCGCTTCCGGCAGGCCGGGCATGAAATCCTGCAATTTTAGTCTTAGGGGTATTGACAAAAGCCTATACGCGCTCACGCCGAGCCGCCAGGGCGTGAAGCTGAAGCTGAGCGACCCGCTCTACTGCGGCACAGGCAGGGGCGGCGCGCTGGAAAACCCCGGCACGGTTCTGCAGTGGCCCTTCACCTGGGAAATCGGGCTGATCATCTTTGAAAGCGGGAGAAAAAGCAGGGACGGTTTTTGGATCCACTGCCGCGACAACAGATACCTGCCGAAATCCCTCGCCTTCGGCAGCGCTGCGGACCCCCACAGGATCGCGCTCATCAGCGAGGCCTGCGGCCCCCTGGACGGCAACAAATCGGCGGGCGGGGTCGTCTGGCGCGTCAACGTCTTTGAGGGGGGCTGGCGGATCCCGGCGAAAATTTACAGGGACTGGTACCGCGAAGCCTATCATATCGAAAAAGAAAAAGCAGGACGCCTTCCTTGGCCATCTGACATCAAAATGGCGGTCATCTGGGCGGGCACCGGCACCGCCTCGCTGGACGCGATCGCGAAAAAGACCGACCCAAGCAAGGTTCTCATCCACATGGCGGATTGGCGGAATTTTAAATACGACCAGGATTACCCCGAATATGCCCCCAGCGCGGCGGCGGCGAAGTACATAGAATACGGGACGAAGCTGGGATTCAAAATCGCGCCGCACATGAACTCCATGGACATCGACCCCTCCCACCCTGTGTACCCCATGCTGTCCGATTTTCAAATGCTCGACATAGACAAAAAAACGGCCTGCGGCTGGGGCATCATCGAGGGCAGGCTTGTGGGCGTGCCGTGGACGGAATACGCGAAGACGGACCCGCGCAACCGCCCGTACAACATTATGACGAAGATACACCCGGGGCTTTCCATGTGGCAGAGCGAGCTATACGGAAGAATACGTGAAATAGCGGATAAACACCCCATCGCCTCCTGCTTTACCGACGTCACGCTCACCACTCACAACCTGCACAACGCGCTTGTGGAGGGGAGAACCGCGCCTGAGGGCATGCTCGATTTGCTCAAATTGCTCGGCGGGATACGGGGCGGGTTTCCGCTCATCGGCGAGGGGCTCAACGAAATCACGGCGCAGGGGCTTTCCTTCGCGATGATGCACATCTTCAAGCATACGATGCAAAATACGCCCGATATGGCGCGCTGTGGCGGCGACTGCGCGCTCAACGATTTCATTTTCGGCGACTTATGCAAAACCATCGGATACTGCTGGCTTTCCGGCGAAAACGAATACGAATATCTGCGCCGGAAAATTTACGACGACCACAATACGGTCCCGACGATTTCAATCAGCGACCCCGGCGCGATTCTCAATCCCAATCCCTTCGTCAAGAGCGTCTTTGACCGCGCCAATTCATAACACAGGAGGATTCCGTCATGGAATGGTACATCATCGTTCTGCTGGCCCTCGCGGGCGCGGGGCTGTTCTATCTTTTCGCGGGCTGTATCGCCTGCCTGGTTCTGGGCTTCATCTTCAAGCACCCGGTGGGCAGGCTGGGCCGCCCCACCTATGACCAGATGCGGGTGATCTGCAGGGATTTCGATTTCAGCGTATATGACCGGATGGAAAAGGAGGAATTCATCGTCCATAACCGCGGCGCTGAACTAAAATGCGAGTTTATCCCCGTCCCGGATCCCGGCAAGGGGCGGGCGAAGTGCGTGATCAGCGCCCACGGCTTCGGCCTGAACCTCATCTTCTCGGCGCGCTATGCGCCCATGTTCCACGCGCTGGGCTATTCGGTGGTCGTCTATGACGCGCGGGGGCTGGGCAAGAGCACGGGGTCTTCCAGCCTGGGGTATTTGGAAAAGTACGACATGGCGGCCATCGCGGACTGGGTGAGAGAGCGACTGGGGAAGGACACGGTCATCGGCGTCCACGGCGAATCCCTCGGCGCGGTTACGGCCCTGGAGACCCTGGGCGTCGATCCGGATATTGCCTTCGCCATACCGGACAGCTGCGTCACGGCCGCCGACAGGGCATTTTCGGGGGTTATACACCTGCCGTCCTTCCCCTTCTTCAGCTTTTTGAATTTACTGTCAAAGCTGTTCTACAAGATCGATATGCGGGAGGTGCGCCCACTGGACCGCGCGGCGGCGGCGGAAGTCCCGATCCTGTTCATCTGCGGAACCAACGACAAGGTGACGCCGCACGCGCAGAGCGAGGAGCTGTTCGCCGCGGCCAAGCATCCCCTTTCCCGCCTCGAGCTGTTTGAGGGGGCGTGGCATACGGGCTCCTACGCCCACGGAAAGGAACGCTACGAGCAGGCTGTCGGGGACTTTGTCCGGACGGTGGAGGAAGCCCTGCCGCAGCAGACGCAGCAGGAAGAGAAAGCATCAGTATGAATACTCTGTACGGCGACGGCGTCCATGATGACGCGCCCGCCATCCAGGCCCTGCTGGACAGCGGCGCCAGCGAAATCGCGCTGCCCGCGCCCAAAAAGCATTACGCCATCGGTTCCACGCTGCGCATCCATGGCGGGCAGACGCTGCGCCTGGGCTCCACAGCGGAGATCCGGCTTTTGCCGGGCAGCAATTGCTGCATGCTGGCCAACGCCGCGCCGGGGACCGGCGAGGAGCACATTGCCGTCGTCGGCGGCATCTGGAACCGGGACAACCAAAACCAGGCCCCCAATCCGTGGGCCAGGGAGCCGGCGCCGGGCGAGGAATACCCCTCCTCCACAACCGGGCCGGACTACTATTGGGCGTCGCCCCTAGCCTGCATAGACGCAGCCGCCAAAGACGGCGCGGAGATTCCGCGCGAAAAGCAATCCATAAGCAGCGCGCAGGCGAACACCTTCATCATGTGCTTTACCCATGTCAAATACTTTACCCTGCGCGATCTGGCGTTCAAGGACCCCACGAATTTTGCGTTTTTCGGCGCTTACCTGACACATTTTACTGTTGAGAATATCCGCTTTGACTTCAACCACGGCAACCCCTATGCCACCAATATGGACGGCATCCATCTGGAGGGCGGCTGCCGCTTCGGCCACATCCGCAACCTGCAGGGCGCCTGCTACGACGACCTGCTTGCCCTCAATGCGGACGATTTTATTCACGGGCCCATCGAGGATATTGAGGTGGATGGCATCTTCAGCGGCAATTGCCACAGCGCCGTGCGCATGCTTTCCACCAAGTCCTGGATCCGCCGCGTCACGATATCCAATGTGCACGGAACGTTTTATCAATACTGCGTCGGCATCACCCGCTTCCATTATCGGGAGGAGGAGCGGGACTGCCTGGGCCTGTACGACGACATCGCGCTGAGGAACATCTTCGCCGCCAAGGCCCCGCGGCACAGCTTTTATGGCAAGGATAACGGCTATGTCTTCAGCCTGGTTTGGATCGAGCAGTCCCTGCATATCAATCGGCTGCACATCGAGCACATCTCCAGGCTGGAGGAAGTGGAGCCGATCCCCACCATCCTGGTGCAGCCCCATACGCAGATCGGGACGCTTTCCATCGCCCACGCCTCGCAGAAGAAAAAAATTGCCGCCCCCATCACATTCCTTCGCAATGAAGGCAGTATCCAAAGGCTGTTCCTGCGGGATATCGATCTAGGCGGGGATACGCTGCTGCGGGGGGATGGGTATGTTGCGTGTCTATACGCCGATGAGCAGGCGCTAGAGGTGCTTTCCGGTTCGTGAACGAATAAGCAATATTTAATTCTCAGGAGGACAACGCAATGCCAAACGAAAAAATCCCGGGCGCGGGCACACACCACATCGCGGTCGCCTCGGCCGACTTCGACCGGTCGGTCAAATTCTATACCGAGGGCCTGGGCATGGCGCCTGTCGCCTTCTGGGGCGAGGGCAGCGGGCGGGCAGCCCTGCTCGACATTGGCGACGGCACGCACGTGGAAATCTTCGCCAACGGAACCGCACAGACGCAGGAGAACGCGAAGCTCGTGCATTTCGCCATCAAAACCACCGACCCCGACAAAGCCTTTGAGGCCGCGCTCGCCGCCGGGGCACGGGAGCAGACGGCGCCGTTTTCCACCGCCATCCCCTGCGAGCCGCCCATGCCCGTGCGCATCGCGTTTGTGCGCGGCCCGGACGGCGAGGTGCTGGAATTTTTCAGGCCGTCGTGACAGGAGGTTCATTATGAAGAAAATCCTCTCGTGCGCGTTCGCGTGCCTGCTGCTCCTGCTGCCATTCGGCGCGTGCGGGGGGCCTCCCGCAGGCGATCCCTTAGAGGAGCTGCATATCGCCCCTGCCGGCAGCCCCTGGATACCGGAGGGAGGATTCAATTTCGGCGGCTTCACCCCGGAGGAGGCGCAGAGCCAGACGCAGGCCGCGCAAAAACTATACGACGATATCCTGGCGTCCTACGCGAACGGCGATGCGCAGTTTAACATACCCGAGGGCGTTTACCGGCTGATGGAGGACGGGATACCGACCTTTGCGTTCCGGGATATGAAGGACTTCAAAATCATCGGCGGGGAGAATGTGCACTTTCTGCAGACGCAAATTGGGCACGACTCCTTCCTCGTCGCCTCCTGCGAGAATCTGGGCATTGAGGGGATCAAGTTCGACTGCGAATCCCTCCCCTTCGCCCAGGGGACGATCACGGGGATCGACATGAAGGCCAAGCGGATGACCATGGAGCTGGACGAGGGGTATGCGTTCCCGCCCAACATCAACGATATCGCCAATGGATTCGGCGGCCTATTTATAAAAGTGTTTGAATCCGCCAGTTATACGGACGACGTGGGCTGGCAGATGCGGGACCGGGCCACGGCCTTCACCAAAACGGGCGACAACACATATACCTTCGGCTGCACGTATGGGCTATATTTCACGAAGGACTACCGGGTCAAAATCGGCGGCAAGATCTCCGTCGCGTTCATCTCCGGCGGCAGCGCGCTGAACGTGCAGGGCAGCGAAAGCCTTACGGTACGGGATGTCGATATCTATTCCGCCTGCGGCTTTTGCATCGTGGAGCAGGGCGGCGCGGGCGGCCATACCTACGAAAACGTGCGGATCATCCCGCGCCCCGGCACGAACCGGCTGGTATCCGGCGCTTCGGACGGCTACCACAGCATGCTGGCGAACAGGGGCGCCACCCTGGAGCGCTGCGAAATCGCCGCCACCTCGGACGACTCCATCAACGTGCACGGCTTCTTCAACGTGGTGAGCAAAAAAATCAGCGACACCGAATTTGAAATGGTGTCCTTCGCGCTGCGCGGCGTTGCGCCGGGCACGGAGATCTATTTTGCCGATCTGGTCAAATTCACACCCCGCTCCCAGTCGCGGATAGAGTCCATTGAGCTGGTTGACGACGACGATCTGCGGGCGAAAATGCGAAGCGGCTTCCAAAACATGGTGTTGTGGAAGAAATTCTACAATGTGCGGTCATTCCCCGGGGCCGAGGTGTACAGGGTGAAGCTCTCTTCCCCCGCCGAATTTAAAGAATTCGACCTGGCCTATTCCTACGGCGAAAACGGCACGGGTTTGACCGTGCGGGACTGCTACCTCCACGACATCCCTTCCGTGGCGCTGCTGACCCCTTCCGCCGATGTGACCATCGAAAATTGCAGGTTCGAGCGCATCGGCTACCAGGCCATCCTGCTCTCCTGCGACAACTACTGGCTGGAAGGCCCCTTCCCGAAGGACATCACGGTGGAAAACAACACCTTCACCGACATCGGCCGCAACGTCAGGGGGCTTGCACTGCCCGCCGCCGTGGCCGTCAGCCTGAACGGGAAGAACTACGCCAACAAGATCCGTTTTGATAATTTCACGATTCAAAATATCAAAATCAACAACAATACGTTCCGGGACTGCACCGCCGCCGCCGTGATGGTGTTCAATGCCCAGCGGGTGGAGATCAAGGGCAACGTGATCGACAACGTCCGCAAGCAGGAATTGCACAAGGACAGCATAAAGCTCTTCAAGGATTCCGGGGTGCAGCCCGACGGCGCGGCCTGCGCGGTCTACCTGGCTGCGGTTAAGGACGCCGACCTGAGCGGGAATACGTTCCTGCACAATTCACCGTTCTGCGGGCACGATATTCTGCTGGGCAAAAACACGGGGATTATCTCTTTCACTTAACGACCAGCCTGCCCTCCACCTGGGCCTCCGGCTGGTGCGCCCGCGTGAAATACTCCTCCAGGACGTCCAGCAGGGAGGTGGCCGCCACCGCGCCCTTGCCATCCGCGAGGGACGATAACGGCAGGCCGAAGAAAGCCTCGAAGTTTTTGTAGTGGTACGCCTGCAGCCCTATGCTCAACTCCCGGCCGTCCTCCAGGGGCCGGCCGTCCAGTTCAAAGCGGTCAAAGCGCCGCAATTCGCGGTCCCAGGTCACGCCCAGCCCGTGGGAAAACTGGTAGAACTCCCCGTGCGCGCCCTCGAGGATATCGCCGCCCAGCACGAAGCCGAGCATATGCCGCAGCTGCGCCCCGGTGACCTTCAG
>Ga0123353_10003535_pt1 | contig 19779 bp, 15 predicted proteins | sample TergutLab28metaG_3_FD_92763 | JGI IMG/M metagenome (GOLD analysis project Ga0123353, IMG submission 92763) | Labiotermes labralis P3 segment gut microbial communities from Petit-Saut dam, French Guiana - Lab288 P3 | ecosystem: Host-associated > Arthropoda: Insects > Digestive system > Gut ... | reverse complement strand
GGCGTGGATGAGGGCCTCCGCCGTGGCGATGTTGGTGGCCACGGGGATGTTGTGCACGTCGCACAGGCGCAGCAGGTTGTTCTCTTCCGCCTCGTCGCCGGTGTTGATGCCGTCCCGGAAGAGCATGAGCAAATCGATCTCGTCGCAGGAGACCATGCTTTCCACCTGCTCCACGCCGCCCTGGCCCGAGTACAGCAGCTGCACCGGCAGGCCCGTGGATTCCCGGATCATGCGGCCCGTGGAGCCGGTGGCGTGCAGCACGTGCTTGCCGAATACGCCGCAGTAGGCGATGCAAAACTGGGTCATGAGCTCTTTCTTGGTGTCGTTGGCGATCAGGGCGATGTTCATGCGGCTACCTCATAATCTAGATATTAGATATTAGATTTTAGACATTAGATGCGGGCGCGTCTTCCGCGTCCTCTTCGCTTGCGGGGATATTCACCATGGTGACCACGCGTTCGGCCTCCGTGGTGCGCATCACGCGTACCCCCTTGGACGGGCGGTTGGTGACGCTCACCTGCGCGGCGGGGATGCGGATGATCACGCCGTCGGAGGAGATGAGGATGAGGTCTTCGGTTTGTCCCACCACGGCCACGGCGCAGACCTTGCCGAATCTGCCGCAGTGGTAGTTGATCAGGCCCCGGCCGCCCCGGGATTGCAATCTGTAGTTCTCCGGCTGGCTGCGGCGGCCGAAGCCGGTTTCCGTCACGGTCAGGATAGTCTTGCCGGGCTGGATGACGTCCATGCCCACGACTTCGTCGCCCTCGCGGCCCAGGGTGATGGCTTTCACCCCCCGGGCGGTGCGGCCCATGGCCCTGGCGTCGGTTTCGCGCAAGCGGATGGCCATGCCCTCGCGGGTGGCGAGGATCAAGTCGGCTTCGCCGTTCGTCAGCCGGACCCAGGCGAGTTCGTCGTCCTCGCCGAGATGCAGGGCGGTCACGCCGTTCCTGCGCACGTTGCGGAACTCGCTGAGGGCCACGCGCTTGATGATGCCCTTGCGGGTGACCATGCACAGGTAGTGCTCGCCCGCTTCGGCCTCGGCCTCGGCCTTGGAGACCTGGATGAGGGCTGACACGCTCTCCTCAGCCGTTACCGGCAGGATATTGACGATGTTCATACCCCGGGCGCTGCGCGAGCCCTCGGGGATCTCGTAGCCCTTCAGGCGGTACACGCGGCCCCTGGTGGTGAAGGCCATCACATAGTCGTGGGTGGAGCAGGTGAACATGGTCTGCACCACATCCTCTTCCCGGCGCGTCATGCCCTTGATGCCCTTGCCGCCGCGCCGCTGGCTCTGGTAGGTGCCGATGGGCTGGCGCTTGACGTAGCCCATGTTCGTCATGGTGTAGACGCAGTCCTCAACCGGAATGAGATCTTCGACATCCACTTCGCCGGAGATATTCATGATCTCGGTGCGGCGCGGGTCGTTAAATTTATCATTTATCTTCCCAAGCTCCTCTTTCAGCAGGGCAAGGAGTTTTTCAGGCGAGGCAAGCAGGTCCTCCCACTCGCTTATCTGCGCCCGCAATTGCGCCAGCTCCTCTTCGAGCTTGTCGCGCTCCAGGCCGGTGAGCTGGCCCAGGCGCATCTGCACGATGGCCGTGGCCTGCGCGTCGTCAAAGCCGAAGCGCTCCATCAGGCGGGCTTTTGCCTCGGGGATGCTCTTGGACGATCTTATGATGGAGATGACCTCGTCGATGTTGTCCTGCGCGATGAGCAGGCCCTCCAGGATGTGCGCGCGTTCCCGCGCTTTGCGCAGATCGTACTGCGTGCGGCGCGTGATCACCTGCACCTGGAAGTCTATATAATGGCGTAATATCTGCTTTAACGTCAGCAGCTTGGGCTCGCCGTCCACCAGGGCGATCATGATCACCCCGAAGGTGATCTGCATCTGCGTGTAGGTGAACAGCTGGTTGAGAACCACCTGCGGGTTGGCGTCGCGTTTGAGGTATATGACCAGATCCATGCCGCTGCGGGCGGAGGAGAAATCGTCCGTGCCCGAGACGCCCTCGAGCCGCTTTTCCTTCGCCAGCTCATTGATATATTTTTGCAGCTCGGCCTTGTTCACCTTGTAGGGCAGCTCGCTGACGTGGATGGTAAACCGACCGGCTTTCTCGCGTATTTCTGCACGTGCGCGTAAAATGACCTTGCCGCGGCCGGTGCCGTAGGCCGCGCGGATGCCGCTGCGCCCCATGATGATGCCCGCCGTGGGGAAATCCGGCCCCTTGATGTGCTCCATGAGCTCGTCCAGGGTGCAGTCCGGGTCGTCTATCATGCAGCCGATGGCGCCGATGACCTCTCCCAGGTTGTGGGGCGGGATATTCGACGCCATGCCCACCGCGATGCCGGTGGAGCCGTTGACCAGCAGGTTCGGGAAGCGCGAGGGCAGCACCGTGGGTTCCTTCAGGCGGTCGTCGTAGTTGGGCATGAAGTCCACGGTGTCCTTGTCGATGTTCGTGAGCATCTCCAGAGAGATGCGGCTCATACGGCTTTCGGTGTAACGCTGGGCCGCGGGGGGATCCCCGTCCATGGTGCCGAAGTTGCCGTGGCCGTCCACGAGCACGTAGCGCATGGAGAAATCCTGCGCCAGGCGCACCAGGGCGTCATAGATCGAAGCGTCGCCGTGGGGGTGGTAGCTGCCCATCACGGTGCCCACGGTGTCGGCGCATTTGCGGTAGGCCCTGTCGGGGGTCAGGCCGTTGCGGTGCATGGTGTAGAGGATGCGCCGGTGCACGGGCTTGAGCCCGTCGCGCACATCAGGAAGCGCGCGCGCGGTGATAACGGACATGGAATAATCCAGGTACGACCTGCGCATCTCCCGCGCCACGTCCACGCCGATGATTTTTTGTTGTTCCAGGGAAGTCTCGTCAAAGCCCAAGGCGGTTTACCTCATTTTATTCGTTGGGAAAGATGTCAGCAAGGGGGATTTCCAGGCCGGGGAATGTTGTGGACGGTAAGGTGTTGTTGATCTCGTAGGCATATAAATCGTGCCCATGCTCTTTCATTGCGTATACTTGAATCACTTTGTTTTTTGGGTCAACGATCCAGTACTCTTTAACGCCGGACTTTATATAGAGATTGAGTTTTTTATAGCGGTCATGGCTTTCGTTGGAGGGTGAAAGAATCTCAATAACCAAATCCGGCGCACCGTTGATTCGCTTGCCATCCCGTTTGTTTTTGTCGCACACGACAAACAAATCCGGCTGCACATGGCCTTTTTCCTTATGGGTTGTGGCATGCGGAAATAGCCGGACATCAAAGGGCGCCGCGAATAATTTGCAGGGCTTGCCATCCAGAAAATCAGCAATTTTCCGCGACAGTGCCATGCTGATATCGTGATGCTCCTCGTTGGGCGCGGCCATCAAATAGGCCCACCCATCAATGATTTCATAGCGTTCGTCAGTATCCCACGAAAGATAATCTTCGTAGGTATACTCGCCGTTGATGCGTTGCTCGGCCAAATTGCCGTTCATGCAATCATCTCCTATATATCCAGATTCCGTACCTTCTTCGCGTTCGCCTGGATGAACTCCCGCCGGGGCTCCACCGGGTCGCCCATCAGGATGGAGAAGGTTTCGTCGGCGGCGATGGCATCGTCCATGGTCACGCGCAGCATGGTGCGGAAGGAGGGGTCCATGGTGGTCTCCCAAAGCTGATCGGGATCCATCTCGCCCAGGCCCTTGTAGCGCTGCACGTCGCAGCCCTCGCCGAGCTCCGCCAGCAGGGTGTCGCGCTCGTCGTCGGAAAAGGCGTAGCGGTGGCGCTTGCCCTTGCTCACGCGGAACAGCGGCGGATTGGCGAAATAGACGTAGCCCTCCTCGATGAGCGGGCGCATATAGCGGAAGAAGAACGTGAGATACAGGCAGCGGATGTGCGCGCCGTCCACGTCGGCGTCGGCCATGATGACGACCTTGTGGTAGCGCAGCTTCGCGATATCGAATTCTTCGTCGATGCCGGTACCGAGCGCCAACACGATGGGGATGAGCTTTTCGTTGCCCAGCACTTTATCCATCCGTGCCTTTTCCACATTGAGCGGCTTGCCGAAAAGCGACAAAATCGCCTGGTAGCGCGGGTCGCGCCCCTGCTTGGCGCTGCCGCCGGCGCTGTCGCCCTCCACGATATACACCTCCGTGAACCGGGGGTCCTTCTCGATGCAGTCCGCCAGCTTGCCCGGCAGGGAATTCCCCTCGGCGCCGCCGTTCTTCTTGCGGGCGAGATCCCGGGCGCGGCGCGCGGCCTCCCGGGCGCGGGAGGCGTCCAGGGCCTTGCTGAAGATGGCCCGGGCCACCGAGGGGTTCTCCTCGAAGTAGGTCATGAGCTTTTCGTATACCAGCGCGGAGACCATGGGGGTGACCTCTGTATTGCCGAGCTTCCCCTTGGTCTGCCCGCCGTCGAACTGCACGTTGGTGAGTTTGACGCTGATGACCGCCGTGAGGCCCTCGCGCACGTCGTCGCCCGAGAGGTTCCTGTCATTGTCCTTTAGCAATTTGAATTTGCGCCCATAGTCGTTGAACACGCGGGTGAGCGCCAGCTTCAGGCCCGTCTCGTGGGTGCCGCCGTCCACGGTGTGGACATTGTTGGCGAAGCTCAGCATCAGCTCGTTGTAGCTGTCGCTGTATTGCAGGGCCACCTCCACGCTGCGCTCGCCGCTGACGGCGGAAAAGTGGATGGGGACCTCGTGCAGCGGGGTCAGGCCCCGGTTCTTGTTGAGGAACTGCACAAAGCTGGAGATGCCGCCCTCGTAGCGGAAATCCCTGTGCAGGGGCAGCGTTTCGTCGCGCAAATCGTCCAGGGTGATGCGCAGCCCCGCGTTGAGGAAGGCGCTCTCCCGCAGCCTGCGCTCGAGGATTTCGAAATCGTAGACCGTGGTCTCGGTAAAAATCTCCGGGTCGGCCTTGAAGGTGATCAGCGTGCCGGTGCTGTCCGCTTCGCCGATAATTTCCAGCTCGCTTGCGATTTCGCCGCGCTCGAAGCGCTGGCGGTGCACCTTGCCGTTCTGCGAGACCTCGACCTCCAGCCACTCGGAAAGGCCGTTGACCACCGAGGAGCCCACGCCGTGCAGCCCGCCCGAGACCTTGTAGCCGCTGCCACCGAATTTGCCGCCGGCGTGCAGCACCGTGAGAACAACAGTGACCGAGGGGATGCCCATTTTCTCGTTGATGCCCACGGGGATGCCGCGGCCGTCATCCCGCACGGCGATGACATCCCCCGGCAGGATCTGCACGTTGATCTCCGTGCACACCCCGGCCAGGGCCTCGTCGATGGAATTGTCCACGATCTCGTACACCAGGTGGTGCAGGCCCAGCGGCCCGGTGGTGCCGATGTACATGCTCGGACGCTTGCGCACGGCCTCGAGGCCCTCGAGCACCTGGATTTGGCTTTCGTCGTATTTTTCGGTGACGGCGGTATCCAGGGCGGACGCGTCGTCGAACTGGATGGTTTGGTCGTCCAAAGAAGCTACTCCTTCGTGTTTGTGGTTGGCGCGGCGGGGAAGATATCCTTCAGGGGGATATCCAGACCGGGGAAGGTGGGGCTGGAAAGGGTTTCGTCTATCTGATAGGTTTTGCGCTTTTCGTGCGTTTGAAGCAAGTACACATGCGCCACGCGGCTGAACGGGTCCACGATCCAATATTCCTTCACGCCGGCATCCCGGTAGAGGTCCATCTTGTCTGCAAAATCATGGCTCATAGTAGAAGGAGAAAGAATCTCCACAACCAAAGTGGGCGCGCCTTTGCAGCATTTCTCGTCAATGATATCAGGGTTACAGATGACGCTGATGTCCGGCTGCACTGAGATGTAGTCGTCGTTGTCTTCCCGGGGAAACAGACGGACATCGTAGGGCGCGGGAATCAATTTGCAGGAATTCCCCCGGAAATAGGGGTACATTAGAAATGTCAGCGCAAGGCTAATCTCCTGATGCTCCGTGCCGGGCGCGGCCATAAGATAGGCTCGCCCATGGATCAGTTCCCACCGCTGTCCGTCGTCCCATGTGAGATAATCCGCATAGGTATAGAGCTTGCTTCTGTCCTCCGCCAGGCTGCCGTTCATCGCGATCTCTCCTTACATCCCCGGCATGCCGCCCTGCCCGCCGCCGCCCATCATCTGCGAGAGCATGCCCTGCTTCTTCTGCTTCTTCGGCTTGTAGAGCGGCGGGTGTTCGAGCTTCGCCTTCGCGCGCTTGCCCGCGCCCGAGTTCAGGTAGCTACTGACGCGGATGGCCACGGGGGCGAGATCCGCGCTCATGTAGTCCGTGCAGCGGGCCAGCAGCACCTCGTCGCCCTCCAGCGCGCCGAGGATTGTTACGCAGATGAGGCTCTGCACGTCGTTCACGCCGTTTTCGTAGACCTCGTTGAACAGGCCGAACATGCGCTTCATCTGCGCCCTGTCGTTGCTTTGGACGATGCGCATCACAAGATCGTTGCCACCGCCGCGCAGGAAGAACTCCTCGGCCAGGAACTCGCCGTATTTCTCATAATTGGCCTTATATGCCGCGCGTAAGTCCGGGAACATGGCCGTGAAGCTGTTGCCGAAGGACAGCGCGTCGTAGTAGGCGTCGCCATTTTTGATGGCTGTCTTGGAGATGCTCTTCGGGAGTTTCGCGCCGGGGGCCATGGCCGCCCCTTTTCTGCGGATGCGGAACTTCTCCTGCACCGCCTCGGCAAAATCGCCCGCGATGTAGCGGCAGTCGCCCTCCGCGGCGACGTCCAGTTCCAGCAGGGATACTGACAGCTGTTTGAAGTCGCCGTCCGCGGCCATGTCGGGCTCGCGCGGGCAGTGCTGCAATATGGCGCGGTCATTGCCCACGCTCACGCGCAGGGTCTCGCCCTCGCGGGCGAATACGGCGTTGAGAACGCCTTCGGCGTCTTCTTCCCTGCGTGTCCTTACAAGCTTGAACTCCGTTTCCTGCAGCGCGGGCGCCATGCCCTTCAGGATCAGGTCCATCGCGGTTTTTGCGTTCATCATAGGCGCACTCGTTCCCCCAATAATAAGTTTATAATATAGTATACCACATCTAAGGTCTATTGTCTATAGTCTGAAATCTATTTTAGTACCATCTCGCGGTACTTTAGTACCATCTCGTGGTACTTTAGTACCATCTCGTGGTACTTTAGTACCATATCCAGCCGAACAGGAAGATGATAATCAGCCACTGCCACCAGGCGTAGCTTACCTTGACGGTGACGCTTGCGGTGAAGCCGTCGCCGTCCCTGCCGGTGACGATCGCCGTGCCTGTTTTGACGCCCTTGATCGCGCCGGTGTTCGCGTTGGCCGAGACCACGCCGGGGTTGGAGCTGCTCCAGGTCACCTGGCCGGGGGCGCTGGTCGTCAGGCGCAGGGTGGCCGAGGACTTGTATTGCAGCGACCGGGACGCGCCGCCCTCCACGGCGGGGGCCGGGTTCTGCCGCCACGCGGCGGTGAGAGCCAGGTCCGCGTCGGTGGAATAGCTTTGGCCGGGCGTGTAGACCTGCGCGCCGTCCGTCCAGTGCAGGAAGGTATAGCCTTTTCGCACGGGGCCGGGGGCAATGCCCACAGTCTCGCCTTTGGACTTCGCCTGTTTGGCGGGCAATCCCGTCACATCTGTGCCGCCGGGAAGATAGGCGACAAACCAGGTGCCCCGGTGCACGCGGGCGATCTCCACGCGCAGGGTGTCGTCGTCGGTCTCGGGCACAATATAGTAGTTGTTGGCCTGCGCCGGACCAAAGCGCTCGAGGAACCAGCCGGCGGCTTCATCCACGGGATAGGCGTCCACTACAGGCGCAAGGGCCGTCACATCGGCGCTGTAGTCATCCGCCACATGGATGTCCAGGGGGTCGCCGAGGTCGATCTCCTGCGAGCCGGCGGGGCGGCTGAGGTCGAGCAGGTAGAGCCGCGCCTGTACGGGCCGGGGCAGGAATACCGCTACCAGGTTGGTTACGGACGCGTTCAGCGGGGTGGTGTCCGGCAGGATGGTTCCGGGGGCCTCCGCGTAAACCCAGCCCGCGAGATAGTAGCCCGTATCGGCCTGCGTGCCGGGCCAGCGCAGCAGCTGCTGCGCGGCGATGGTGGTGCCCCGCTCGATGTTGCGCACGGACGCGATGCCGCCCGTGATGCTGCCATGCGCCCCCGCCGCGAAGTTCACCGTCACGGGGTCGGTCGCCGCCGCCTCTATGGTATAGTCCAGCCGCGCCGGCAGAACGACGTCCACCTCCAGCCAGCCGGAGCCGCCGGAAGAGGCGCTGTAGTACATGACGGCAGTGCGGTTCTCTTCTGTGCGCAGTGCGTCCCGCGCCATGAAAACCGCGGCCTGCGTGCCCGCGGGCGTGGCCTGCCTGGCCTTGAGGCAGAACGAAAACCAGGGCGTCTCCAAATTGGGGCGTATCGACACGGGCAGCAGCGAGGGCACATAGGGCACCTTCAGCGCGATGGCGGCGTAGCGCGCGTACGCGGGCAGCAGCGCGCCGGCGCTGTCCTTCCAGGCGGCGGGATAGTCGGCCAGGTTCGTGACGTTGACGTCCCCGAAGGCCGGGCCCGCCTGGCACAGGGGGTTCGAGGCGTTGAGCCTCAAGTAAGCATCGATGCCCGCGCCCTGCACCGCCGCCCCGAAGAGGACGCCCGCCGCGTCGCAGGGGTCGAAATACGCGCTATCGTAGTAGATCACGGTGCTGTTGGAAAACGCGCCGAAGTCCGCGCCGGCGGCGACGTCCAGGCGCAGTACGTCGCCTGTTACCAGGGGCTCCGAGGCGGGAATGCCCGGCTCCAGGCCCAGGATAATTTGCTTTTCCCCCAGCGCCGAAACGCCGGCGCCCGCCGCCGAAGCGAGCAGGGCCAGCGCCAGGACCAGAGCCAGCGTCAGGACCAGCCGGCGGGTTCCTCTGCGCATGGAAATACCCTCCAATCATACAAAACCTCAGTTTATATTATATATTAAATTGCGGGGTTTGTCAAATGGAAAAAATGATTGACAGAGTCTGGCACAGGTGCTATATTGTATGCAATTCACCAACAACAGGAGGGTCTCTATGCTTCACTATATCGAAAACGAACACCTCTGCTGCACCGTGGACGATTTTGGCGCGCAGCTGCATTCCGTCAAAGACAGGGCAACCAGGGCAGAATATCTCTGGCAGGGCGACCCCGCCGTCTGGACCGGCCAGGCCCCGGTGCTGTTCCCCATCGTGGGGCGGCTGAAGGACGACCGCTACCGCTGGCAGGGCAGGGAATACACCCTGCCAAAGCACGGCTTTGCCCGCAAGAGCCCATTCAAGTTGCTGGCGCGCGACGGCGCACGGGCATCCTTCACGCTGGAGAGCAATGACCAAACCCGGGCATGCTACCCCTTCGAGTTCGCGCTGACGCTCGATTTTCGCTTGGAGGGCCGCTCCCTCATCGCCGAAGCAACGGTAGACAACAAAGGCGATGGCGAAATGTATTTCTCCCTGGGGGCGCATCCGGCCTTCCAGTGCGCGATGGGCGATATCCTGCGCTTCGACGCGCCGGAAACCCTGGACAGCCAATGGATCGACAGCGAGGCCATGCTGGCCGGCGGGGGCTATCCCGTGCTGGAAAACGCGACGGACATCATCATCCACGAGCACCTGTTCGACAGGGACGCGCTGATTTTGCAGGGCATGAGGTCGAAGTATATCACGCTTATGCGGGATGGAAAACCCAGCGTAAAATTTGATATCGGCGGCGCGCCCGTGCTGGGTATCTGGGCCAAACCCGGCGCGCCCTATGTCTGCATAGAGCCCTGGTACGGCCTGAACGACAGCAACGAATTTACCCCGGATCTCAGCCAAAAGCCGCTGATCCAGCGCCTCGGCCCGGGGGAGGCGTTCACGCAGGTGTGGCGGGCGGCGTTTATGACATGACGTTTAATCTCAGTATAGTATAGGCGGCAAAAGAGCAAATGAATAACCATCCCTTCCCCCGCATACAATGAAACGGCCCAAAGGCTAAGCGGCCCAAAAGGCCATAAGGGCCGTGGGCCAGGAGGGAGGAGATTTTTCATGAACACATTCAGCAACTTCAGCAGCGTCAACGGCTGGTGCATGCCGGGCTCGGGCACATGGGTTTCGCAGGACACGGAGGAGTTCTATATCGACGGGAACGGGGACCTCTGGGTGCCCTGCTTTTGCGACGAGGAGGGCGGCGAAGGCGATGCTGCGGGCCGCGTGACAGGCACGGCTTCGGCGAATGACGACGCCTTCGACTGCGAAAACGATGAAAGCCAGGCGCCCGCATAGCGAACATCACGCCGCGCGGGCGCATAAGATGTATAAATCCCATGGATTTTAAGAACGAAAAGGTGAGAAGCATGTTTCCATTCATATATTATATCGACTGCGAGGGGAACCTCTGGGTGCCCTGCAACTGCAGGTGCAACGGCAATGGCTACGGCGACAATGGCTACGGCAGGACGGAAATCGTCTATGCCAACGGACGGCGCGAATACCGCGAGCGGGCGGAGTGCTGCGACAGGCGGGATTCCTGCGTGAAACGGGATTTCGAATGTATCCGCCCGGCCAGCGAAAGCGAAAAGACCGCGCTGAAAAAGGAGCAGGACTTTGAGAAGCTGCTGACCGACGCGCTGGAGGCGATCAAGCGCCTGGAGCGCCTGCACGAGAAGGATTTGATGCTCGCGCCCGGGGCGTGAAAACTGTAGGGGCGGCCTGTGTGCCGCCCGCATTTCATCCGCAACGGGCGCACGGGGGCCGGGGCTTGTCCTCATTCGTGTATACCCTATACCTCCGCCCATGCCTCCGCGGCCCCCGAGGACATCATCACAAAGAAAATTTACGGCATGAGCGTTTGCACAAACTTCCGCGAAGCCTCCAGAAATGTCCCGGTGAAGGGCACCGCGGGCTCCTCTTTCAAGGGGGCGGTATAGACGCTCTCGCCGTCCAGCCAGGTGGTATCCTTCTCGTCGGTGACGACCAGGTATTGCGGGAACTTGGCGTTGTCGTAGATGGCGGGCTGTTTTTTGCTGTGGATGATCCACTGCTGCAAATCGCGCGGGCAGTCGAAGTGGCTGTTGTATTTGACGAACCAGGTGTTGTCCGGCAGCAGGCAGGTGGCGGCGTCGATGATGCCGTCCGGGGAGCGGTACTTCGATTTGCCTGACGCCGAATCGGCGTTCGGCAGGGTCTGCCCGATGGGGGCGACGGTCGCGCCGAGGGACGCAAGTTCTAGGTCGGCGAGATAATCGCACTGGCAGTCGGTGGTGCCGAGCATGGGGATGGGCGCTTTGCCGTAGGCTGTGACAATCGCGGTTTTGACGCCGCTGGCTTTACACTCCTTGATGAGCCTGGGCACCTGGGTTTGCACCTCTTTGTAGTACCTGTCTGCAATCGCGCGTGTATACGCGTATTCGGGATGGTTTTCCAGCAATTGATACGCCTGTTTGTAGTAGCTTTCCGGCAATATGACCCATAAACTGGGCTGGCGCATGAGAAGCAGGATGAGAGGATCGAGGATCACCCGGCCGGCAAGCCCCACCGGCGCGCCCGCGCTGCGGGATAGCGGAACGTCCATCTTCGCCAGGGGCGTGGCGCGCAGCACGTCCGCGAAGGACGCAAGGGGCGCGGATTCATGGTTGAGGGTCGCAAGGATATTGATCAGGGCCTCGCCGGAGAGCCGTAAATTATTGGTCAGAAGGTCGCCCGCAAGGTAGGTTCCGTTATAGACCCCGTCGAACAGGATGAAGGTCTCCAGGCGGCGGGTCCCGTATTGGCTCAGGTAGGTCATGCCGACATTGGACCCCCAGCTCCTGACGGTCAGGGCGATCTTGTCGTGCCCTGTCCTGGCACAGAGTTCCTCGATGAACTCATTGAGCAGGGCGGCCAACTCAAAGATGTCCATGCGGTAGTCGTAGACAAATTCGTATTCGGGGTTCTTGGTGTGGTCCTGCGCGGGGTCTATCGTCGCGTCCTTGGTGACGGGCAGAAGGCTGTTGCCCTGCTTGTCGATCAAAATGTGCGCCAGGGGGCCCGCCGTAATTTGGTACGGTGTGCCCTGGTTGTAGTAAAGCGGCTTGACGAAGCCCTTCAGGAATACTTGCAGCACCTCGCCGCAGTTGCACTTGGATTGCTTGCTGTCTGCCGCGCCAACCGGTATGGCCAATGCGGCCAGCAGGTAAAAGCAGAGCAGCGCGCAGATGCCGCGGCGGATGTGTTTGATGGTCATGATAGTATCCTCGTTTCAAAAGTTATTTATACTACTCCGCAATTAGAAGCATAGCAGAATGCAAGCAAAAAGCTTTGGTGTATGGTTTTTTGCGCAGCATGATGCGCAATGATTCTTGTTGCGGAGTAGTATCAGAACCAATCCTTCATCACAGATGGTCTGCGAAAAACTATACCTTTCATGGCTTCCCTTCCCTCAAAACGGGGATTTCAAACCAGAACACCACGCCGTCTTGCGTATTCTCCACACCGCATTTCCCGTCATGCAGGGCAATAATCCGCTGGACAATGGGCAACCCCAATCCGGTGCCTGTTTTTGTGCTGCCGGCGCCGCCGCTTGTATTCAGGTAGCTCCAGATTCTCCCGCTGTCCTCCTCAGGGACATGGGTTCCGCTGTTGTATACGCTTACCCGCGCACGTTCATTTGCAGCCGCCTCCAGCCTCAGCTTGATTTCACCGCCCGGCGGCGTGAATTTGACGGCGTTGGAGAGGAAATTCGATACCGCCATGCTGATGCGCATGCTGTCGGCGAACACCCTAACCCCCTGCTGTGCGGCAAGGTCGAACGAAATCCCTTTTTCCTCCATCTGTGGATAGTATTCATCGGACACATCGTCGAGGAGGCCCTTCAGAGCGAACCGCGACTTGTTTAGCGCGGGCGCGTTCTCCATCCTGGTATATGTCAGCAGTGAGTGCAGGCGGTCCCGCATGCGGTTGACTTCCCTCTGCAGGGCCCACGTGTCCTGCCTGACTTGCTCCGGCACCTCGCTGTGCCCGATTTTTTCCGCGTACAGGCTGGCGGTGCCCATGGGGGTTTTCAGTTCATGGGCGACTGAGATGAGCAGGTCGTGCTGCTGCTTGAGCAGGTCGCGCTCGCGCTTTAGCATCTGCCGCTCGCGGTTAATGAAGCTGATAATTTCGGTGAGGAAAAACAGGGCAATAGAGACAACCGCGAAAATGGCGCCGAACAATAAACAGTCCGGAATAAAGGAACTTTGATTATTCAAGGGATTTTCGAAATCACCAAACCTAAACTCCGAAAACGACAGCAGAAGCGGGGAGTATTTGATTTTTCCAGCCCAATAATAGCTGGCCACTGTTTCACAATCTATCACGGTGAATTGTTCGCTGGTGAGAGGCCAGATCTCCGCTTCGTAAGGATCATCAGGGTGAATGTGCAGAATATTTATATCGCCGGCGTCTTTTTCAGTTGAAAATTTATACAGCGTTTCCTGTATTGTTTCCGCTTCGCTCCAGTAGGGCGTATATTCCACATCCATTTTCACAAGATGAAAAATCTGGCAAAACTCGTAACGCCTGACAAACATCTCCTTTATCTGCTGCCAAAAGGATACCTCGGGATACGGAAACTCTACTGTTTCGTTGGTATAGTCATTCCAGCTGAAAAGGCGCGCCAATGGAATTTTACGCATATGGGACGGCTTCGGCACCGCCGGTTTCTCACGCAAAATTCTTTGGGCTTCTTCGGCACGCATGGGCTCCGGGTTTTTATCCGCACCCACGTAAATCCAGAAAAATCTTTGCTCGATTTCATTCCATTCACTGTCGAACAGCTGGAACGCGTCAATTTTGAAGCCGGGAGCCTCCCGGCCGTAGCGGGAGACAACCCCGGAATCCGCGTAAAGCAAGGTGTCGTATCTATATCCTGAAAAAACAGTATTGTTGTCTATTCGGGAAAGGCTTTCTTCAGCAGCTTCGAAACTTTTGTCGGTGCCCCAATTGCTCTGCGCTACATTGACGCTGTTCCTGTAAGTCGGCTCCATCATCGCCATTTGCAGCGGGTAACCAATAGAGAAGATGAAGATAACAAAAATCAAAAGCTGAGCCAGGATGACGATCGGCCCCCACTTTATGCGCTTTATGTAGTCCTTCCCCGTGATTTTCCCCTTCCTGCGGCTCTTTACCAGATGCACAACGAGCAGCCCCGCGTTGAATAGAAGCACGGCGATGAAAAGCCACTGCATCGTCTTATTGACAAAACTGTTGAATTGCACGCTTATTCCCCCTCTCTGTCAAACCAATACCCGTAGCCCTTTTTCGTCCGGATGCACTCGGCCTTGCCGCCGAGCGCTTTTCTCAATTTCAGCATGAGCCGGTCCACCACGCGGTCGTCGTCGTTGTAGCCGTAATTCCATACCTGGGTGAGCAGCCGTTCCCGGCTCATCACCTTCCCGGCATTCTCCATCAACACCTGCAGCAACTCGAACTGTTTCGGCGAAAGCTCAATATCCTGCCCGTCCACGGCGGCGCGCTTGCGGTCATTGTCAATGGCGATCCCACGCAAGGTCAGCGTGTTTCCGCTGTAGCGCAGGGTTTCGGTGTGGGCGATCATATTTTTGATCCGCAGATAGAGCAGCCGCACGGAGTATGGCTTGGCTACGTAGTCGTGGCAGCCAAGCTCGAAACCGCGCTCCTGGTCCATTTCGTCTCCGCGCGCCGAGCAAAAGATCACGGGGATCTCCCTGTCCCTCTGGCGTATCCACTGGCACACCTCGAACCCCCTGTTGATGCGATCGCCGATCATGATGTCCAGCAATACCAGGTCGAAGCGCTGTTCTTCGAATAGGCGCTGCGCCTGTTCGCCGTTGACGCAGCTGACGACCTCCATGCCCTTGCTCTGAAAGTATTCCGTCACTTTGTCTGTGAACTGCGTTTCGTCTTCCATCATCAATATTCTGCGGGCCATTTTCACCCCTCCTGTCCGATTTTTCGCGCCATAAAAATTATAGCATATCCAATATCCTTTTTCCATCCCCGCGCCATATTTTTTTTGCCCCTGTTTCTTTTTCTGTTGTGTTTTCACCGGAAGTATGCTAAAATAGTGAAAGCAATAAAATGAAAGGGAATGCCGGCCAGACCGCGGTCCCCGGCAGGAAGGAGTCCGCTGTTATGAACCACACCACCCCCTATCCCCGCGTCTGCGCCCACCGGGGCCTGTCCGCGCTGTTGCCCGCGAATACCCTCGAGGCCCTCGAGGCGGGCGCGGCGGCGGGCGCCCAGGAGATCGAGTTCGACCTGCGGCTGGCGCGGGACGGCAGGATCGTCCTGCGCCATGACCCATTGGGTCTAATTAGCACCGAGAAAATCGCGCGCCTGCCCACCCTTGAGGATGTGCTGGAACGCCTGGGCGGCCGGGTGATCATGAACATGCACGTCAAGGCGCCGGGGACGGTGCCCGGCGTTGTGAAAGCCATCGACCGCTTCGGCTGCCGGGACAGCGTATATATCACCGGCGGCGGCGGCGTGATGGCGGCCTCCCTCAGCCTCGCGCCGGGCATGGAACGCTGCTGTCTGGAGGGCCACATGAACTATACCATTATCAAAAACGCAATCAGGCGCAAAGCGCAGAAAGTGCAGTTCTTCAAGCCGTTCTTCACCCGGGCGATGATAGCCGAGGCCCACGCCCACGGCATCCGCTGCAACGTGTATTTCGCGGACGACCCGCGCGAGGCTTCGTCGTTTTTCCGCATGGGGATGGACACGGTGCTGACCAATGACTGCGTGAAGCTTTTGCGGGCGGATTGCTTGACAAAGCAAGCAGCCCCTGCTATAGTAGAATAAATTCACATGTAAGGGAGCATTGTCAAATAACCTATTCTTCATCCGCTGCCCCTCCCGTCCACGCGAGAGGGGCTTTTTCATGAAAAAAAATAAATTTTTTCCTGTCTTTTGTCTTGCATTGTTTTTTCATTTATGTTATACTATTAAGAACTTTTTTCGGAAACGGGGTATGCACGATGAAGCTGGGCGAGATGCTGGGCTTCCGGTTCAAGGAGACTCCCTCGGACTGCCAGATAGCCAGCCATATCCTCATGACGCGCGGCGGTTACATCAAGAACGTGGGCAGCGGAATTTTCAGCCTCTACCCGCCGGGCAAGCGCATCGCGCACAAGATTGAACGCATCATCCGCGAGGAGATGGACGCCATCGGCGGGCAGGAGGTCATGCTGCCGGTGACCATACCGGCGAGCCTCTGGAAGGAATCCGGCCGCTGGGACGCCGTGGGCAGCGAGCTGCTGCGCTTCAAGGACCGCTGGGGCAGCGACATGTTGCTGGGCATGACCCACGAGGAGGCCGTGGTGCACCTGTGCCGCGGCGCGGCGCCCAGCTACCAGAACTACCCCTTCATGGTGTACCAGATTCAGACGAAGTTCCGCGACGAGCCCCGGGCACGGGGCGGGCTCATCCGTGTGCGCGAGTTCACGATGAAGGACGCGTACTCCTTCCACACCTCCCAGGAGGACCTGGAGGATTACTACGCCAGGTGCCATGCAGCCTATGAGAATATCTTCCGCCGCTGTGGCATCCCGGAAACAGTCAGCGTGAAGTCCGACAGCGGCATGATGGGCGGCAAGGTGGCCCACGAGTTCATGCTTGTCACGCAAGTGGGCGAGGACTACCTGGCCATCTGCGATTGCGGCTTCAGCGCGAATATGGAAGTGGCCGAATGCATCGTGGAAAATGTACCCTGTGCAGATGCTGTCTTAACTAAAGTTGAAACTCCGGACACTAAAACCATCGAAGACCTCTGCGCATTCTTCGGCAGGACGTCGGAGCAATTCTGCAAGGCCGTGCTGTACCAGAAGAATGCAAACGACGAGATCGTCGTGGTGTTCCTGCGCGGGGACCTGGAAGTCAACGAGGTGAAGCTGCGCAACCTGCTGGGCGAGGAGGTCCACCCCGCCGTGAGTGTTGACGACGTGCTGGCCTGCGGGTACATCGGGCCCATGGGCCTGCCGGAAGGCGTAACGGTGATTTATGACCGCTCTCTGGCCGGCACGCATGATCTGGTCACCGGCGCGAACGAGGAGGGCTATCATTTCAAGGGCTTTACACCCGCGCGCGATGTCCCCGGTATTGCCTTCAGCGACGTCGCGAAAATTCTTGACGGCGGCATATGTCCTGGCTGCAAAAATAACAGTATCAAACTCGTACGTGGTATTGAAGTCGGAAACATCTTCCAGCTGGGCACGAAGTACACACAGAGCATGGAGATGACCTACCTCGACAAAAACGGCAAGGCGCAATATCCCATCATGGGCTGCTACGGCATCGGCGTGGGGCGTCTGATGGCATCGGTATGCGAGGTGCGCCACGACGAATACGGGCCCATCTGGCCGATGTCCATCGCGCCGTGGCAGGTGCACATCTGCGCCATCCGCGCGGAGAACCCCGATGTCGCCGCCGCCGCGAACGGCCTGTATGACGCTTTGCAGGCCGCCGGCATCGAGGTTCTTTTCGACGACCGCAAGGTCAGCCCGGGCTTCATGTTCAGCGACGCGGATTTGCTGGGCGTGCCCGTACGGGTGATCCTCAGCCCGAAGACGCTCGGGCGCGGGGTGGTTGAACTGAAAACAAGAGATAAGGCCATACAGAAGGACATTGCGCTGGATAATGCCGCGAGTGAGATCACGGCGCTGGTAAAAGAACTGCTTATGCTGGCATGATGTTGTTGCCCACGGCGTGCCGGTGGCGCGCCCTACGAGAGTTTCGCCAATGGCGAATGTGGGGCGATATCCGGAACCGCCATCGGCGGAACACTCGTAGGGCGAGGCATTGTCCCGCCGAACACATCTACGTAAGGGGTAATCACATGAACGACCAATATCGCACCCATACCTGCGGGGAACTCCGGGAAGGGCACATCGGCCGGCGGGCAAAACTTTCCGGCTGGGTGGCCACCTTCCGCAACCACGGCGGCGTGATCTTCGTGGACCTGCGGGACCACTATGGCGTCACGCAGCTGGTGCTGCACGACGAAGCTCTGCTCAGGGGGGTCACGCGGGAGACCGTCATCTGTGCCGAGGGGACTGTGATTGCCCGCGACGCCGAGACTTACAACCCCAAACTCGCCACGGGCACGGTGGAGCTGCACGTATCGAGTCTCACGCCCTTAAGCGCCGCGCCGGCCTTCCTCCCCTTCGAGGTGGGGGCCTCCGATGCCGTGCGCGAGGAGGCCAGGCTCAAGTACCGGTATCTCGATTTGCGCGGGCCGCATATGCAGAGCAACCTGAAATTCCGGGCAAAATTCATCGCGGCCCTGCGGGAAAACATGGAGAAGCTGGGCTTCCTGGAGGTCCACACGCCCATATTAACGGCCTCCTCCCCCGAGGGCGCGCGGGATTACCTGGTACCCTCGCGCAAGTTTAAGGGGAAGTTCTACGCCCTGCCCCAGGCTCCGCAGCAGTTCAAGCAGATGCTCATGCTTTCCGGCGTGGACAGGTACTACCAGATCGCCCCCTGCTTCCGCGACGAAGACTCCCGCAACGACCGTTCGCCGGGGGAGTTCTACCAGCTGGACTTCGAGATGGCCTTCGCCACCCAGGACGACGTGATGGAGGTCGCCGAAACCGTCCTCTTTGACGCCTTTACCCGCTTCGCCTCGGAAGACACCACGTATATTTCCAAACCGCCGTTCCGGCGCATCCCCTATCGCGAGGCCATGCTGCGCTACGGCACGGACAAGCCCGACCTGCGCAATCCCCTGCTCATCGAGGATTTGAGCGCGTTCTTCGCCGATGTCGAATTCAAACCCTTCCGGGGCAGGCCTGTGCGGGGCATCAACGCGCCGGGCTGCGCATTGCAGCGCAAAAGCTTCTTCGAGCAGATGCTGCAATTCGCCTTGGGGCTAGGTATGCAGGGCCTGGGCTACATCTCCGTGACACAGGAGGGCGAGCTCAAAGGCCCCATCGTGAAGTTCCTTTCCCCGGAAAAGCAGCGGGAATTGCTGAAGATTTTCGACATGCAAAACACCGACACGGTGTTCTTCATCTGTGACCGCCCAAATCTCTGCGACAAACTGGCCGGGCAGATACGCACGGAGCTTGGCAATCGCCTGGGACTTATCGACAAAACCCGTTTCGAGTTCTGCTATATTACGGATATGCCCATGTTCGAGGTCGACGAGCACACCAGGAAGCTGGGCTTTTCGCACAATCCCTTCTCCATGCCGCAGGGGGGGATGGAGGCCCTCCTGACGCAGGACCCCCTGGAGATTCTGGCGTACCAATACGACATCGTGCTCAACGGCGTGGAGCTGAGCTCCGGCGCGGTGCGTAATCACGTGCCGGAGATCATGGTGAAGGCCTTCGAGATTGCGGGCTATTCGGAAGAGGATTTGAAGGCGCGTTTCGGCGCGCTGTACACGGCCTTCCAGCACGGCGCGCCGCCCCATGCGGGGATGGCCCCGGGCGTAGAACGCATGCTGATGCTCCTGCTGGGCGAGGCGAACATCCGCGAGGTGACGGCCTTCCCCCTCAACGGCAGCGCGCAGGACGTGCTCATGGGCGCGCCGGGCGATGTGGCGGAGGCGCAATTGCGGGAAGTGCATATAAAGATAAGAAATTAGCTTGTCAAGAAACCCCTGCATCAAGCGAGGCAGGGGTGAATTTTTTGGATTCCAGCGCGCCGAGCGCATCAGTCAGTATAAAACAAAGCAGTATTAGATGGTAGTAGTGATATTTCGCTTTTCTATTGTATCGCGCAAAGCAAAAACCCGCCAGCAATGGCGGGGCGTTATAGTTTAAAAACCCGCCACTGCCGCACAACTAAAACCTGTTGAAGCCCTTGGATTTCAACAGGTTTCCTTTATTGCCCG
>Ga0123353_10003534_pt1 | contig 19781 bp, 11 predicted proteins | sample TergutLab28metaG_3_FD_92763 | JGI IMG/M metagenome (GOLD analysis project Ga0123353, IMG submission 92763) | Labiotermes labralis P3 segment gut microbial communities from Petit-Saut dam, French Guiana - Lab288 P3 | ecosystem: Host-associated > Arthropoda: Insects > Digestive system > Gut ... | reverse complement strand
TTATTTTGAAGCAGTAAAATTGGAACAAGTGTCCGAAAGTCTTCATGTTTATTTGGATGAGAAGAAAGTAATTCCTGAGGAATTTGCAACACGTCGGCTCATATCTCATGGTTTTGACGATGCTGTAACGGTACAAGATTTTCCTATCAAGGGAAAGGCAGTTTTTATCCGCTTACGTCGGCGTAGATGGCTTGACGTCAATACTAATGAGATTCTTAGCCGGAGGTTTGATATAACCCATCAAGGCACACGACTTACCAAAGAGTTCGTTTCTTTTTTAAAAGCAACAAATAGAGAGTAATGCTTTTAGTATCAAATCCATAACCTCCTATTATTGTATGGATGGTAAGCTATTAGAGTATCAATACAAAGAGCATATCAGTGATTTTCGTTTATGGATTGAAAAAGTTGATCCATACGAATGTGTATTATACAAACAGAATATAGTAACCATGCATGATATACCGTTTTTTATTTTCAGAATCGAAAAATTATTTGCTTAACAGAACCCTTTCCAACCCGATTTTCGGACTGACCCGTTAAAATGCCAAAATCGTGCCAAAAATAATAAATAAAAAATGCTAACAATCCATTTATTAAATCATTAGCATTTTATCAAGTGCCCAGGACAAGAGTCGAACTTGCACGAGAGTCCTCTCACTACCCCCTCAAAGTAGCGTGTCTACCAATTCCACCACCTGGGCATAAACAGGCGGCAAAAATATGCTTTTTTTAAAGTGTGGCTAGAATGTCTCAATTTTTTATTAATTTGCACGTTTATTAATAATCTATTTTTTAAAAAAATATGTACAATTCAGCATCTCCAAAAAAGAAAAAACAAAAAAAAGAGATTACAAAATCAAAGTGGATCAAACCTTTTTGGCTATTGTTTTGCAGTATATTATTGGCAATAGTGATTTTATTCACTCTTATCTCATTTGGCAAGTTAGGGTTTATGCCTTCGTTTTCCGAATTAGAGAACCCGCGTACAAATTTAGCAACTGAGGTATATTCTTCCGATGGAGAACTTTTGGGAAAGTATTATTTAGAGAACCGCTCTCCTTGTAAATATGATGAACTCTCTCCTCACTTAATTAGTGCGCTGAAAGCCACGGAAGATGTTCGTTTTGAGAAACATTCCGGGATTGATGTACGGGCGTTAGGACGAGTTTTTTCCGGCGTAGTTACTCGTTCTAACAAAGGAGGCGGAAGCACTATTACACAACAGTTGGCAAAAAACCTGTTCCCAAGAGAACCCGATGCAAGTAAAATACAAACTATATTAACGAAATTTAAAGAATGGGTGGTTGCTACAAAATTGGAACGAGAATATGCCAAAAACGAAATTTTAGCCATGTACCTGAATACAGTAGATTTTGGTAATAATTCTATGGGGATCAAATCGGCAGCTGCTACCTATTTTAATAAGATACCCGCCGATTTAACTGTTGAAGAAGCGGCTCTTTTAATCGGAATGTTAAAAGCGCCTACTAAATTTAGCCCTAAAAGAAATCCTACCGCTTCACTGCAAAGAAGGAATGTAGTTTTAGATCAACTTTTTAAATACAAATATTTGACTAAAAATGAACGGGATTCTATTCAAGGATTACCTATTGACTTGTCGCAATTTGCCATGCAGCATCACGCCACAGGAATTGCTACCTATTTTAGAGAATATTTACGTTTATGGTTAGCCGACTGGTGTAGAAAAAATCCTAAGTCAGACGGTTCTCATTACGATATTTATAAAGATGGGTTGAAAATCTACACTACTATTGATTCGCGGATGCAAAGACATGCAGAGAGCGCTGTACAAGAACATGTTTGTTCCTATCTGCAACCCTTGTTTTTTAAACATATTAAAGGACAAAAAAATGCTCCTTTCAGCAACATATCTGAGGAAGAGACCCAACGGATTCTGAGCAACGCAATGAGGCGCTCGGAGCGGTATGCCCTAATGAAAGATGCCGGTGCCACCGACGAGGAGATAAGAAAGGCTTTTAATACAAAAGTAAGGATGAAGATCATAACATGGGATAAAGGGATAGTTGATACCCTGATGACCCCCATGGATTCGATACGCTATATGAAATCGTTTTTGCATTGCGGTATGATGGCGATGGATGTGAATACCGGACATATAAAAGCATACGTGGGCGGTGTAAACTACCAATATTTTCAGTTTGATCATGTAAAACTTTCAAAGCGCCAAGTGGGATCCACGTTTAAACCGTACATATATGCAGTTGCGATGCAATCGGGAGAATACTCTCCTTGCACCATGGTTCCTAATGTTCCGGTTACTTTCCATCTTCCGGAGGGAGGCACATGGACACCAAGAAATTCAAGCGATTACAAAAGAGGGATGATGCTTCCTTTAAGCGAGGCGCTCGCACAGTCGCTCAATTTTATCTCCGCATATCTTATGAAACAGTTTGGTCCGCAAGCAGTTATTAAATTAGTGCGCAGTATGGGTGTCACTTCCGACATCCCCGCAGTACCCTCTATCTGCTTGGGATCTTGCGATTTGTCTCTTTATGAGCAGGTGGGCGCTATGAACTGTTTCCCCAATCAAGGCGTGTTTGTAGAGCCAACTTTCATTTCCAGAATCTGCGACAACAGCGGCAGTACTATTTATGAATACGTGCCCAACACAAACGAGGCTATGGATCAGATTACTGCGTTTAAAACAGCGCGACTGATGCAAGGCGTGGTGGATTTTGGCACCGGCGTTCGACTTCGCGGTCAATACAAACTCCATTTCCCGCTGGCAGGAAAAACAGGTACTACCGACAACCATTCCGACGGGTGGTTTGTGGGCTATACGCCGATGTTAACGGCAGGTGTTTGGGTGGGTTGTGAAGAACGATCCGCACATTTCCGCACGCTTGCTTTAGGACAGGGCGCACGTACTGCTATGCCCGTTTTTGCAATGTTTATGCAAAAATGTTATGAAGACCCCGAACTCCCTTATCATAAAATTGTTTCAGAACCTGAAAAATATCAAGGCTATAACTTTACCATACCAGCCTCATATACAGGAGATCCAAGCGGCTGTAACGAAAAACCAAGGGAAAGAAGAAAACCTGAATTTGATTAAAAATTTGGTAACGAAAATTTACTATTTTTGCCGCCGTTTTAAAAAAATCATTAAAAATATAAAATATTAATAAGTATGGCAGCAATTGGCTCAATTCGTAAACATGGAATCTTCTTAATGTGTATTATCGGTATCGCTCTCCTCGCTTTTGTTATGGGAGATATTTCGCAACTATCGGGACTCTTTTCCGATAAATATACTATGGTAAAAATAAATGGGAAAAAATTTGATGATGAGTACCGAATACGGTTAGAGCAAAATTCTGCTCTTTGGAAAATCTTCTACGAAAAATCTTCCCTTGAAGAATCAGAAACTTATCAAATCCATGATATGACTTGGAATCAGCTTTTGGACCAAACTATTATGGAAAAACAGTTGAAAAGCTTAGGACTAAGTTTTACAAAAGAGATTAATGAAGAGGTTGTTGCAGATATGCTCGCAAGTTTGAATTCCCAACAACCCAATCAGTTGTTGCAACGCTTAATCTCTTTCCTTACACAGCAAGTAAGTATGGAACAAGCTATGGGGCTTATTTCAAATATCGAAGAGTATAAAAACGAACCTAACCTGCGTGACATTTATAGTGCATATAAAGCTATTGAACGCTTTGCAGTTATTGATTTCCTGAGAGCACGTTATATGTCTTTGGCACAAAATATTGTTTTTTTCTCAGATGAAGCAGCTCGTTTTTTTGCAACAAATAATAAATCAATATTAGCACAAACGGTTACTATTTATCCTACAGCAACTCAATTTCAAGAAATTAACCCTGCCGTTACGGATAAAGATATTAAAGATTGGTTTAAGAAAAATATAAATCGGTATCAAGTAAAAAACGACTCCCGTGATATTGATGTGGCAATTTTCCCAATTCAGCCATCACCCGAAGATTTAACAGCTATTCATGATACAGTAGTAAATAGAACTGCACGGCTGAAAGAGACTCCTTCTTTAGAAGAATTCCATGTTTCGATGATGTACGGACAATTAGACAGTGTTTATTTTAAAAGAAGTGATATTAATATTGATACTTTAGCACAATTGATTTTCGACAGACCGGTCGGAACTGTGATTGAACCACTTGAACATGAAAATATTGTTTGGTATTATGGAAAAACTTATGGCGCGGCAAAACGCCCCGACTCTGTTCATGTTGCATATCTCATCGTTGACTTTAGATCGGATAGAAATCCTAACACAAACAGAACTAAGAGCGAAGCCAAAGTAATTGCAGACAGTTTGAAAAGAATACTTCAGGGTGGTGCAAATATATTTCCTTTAATTCCCGATTATCTTGGCGGCAGAAATGCTTCCGACACAACTCTATGGGTAGCTGAACATGCAACCTATCCTCAGTTATACAACTCATTTTTAAACAACAATATTTACGTGCAAGATGCGCCTACTGCTTTTGTGGTGTATCAAATATTAGAGCGTACAACGCCTATTGAAAAACGTCAGTTTGTGATCTACTCCGAAGAGATCAAAGCCTCTGAGGCGACTATCAAAGCGATACGAAGTCAGGCTATGCAATTGCAGGCAGAAAGCAACTCAGCTGATGATTTGATGACACTTGCCGCACAAAAAGGGATTCAGGTTGCTCAAGGAAAAGATATTACTTCAATGATGGCAAGCATTGCGCAGGTTCAGAATGCCCGTGAGATAGTAAGCTGGGCTTACAATCCCACTACTAAACCTGATGATGTATCAGATGTTTACAATATTAATAATAATAGCTCTTTTGTGGTAGCTGCGTTGCGTGACATAAAGAAAAAAGGCGCCCCGCAATTAGAGTCGGTGCGTACAACTATTGAGACTGAGCTTACTGCAATGAAGAAAATGGAATTAGTGGAGCAAACAATTGCAGAACAAATTAATAGCGGTTCATCATTACAACAAGTAGCAGAAAAATATCAGATTGAATTTGCCGAAGATGTGAAACTAACATTTGGCGGCGAAACGTATCAAAATAGAAACATAGAGAATGCCGCAATTGGAAAAATCTTTACACTTCCACTTGAAAAACCATCTGTAGTTTCAGGAAAAACAAATGTATATGCTGTTTCTATCAATGAAATAAACGAAGCCGGTGAGCCTTCAAACAACTTTGTTATGGAAAAAGCATCTCTTAGAAATGCGGTTGGCGGAAGAAACAGAACCGACAATACAATCTTAGACGGATTAAAAGATAAGGCTGTTATTCTTGACCAAAGATATTTGTATTTTTCGAGGTAGCGAAATCTTTTTTGTTTTCAGTTTTCAGAGAATCAGAATATTAAAATTCTGCATTTTGTGGTGTTCTTGGAAATGGAATCACGTCACGGATATTTCCCATACCTGTAATGAATAGCATCATTCGTTCAAATCCGAGTCCGAATCCGGCGTGGGGCGCAGTTCCAAACTTACGGGTTTCTAAGTACCACCATACATCTTTCTCAGGAATACCGAGCTCATGAATACGCGAAAGCAGCTTGTTATAGTCTGCTTCACGCTCTGAGCCACCAATAATTTCTCCAATCTTTGGAAACAATACATCCATAGCGCGAACCGTCTTACCATCATCATTCTGTTTCATGTAAAAAGCCTTAATATCTTTTGGATAGTCGGTTAAAATAACCGGCTTTTTAAAATAATTTTCAACTAAATATCTTTCATGTTCCGATTGCAGATCCACACCCCATTCAACCTTGTACTCAAATTTTCTTCCTGAGGCTCTCAATATATCAATAGCTTCGGTATAGGTTAGCCGTACAAATTCGTTGTCCACTACAAAACGCAGACGTTCAATTAGTTCTTTGTCAAACATATCGTTTAAAAACTGAATGTCGTCAAAATTTTGCTCCAGCACATAATTCACTAAGAATTTAATAAAATCTTCGGCGAGGTTCATGTTATCGGTAATATCAAAGAAAGCTACTTCGGGTTCAATCATCCAAAATTCGGCTAAGTGTCGGGGTGTATTACTGTTTTCTGCTCTAAAAGTGGGGCCGAAAGTATAGATTCTTCCTAATGCCATTGCTCCCAGTTCTCCTTCAAGCTGTCCGGAAACAGTTAGGCTTGTGTGTTTGCCGAAAAAATCCTGAGAGAAATCAATTTCCCCTTCTGAATTTTTAGGGGGATTATTCAAATCTAGAGTAGTAACGTTAAACATAGCGCCGGCACCTTCTGCATCTGATGCAGTAATGATAGGCGTGTGCATGTAGAAATAGCCGTGGTTGTTAAAATAGGTGTGAATAGCATAGGACAGTGCGTGGCGCAGCCGTAACACACAACCGAAATAGTTGGTACGTGGTCGCAAGTGGGCTATTTCACGAAGAAACTCCATGCTGTGTCCTTTCTTTTGAAGTGGATAGATTTCCGGATCGGCAACACCAAAGATGTCGATAGTCTCTGCCAGAATTTCTACTGTCTGTCCTTTCCCTTGCGATTCTACTAGCTTGCCAACCACACGCAAACAAGCGCCGGTAGTAATCTGTTTCATAAGGTCTTCCGAAAAATGGACAAGATCGGCAACAATTTGTAGATTATGCACAGTTGAACCGTCGTTCAGGGCTATAAATGCAACCGCATTATTTCCGCGCTTTGTACGCACCCAGCCTTTAACTTCTATTTGGCTTCCAATGCCAAATAGTTCGGGGATCTTTAGTATTTTTTTTATCATATTAATGTGAATTATTGGTAATTGCAAAAAGTTTGGCAAAAATAGGAAAAAAACTTATTTTTTTTTAATTGAATTATTTTTATTTTTGCACCCTTGAAAAAGAGGCTAACATAGATTAGTGACATGAATAGTAATTTATTTTCAGTTTATAATATTTTTTAATTCAAAAATTTTCAGTATGAAAAAGAGAAGTTTTATTTTTAGGGATGTGGTTGCAAGAGCAATCTGTCGTACTTGTTTTGCAAAAGCATTAAAAATCAAAATTTTAACCTTAGCATTTATAGTAATGTGTGGCAATGCCACAGCTCAGTTTGGCGGTAGTATCCAACGGGCAGCACAACGTGGAGTTGAACGTGCTGTGGAAAAGAAGGTAGAACAAAAAGTAGAAGAGACGGTAACAAAAGAGCTTGATAAAGCTGAGGAAGAGCGTGCCAGAGGGGAAGAAGAAATGGAAAAAACTCTTGAAGATGCAGACATAATAATTGAAGAACTACAGAAAGCACAGGAAGGAGCCGATACTATGACGGCTGAGGCCCCTGAAGAGATTCCAATAATTGCTAATACGCCCTATACACCCTCTGAAAGTGAATTTGCTTTTTTTGCAATGAAAAAAGGTGTTGTACAGACAATTGCTTCTAAGGATACAAAAGGTAAAATAACATCGCAAGTACGAAATACTGTCAAAGAGATTACCGGATCGAAGAATGCTTTTGCCATTCATTACGAAAGCGAAATACTCGATAGTAATGGCAAACCCGTCAACCAAGATCAACCATTTATTATTAATTATCGAGTAATAGTAAAAGATGATATTATGTATCTGGATATGAAAGAAATGTTTGGGTCAATGGAAGGGCTTGACGGTATTCAGGCAAGTGGAAAAGCAATGAAAATTCCGAGCAACCTCAGTGTTGGGCAAACTCTTGAAGATGCCAATGCTAAAGTGAAAATAGGCTTTATAAATTGCTCGGTAATCATGACCGAAGGAAAATGTTTGGCAATAGAGGATGTTGCTGTTGAAGCAGGTACTTTCAAATGTTACAAAATTTCGCAGAAAACAAACACTACTGCAATGGGAATTAAAAACGAAGCCACCACAGTAACATGGTATGCCAAAGGAGTAGGAGCTGTAAAAACTGAAACATACGATAAAAAAGAGAAACTTGCCTCAACTCAGGAACTGATCTCAATTCAAAAATAGAGAATTAACCCTGAATAGTTTTCGCGGAATTGTCTGTTACTCTTAATTGTTAATTGTTTATTGTTTCACTATCTTCTTTATCACCATCCCTTCCTCTGTGGAGATTTTTACAAAGTAGAGCCCTGCCGACAGGTATGAAATGTTGAGCGTGATATGTGATTCGTGACGTGTGACAAGTGACAAGTGACATTTTCCATAAATATCAAAAACTTCAACATTGTTAATTGTCAATTGTTCCACCCCCTTGCCCCCGCCAGCGGGGGAGATTGTTAATTCTCCTGTGGTTGGATTTGGGGTAATAGTGATCTTTTCAAGCAAACTCCCTCTCTCAACCACCCCAACAATCATCTCATCATCTAATTGTCTCATCATCTCATCATTTTTTGTAATAAGAGGTTCTTCATTTGTTTGACTTCCATAATAATATGTGATGGTATTTTGTGGATAATCCAGTTCAATATCAAAGGTTGGATTGCCGTAACGGTTCAAATTTAACTCCGGTTTTGTTATTCACAAAATGAGATTGCGAAACAGAAACAATCCCCCCTCTACTTACATTGATTCCTGTAATGGCGTTTTCTATTTTGCTATTATTTTTAAGTTGAACAAAACCTTGAACCTGTGGTTGAATAGGTTGATTTGGGTCTCCTTCCACAATGATCCCTTGCCACATTTCTCCCGGACAGGCATTGGTAAGAGTTCCGCCATCAACGATGAGTTTGCCGCCGGGTTGGATGTAGATATTTGCATCAATATCTAATTTTGTTACATTAAAAATAAAAACGGTGCTGTTATTATTGATAATTAATTCTCCTGTACCAAGAATGAAAAAATCAGCTCCATCTTCAATAGTTAAAGTACCATTCTCAACAATTAATTTGGCATTGTTGTCAATTGTATATTTAGCTCCACTTTTTATTATCATTTTGCTTTTTTCATCTACAATAAATATAGTATTAGGTTCTTGTAAAAATTCAGAATTAGGTTCACAAGTAAAAAGTGATATTTTAGCAAATAAACCACTTTCAGCATCTCTAGTAAACTGTGCAGGAGTTTTATTTTGTTTAAGATGAATTGTATGTCCGTTTTTTAAAATTGCCTTTTCTTTAAGCGCAATTTTCCCTGTCCAATTAGCAGAATTAGAAATGTCATAATCATCCCAACGAATATTTACAAAAATTGTATTGTTACTTTGTGGAATCATTTCGATACTCAATCCTGATAAATAGCTTGTTTCATTATTTTTATAGGCAAATTCTGTATATTCAGGTAAACCGGTTTCAAATAAATAATTGTAGTATGTTTTTGCATTGCAGGTACTCGGATTGGTACTCATATTTATTTTTGAATATACAGAAAAGGGATCTCGATTATCGCCACTGCCAGGCAAACTATCAATAATGTTGGTTTCAATTTTTTTTCGCCACATTGGAAATGAATGATTCAATTTTATGATATTATCACTGGGGAAAGGGTGAATTTGCACCTCTTGATCTTGATATCCACAAAATGGATTTGCCTCTTTACGTTCAAGAATATAATCATGCCAACCGTAATTAATACAATCAATTTTATAAGGATTCACAGGTAAAACAGAATAATTCCAGTATCCTTCTGCTGAAATAATCTTTAAATTATCTCTTTCGTGAGTATCCCAAACTGTTGCATAAGAACCTGATAATGTGTCTCGCCCTATCTGATAGTATGCATAAATTCCAGGCATTCCTTCCGGTCTACAATCAACATCAAGATTTGAAAATTGCAAAAAATCTAACCTTCCATACTTCCCAACTTGATGATTTTCCAACCAAATATATTGATTGGAGGCTCTCTCACTATCTTTATACGGCAATTTGATTCTAATAGCATCGCCAAAAGTAACAAAATCTCTTAAATAAAAACTTCTATTACCATCCTCTTTTTTTATGTCAGAGTTAGCATGACCATGTGCCGAAATATAATAGGGCGCATCATGATACCTCCAATGCATGCGCCAACGTTCATAGCCATTAGTGCACACTAATCCCGAACCACCAAACAAACCATGTCCACCTTGCAGTGTTAAAAATGGCATTCGTTCAGTAGAACCTCTATGATTTCCACCGGAAGTATGAAAGCTATTACTCCCAAGTAGGGAATGAGTTATTTCATGTCTTATAATAGAAGTTATATTGTTGGACATATCTCCCGAACCAATGCACTGACAAGTTCCTTTGCCACTAAATGAATATTCTTTATTTCCAATTTTTATTTTAGAGCTGCCCATGTTAGCACCTCCAAATCCTAAATCCCTGCTTATCCCTCCATACTCTTTTGAAATATTTCGAATCATAGTTTGCGCAAAATAAATTTGCTCTTTGTTTTCATAATCATAGTCATCAATATTATTTCGGCCATATAATGTTTCGAGCCCTCCTTTTTCATTTATTAGTTGAATTGCTGCACGAATAATATTATTATAACAAAATGCTGTGTTTTGGCAATAGTTATTATTCACAATAGGAAAAGTTAAAACACGACTTTCCTTTACATTTACTACTACAAAGTCGCCAATCATTTGAAGTGAATCAAATGATGCCTCTCCGAATAGCCTTGTAAGAATTCCATTATTTTGAGAAACATAAACTGTATCCATAAAACCTAATAGATAGTTAGGAATAGCTTCATTATTTACGCCCTCGTTATATGCCCGGGGCCAATCTTCGCCGGGGTATTTATTGTTTAAACTATCTTCCTCGTAAATCACATTAATAAAAAAATTTAAAATTCTGAATTTCGAGTTGGGCTTTATTCCGCATCCATCCCAACTGTTATGTTGAGCAAATAAATTAAAAGAGATAGTTATTGCGAAAGTCAATAAAAAGTATTTTCTTATATTCTTCATTACTAAATTGTTGCTATTAATTTTTTGCAAATTTTGACGAAAATCTATTTTTCTCATCTGAATATAACAAAGTGTACACACCCGCACTTAAATTTGAAATATTAATATATTCGGGATTATTATTAACTCTTTTATTATAACGAATACAACCTAAAATATCAATAATATAAATATCTCCTTGTTTTATATTGATATTTTCAGAAAATGATGTATATAGTATATTGTTTTTTACATAACAACTAATTTCAGTTATTAAATTGTTTTCTTTTACATTCACCATTACAGCATTGGAGTTTCCTTCTTGAAAACAACCAAGAACAGGGTTTGTCATAAACATAAGAGTATCGTCCATATATTTACATAAAAGAATGTGAGGTTCTGGTTGCGAAAACGTTTTATATAGATTACCATCCTCTCCAATATAGTTAGCATACCAATTATGAGTCATACCATAAGTTACTCCAATACCTTCAATAAATTGCAATTTTATATTAGTTGTTTTTCCTTCACCACCGCCACAACTACCACCAGATTCCGTATAATATTCGGCAATATCATAGCCAAAATAGATTACTTTTTTGTCATTAATATAACCAATTGAATCTACAATCAATTCTGTATTAATATAATGAGGCGGATGATCCACATAATTTGTGAGGATAAACTTATCCTGTTTTTCTAAACTCATATTGCAAACTAAAATCTCTTTTGTATAAATACCCCTAGGTGTTAAATCTTTTCTATATAGTTTGCCGGTAATAGTATCCTCTCTAAAAAAGGTATTTATTTCAAAATATTCACAATAATGCTCACAACGCTCGCAAAAAAATCCAAAAAACAAAGCACTTATACAATCATTATTAAAAGGCACAATATTATTTGTTGCTTTATAATATAAAGTGTCATTTATTATTATGGTATCATTTTTAGAAAAAGACAACTCATAATTGCACCCGATATTATTTAATGCGTACGGTATATATTCAGAATTATCATAGCTTGTATTTATCATTCCTTTAAAATGCCGAAATGTAGTAGTATTTTTCCCAAAAAAACTTTCATATTGCGCAAAACTACCGAAACAAAGCAATAAGCCAAAAGATATTAAGATAAATTTTTTCATTTTGAAGAATTTTTAAGTATTGCTGCAAAAATATTAAAATATTTATAGTTAATATTCAAGATGAAAAAAATTAAAAAAAAATGGGAGACTGTCGAGGTAGGAAAAAAACTGTTATCTAAAACCTTACTCCCATTGTCAACATAATACGGTGCGTAAGAAACTGATTATTTACTTCATTCACAAATGCGGCATCATACATCCAGTATTTTTCTTTAGAAAAGGTTAGGGCGTATGCAAAATCGCTGTAAAAATAATTGGTTCTAAAACCAAATCCTAATGAAGCATAATGTTTTGAAGCATCATTAATTTCGTTTTTATAAGGAGAAGATATATAATTATAACCGGCTCTCAAAGCAAGTGCCTGACTTAAACTAATTTCAGCGCCAATACGTGCAATATGGCTAAAACCATACATATTTTGAACGGCTTTATTCTCTTCGCTAAAGTTATAGTTTACCGAGTACATCGTAGCCATTCCATAATCTACAAATTCATACTCGGCGCTGATAAAAGCACGTTGTTGAATAAAGAAAGCCACATTTGCCATAGCGCGCAAAGGGGTAGTGAGCGAATAATTAAAGTTGTTTATATACCTTATAGGCGGATCAAGCTCAAAATATTTTTTAGTCCCCATAGTGTCAGCAAATTCCCATTTTCTGGCATTGAGTTTTCTTTCAAAGTTATCTCTCACATTACCATAATAAGTGGGCGTATGAAAAGCAACACCAACACGGAAAAAATCGAATGGCTGGTAAATAATTCCCAGTTTTAAATTTATACCACTTGAACGAACGTTAAGCCTATCTTCAATTCTAAAATTTTGAAATCTGTAAATCATATCTGCTTTATCATTTACTTCTTTATACGTTCTATTTTCTGTAAAGTTTATGAAAGGCACTCCAATGGTAGCTCCCAGAAACAGTTTATCATCATAATTGGTTCCGAGAGAAAATATCATCTCATCAATTCCGCCTTTTTGGATCACAGAAGATGATTGAAACATATCAACACCTGCAAGAGTAGGCGTGTATGAAGTAAAACTTTCATCTTTGGGTGAAATGAGCCAGTAGTCCCAAGCGAGCCACATCTCATCTGACCAGATATTTTCATTATCAAGATCTCTATAATCAAGACCTTCAGCACCCTTGGCATAATCATATCCAATGGTACTTCCCATACTTCTTCCTTCAATATTAAAAAGATTGTTAAAGTTTTTGATACGATTATATCCAAAACCTATCTGAATTTTTTTCCAAAGAGTACTTGAGATTCCCGGAATTGCAAGTACCAAACCGGCGCTTCCGATATTATACTTTACGGCTTGTGACAAAGTAGAGGTTCCGTTGTAGCCGGAATTGTTTTTATAAACCGAAACGGTCAAAGGGGTAAAAGTTACCTCGCTTTTCTTATACAATCCGATAGCAGCAGGATTGAGATTTATTGCTGAGAACTCGGCACCCACTGCTCCAAAGGCTTTTCCTGCCCCCATAAAACGGGCAGTACCTTGCCAGTCAAGTTCAGAAAAACGAAGCGCGTCAATTTCATTTTGAGCGTTAATACTAATGTGCATTAGAGAAAGTATGCTAATGCAGAGGGTAATTGTTTTAAAAGATTTTTTCATATTTATTTGTTTTTAAAAGTGACAAGTGACGAGTGACGGGTGACACATGGCGAGGTATTATAGTTTTTTTCTTATTGATTGGATTAGTCCTGATAGTAGTTTGAAGATATTAGAGAATATTGTCTCCATATCTTGTTTTTGATCATTATTTAAATAACCCAAATTATGAGCAATTATTATTTGGGTCTCTAATTCTGATAAAGACCCTGTTGCAATATATATAAATTGCAAAAACTCTTTGCTTGAATTTCTGCCGGCACCTTCTGCAATATTTGAAGGTATAGATACCGCCGATCTTCTTATTTGATAGGTTAAACCATATAATTCTTCTTTAGGAAAAGTACGTGTCAGAGTATAGGTTTTAGTGACCATTTCCATAGCCATTTTCCAAACTTCCAAATCCTTATGTGTTTTCATATTATTATTGTATAAACCGTCACTCGTCACTCGTCACTTGTCACTCGTCACTTGTCACTCGTCACTCGTCACTATTTCCTCCAACACTGATCTGTCGTTCTGCAATCTCGGCACTTTATGTTGTCCGCCTAATTTATTCTTTTTCGCCAACCATTTCAAAAAAGATCCTTTTGGAGCAATAGTTATTTCGGGAGGGAGAAGCATGAGGTCTCCGGTTCGTTTTGCCTCGTAATCAGAATTTAATGATTTCAAAGTTTGGTCTAAAACCGTTCTAAATTTTTCAATATCATCAGGAATAGAAGAAAATTCGATAAGCCATTGGTGTCCTCCTTTTGTATCTTCGGTTTTCAAAAAAATTGGGGCGGCCGTATATTCTGTTAAGATTGCACCGGTTTGCCTGCACGCTTCTGTAAGAGCTTTATCTGCATTATCCACAACCAATTCTTCTCCAAAAGCATTTATGTAGTGTGTAACTCTTCCTGTAATTTTAAAACAGTAGGGTCTCAGGGCTGTAAACATTATAGTATCTCCAATTTCGTATCTCCACAAACCGGCAGGAGTAGTAATCATTAGAGCGTAGTTTTTGTGCAGTTCCACTTCATGTAAAGGGATCGCCTGTTTATTGGTGGTGCCTAATTCATCCAACTCTAAAAACTCGTAGAAAACCCCGTTATCGGTAAGCAGCAGCATGTCGTCGCAAAAACGCTGGTCTTGAAATCCGAAAAAGCCTTCTGAGGCGTTATACATATTCATAAAAAACACGGATTTTGAGAGCATTTTGGTATATTCTTCCCGATATGGGGCAAAAGCAACACCGCCATGAAAAAACACCTCTAAGTTGGGCCACACTTCTGCCAAAGACTGTTTTCCGGAGATATGCAGTACCTCTTTCAATACCAGCAACATCCATGAAGGGACACCGGAGATGGAGGTAATATTTTCATCAACGGTATGTTCGGCAATAAGATGCAGTTTTGTATTCCAGTCTTCATTGAGCAGCACCTCCTTGCCGGGCGCTTTCAAATATTCTCCAATGGCGGGCATATTTTCCATAAGCACCGCCGAAATATCTCCGCACTTTACTTTGGTTTCTATTTCCATTTGTTGAATACTTCCGCCCAGCGTAATCCCTTTTCCCGCAAACATTTCTGTTTCGGGAAATAACTCAATATAAAAGGTTAGTGAGTCTTTTGCCGACAAATAGTTGTTTAACTTGAGCGAGTCGTTTGTTACCGGAATATACTTGCTTTTTGCTTGGGTAGTACCCGACGATTTAGCCATCCATTCCACCTTCGAATTCCAAAGCACATAATCTTCACCTTTAATAATGCGTTCTATATAAGGATATAGTGTGTTGTAATTTTGAATGGGCACATTACGTTGGAATGCTTCATAAGACATATTTGGGGTAAAACCGAAATCACGTCCAAATTTGGTTTTCAATCCGTTACGAATTAAATAGGCGAACCATTTCTGTTGTGTTTCCAACGCATGCTCATAGAGTGAAATGATTCTCTCTTCACGAGAACCGAAATAAGCACGAATGGGAGCGTTGAGGAACTGCATATTACAAACAACTATTAAAATAACATAATTTCACAGTTTTTATTGTATGCAGGAAAATAGATTACCAATCCGTTACACACCGCACACTCAACGCATCCATTTTCTTTTTCACTTCTATCTGAATTATACTGCAGAAGTATGATATTGTGAAACTGTCTCCGGAATTTCCGGTTAGGTTGTCATCATCGCTTGCCCACCAGCTGGTGAATCCGTAAAGGTCTTGACATCTATCTAAAGTGCTATTGTACCAACCGGCAGGGCGCGCCTCAAAGCCAAAGTCATCGGTTCCGGGACCAGGAGGGTTGAGCCAATAATTTTCACTCTTTAACTGAGATGTTGAGAATTGTTCTAACAAACTCCACTCAGCCTTAGACGGAACACGGTATCTATCGGGACAAATTCCCTGAATTTGCCCTGTTAGATGTTCGGTTGAGCCTTCGGGTAAACCAACTGCCGAATACCATGTATATAGTAAGCCGAAAATGGTATCAAGTTCAGCCGGACAGCCTGAGCAGGTATATGGAAATGCTACGGCAATAGAGTCGCCGTTGAAGTATTTCCTCGACTGTAAGTTCTCTGTCCAGCACAAACCGGCTAAAAAGGTTACTTTATAAGTGTGTCCTTCATTATCGTCAACGCTTGTTTCACAAGGAATCTTCAGTGTAATTAATCCTGCCGGACTTTCACAAGAACCATTACTTGCAATCACATAGTAATCATTTTTTGGAGGTTGGTAAGTTACAATACAGCCTGAAATAATACCTGTTTTATCGGGGTTCTCATAAAAAGTATAAGTAATTCCCGGAATCATATCAATTGCATCGCATAGATTCACCTTATCTCCCGGGTATGCAGGAATTTTAGGGGTAACAATGATTGGCGCATCCGGTACAGTATTCACGGTGATGGTTGTTGACTTATCTAAGTGTGATCCACAACTGTTAAATGCTCTTGCATAATAGGTTCCTTCTGTTTTTACCCATGAAGAAGTAAGCAGATTTGTGTAAGCGCTATTGCTATAGAACAGTAGATATTCCACATTATTAGATCCGGCTTTCACAAGGGTATATAAGTCCACTGAGTCTCCCTCACAGAAAGCAGCGTTTTCCAACTCAAAACTTATTGGTTTTTGTACATTCACGGTAAACATTTTTGCTACACCCATACAACCTATTGTGCCTGCTGTTGCTGACACTCTGTAAGTTGTAGTAGCAACAGGGGAAACCCAAAATGGAGTTCCACTTCCTATGGAGGTATAGCTTCCATCTGTTTCCAATCGCTCGTATAAAAATGTTGTAAAACCTGCATTGGCGCTTACCGTATCTTGGAAGAAGTGACTTAATTCTATGGGAATACCGGCGCACACAGTAGTATCTGAGTCGGCAGTATAATCAATGAAAGGTGTCGGTGTAACTTTTACATCTCTCAACGTGCGGTTCAGCATTTGTCCGGCGGCGCTTCCACCTGTAGCTTGGTAACGTGCCGAAATGGCGTAAATACCCGGTTGGGTAAAGATGTAACGCACAGCGGTATCGCCGGTGTTGGTGACGGTTTGCCCTTCCAAAGGAATACGTGTAGGTAGTGTGCCGGAGCCACTTACTATAGTTACTCCATATTGATAGTTTGCCATCCCTTTTGCGGTGAAAAACACCATCGTATCGCCTTGACAAAGTTCCTGATCGCCGAACAGCGTAACTAACGGCATCAAAATTTCTTCACAAATATAAGGTCCTGTTCCTAATGCCAACAATTGTTTTCCTGCCACCGTAGGAATATTGGAAACTTCTACTGTGATCAAATCATTAACATAATAATCATCATCGAATGGGTAATTAACAGTTGCCATTAACTGATCTCCTGCATCCACAATGCCGTTATTGTTCATATCAGCGTAAAATTCAATGACCACCAAATCTCCTGCATAGATATCGGTCAGCGCCTTCATACGGTATTTTCCTCCATACATGTAGGCATCCATCTCTCCGAAATATTCGTTATTCGTTGGTTCCATATAAGCTTCAAAGTTATACAATTGAACGCTCAGGTCTTGATAGCTTCCGGCACGTGTTTCATAAAAATCGCAAGCGGTTGTTCCACACATTAAACTACCTTCATAGAAAATTTCAACATAGAACCAATAGTCGCCGCAAACAATAGAATTATCAACTTGGAATGTTATATCAAACTTTACAGTATCCGTTAATGGAAGTATATTTAATTGTTCGTATAGCGGAAGCACATACACAACTCCTTCAAGAGGATCGTGGCGCATCGGAGAATAGGATAATGGGCCTGACACAATATTCGTTCCTACAACAGAAATCAAATTCATTCCGTAAGGAATATTGAAAAAGATTGAATCTTGCAGAAAATCGGGTGTCACCAACGATTTACCCGCATAAGCCACCGACCATGTAACGGTACGAGACCCCGGAGAACCGCCCCCTATGTTTTCAATAAGATGTTTGTCAAAAGAACTGTACAGGTAGTAGTCGGACTTGAGGGCACCTGTACCCCAATCGAGTTGATAGATTTCGGTAGTATCGTATTTCGTAGCCATATCAAAATTACCGCAGGCATCTTTTGCGTTCAATGAGAACAGATAGTCGGAGCCGGCGTAAAACTCGCATGAGGTTTTTACCGTAAATCGTACCAACAATGAATCTTTTAATTCTAAAACAATTGAATCCGGCAAGAATGCTGTAATTGGGAAAGAGGTGAGGTCTGTTAGAATGATTTCCCAACTACCTCCATCAATTGGGTATAGATATTCTATCTTCGTTACTTCTATGTCGGAAGCTTTCCAGTCGTTCATTGTAACCGAAATATTGGATAATCCGCCGGCGCCGGCATCGGTAATTTTCAAAGTATAAGTTGTGTCTTCGCAGGCTATTTGCGCTCCTGTGGGTTGATCCACAATTTCAAAATCAGCGCCTGGCGTTTGTGAATAAATGTAGAGGGTATCTATGTCTGTTGCAACTCCGCAAACAGGAGTGGTAACCGTTGCTTTCAACATGATCATACCATTTACACGATCGAAAGCATTTGGGATGTAAGTAAATGTTTTTGATGTGGCAATCACATTTCCGGCGAAATCAGGAGACAATCCTGTAGGCGCAGAAAAAGTTGTGAGTGGAAGGTCTTGGCGTTCCCACATATATGTCATTCCCGACAAGTCTGTTCCTGCATCAATCGTAAGCGCGAGCGAAAAGTAGGTGTCTTTGCACAAATGTGGGTTTCTCGGAGTAATAGAAATCACAGGTTCAGGGTAGATGCTAATTTTCACCGGTTTACGTCTTTCAGGTAAATTTTCACAGTAATTATCGCCCTCAACGGCAACATAAAACAGCGTATCCATATTGGTAAGTACACTCGGTAAAGTAATGGAAAATAATCCGGTGGTATTGGATGTTATAGGAGATATTGCTGTTAGGCTTTCATAAAGATAGAAAACGGGATTGGGTTCTCCCGGCGCTGTAGCGGTAATGGTAGCACCGGTTCCTGAACAGATCTTCACATCATTGGCAATAATATCACTTTCTATTGCAAACTGTTTTACGGTTACCGTTACCGGTTTTCGCGTGTTGACTAAGTTCTCACAATAGTCATCGCCAAATACACTTACATAGAAGGTAGAATCTGTCGTCAGGGCGGTAGTAGTATAAGATGCTCCTTCATAAAAATAATTTGTGGCTGTTTGTGAAATATACCATCGGAAAGTAGGATTGGAAACGCCGATTGCCGTTGGAGTGAGGGTAGCAGTTTCACCGTAACAGATCGTGTCATTGTCAATATTAATATTAGCAGCGACTGCGTATTGCTTAACAGTTACTGTTACTGCTGCCCGCGTATCGCTTTCGCAGGCACCGTCAGTACTTTTTGTTGCTGCGTAATAGGTAGTTCCGTCAATTAATAGTGTGGTGGGATCATCATAAATGTCGCCATCGGTGGCTGCATTGTACCAAATTACATTATTGCCTGTTACCACTAAATCGGCAATAGTGGCACCATAACAAAATTCTTGATTGGCGCTTGCTGTGGGTGGAATCGGTATTGAGATCGTGATGACTACTTTCGTTCTGTCTGCGCTTTCACAGTCGCCGTTTCCAAGATTGGCTACCCAGAAGGTATAGGGAGAGCCGGCGCTCGTGAGTAATGTGTTTAACGGCACTTCGTCTCCGTCTGTTTCGGCATCGTACCATACGCAT
>Ga0123353_10003533_pt1 | contig 19783 bp, 18 predicted proteins | sample TergutLab28metaG_3_FD_92763 | JGI IMG/M metagenome (GOLD analysis project Ga0123353, IMG submission 92763) | Labiotermes labralis P3 segment gut microbial communities from Petit-Saut dam, French Guiana - Lab288 P3 | ecosystem: Host-associated > Arthropoda: Insects > Digestive system > Gut ... | reverse complement strand
TGTTCCATGAGATTCCTCCATAAAAGAAATCATAGCATATTGATGACCGTTTGTAAATGTTATTTTGGTACAGGTCCTAAGGGGCATTGGAAAAACACCCTTGGAAACGACTTTTGAGGAAAATCCTATTCAATTTTACCGGAAAAAGAATCTTTTGCAAGAAATCCGCTCGGAAACAAATCCACGTAACGTTACATGATAATTTGGCAAAACAACGTGCGTATTTCAAAAAAAAATGGAATTGACGAATAAACGCAATCTATACTCTCATTGAGACATGCAAACACTCCCGGAGCAAACTTTTTCGGGATTTAGAGTGGAGTTGATGCCCAATAAAGATGAACTGATTGATTATCTGAAAAATTCCCAACTGTGTGCATTACCGCAAAGTGCAGCGCAGATGATCGAATTGTCGAAGAATCCGGAAAATGGTCCCCAGGAATATGCCAAATCGATTTCTGCGGATATGGGGCTTTGCACTCAGGTATTACGATTCGTCAATTCCGCATTTTTTGGCTTTCGTTGCACAATCACGTCCATTCCGTTGGCCTTGACACTGGTCTCCGTGCGGATGATTCACAATTTCATCCTTTGGAACGGCCTCTTTGCCATACTTCCCAATCCACACTGTGGGTTTTTTTCGCTCAAAACACTGTTTCAGGATGCCTTGCGTCGCGCGGTCTTCGCGCGTATTGTTAGCGGACGTTACACGGAAATCAATGCGGAAGAGGCGTTTACCTGTGCATTGTTGCAGGACATAGCGATCCCGCTTTTGGCAAAAAAATGGGGAAAAGAATACGCCGAAATGTTCAAAAAAACGAGCACAGGACACGCCCGCCTGTCAACACTCGAACAAGACATGATGGGATGGGATCATGCCACCGCCGGGGAAATTCTTGCCGATGGTTGGAAACTGGGTGAAGTGATCGGCTGTGCAGTTTCCAAACACATTGATGAAGTTTCATCACACAATCCCATTTGCGAACCCACCCTGACGGAAATCACGGCACTTTCGGCATTGTTGCCGAAAGTTTCTGACTGGGAGTGGTTCGAAGTGTTGAATTTCGTTGATGCATTTCGCAAAATGTTCGGACACAAATTGGCGGACATCTCTACAATACTCGACAAAACCGATACTGTCGGCAACCAGTTGGCCGGATTGATCAACTTGGGAAATGTTCCCAAGTCGCTCAGCGAATCCTGGCAGGAAACCCTGGGCGATTATTCCTGGACCGGAACGAAAGATGTTGTGGCAACAGAAGAACAATTGGACGAATTTTTCACCCAAGCGGCCTTGCAGTTACAACAACCACCCAGTCATGTCTGGGTCACATGACAAAATCACCCCGCCAAACACAATTTTGCAATCGGTACGTTTAACTGCGAATCCTTTCAACGTTCAACTCGGTGAGATTCGTTTTGCCAAGACCGTGTTTTTCGGCCATCCGGATATGTTCGACTTTGTCCAAGTCCATCTTTTCCGTGTCGGGAATCGAGTTAAACAGATTCATGGCTGCCATATCCGCCGCAACAATGTCCGGCGAAACGATCAATCCCTTCAACAGGACGGCATCGGCTTCCGACATGCCTTGCGGCCCGTTGGCTTTCATGGCGCGATAGGCGTCAACGACATTGAGAACGGGTCTTTTTTCAAATGTGGCACAGTCCGCAATACATTGCTGAAGCCCACTACCATGGAATATGCCGCGATCCCAGACAATCCCCATGTAGTTTTTCAGAGAGATTGTTAATTTCGCGCCGCTGTGTGTTTTCAAAACCGGGACGTTAAACCAGAGGTCACAATCCAGTAGTGCCTTGTGAATTTTCGTCTTTTTGAGATTAGTACCAAGTGGAAGGTTGACTTCCCTGTAGTCGGCTTCATTGCCGGAGGGAACCACGACTCCCCCTGCTTTTTTGACGGCGTCTTCGATACCACTTGTCTTGTAAGCTTCTTGCCAGGGGTGAACCGTACGATCGAAGACCACCACTTCCTTTGCACCGGCTTCCAGACACTGTTTGACCATTTCTCCAACCAGAGCCGGATGCGTGTTGGCCGCGAATTCCGGTTTGCGATTCCAGCCGATGTTCGGCTTGATCACCACTTTCTGACCCGATTTGACGAATTTACCCATGCCGCCGAACGCGGCAATGGCCTTTTGGAACATGACATCCGGCTCACCGCCCATGACCATGGCGAGTTCGCATTCGTCTTTTTTCGCCTCGTTGGTTTGTGCATAAACATTGACACCGTTCCAGGTTCCGGCCGCCGCCGCCGCACCGGCAAGGGTGATCGCTTTCAAAAATTCTTTTCTATTCATGTTGTTCCTTAAAATGATCGTAAAACGTTTCTGACAAAAAGCGAGCCGATCAAATCGTTCTGCCCGCATTAAAAAACCACTGTTTCCATATTAATATTACCAAAAATTCTTATGAGTGGCAATTGAACGGTAATGGTTTTCGTTAAAAAAACGGATATTTTACAAAATATTGGAAATTCCTGATGGCAATCGGGAACGGAGTGGAGTACAACACAAAGGTCGTTGTTTTGTACCGTGAGCTGACGTATAACAGCTTGCTCAATCCACATGTCTTGTGTGAAAAACATGTTTAAACCAGGAAAACTCCATAATTTCCCGTCCAAATTCAGTATTGACGGTTTTATTGTCGCCATTGGATTCGCGATTCTGTTGGCGTGGCTCTGGCCTGTTCCGGGTTCCCGCGAAGGTTGGTTTTCGTTGAAAGCGTTTGCCCATTGTGGAATTTCGGTTGTGTTCTTTTTTTACGGTGTCGGGTTGAGCCGTGAGAAATTACTGACTCATCTCGGAAATTTGCGATTGCATATTCTTATCCAATTGAGCACCTTTGTCGTGTTTCCGGTCATCGTGCTGGTTGCGTACTCGCTTTTTGCCGGGGAAAGCGACCGCGAACTCTGGCTTGGCACATTTTATTTGGCGGCGTTGCCCTCGACGGTTTCCTCGTCGGTTGTCATGGTTTCGCTGGCGCGAGGCAACGTCCCGGCGGCGATCTTCAATGCCAGCCTGTCAAGTCTGCTCGGCATTTTCATTACGCCGGTTAGGATGAGCCTGTTTCTTTCGACCGGAAACGCCGAGTTCAGTCTGGCAAACGCGATCCTCAATCTGTGTTTTATCGTCGTCCTGCCGATCGGACTCGGAATGTTGTTCCAACCGACGCGATTCGGCACTCGGGTTTCCCGGCACAGGAAAAAGATTACCCGATTCGACCAGTTCGTTGTACTCCTGATCATTCACACATCGTTTTGCGATTCATTTACCCAAAACGTGTTCGCAGGTTGCACACCGCTTAAACTCAGCGTACTTTGCCTGTTGCTGATCGTCCTCTTTTTTACCGTGTTTGGGCTGATTTCGCTGGCTTCCCGTGTGTTGAAATTTCACCGCGATGACCGCATCACCGCCTTATTCTGCGGGTCGAAAAAATCGCTCATCCACGGTACCGTCATGGCAAAGGTGCTCTTCCATACCAACGCCTCACTTGGCATGATCCTGTTACCGTTGATGCTGTACCACGCAGTACAATTGGTCATCGTCAGTGTTATTGCACAAAACATGCAAAAAACGGATAATGACGGAGATGATAATCAACATTAACGATCCGGCAAAAAAAGCGTTTCAGGCCGGTCTCATCATTCCTTATCAATCTCATACCGCTTGATTTTCCGGTCGAGGGTGGTTCGTTCGACGCCCAGGATACGGGCGGCGTTGCTTTTGTTCCACTGGCAATACTGCAATGTGGCTTCGATGTGCTGTTTTTCCCACTGTTCGAGCGTCATTGGGGTGTAATTCGAAGCGTCGGCCCCCAATCCGACAACATTGCCGGCGGTCTGTTCATGGAGTGAATCGAACGCCAGGGCGTCCATCTCGGCACTGGAAGGAAAGCGGACCAGGCTTGACACGTTGGTATCGCCCGTGGTGCGCAGCGTGGAGAGAACGATATCCGCTTCCTGAATCAGGGATTCGGTGCCCAACAGGACGGCACGCTCGATGGCGTTTTTTAGTTCGCGGATGTTTCCCGGCCAACGGTATTCCTGCAAGAGTCGCATGGCTCTTTGCGAAAAACCTTCGATTTTGCGGCCGGTTTCGATGCGGAAGCGTTCAAGAAAATGCCGTGCCAGAACGGGGATGTCTTCTTTCCGTTTTCGCAACGGCGGCACGATGATTTCAAGCACGCGGAGACGGAAAAACAAATCGTGCCGAAAACGCCCTTCGGCGACCTCTTTTTCGAGATCGCGGTTGGTCGCGGCCACGACGCGCACATCGACGGAAATGGGTGTGTTCCCTCCGACACGTTCAAAGGGGTGTCCTTCGAGAACCCGCAGGAATTTCGCCTGCAACAACGGCGGCATTTCGCCGATTTCGTCAAGAAACAAGGTTCCGTGATTGGCCGCCTCGAACTTGCCCATTTTGCGTTCGGTCGCGCCGGTAAAAGCACCCTTCTCATGTCCGAACAGTTCGCTGGCCAGCAGGCTTTCGGAAATCGCGGCACAGTTGAGGCATACGAACGGCTTCGATTTGCGCGGGCCGGCGAAGTGGGCAGCCCTGGCGATGAGTTCCTTGCCGGTTCCGCTTTCCCCGCGAATGAGCAAAGTCGCTTTGCCTTCGCTGGCACGTTCGACCAGCTTGCCGACATGCCGCATCGACGAACTGACACCGATGATTTCGGTGTCTTTGTTGAGCAGTTCGCGCAGGATGATGTTTTCCTGTTTTGCGTCGTCGAGGTGCGAGATCAGTTCCCGTTCGCGTGTCATGTGTGAAAGTGCCGCCCCCAAGGTGTCGGCGACGGCCAACGTGTATTCCAGGTCCTCCGGTAAAAACGATTTGTCCGGCGATTCGCCGTACAGGTGTAACAGGCCGAGAATCTTATCCTGGAATCGCACGGGGGCGACGAGCGTGTGACTTGGAACAATGCCGATGCCGGTTGAAGATTCGGAGGTTTTGCCTGGTTCGCGGCTCTTGATGTCATTGGTCAGGATCGCCTCGCGATTTTCAATGACCGTTTTCGCAAGGGATTCGGGGATGTGTAAATAATCGCAGTTGTTTGGAGCGGTGTGGGCCACCAGGCGGAGCTGGGAAACGTGAAAGGTCGATTTGACTTCCTGCGGTAAAAGCCAGATCGCTGCGGCATCAGCGTCTGTTGCACTCAGCAGACCGTCGATTGTCAGACGGGAAACTTCTTTCAGACCGTTGGCTTTACCCAACTGAAATGCCAATTGGCACAGGTTTCCCGAATCGTGTCCGGTATGAGTGACGTGAGCGACAACGGTGCTGCCGTCCGAATCAAAAAACGATGTTTTGACCCGCCGGGCAATGATTTCATTCGGGTCGAAAAACGAGTCGCTCGGTGCCACACCGCAGGCTTCAGAAATGCCATAAACCCCCGTTCCACCCACCGAGGTTGAACTTGGTACATCCGATGGACTGTCTTCGGGAAGCTTTTCGGCATTTTCGCCGATCAGTTGAAACTCAATCATGCAATGGCCGATCTCGATGACATCACCGTCTCCGATCGGCATGTCCCTGACGACCAATTGGTGATTCAACACGGTTCCGTTGCGGCTTTTCAAATCCCGGACGAACCACAGGCCGTCCCGAAAGAAAATAACGGCGTGTTTTCGGCTGGCGCGATCGTCCTCCAGAACAACGGTACATTCGGAGGATCGCCCCAAAATTGTTTCCGACGACGGGAAAAGCGTCGTATGGGACGGTTCTTTCCCTTCGGATTTGACGGTCAAGACGGCGTGATACATGGATCCGACCCGTGTTTATTCCAACGTTGAATAGTCCGTGCCGTAAACGCGTTCATCATAAATACGAAGGGCATGTAATCCGACGGTGATTCCTTCCAGTTGTCGGTAACTCATTTGAGACAGTGGCGTACTGACGCCTTTTTGTGCAATCATGGCAGCCACAGCGGTGACTCCGCGTTGAATCTGAGGATTGTGCAATTGGTCCTGCGGTAGTGAATACACCAATACCCTCAAAATATGGGCACTTGCATAGAGAACACCATCGGTATCATTATCGGTTCCCTTGTAGACAAAGAACATGGGATGCCAGGTTCCGTTACTGTTTTGATTCGAAAAAGCATGTCGTTGGTACGTTTCAAGTTGCCCGACGGCATCGGTGAGCGGTCCCGTGATTGGTCGGCCGACGGCACGGTAAGTACGGACTGCGGCGGCCAGACCGAGCAACTGGTTGGTCACATCAACGTTACTTTGATCGGCACGACGCGTCAGTTCTTCTGTGACGAGCCGTTCAAGCGACCATGCCTCGCCGAACGCATTGGCCCATTGTTCGTCCGGCGATGCGTAAGAGGAAAGTCCGGCCAGAACCAACCCGAGGTTTTGCCCCCGGGTGCAGTTTCGTTTTTCCGTTGCGATCAGGTGAGCAAGCGTTCGGGATTCGTTGCCGTCTTTGACCTCGTAATCAGGTGAGATTTCGGAAAACGCCAGCATGGCCAGAAATGAACCGGGATATTGCTGGTAATCGGAACCCACACGGGCGATCACTTGGTTACCATTGATGCGAAACAGCGTTTTTCCCTGACACGGAATATTCCAGCAAAGTGCTCCGACGGCGTAGACTGGCTGGTTACCGGTATCAGTCGCCATCGCCCGGCCACCATAGGGATGGCACCAAGAAAGTACTATGTCCGGCGTGCAGTCTCCCAAACCGGGACGACGACGCGCATTGGCAATCAACAACCGCTGAATCGCACTGTGGGGATCGGCGGCAATGGTTTGCGCATCAAGCGGTGGTAAGTTCAAGTTCTGCGGGAGTTGCGGACGTTGGGGTTGTGGTTGTGGTTGTTGAGGTTGTGGCTGCGGTTGGGGTTGAGGCCGAAGGTTTTGCGATGGCTGCGACCGGGATTGAGGTTGTGGTTCCGGTTGAACCACTGACGGTTGCAATGACCTTGAAGGTTGCAAATTTCGCAGGTTTTCCCCTTGTGCAAACAGAAAATCGCTGCTTGCCGCAACAACCAATACAGTCATCGACATCAAAATGACATACCTTAACCGAATCATAAATCTAAAATTTTAAAACTACAATGATAACAAAAAACTTTTTATCACCGGCGTTGCTGCTGGTAATTTTGCGGCGGCCGCGCCGGTGGCCGTTGTGGCGGTTGCGTTTGCGGTCGCGGTTGTGCCTGGGGCTGAGGTCGCGGTTGAGTTTGGGGTCGTGGTTGTGCTTGGGGCTGAGGTCGCGGTTGGGTTTGGGGCTGCGGACGCGGCTGTGCTTGTGGTCGCGGTTGTGCCTGGGGCGGTGCCGGCGGTGGTTCTTGCGGTTCGGTTTCAAGCGGTCGATCAACCAAAAATCCGGATGCACTGCCGCGAGTGTTGTACGAGTTGTTTTTCACGCCGGTACTATAGGTGTCTTTTCCGCCGTAATCAATTAAAAAACTGAAATTCCCACCGCTTTGGGCGGTATTATGGTATTTGGGATCGACGGACGGACTGGCATAACCCTGCGAACCGCCCTGATAGGTGTCATTGCCGAAATAATTGAGCAATACCCCCAAACTTGCCTGAGCTCCGACTCCCTGCATGAGGCCGCCGTATGCCCGGTATGTATCGTTACCGCCAAAGTCGCACAGGTAACCGACGGACAGGTCCCAGCCCATCCCCATGCCCATGATACAACCCTCGTAATAATCGTCACCGGCGTCATCGAAGCAAAATCCGACGGCGTAGTGACAGCCGAAACCGCTACAGAATCGCTGCCATCGCGGTTGAACACCCGGACGCGGAGAGCTGCTCACTCCGGGACGTGGATTCCCTTGATAGTCCTGCCTCGTCGCAGCAATGTGTTGATCGTTGCCGCCGAAATCTCGTAAAATACCGACGCCCATCCAGTAACCGCCGCCGTGTGCGATATAGTCGAATTCGTAAACATCATCACCGCCGCCGTCGAGCAACATGCCGATTCCGCCGCAGGCACTTCCCGTCGGACCGCGAAATCCGGCACCAAGTCCCTGCCCCCAACCTTCGTAGCCCGGATGTTCGGGGTACGAATCTTCGTACTTTCCGCCGAGGTAATAATGATCGCGTCCGTCAACATCTTCCAGGACACCGAACCCGGCACTATGTCCGAATCCCTGAGACCACATGGCCGCGTGATAACGGTCGTTACCGCCCTGGTCGATCAACATGCCGACCCCGGCGAAAGCCGAACCTTGCGCCCGTCTGAGAGCGTAATAACTGTCGTTGCCGCCTTTGTCGATCAAGATGCCCACCCCGCCGATACTTGAACCTTGCGCCACATCGACGGCCTTGTACGAATCGTGGCCCGCACAGTCGATCAACATCGAAATACCGAGCAGCGAACCTCCCTGTACGCCGGGTTTGGTTGCGATGTATTTGTCATCCCCGTCGAGGTCGATGATGACGAACACCGGGCGATTGGGGGTGCATGTCCCTTCATAATACGTGTCGTTCCCACCGAGGTCAATGACACAGATAACGTCCATCATTCCGGGATCGTCGAGGTTGTAGATGTTGTTTCCGCGACCACCGACGAGGATTGTTCCCACCGGGGTCACAATCTGATGTATCTGTCCCTGCTGACCGTTTCGCGTCACCGCTTGAAACTGGTTCGGATCGAGCTGTTTCAAACATTCCAGCAAACGGTCGTCCGAAAGCGGGATCAGGGCTTCCGCCGCGTCGTGAATCGCGCTTCGATCGGCTTTGAGAAGCAAATTCAACATTTGCACGACAAGCCCGCCGCTATTGAACTGATGACCATGAGTCTCGCGTGCGCAAAGCGCGTTGTACATTTGCGTGTTGAGCGTATTGAGTTCGGCCGGTGTCAGCCTGGAAACAGCTCTCGAGTAATGTGATTTCGCCAGCGTAATGCAACGAACAACTTCCTGGATCGCCTGCTCCGGCGTATCGACCCGCACGAATTTCAGTCCATCGTCTTCCCGTTTCCGCACGTCGAGTTTCCTGCGGATTTCACCCATCGCCTCGGCAAGGTGCATACTGTTTCCCGACGAAAGCCCCGCGTGCATGTATCGGCTGAACTGTTCCGCTTTGAACACGGCCGTGAGCGGGTCAAGGTACAATTCCTCATACCATGAGAGCCTTGCCAGAGCATTGACCTCCGTACCGGTTCTCAGGGCGTTGGTGTTGGTCAAGGTGGAACGCATGTAACGCCGCCATGTTTCGAAACGTCCCATGACGTTGCGGCCATTGAGACCGTTGATCATCTCGTCGTACAAAACCTTGAGCATTTGCGGAGCGAACGGACAGCCGACCGTCGCATCGTCAATCGGAACGTAACCGCCCGGTGTCACTGCCGTTGGAGCATTCGGTCTCACCGGTCTGTTCGGTTGATTGAAAGTCGGTTCCGGTGTTTGCTGCGGAATTCGCGGACGTCCGGATTCCAACCCACCGGACAAAGTACGGGGTTTCGTCGCTTCCAGCATTTCTTCGTCGTCCTCATGTACAGGCACACCCAAGGAATCTTCCAATTCGCTCTCTTCTTCTTCATCCCCTTCGTCATCACCGACCGGAACCCAGTTCCTGCCGCTGTGAATCGCAGGGGCACCGGGCGAAACGATCGGATGATCGTCCGAATCTTCCAAATCCTGAGATTCATCGTCCCCGGATGAGTCTTCCTGCATTTGCCGGAGTAACGCACTGAGCGAGTCGTCTTCATCCTGGGAAAAAGCAGGTCGATTGTATCCATGAATGAGTAGTACAAAAAACAATACGAAAACAAAGACCTTGAGAAAAACCGATTGACAATAATTCATTGTTGAACCTGGTGTGATTTCATTCGACGAAATTCATTTTAAAACATTAATCGCACAATCATTACATATATTCACACAAAAGACTATGATTCTTATTTTACCCAAACTGAACGCAAAAAACAAGGGAATGACTTTATTCTCTCTATACCGAAAAACCCCGTTCATTCCGTCAAAAATTTTTATTTTTTGACTGCAACCATGATTTCCTGGCGGTTGAATTGCATTTGTGCAAGGGCAATATGCGCATATCCCCAATTTTTGATACGTTGCATATAAACATTTATATCGGCAACCAAACCCCAGTTCACCAATTTTAGCGTAAAGAGAATTCCAAGAATTGTGGTGCCTTTTTGCGTGACAAAATCTTCAAGAACATCAAGCGTATAGTTCGGAGCAACATTCATATCAGTGATAATCCAGCGGATTTTGCGAAAATGACTGCGTTTCAGTTGATTGAGACGACTGCGCAAATGACAGAAATTTGGGTTTTGTAGTAAAATAGGGGAAATGTCCGCAGGGTCAACCCCGATCACTTCCGCCCCTCGCGCCAGCAATGCCTGCGATGCACCACCGGGTGCGGCACCAATATCAAGCCACCTCGCCCCGACTTGCACAGGTAAACCCGACCAACGCAGCCCTTCTTCAAATTTCAGGTAAGCACGAGAAACTGCGTCCATTGGTCGCCGTAGGTTGACTATACCGCCTGGTTGACGTGAACGCCAATCATCGGCAATGTGATAACCAATGTACCAATCCGCCAGCGATACCGGCACGACATCAAGTACCATTTCCTTTCGTTCCGACGGGCAAAAGGCATTGTCAGCTCCTGTGGCCAATTTTTCGCGGTAAGGACATGTGTGAAAAAGCTGATTTTGAATTTCGATACAACTCTTGTCAATCTGTGGCTCGAAATCCTCTGTTCCCGGTACGGCTAAATCTCGTGGAAAGACATGCACACGGTCAACACACAAATCGTTCGCCATGTTCCAAATATCAGCAACGGCATTGTTTATGTCATCGCAAACCAATCTCCCCAAAGCAAGCCCCTTGTATCGTGCAAAAATCGAACGAATTTTACCGACACGCTCAACATCCCAGTCCGACAACGCTTTGAACGTCACGAATCCCGGTCGCGAAAAGGACGCCCGCAGGTCGTGATACCGTTCAAGAATTTCCTGTTTCAGAAATCGTTCCGTACCGCATTGGCAGGTCATCATAATATAATGAGTCATGGACACAGTTAAACCGGTTTTCACAGAACGTCAAGGTACTCAACGAAGAGAATATACAAAGCCTGTTACGGTGTGACGGAGCTGTTTTTCAGGATAAACCAATCAAGCGTGATTCCCAGAACGGAATGTTGGATGAACCCCGCCCAGAGGCAACGGCATCGCAGGGCAAGAAAACCCCAAAGCAGACCACCGGCAATGGAACCGAGCGTTTCGGACATCGGGTGACCGAAGTGCAGGATCGCCGAGGCCATTGTTTGCACGAGAATGGCGTTGGAAATGCCCATCGCATCGCGAAGCCCGTGCTGTATGAATCCGCGAAAAAAGAACTCCCAACCGAAGTAATAGGCCAAATATGTCAGTGCGTGGTAGAAGAAAAGTGTCGGCGCGGTGGTGACAACGGGATTGTAGGGATAAACGCTCCAAAATGCCGGATCGCGACCGGTCAACATGCCGATGATGAACATGGCCGGCACAAAAAACAACGAATTGACCAAAACGCGGCGACCTTTGCCGACTCGCAGACCATAATCGGCGAGTTTTTCACGAAAAATCCGCTTGACGATAAGCATCGGAATGACACCGAAGAGAATAAAACCACCGAGAATCTTGTGTGTTCCCAACAGGAAAACCGTAACATGATTTTGGTTGAGAATCAGTTCTTGGGAAATCGTAAAATATTTCCAAACGATCATGGCCAGAGCGGCATACATTAATATCAGCGTCGGCTTCCATTGTTGTTTGGCGACGAAACCCGTGGCAAATTGAATCACGTTAATGTCGGTGGAATTCTTTTCGGACATGGCTGCGAAAGCTGCGTTTTGTGGTAAAATATATCATTAAGTTATTATACCTCAAAACTCAACAGGGGCAATTTATGCCACTTCCCCCGAATGATCCGTACAATCAGAAACTGATCGACCAATACACGGAGATTGCGCGTTTGGCGGGGGGGCTTGCGCATGAGATCAAAAACCCGCTTTCGACGATCCGGCTCAATGTCGAGTTGCTGGCTGAAGATTTGGCTGAGGGTGACTCGCCGCAGGACCGCCGAGCGTTGTGGAAAATCGAGATTGTCAAGCGGGAATGCCGACGGCTGGAAGATTTGCTGAACGATTTTCTCAACTTCGCCAAGGCGCACATACTGAAGTTCGAGCCGGTTGACATCAACAAGCAATTGAAGGAAACCATCGATTTCTTTATGCCGCGAGCAGGTGAGGCGAATGTCGAGATCGTCGAATATTTCGCAAACGACCTGCCGACGGTGATGCTCGACCGTCGTTCGTTTCAGCAGGCGATTCTCAACCTGATTCTCAACGCGGTTCAGGCGATGCCCGACGGCGGCCAGTTGGTCGTGCGAACCCGTGGGGCGGCGAACGCGGTGGCCATCGACCTGATCGATAACGGTGTCGGCATGGACGACAAAACGAAAGAACAACTGTTCGACGCCTTTTTTTCGAGCAAACGCGGCGGTTCGGGGCTTGGACTTCCGACGACTCGCAAAATCATCGAAGGTCACGGTGGCTTGATCGCCCTGCAAAGCGAAGTCGGCCATGGTACACAATTTACCATTCTACTGCCGACATTGGCGCGATTGCCGTAGATGAATTGCTCGTTTGCAGTTGTTTTTATACTGTTACTCAGGACAAAAGCGATGATCGGAAACAGTATAAAAATAGCATACTCTTTCTTCTTCCACGAACCCCACGAACGGACACGAACCTTTTTCTTTTTTCCCCGTTCGTGCTTTTGGTACTCCAAACAGCAATGCTGGTGTGGTTCGCGGAAGAAAAAAACCGCCGGATATTTGATTGACCGGAGTATCGGTGTGGAATAAAATAGGGAAAATCGCAAAGTGCAAAGTGATTTCGCTCCCCACTTTGAACTTGACTTTGAATGCCATGCTCGAAAATTCGGCTGAAGCGTTACGAAAAGTTCAGTTTGAAGCTTCAGTGATTTTTTATCGTCGCAACAGACTTTTTTATTGAGGATGTATGAAAAGGACCGTTCGATTAGCGAGAGTTTTGTTATCTTTTTTTGCCGTGATTTCGTCGAACGCATCATTCCTGACCGGAGCGGATGATGCCAGGAACATTGCCGGGGACGCCATCGCAACGGCAGGGAGCGTTTACGACGGAAATTATTCCGCGCAATGCGCTATTGACGGCATCATTCCGGATCGTGGCGGAAATGTGGAAAGTCATGTTTGGGCGACCAACGGTCCCGCTTGCGGGTTTGCAACATGGTTCCGTCTGGAATGGCCGCAGGATGTCACGATTGCCGAAATCGTTTACTACAGCAGGACGATTGCGGTCGAGGAATGTTTTAAGGATTACGACGTTTATGTCAATGTGGATTCCGAATCCATGAAATCGGCCAAACCCGTTTTCTCCGGGACTCTGGAAAAAAAACGTTCACCGCAACGATTGACGTTTCCGAAACCGGTTCGTGCAAAGTCCGTGCTGATTGATTTCAAAAGCTCCTATACTTCCCGTATTAATCCCGGAGCGGCTGAAATCGAGGTTTATTCCACCCCTCCATGCCGGGATTTGTTCCGCCGAATTGCGTGCCATAGTATTTCGATTGTAATGGGTAGACTTTTGGTACAAACTTGACTATAATTTAATATTTATTCAGCTTCGTTACAAATAGGATTCCGTCGGACCCTATTTGGCCAAAAAATTTTGTGGTTATTTTTTAACAATGAAAGGTTAAAACATGAGAAAATTGAATTTTGTTAAAATGGGGGGGGCAATGTACGCGCCTTCACTCTGGTTGAACTTCTGGTCGTCATAGCGATCATCGGTATTTTAATCGCACTGTTGTTGCCTGCCGTTCAGGCGGCGCGTGAAGCGGCGCGGCGAATGCAATGCTCCAATAATTTGAAACAAATGGGACTCGCTTTACACAACTATCACGATTCGATCAAGAGTTTTTCACCTGGTGTGATGTATTTTGAAAATTTGGATACTTCCGCCAACCATTCAATCGGAGGAAATAATAGATTGTATTGTGGAATGGTCGGTTGGGAGGCTTTTCTCCTCCCCTATATGGAACAACAAGCCATCTACAGCCAGTTGGATTTCGCCAAGACGATGTACACGGCGTGTATCCCCCATCCTTATTGCATGGGCGGATCCACGGCGGATTACATGAAGCCCGATGGCGACCCGGACAACCAAATCCCATGCACGAGCGGCCCGTCAACATTCATTTGTCCAACATCACCGTCCTCCCAACCTCAAGGGACGCAAAAAGATTACGGTGTTGCCAGTATGGATTGGGGAGAACGCAACGAGCCTCCGTTAAATTCCACGACAAACCGTACACAAGACGTCGTCTTTTTTCAAAATAGCGGTAAAAAGATGGGAGCAATCACAGATGGGACTTCCAATACACTTGCAGTTCTTGAAAAAAACTCCGTCGTCAAACCGAACCAGGCGTTGAAAGACAATCTTCATGCGGATTCCGCATACAATCCGTTCCTTTTTGAAAATCATTCGGCAACGGGTTTGGTCATGATGACGGTCTGTAATTACACCAATATTCCCATCAATTCAGGAAAACTTACGGCAAACCTTCATTTGCGAGGGTCTCGCGGATACCATACCGGAGGAATTAATGCCGCACGTTTTGATGGATCGGTTTCCTTTATTTCGGAAACGGTCGATTTTATGCAATATGCGAATTCCATCACGGTCAACGATGGTCGGACGACCCAATTACCGTAACTTTATAGGATCAAATCAACCTGCCTAATTAATTAAGGAGAAAATAGATTCTATGAAAAAAAAGATTGTCGTTTTGGTTTTGATGTTTATCCTGCCTTTATTGGCAGGATGCGGTAATAACCTCAAGTATCCCATTGTTCCTTTCGCCGGAACATTGACGTATCAGGGCGAACCTTTGGGCGAATCCGTGGTGATCTTGTTTACTCCTGTTGAAGGGCGTCCCAGTTCGGCGATTGCCGATGAAGACGGCATATTCAAAGCGGAGTACACGGAACAGTATGCAGGCGTCCAGGTTGGAAAGCATAATGTGACGATTGCGCCTTATGGCACTTCCAGCGGATTTCAGGCACCCGGAATGAATCAATCAACCGGTTCCGCAAAAGCCAAAGAAGCTTTCGCCAAATATGCTTTCGGCGGCAAGGGGTTTGATCTTGAAGTGGAAAAAAAATCCAACAATTTCATACTCGACTTGCCGTAACCATTTTTGGGTTTCCATTGTTTTTTAAAGGGAATCGAAATCTGGCGGAACCCTGTTTTAGGCTTCCGCCGGAAAGTTTTGCGCCGAAGTTATGTCCGCTCCGGTGGGCATGGTGTGACCGCGTGATGCCGGAAAACGCAAGAAGGAAACCGCGTCAACTTTGAATCAAGAAAGAAAATAGAATTCAGTGCGGGAAAGAGGACTCGAACCTCCACCGGGTAACCCCGACCAGGCCCTCAACCTGGCGCGTCTGCCAATTCCGCCATTCCCGCAGATAGAAAAAGAACCGGACCCGACATTTTGTCAACTTGGAAAACGTGGTCCGCTTGAACAAAATTTCACCGGGAAAATCAACCCGGTGTAAATAATTTACCGCCATTTTTCCGCCTGTCAAGTTCCGGGGGCAAAAGTTATTTTTGGGCTTCGGTGTTCAATCATAAATTGAACAATAATAAAAAGTTATCGATTCTCGTTCAATATTGAGTTTGCTCGGAATGCCGGCTTTGAAGAACAATTCGATCACTTTGTTGTTATTGGATACCACCATCTTCGATAGTGGCTCTGATCTTGAAAAATCAACGGTTTTCTGTAGAATTGGTGGTGTTTGGTGGCCATGCTCTACTCGCCTTGCCACGATTTTTATTGAAAGCCAATGATGTCTTCAAATCCGGAAAAAGTTCTCGAATATTACAGCGACACCTGCCGACCGATCAAGGTTTTGGAGTTGGACAATTTCGCCGGGTGGAGTGGACGGGTGAATTTTCGAGTTGCGGCGGAAGAAGGCGGAGTGTTCTGCTTGCGTCGTTGGCCGGAAGGACAACCATCGCGACAACATCTCGAATTTATACAAGCCGTCCTCTGGGCGTCCGATTGTGAGGGGACGAACTGGTTGCCTTTGCCACTCGAAACCAACGACGGTAAAGGTTATGTTGAACTTGACGGTTTCATCTGGGAACTGCTGCCGTGGTTCTCGGGTTATAAAATCCCGTTTGAAGAGCCGATTTTGCCGGGGCAACTGTTTTCACTCGTTGAATCGCTGGCCGAATTTCATCGTGCGGTCGAAAGTTTCCCGCTCCCGGCTCCTGCGAAGGGCGTTTCGCCCCATGCCATGGAGCGCAATCGTCAATGGCAACACTGGGTCCGCGAAAAATTGTCCCGCCTCAACACGGCTTTGTCAAGTTCAATCTTTCTGCATGTCGAACCGCTCCCGGCTCACAGCGGGTTCCGCACGACGGAAGTCGAAGCCGTCCGCGACGAGATGATCGAACTGGCGAAGTTGTTTATGCGTGCGGCGATTGACCGTGCCGGACGGCTGATTTCAGTTCTTGCCCGTGCGTCACGCATCGCCGTTTCGTTCACTCCGGTTTTGCAGTCGCTGTACCGCCGCCACTTGGTTTTCAGTGATACGCACCATCAGCTCATCGGGTTGGTCGATTGTTCCGACTTATGCATCGATACTTCGGCGGTTGATATGGCGATGATCTTGGCGCACCTTGCACCGTGGGAGTCGACGGAGTCGATCCAGGCGTTGGCCCACTATCGGAAAATCCGTGACATTCCCGACAACGAATATTACCTCATGATCGCGTTGTACCATGCTGAAACGGTGCTGTATCCGCTCGACAAACTCGCCAAACTGTTTCTTCCGAATGAGCCGGGTTATCTTGTCGCCCCGAACATCGCTCAAATCGCCGCCGTCCGCGACGAACTCCGTTGGGCACTCGGGCAAATCGCCAATTTTCAGAAAGATGAAAAGGAATAGAAGGCTTACTTTTCAAGCAACCCGCGTTCCGACGGAATCGACATACTGCAATTCCTGAGCACGGTCTTGGACGACATCGTTCGGCAATTGGTTGAAGAAGGCTCGACCGGTGATTTCCCAGCGATTGGTTTGCGGAATGAATTTTGCAATGACGGTCAGTTGACGGAAATACAACTCATTTCGCGGCTGGTCGAGCCGCCGGATGGGACGGTTCATCTCGACAATGACGGGGATATAGGCATAGACCAGCTCTTCTTTGCGCGAGCAGGCGAGTAACACATCATTCCCGAATTCCGCTTCGTCCCATATCCAGAGATTGGAATCCAACCGGGCGATCGCGTAGGAAACAAAACGTGCTTCGAGCCATTCACGTTGCCAGAAAAATTGTGTTTTGGCATGTTTCAACAGTTCCGATTGACTTTTCGCATAAGTAAGCTTCCACCTCACGATATTGTGCGTCAAAAATACCGCCAGGAAAAAGGCAATAAAAATCAACGAAATGATGACTGGATAAGTTGCCATAAGGATACACATGATGAGAAACCAACTGGACGAAACAGGAGGCCAACTATTACTTTCATTGTACTCAAAAACCGTGGCCAAAAGCAATAAGGATTTCTATTTTTTTTACGATATTTTTTACAGAATAGCTGAAATAAATAATTTAGCTAGTTTATATTGGATCAATGATTATTATTGTCAAATAAATAAGGAAAAATAATTGAAACCGAGTCTCTTTTTGGACTTTATTACTGTTCAAACCTGAAATATCCAGTATGTTTGTTTGTTACTTGTGAAACATTAATAATCATACCAGGAATCAATAAATGGACTGGATTCAAACACTTGTCATGGCGATCGTCCAAGGAATCGCCGAATTTTTACCGATCAGCTCGTCCGGGCATCTTGTTGTACTTCATGACCTCTTTCAAGCGTTAGGTTCAACGTTGGAAGGTGATCCGTTGACATGGACGATTGCGCTTCATTTTGGAACATTATTCTCAGTTATTGTTGTGTTTTGGAAAAGGATATGGTCACTTTTGACCTCCGACAGGCGAGTGATTCCATTATTGATTGTTGCCACGATCCCTGCCGTGATCGCGGCAATAATGATGAAAATCTTTGAGCTTGAATATCTATTGAAAAATTCGCTGATTGCGGGTTGCTGTTTTCCTGTGACAGGATTCATTTTGCTTTGGTGTTCCGATAAATCCGGCGAAATGGATTGTCGCAATCTTTCGTGGAAAAATGCAGCATTGATTGGCCTGATTCAGGCGATTGCGATTCTTCCGGGGCTTTCGAGGAGCGGCACCACCATTTGTGCCGGCTTGTTTTGCGGCATGAAACGTGCCGAAGCCGCGACGTTTTCTTTTCTCATGGCCATTCCGGCGATCGGCGGTAGTGCGTTGTTCGACATTCTCGACCTTTTTAAGGAAATGAAAAAAGGGGATGCAACTTTCAATAGTTCGTTCGATTTGATGTTGATCGGAACACTGTTGAGTTTCATTGTGGGCGTTCTCGCATTGATCCTCCTGATGAAATGGCTCCAACAGGGCAAACTCAAGTATTTCGCCTATTGGCTCTTCCTGCTCGGCCCGGTGGTTATCGTCTGGCGGTTGTTTTTTGCGTAATTTTCAAAACATAAAACGAAAATCTTGACTTGGGTTCGCTTGCGTGTACAATCGAACTCATGCCAAGTCTTCACCACAAACGAACCAACCAACTGGACACGGTTATCCGGATTGTCACGCCGGAGAATATTGCGTTCACGTACCAATTGGCGTCGTTGTCGCAACGCGCCATGGCTTATTGTATCGACATGATGGTCATCGCCGTTCTTGTACTGCTCATCGGTTGCGTGTTGCTGTTCATGGTGTCGTTCCTGTATTTTCCCGGTGGCTTTGCCATGGCCATCATGTTTATCACCGTTTTTTTGCTCTACTGGTTTCTTGGAGCGTTTTTCGAGACCGTCTGGAACGGCCAAACGCCCGGCAAGCGACTGCTCGGCATCCGCGTTTTGAGCACCGAAGGCCAGCCGATCAATTCCTTTCAGGCGGTTGTTCGCAACATCCTGCGGCTGGCCGACTTGCAGCCGGGCATGTCCGGCGGGGTTGCGTTTGCCAACATGTTGTGCAACAAGCGATTCCAGCGTTTCGGCGATCTTCTCAGCGGTACGATGGTCATCGTCGATGAAAACACCCACGGGCGGCACGAACTGGTGAAGTTCAAACACCCGGACATTTTTCGCGTCACGGAGATGCTTCCGCCGATTGCACTGACTTCGGAAACGCTCAAGGCACTGGCTCTTTACGTGCATCGCCGCAAAGCCATTTCGCCGCGCCGCCGCGAACACATCGCCGCAATCCTGGCTGTCCCGTTGATCGAACGGAACGGCCTTCCGGAAAACGTCAACTACGACCTGCTACTCTGTGCCGTCTATCATGCCCATTTCGTCGCCATGTCCGGTCAAGAAGAAGCCGAAGAAGAATTGTTGTCTGGTCGGCCAGGCGGTATTGCCGCCCGGAGTACCGGTTCTGACGGCAAACCGTGCGGCAGCGGCACGTACCCAACGCAAACGATTGGGGCAATCCATGTGTAACGGAGAAGTTGTTCAAAAAACCAGCCGAAATCCCGTCATGACGTTGCGCACCATTCCGGCTTATGTTTACTACTACAAAGTTATTCAATCGTCCTTCGTGAAAATACGCGATTTTAACTTTTGTGTCCTTTGTGAAAATCTTTGTGCCCCTTGTGATAAAATTTCTTAACCACAAAGTTCACAAAGGGTTAC
>Ga0123353_10003530_pt1 | contig 19786 bp, 15 predicted proteins | sample TergutLab28metaG_3_FD_92763 | JGI IMG/M metagenome (GOLD analysis project Ga0123353, IMG submission 92763) | Labiotermes labralis P3 segment gut microbial communities from Petit-Saut dam, French Guiana - Lab288 P3 | ecosystem: Host-associated > Arthropoda: Insects > Digestive system > Gut ... | reverse complement strand
GCTCTACTCTTCCATGACCGCGGCACTAGAAGGGGGTGAGTGGTCAGCAGCACGCCTCGGCCGCACTTTACCCCCGGGAAAGACCCGGTACCCATTTTACAGGAGGCTGGGTGGGCCCCAGGGTCGGCCGGTCTGGACGGGCGGAAAATTTCGTCCTCACGGGGATTCGATCCCGGATCGTCCAGCCCGTAGTCAGCCGCTATACCGACCGAGCTACACGGCCCACACACACACACACACACACACACATATATATATATATATATAATTCAGACTAATTTTATGCTTCAAAGGGTCAACAAAACACAACAGATAAAATTGTGTGAAAGGCTGAATACGTTTTGAAAAATACTGGTTACACTTGTGCTGCTAAGGTCACAGCAGTTAGGAAATAAATTCCAGTGGTCATTCTGTGTACCGCTTGGTGTAACATTCACAATTTCTACGTTCTGCCCACGTAATGTGCTTGTGTGTTTTGTGTGCATCTGAGAACAAACAGTGATTATCTCCCTATACAGCATTAACTGTCGTTACTGAGTGGCAGTAACTGAGTCCTTATGTGTCTGGTTGCACTTCGTGTTTCAAAGGGTTAAAATGTGCCACAAAATGAATAAGGCGGGGGCACAGCTAACATTTTACAGTTTCACTTTGTATAAAGACTGCAGGCAAGAGCTGATAATTCTTCTCCATTGTTATGAAGGATAAAAGAAGTCGTGTAGTGTTATTCAAGACAGACTGTCTGTACCATTAACAACATCATCAAGGGGAAGGAGGCGGTGAATGACAACAGAGCTGCTCCAGTGATGAGTATCCTGTGCTAGCTGGCAGCAGCATACACAATATTACTGATATTAAATATTAAAGCAGAAGCAGGAGAAAAGTGACACTAGAGCGATTTTTAAAGGAAGAGAGAAGTTCAGAGGGGAAGAGAGACAAAAAAACCACTAGAGGTGTTTCAACAGGGTTGATGGTGGCTGTAAGCATAGAAGGTGGAAGGTACACTCAACAGTCTAATCACGGGGGCACGACGCCGTGCCGATTGGAAGACGGCTGTCAACTTCAGGGTCAGGTAGTTTCGTCACGCATCTTCAACTGCTTGACTCTGAAAGTGAAGGCACGACCATTCTTCGAAACGTGGGGGAAGTACTTGGCAAACGACACAGAGTCACGTGGCAGGAACGTGGAATTTGTATTAATAAAATTGAAAAAAGTTGGAGTTATGTTATTCATTGCTTCACGGAAATAATAACATGACTATATCTTGTGCTGTGCGATTTACATTTAAAATATTCTGATCTTTAAAATACATAAACAAATTTATCGTCACTTCAGAACCTAACATCAACTTCCCATTTTTTTGCGAACATCTGACCAATTTCTTGTGCTGCATGTATATAATACTGTAATATTCTTTACAGCACACAGTTTGGTGGCCATCTAAATGGAGGTAACCACTAGGAAAACCTAAGCATAGACAGAAGGGTAAAACCAAACTGGATATCAGAAAGTATGACTGAAGAAACTGGGCTGGAATAATATAGATCGGAACAGCCACAAATGGTGGGATCTTCCAAAAAAGGTAACGAACCATCAGGTTCCATAAATTCGAAGAAAGCAGCTGCTCAGGAAGTATTCTGCTCTATGCAGTTGGTTGATTAGTTGGTTGGTCAGTCAGTCGGTTAGTTAGTTAGTTACGGTATTAAAGCAATTTTCTGTCCGTCGGCCGCACCGCTATCACAACTCGCAACTTTCCCAGTTTATTGACAAACAAACAAACAAACAAACAGCTGCTGTACTGCCACACTCTAACGCACATTTTGTGATCCTGCAAGCAGACGCACTAACTGACACGTGACCAAGCATGTTCAACAAAACGCTACCCCGTACTTCAGTAACATGAGCCATGTTGCAGCAGAATGTATCACGATAATAAAAACAAACACCCAAATTTTGAGTACTTCATATCAAGCTTCTCACTTCTTATCACAAAACACGCATATCTGCCGGTGCAGCAACGCTCTGTCACAGCGCTATGCGGCTTGACTTTTTAACCAGGAAGCAGAACGGCCTCGGTGCTGGGTAGTGACGCTGCGGGTCACTTGACCGCTGCAAGATGGAGGCAATGCGGTCCTTCGAAAGGCCGACACCCTCCCACTTACCCCATAACGTAGCGTCACGTGCAAGAAGACCTCTGTCCTCACACCGTTATGAAAAAAACACCTCAAACCTCACAGAGGTCCTCGCCCGAGAGACATCTAACAACCAAGTATGAAATTACGAGAGACAGAACAGCTTTACTTCAGTCCAGATCTGAACTCAGCCTGCTCCAGCGTTTGTCTACAGCGCTTCTTCACAGCATGACACGCAGCGGTGTTAGCAAGACAGGCAATGCAAGTACAACGTAACACTGGGGCGAGTTCGTGTAACCATTGTGGCAGTGGACAAGCAATGAGTGTTGCACAGCGTGGGTGTGTGTATTTGTAGTCTAAGGTATCCAGCATGCAATGCGCATGCGTTATATTGTCATACGTGTCCTGCCCCGCTGTACAGTGTTTTATCACACATCTCATAAACGGCAAGATTTTCGAAGAAAAGCCACAGAACACATAATGTGTGCTTAGAGTTTCTCTACAACATTTGTTTGCAATATTTTCCGGTCTAAGAACTGCGCAACACGTGTTCCAAACCGTATATCGGTCTTCGTGTGACGTTCCCTTCATTATTGTCAGATTTTAATGAAACTTGAACTTTCTCTGCACAGTTTCGAAAAATACTCAAATATAAAATATCATAAAAATCTGTCCAGTGGGAGCCGAGCTTTTCCATACGGACGGACGCACAGACATGACGAACCTAACATTCGCTCTTCGCAACTTTGTGAACGCGCCTAAAAACGCAGTTTAATTAACTGACTATGGCGGAAAATAATGTACAAAATGTACTGAACGTTCGCAAGTTTTCCCGAACTACCGCCCAAAGCATACTGAACTGTAATACAGAAAATTTTCAATGAAAATATAATTCTAATCTACTCTCCAAAAATACAGGATAAAATATGGTATAATTAACTTTCTAGTTCCTAACTCAAAGTATCCCAAAACTCTGACTGGAAAAGCTCACCATAACGGTACTGCTTTCTGCAAAAATGTAGACACAACGAGCATGTAGACCTACGAACACACTTGTTTAAAAATATGATAATCTGGTTATGATACAATTACGGAACAGGCAGGCAGGCAGGCAGTTTTCGGACTGTGTGGGAGTCACAGAATATAGCGGGTCCGAGAACAGGTGTTAAGGATGATATTTGGGTCTGCAGAAGAGACAATGACACACCGAGGGGCTTCGTGACTTGTGCTGTTCAGCGAGTGTTACTGTCGTCATCAGGTCAAGGAAAATGAGCTAGGCGGGGCATGTGGCACGTACGGGGACAAGAGAAATGCACACACACTTTTATGGGAAAAGTTGAAACAGACCACTTGGAAGACCTAGCCGCTGATGACAGAATGCTAAACTGGAATTTAAAGAAACGGGTTTAGACGAATTAGACTGGATTAACCTGGCTCAGAACATGGACAAATGGCAAGGTGTTTTGAACACGATCATGAACCATCGGGTTCCACAAAATACGAGAAATGTCTTCACTAGTCCGTGAACTGGGAGTGTCTGAAGAAGACCGGCGTGGATACACCGAAACATCTGAACGTTACGTTACACACTCATGTACTGAATGGTATACATGAAATTATCCAAACTCGATGATTCGGCCTAAGAGTCGGTAATCATCAGGTCTGATTAGCAAACGTACGGCAATGTCTGCTACAGCAGCACGTCATTAAGATGTGCATGTCGGTCTTAGAACGCAGGAAAGTCGGTCAGGTTAGACCCGACCGCCACAGCAGTTAAGTCTGCATGATGGAATATCCGACTGATAGGGTTAGATGTGGTCAGTGCGTGCAACAGGATGCAAAATATCCAAATACAGTAATAACAAAGCATGTGACGACATTTAGCTCTATATGTAGGAAATACTGTGGACAGATATTGGATTAGGCAGTGTGAAATGGCAGGAAGCTGATGTGGCGGTGAAAGAGTGTTGTATGGGGGGTGGTTTGGATAGAATGGCGACGGTGGTGGCGGTAGTCGTCTTGCTACAGGACAAGAGAAGGAAGCGAAAGGAGGAGAAGAGACGGAACTAAGAGGGATAAACGTGATCCCATTATCCTCCTTGAGTACAACAGAAGAGGCTTCTTCCTCCTCGTCAAGTTGAGCAGACTGCTTCACAGCGGCACACTTTGATACAAGAGCTTGAAAAAGAGACACATCCTTGTTGCTGTTAAGAGCTATCGGCATTAAACAATATTTTATACAGCGGAGTTGCGCAACCTGCTGGCAAATGGAAATTACTCCACGAACGAATGCTACTACCACGCAAGCTGCTTCAGTATTGGAACAAAATTTATTGTTGTTATTTTTATTATCATTATTATTATTGTAGGGTTTCTGAAGGCCCGCCTGCCCTTCTACAAGCTCATCAAATATTAGTGCCATGTGCAGCAATGCCGGAGTATTTAGAAACAAGACAGCTTGTGCATACAGTTATTAACACAGTTACGTTAATTATAATTCACAGAAACTGTTTACTATTTTTATCATTATTAGGTGAAAGTTAAATTGCTGCGTCCTGATTATTAGGTCTGTCACTGCGCAATGTAAGGCACAGGTGCACCACCCTTGGTAAAATCATGGCGCAATATTAATTATTATTATTATTATTATTATTATTATTATTGCTGCTGCTGTTGGAGAGACAAGACGGTGATTATGAATTGCTATCTCGCTTGAAGAACTGTTGTACAGATACAGACCGGCAGGTGGACGTCAACTTCGCTAAGTCACCCCTCACCGTTATCTTCAATTGGAGAACGGCCTGCAGTCCCGAAGTCTCTCCTAGGGAAGGATGATACCTCCGTACCTCGGACTCACACAATCGCGCCACGAAAAAGTACGGAAGAGCAGGATTAAATACGACAAATGACAGTAGGTTAAGTAGTCAGCTTCACGCTCTGGCAGCTTAACCCTTATGTAATAATTGCCAGAGCCAGTTTTGCCGCTAAAACTAAATCGTACGGATACGTGTATAGGTGTATATACCCAGTCCGTACCGCGCAGTAAACACACTCCGTATCGGGTATAAAAACCAGTCAGTCAATGCTGTATAGGGAAATAATCGCTGTTTGTTCTCAGATCCACACAAAACACATAAATACAGTCTGTGTGGGCAGAACGTAGAATTGCTGAATGTTAAACCTGGTGATACAAAAGTAATCACTGGGCTTTAAAGGGTTACAGAAGAATGTATAAGGCAGAGATGAAATTCTGCAACACAGGAAACAAACTGCAATATTACTGTGACTTCTGGGTTACAATGAACTTCCGTGTGCTCTGATAAACACAGACCACTTCGAAGGAACTCTACGTTGTGACTGATTTACGAACTCCAAAGCATACAAGCAAAAGTTAGAAATATATAAAGGAGAAAACTTGCCGCTTGGATTCCAATAGCCATTTATCTATCAGGTGTCAAGGAACACGAAATCTACTGTTGCCTTCTATAAATCTTATCGAGTTTCAGTCTACAAATCCTTTTCCTGGGAGTAACATATAAAGCATGGGGCAGCCATGTTCCTGTCAGTTCAGAAGTATAACGAATTAAAAGAGCGTGAACCCAAAATCATGGATAACTTCCACAGTCCGCACTCTACCCTAATTCCCCTTTATCGACTGGGCTGTCCGAAGCGAATAACAAAAGGTGCGTTGTGAGATTTGACGTTCTCACAGCGGTTTTGTTGCAAATTCAAATCTTCTGGGATATGACGCCGTTTCGTTCGCTCAGAGTTCATGGCGTTTCGAACGGTCATATTGCCGTTATCTTCAGGGTACGAAGTACAGGAACATCTGTTCTTGCACTGTTGGCATTCGAAAATGCAGGCTACAGACCTTCAGGACGTTAGGAAATACTGAGCCAACGGAACAGTGTCACATCCCAGAACAGCTGAACCTTCAACAAAGGGTTTGCTGATGTCAGTTCAGTGCTTTGCGTTTGCCATTACCTTTGGTACAAAGGAAACGAAAGTACTAAATATACTCACACAGGTACTGCCAGAGTTACGAACAGGACAAATAAAATCACGAAACAGAGAGCTAAAAACGGAGTTAAAAACTAATAGCCTACAACTTTAAAGTATTTACTCGCTGCTGGTTTCATGTATGAGGGGAAAGAGAGAGCAATATTGGTTTTTGGTGGGGAGGAAGCATGAAGGAAAGAGACATAGATGGGCAGGTAACAATTAAGCAAGTCTTAAAACAAATTAGATAGGAGGCCTTAGACTGGGCCCGATCTGGCCCACAACAAGGACATGTGTCGGGATGTTGCGAACATCATGGTAACGAGCCTTCGAATTTTTAAACTAGGGGAACTGGTTGACTATAGCTGAGAAAACATTCGCTTCTCAAGAAGACTGTGGCACCGTACATGGAGTTGGTTGGTCCTTTGTTGCTTGGCGGCGTTCTGCACTGCTTGGATTGTAAATTTAGGATGCTTACAGTAGGCCCAAAGTATCACGTGACAGCGGTTCGAACTTTATTGAGAGGAGAACAGGGAATTTAACGTTGCAGTGTCTTAATTGAGGATAACCGGTCAGAATTACAGTTGACTAACAGTTAATAAGATGCGGGTTTCTTGCAGCGCAGTTGAAGACGCAACATCACAAACATTTTGTAACACTTCGTCTCTCTGAAGAGGCGCGAAGAAATTATCGGGTTGCTGTTAAGAACCGAGACTAGCTAATTATATATACCGGACAGTCAGTCGACTTAACCGCACGTTACGTTCGGTACTTCGCTGTTAGTGTTACGGTACACTGCGATGACGTGTTTACTGGCTACTCAACGACAAAAAAACTTCCACCCGAAATATTACGGGACCAAATTTCGGACGAAGTTTCTAACTGGAAGTTTCCTTCACGAATAACAGACTAGAAATTTGATTCAATAAGGGACGTATATGCATTTTTTACAGTGTAAGGTCACCATGACAAATACTCAGACAGGCTCCGAGGTGGTACGTCTTAGGGTCGTCTAATGTAATTAGCAAGCGGAATGCAGGGTCTCAGCTGTCTGTCACGGAACTGCGGAGTGCTAAATCGCGTCGTCTGAATGAAAAATAAGACTCGTACGAGGGCCAGGACTTGCATTAAAGGAATGTTTACCTTTTCTGAAATATTCAGATTCGTTATAACTGTGGCCAAACACTGCGTTATTTAGCACTGTCAACCAGACATTACAGCGGCGACGGCACGAGCCGTGACACCAGTTTATTGTGTCTTACAGCGGTCGCACAGGTCCGCTGAACATAGCAGGACTGACTGACTTCGCCTGGTCACAAAAATCATTCCCGTGCCAAACCTGAGGGTCTCACCCCAATGAAATTGAAGATTCAAGTCTTCCGTGACGTCACGTTATGTCGTTGGTTGTTCAACGGCGCTTCAAACGTCGGCAAAATTCATCATTTTGGACCCATCAACACTTCAATTTAAAGGTAGAATAGTCCTTTGGAACGTCCACATAGCAGCAGCACTGTGCAGAACGACAGGTTATAAATCCACAAGACAATTTACGCATCTGTTCGATCTGTAGGAGATTTCGGTAGCGGAAGTGTGCTCGAGCTGTGACGCCATATCCTTAAATACGCGGTTCCCGACGTTTCGAAGGCAAGTAGTCTCCTCGTCTCCAAGGGTCATACCATAAGTAATTCCGCCTGTACCCTATACAAAAGCAGAACTTAATTACTCATATTTAGGGAAGAACACAGGCTGAGAGTGTTGTGCAATAGGCTGCTGGGGAAGAAACTTGGGGCTACGAAGGTGGAAGTAACGTCACGGTGGAGAAAATGTCACCGTGTGGAGCTTCGTGAGCTTTAAGGGGATCAAATGAAGGGGAAGCAAGTAGACGGGACATGTAGCAGGACTGGGGAAAAGAGGCAGGATATTGGTTGGAAAAATGGAAAATGACACTTGCAAGACCAAGGCGTAGATGGCAGAATAAAACTAAAATTAAAGAAGCGAAATGGAAGGGAGTGTACTCGGATAGGGGCAAGCGGCGGCTGTTGTGAGTACGATGATGAACTGTCGGGTTCCATAAAATGTGGGGAGATTGTGACAAGCTGAGAAACTGTTAGTTTTTTTTTAAGAAGGATTGTGATCCACGGAGATAATCGGTTAGAAACATCTTCAAAATATTCGACAGATCGGACCGCAACGGGATCTCAAAACCCGAAGTGCAAGTAGCGATTTCCTTCCACGTTTGCAATGCACAGTCTTTTTGCAAAGAACCGCAATAATTCTGCACGTTAGGTTTGGCATTTCGTTGAACTTACGTGTCCCCAGTCTATCCCCCTTAAGCCTTTGCTGCGCTGTACAAAAAAGGAAAGCCAAGTAAAAAACTGTAAGCAGGAAAAATGGCTGTAGTTTGTTGAATAGGTGGAAGGAGTGTAATACACGATTTGTGTTACACCTTACTGCACTAAGATTGGGAAGGAGCCTTCCTCTGGAAGATAGCATGGGCGGGGAGGGAGGCGTTGAAAAATATCACATAATTAGTCTTGCGGACATATCGGCTGCCACACCTGCTCAAGATGGAGGGCGATATGGTGCATGTGGCTGAGACGACGCTGTGCTCGCTCTTCGGGGAACTATAACCATCTACATGCGCAACTTACTGCAGGCAGTGGGCCCCAACGGAGCCTCAAGGCGCGGCAGAACGAGCATCACAAAGCCTTTCCCCAGCACAGCTACTTGTAAACTCATTGTGACATACAAGGCAGCTCTCGCCGACTGGAACTTGCACAATACATTGAGTTTACTGCTGCAGTACGGAGTTGCAGTCTAACTGAACCGTGTGTGTTCCTTACAAGACACAAGTCTATGTCGGACTGTTGGTTACAGCTCACAAAATGATGCCCTCATGGCCTGATTAATGCGTGACACTAAGATTACAAATGGTGTACATTCGGTAGCAACAGGCCTTACAAAAGTGTTCTGGTCGTTCAAAATGTCACACGGTTTCGCGATACAGCCGTACAGGTAATTTCATTTACGTCCATAAGAAAAGTGCGGCTTTCTCTGCTCCGATTTTCGCTAAACTCACAAATGCTCGACAGCGTGGGGCTATAGATGGGCACAAGAACGCACACAAACTCTTTAACGACTGCAAGCAAAATACGCCCTTTCACAGCGTCTAGATGTACAAAACTCAGTCATTCGAAACATTGTTGTGTCAGTGTCCTGAATTTTACCCCGATCGGATAAAATATGTACAAAACAAAGCCTTCACGGCACTTAAAACGCAACATCGCAGTGGAAATCTTCTGTGCCGAGGGTCAAACGTATCGATCAGGGCACAAACATGGACATTAGCAACAGAAACTGATTTAGGCCCTTTATTCAAGCAAACGTCAATGGGCCAATTCTCACGAAACCGACGCTTCTTCGGCGTCTTTTTATAAGGAATTTCACAAAAATGTTACGGAAGTGTTCAGCTGCTGACACTAGGTCACCGAAAGGAAGACAAACGCCATCTGCCCATCAGATTGTAATTTTTTTTTACGTCTACAATCGCCTAATATTCAATTCTAAGGGGTCTGGAAGGAAGCTGCTGCAGCGTCGGTTAAGATAAATGCCGCATGTTGACTGGCAGAGCTGTGGACGTCGTTAAATGACGGTCGGTGGGCCGACATAGATTCGGACGGGGCACCTTACGAACCAGGTTCAGAAGTGACAACCAATAACAGCTGGTGAGAAGTGTCAGCCGTGCACAGGACATAGGACACACAGCCAGACAGACAGAGAGAGAGAGAGAACCGGGAAGTGTTAAGATGCTGAGCTGAACAAACGCATTTTGACAAAAGAAATACTGGCAGACGCAACTAACGCAAAGTCCATAAGAAAGATGAAGAGACAAATACACGAAAGCAGTATGTGGAAGAAGACGGAAATGGCCTGTACCAGAATATGCAGAAAACATGTGTCCGAAAATAGCATCCGTCTCGGTTATAAAAAAAAACAGTCAGTTAATGTTGTATAGGGAAATAATCGCTGTTTGTTCTCAGATCAACGCAGAACACGCAAATACACCGCACTGTGGGTGTTCAGTTTACAGTACTGAATGCTAAAAAAACTTGTGGTCTGTACAGCAATTACTGTATTAAAAGTCAATTCGTTTTTAATTTATATTGTTATGACTTTAAGTGATGCTTCAACAAAAGTTTCATTTTAGATCGTTCGTAGTAATTAATTACTTCAGTGGACTCATTCCTAGAGTAACGTCTTTGACGTGCATCTAACGGAACTGTCTTGTTACAGTTTCATACTCCTAAACAAATTGAACACGGCGCCACTTTTTGTTTCACTTTCGCTCGGACAACTTCGCCGCACTCACTGCAGCTACCGCTCTTCAGCCTACCAACACGTCTGCTGGGAAATATGTAAAACTTAAGGGAAAAAGATCGAACTTTTGGTTTAGGTTAGGTGGCTTGTAGTAGTGCTAGTCTAGTAGTGACGCGGTGGTGGTGACAAATACAGAATTTGCATTTAAATAGGGTATTTCCATCTGTGATATGATGCCACCGCACCCTTTCCTTTCATCCCTCTCTGTCTCTCTCTGCATCTTCTCCTGGACCAGCTCTCATCCCCGATATTAAACATCGTATTATTTAAATTGCAACGGACGACGTAGAGGAAAACCTGTCATTCTTTTTCCCTTCATCTTCATCTTACTCTCTTACACGTACATATTCTTTATCTCCCTCCCCTCCTATGCATTCCTTCTATTTTTCTACTTCACCCAGCAATACAATTCATCAGCCTGCCCGGACATATACAGCTTAACCTGACATCAAGCAACAGCACGCAGTCTATTAGTGGTACAGCAGTTTCAGAACTTGCTTTATAAATGAAGATAAAATTCATGTCTCTTCAGTATGAAACACAAAAGCGATGTGTACGTGTGTAAGTGCCAGATGCACACAGCAAGAGCACTGGAAAGAACACGGGGAAAAAACTGGCGAGACCGGAGCTGTCCAGAGCAGAACTGATGAGCATGTGCAGCTGTGTCGCTGGGTTAGAGTTTATGGACGATCAGAAAGGATGCAGTGCACTTACCTTCAAGGGCTGAGGTAACCTCAACCCTTAAGGCGAAAGCAATACGTTCGTTCGAAACGTCGGGAACAATAACCCAGGGACACAGGGTCACAGCCCAGAACACCCGAATCCTGATCACGGTGTGCTTGTTGTAAACTGATACGAATTACAGTGAACTGGAGGGGGGGGGGCGGTGGCAGGGTTTTGCGACTACAACACGGAGATCGAGCACGATAACTACGCTTTGTATGTAGGTTTTTCCATGGCTAACAGATTCTTTATCAAACGGCCCGCGTGCTGCATGAGGCCCGCCAATACCACGTCACGTACTGTAAAAACAGATGTGGCCCAGCACAGCATCGACGAATATTTTTGTGACGGAAGGACTTAAGCTGGTTTCAAGAACGAAAAAAAAAAGCCCCCAAAACCCTTCTGACCCTGGACAGCAACGCAGAACATATATCGGAAAACAGATAACGGCTAAGTAAACTTTAACTTTCGACGCCTATGTCACATTGCAGCTCCGTTATTACGAGCACACAATATTGTTAATGGCGTCTTCAATTTTAAACAAACATTTTAAAATGTTTGTTTTTCAAAACAACTTCATTTCCTTCTCCAGAATCGCGTACAAATGGTGTTGCAGTTTGATACGTCGTGCTGCTGGCGATGACACTCTTCTGATGTCCCATTTGACTTGTCTCACCAACAGCTCAATTCCGTAACGACGCCCTTCGCCATTCGATCTTAGTGCCGCAAGTAGCAAGAGTTTGTTCAGAATTGAACAATAATCTGCTCTGTACTTCCTGTGGTTCCACGGATATAGCGGACATTAATTTGGTGGTTCAGTTCTTCAACATGGCTGAATCTGTGGGATCGAGATATTTAGTTCGAAGCTACGGAACCTAAATAAAATATGACATTCTGGTAGCATTCTGGTTATTACTTTGGTCACATTCTGCTAATAAACACGCGCATGCGCAAAAGCGCAAGGAAGTACAGCAGAACCGAACTACTGCTACAACTTCTTCACTGCTAATGGTTATGTTGTACGGCAGTGCGTGGGTTCGGGTTTGTGCCAGCGTCGTCGTAAATCACTTCCTAACTGACACCGACGAAACGCCGTTCTAATACGTGAATTCTCTGAGGAATCAACACACGGACGGACAGAGAAGCAAACATAGACATAACTGCTTCCAGGTTGTTAGCGCACATCTGTCTGGGAAATACTTGCACAAGACGCACACACAAAACTTCGGGGATGGCAACACGTTGGCACACAAACGACCGCAGCCAACACAACCACACAAAATATCACTATACGTAGTTTCGACCTCAATCGTAACCACTAACATGTGTACCTAGTGCCTATTTGAAAGGTTGGTATTGCGAGGGACGTCACGAAGTGTAAGATCTGTTCAGGCCGCTCGGGCACGTTGAACACTAACCCAGTTTGACAGTGGCCAGACACAATCAGAAGAATAAACTGCGTCCATTGCTTACTGCTGGCAACACATCATGCATAATACAAGAAAAAATACGTCACAACAGACTTTTAATAATTATTCTTACCTTAAGTACTGCTTCCTTAACTCCCACCTTCGCGGCGCACAACGCCACATCCGCCATAGCAACTGCCACGTCACTCAATGATTACCAACCACACAGTACTAAAACCGTTAGTGTGTCCGTACTGACTGCGAGAACGCAGTTCCTGACGTCATTCCACAGTTCCCAACAACCACCAGGCACTGCGGTCAACAGCTGACTTCGCTACATTCACTGAAACGTACGTTTCGGGCACAAGACACGTCTGCTACCACTGCCGATCTGGAACGTGGCACACAGTGCTGCATGAAACGAATATCCCAGCCGAACACCGCAGTACAGCTGCTGTAGCCCTTTGGTTGTTCAAATGCGTAACAGAATTATACAGGGTGGAGCAGAAGAAACGCATGTTTTTCAAATGGTTAGTACTCGGCAAGGGTGGGGTTGATGACGTTGGGCGTGAGTCGGCGGACAGCTCAGAGTTTTTGTTAGAAACAGTGATTCCGTAGTTACTGTCCAACGTCTTTTCCGTCGAAAGTTCAATGTTGAAGCATTTCAACCCATCGCAGTACAGTGTTTCGACCTGCAATTGCGCCTCGACGCTCAACATGGAACTTTCGACGGAAAAGACGTTGGACAGTAACTACGGAATCACTGTTTCTAAAAAAACTGCTCGACGACAGACACACGATGCTCTACGTTCCATTGCGCCATGGCTACTGAAACTGCATTGTCTGAGCTGTGTGCCGGATCATGCCCAACGTCATCAACCCTACCCTTGCCGAGTATTAGCCATTTGAAAAATATGCGTTTCCTCTGCTCTACCCTGTACAACAGAGACTACTGTCATGCGTGACTGAACACATCGGCGATGGCATAGCGATTAGGCTACAAACTGGACGGGCCGGGAATCATTTCCTGGGCTGTAAACAATGTTTCTCTTTTCAAACCTGTTAGGACCCAGCTTCTTATTCAATCGGAAGCGAGGTAAAGCTGGCGGAACGTGAAGCTGACCACTCACCTTAATCTGGTACCGAAGTAAAGAACAAGTGGCGCTAGACCTCTACTCTCCTTACATGCCCTCACGGTTTCGCAAGGGACATCGTGACTTTTATTAGCACGGCTGCCGAGAGAGGATTCGCCCCCCTCCCCCCCCCCACAGGAAGGGCGGTCGGGTCAAAAAATCTTTACGCTAAATCGGAAAGAATGACCGTCAGTTGCAGAGGGATTTGGGCTTCGGCTGAGAGGGTTAATTTGTACAGTCGACAGATAACAGCACTACGGACAGACAGACATAAGCAGCATGTTTTGTGCTTTTCATACCGCGCATTTTCTTACATTCTGTATATTAAACAACAAAGTGCACTAATTAAATTGCATTGCAACAGATCATACAACACACTGCACCAACTGCTACATGTTTCTGAACCTTTGTGCCGAAACATGTACCAGTTGTGCCTAACATTAAGTGTGCTTTCCGATACGTTTCAATGCAATTTAATTAGTGCCGATTATTTGTACCGGCTTCCCCCCTCCCCCTTCTTTGGCACTGTCTTAGACACGTGTGCCTTCAGGCCTGCGCCGTCAGGTAAATGAAATCTTTGATCCTCTGGGGCGTTAGGCAGAGCAGATTGGTAGTTAGTCATCGACGTTTCGGGACAACTTATAGCTTCTCCGAAACGTCATGGGACAGAAAAGTTGTTCTTAAACGCCGATAATTCCCAGTCCACGCTGCGCAACGTCCAGTGCCTCCACTGGCATGTTTTCATCCCACGTCTACCTGGCCTGTTTTCAGTCACAGTATGGACCGTTTCTATTGCAGCAACTTCAACGCGTTTCAACATCTTCCTCTTTACCAGAATCGAGTAGATCTAAGATTATTTTCTGATACTTTGTGCTTGTTAACACAGTGTAATTTACCAGCACCATATTCGCTCCCAGCATCTGAACTCTGAAAACCACGGCCCCTGCACCTTCCGTTCTGCATGCTGCAAGTAGTCACTAAATCACCAGGTGTTAGTTCAAACTTTCGTAATAATTTGTTTCCCTTTTTTGCCCCATAAATTAAGGAATTTTAACTTGGCGGTCTTAGTCCTTGTCAGAACCTAACATTTGGAATGATCTGTGAAAAAGGAACAAACCCACGTACTTGGCGTATTCTGGTTTCATTTGGCTAGACTATGCTAAGTAACGTGTGCATGGACATCGCCGCAAGCGAGTGTAACTCGTTGTCCACTACACAGTGCTTGTCTTAAACTGCAGTGCCTGCGATCCACCTTTCATACTATCCGCTAGTTACTGCTGCAGATTGCTACAGCACTGTTAATGCAAAAAAAAACTGTCTGGACGTCAAAAGAAGGAGAGACAAGCAGACATGACTGAAGTTGACTAAGTTTACAAGCACTCATGACTGAAGTTGACTAAGTTGACAAGCAGACGTGACGGAAGTTGACTAAGGCCACCCGATGGCGTTAGCAGGATGCAAAACTCCAGAAACACACACAAAGAAATTTAGGGAATGAATAAGCATATTTTGCACACAGACTCTAGACTACAGTGTGTGTACACAACAGGTAAACACAGTGCAGCCTCACTCATATGTTGCCTTACATATGTTTTACATTTAATGTCGGCATCATTCACGCACTTGTTCACCTAGTGCCCTGTTTCAGAAGTTGGTATCGCTGGGAAAGTAACCAAGTCTAGGCTTCATCTTAACTCGTACAAACATGTCGGCAGCTAAACCAACTAAGCTGTCTATACATAACGCACGGGGGAGGGAGAGAGCTTACAGTGCTAATTCCTTTCTATAAAACATGAACAATGCGAGATAAATACATGACAGAAATCTTTAATAATGTTTATTACCTTAATCCGTACATTCGGCCGACAACAGCACATTACAACGTCTCACAGCGATTCCAACCGCACAGTACTAAAAGAACTAAAAGTGTTATGCTGTGCTGAATATGAGAATGTGTTGGAGTCACCGGTGGGAGTGGGCACTGGCACACCACCGCTCTGATTTTGCAACGTTGACTGCAATCGTGTGTGTTTGTGTGTGTGTATATGTATGTGTGTGTGTGCACGTGGGTGTGTATGTGTATGTGTGTGTGTGTGTGTGAAAGAGAGAAAGAGGGGGGAACCCCCCAGATTCCGAAGTCCGCCATCAATACCTTTTCCTTCGAGCATCGAAGATTTTCAACACTTTGTGAACGCTGACACACAGTGACCTTACGCATGTTCCAATCGGACAACGCAGTAAACCAGATTACGGCCGTCTGATACGACAAACAAACAACGGAATTATATGACAAAAGCATCTTGCCTGTACAGTTAGTAGGCTACAAGATGGACGATCCGAGGTTCGACTCCCAGCAAGGATGAAATAATTTTTTTTTCCAAGAAGCGATTGCTTCCCTGAAAGCGGCCGGAACGTGAAGCTGACCACACACCTCCATCTAGTGCCGTGGTTAATAGCATAATTAGTGGACATACAGCTCTATTACACTAACACTTTCGCCGTCCATTAAATGCGTAGTTGCCAAAGACCAATATGCTAGTTACCGACTGACACAGCAATCACAAAATTGCACCAACTTTTCCCAAAACAGACATTTAAGTTGTACTAAACTTGGGCGGTATTTACTGTTGCAGAATGCCACGTACAGTGCATATGCAAAACAATTACCGGATGAAACATTTCCTGAATTTTGTACATCATTCGTTACTTTCACCTTCAGCAGTTGAAACACAACAAGACAGCGGAAGATCGATCACATTTTATTGTATTTTTAGAGCAGTGCCTCTTTTTTATAACCCTCATACTTTTAAACAAAGAGATTTAGTGGAAAACACTGAGGGGAGGAATGCGGCCCTTTTTGTACAAAAAGAGAAGGTAATAACACAATAAGCTACAGGTTGCGGGTTCAGCTGCGACTCGTATTATTTTCATCGCATTTCTCTTCCCACATCCGCTTAGAAAGGAAGAATAAAAAGGTCAAAGAGACCGTTTAATGAAATTATCAGTGCACCTGATATTCTAAGTACAGCCGTCTTTCCGTCCATTTTTAAAGTTTTACCTCAAAAGAATATGACCAGCACGAGCGATATTCCACTTTTAATTCTATTCTTTCCGCTCGGTTTGCAGCGGTAGCTGCTTGTTGCCTACAGCGCACAGTACCAAGTGCCGGAGTGCTTGTTCCTCAGTATTACTAGTTACGAATATGTACTTTTCTTTCAAATCACGGGCGCCTGTTAATCCTTTAAACGCCGAGTTAAATCACATCTGCCATCTGCTGGCATTATTAGGAGCTCACCATATTCTCCACGTTGGCAGGATAAGGGTTAAATCCATTTGTGCTATATTACACAATATATGTAATAAGGAGGGCACACACTTTCTACGAACATAACTGGTCCCCCCCCCCCCAAAGCAAAAAGACACACAGCCAGCTTTATGGCGTGTTCTGCTACAAAACGGTACAGCCAAATTGATGGGTGGGCGGCGGATATGAAAGGCAGTGTCCTTGACAGGAACGCATTGGCGATCATAACTGTAGTGTTATCAGCGCACTTGCTACATGTAGCAGTGTCTGCACTGTTCTGCACATCGACCTTCAGTAAATATTCAAGGCGAATTCTGCTGGCAATATCCACACCTGTACCTTTAACCTGCAACAATTTAACTTATGTAATTTCAGGTTTTTACAGCGATGTATATTGGAATCTGACTCCTGTGGGTTATTGCGCGACGACATGTACTTAAAACTCACCGACGTTTCGGTACGTCTTGTCCGTCTCATCACGTGGGACCAATGAGAAAGAAGTCACAAACGTCAGCGAAATTTAAGCACTTGAGGCGGCGCAGTAACCCCAAATAGTGTGGCCTACTGAGTTACTGCCTGCAGCACGAGTTACTTTCACATGAGTACAAAAAGCAGGTCCGTTAAGTTCAGTAAACGTGCGTCCTGCTGATATCCTGGTCGTCTTGACGTTCTAAGGACGAATACTAACCGGAACTGCAGTTCGTACCGCGCTGTGAACACACTTAGTATGGGTTAACAACAACCGCTGAATGCTGTATAGGGATAACAGTGCACAGGGACAGTACCTTGACAGGCACACAGGTACCTGAACACCGTGCCTGTACCTTGCCGCTACTGATCTCCAGTGCTTGCGCGCCTCTGGTTGAGTATCTGCTGGTGCTTTATTTTTCATCTTTTACTTTCCTCCGCCACATAAATATTTAACAAGGAAGACGGCTTAATCTGTGTCAGGGGAGTATAAAATAGCCAATATGAGTTTCTTAAAGCCTCAGCGTTTGAGCAGCAGAATTACTAGAGAGAACAGCGCTGTGTGTTGTCTGATTTATGGAAACACGCGGTGCGACCGTATTAGGGCCTGCACTAGGACTAGCGGATGGAAGTTCGCCCGCAGCGAGACGTCTACAGAACTTATTGACGTACACGCGGAGAAGGTATCAGAGTGGCGACCATTAACGCATTAAACAGGACTGGTTACTATTTGTACCACCAAGTTAACAGTGACAATGTCTGTCTCTGTGTTACGCGTTCTTCTGGTAATAAAGAGCCGTGGTTTCCCCATTAACAATAAACGACTGGATTTACAGTGGGAACAGGGACTGTGTTCTCTGCGAGATATGAACCGCATCATTATTTGCAACTTGAATTGTTATTGTTGCAAGATTTGACTAAGCACGGTCCGACTATTAGCCTACAGCAGTGGTTGGAAAACTACGGACCGCGGGCTTCACTTCATCCGGCCCGCCAGAGATGTAAAACCCTCCACCATCAACAGTACATTTATTATAAGGTCACAGTAAATGAAGGACAGAATTACGTTTATATTATTTTTGACGTTTCTTAACTTTGTAGGCAAGACGTCTTCCCCCTTACAATGTCTAACAGTCTAGCAGTGCTGCAGTTTGGCGATTTCGTTTTTTTGCTTTATCTGTCATCACTCAAAATCAATCAGCTGAAGAAATATAATATTGAAAGGGATTTTTTAAATAAGGCGAAAAGAAATTAAGAACCTCGGTCATTATTTGTGGTGACGATATACTTTGTGCGGATGTTGTTTTCTGATCGTGTATATATCTTTGATTTTAGCAGGTCCTCTTGGCTCGCGAAGACCAAAAAGACCAAAATATTTAGTTTCTGACCCGTCTTCAAAAACCTTACCGACCCCTGGCCTAACAAAACAGTCGGCACAGAATTTTAAAGCCCACAGTTTCAGGTGGGAAAGTCTTCGAAACATGAGCGATGATGCGACGTCACTTTGAATCGAGGGGCGATCAGTTCTTGAGGGTCTGAGGGCCTGTAGTGTCTTCATCTACTCAACATCCGGAACTACTGACGAGTAGATGCCGTCTGACATGCCAGACAATTTGTATTTTCGAACACACAGCAATGCAAATTATACACTGAAGTGTCACGGTAAAGGAAGGTTTTGCGGGCCCAAACTTGCGCTGTTTTTATCGTTTCATCGCGAATTCGCTTAATTAAGCTGAGGGATGCCGAATTAAAGACAGAGCAGACTGCAGTTAAATAATATTATATTTCAGTATAAAGTCAACAAAGCCAACTGTACGAAAATTAGTCTTCATGAGACTATCTTTATAACCAACTGAATCTTAATTACTTACCAAATTCCACTTATTTGCGTTCTGCATAAACACACACACACACACACACACACACACACACACATATATATATATACAGGGTGTCCAGGAGGAAAGGACCTAACTTCGGGAGAGTGTTCCTTAGGTCAAACTATAACGATATAACCCAAAACACTTATATCCAAAGTTCAATGGTTACGGAGATATTGGCCAGAGAAGTCTGAAACTTTGAGAGCTATTACTCACTTATTGATTACCAAATACAGATTGAAACTGGCAGGAATATGTGGTTTCTGTAATGTTAATATCTGTACATAACATCAAAGTAACTTGTGAGTGACATAAAGCCATTAAATAGAACTACAAAAACACTCGCATACGTGTCACAGTTGTC
>Ga0123353_10003528_pt1 | contig 19786 bp, 14 predicted proteins | sample TergutLab28metaG_3_FD_92763 | JGI IMG/M metagenome (GOLD analysis project Ga0123353, IMG submission 92763) | Labiotermes labralis P3 segment gut microbial communities from Petit-Saut dam, French Guiana - Lab288 P3 | ecosystem: Host-associated > Arthropoda: Insects > Digestive system > Gut ... | reverse complement strand
CCGCCGTGTGGTCGTTTAACGGTAAAACAAATGTCCCCGCGGGAAAATCAGAAGCATACAGCTGCAGGCTGTCGCCCTGCACGGGTTTATTTGCGGTAACGCTGTCAAAAATATAGTCTAACCTGAATGTCACGGAGCTTCCCGGTGCAAGGCCGACTGACGTTCCTCCGCTTTGTAGTGATAATTTCACTTGCACAGGCTTACCCTGAGCGGTAAATACTCTCACATAACCGGTTTCCGCCCGGACGTCCGTAAATGGCAATGTAGACGCGTTCAAAATAAAACATATCAAAAGTAAAAACGATAAATATCTTTTTATCGACAAAGATTTATATTTTTTCATATTCTATTTCCCCTTTTTTATATTTTTGCGCTTTAGTCGTTCTCTAAAAATTGGTCTATCGCTTTTTGCATGTCGCTCTCTATTTTCGGTAGAATTTTTTCATACGCCGAAACGAATTCCGGTGTTTTGCTGAAGGGCAGACTCGAAAACATATCGAACACGCCGCCCCAGTTGTACACATGTCCGAGGTCATAGCAGCGCGTGTCGAATATCAAATCGAGCATCTCCCCGGATTCGTCGTCGCGCATAAACTTCGTTTTCAGCGAAACCTCGTAATACGCGGGGCGCAGCGTGTAGTAGCTCTCCGCGGTGAGCGCCTCGAGAACTATACCTGTCCTCTCGGGCTCCGCCGTCACCGGAATACTGATTGCCGTCGTGCACCACGCGTGCACGTGGTTATAGTAGTTCGTCTGCGACTCGTCGAATTTGGGGTTGGGCAGTATTCCGAAATTGAAGTCGAATGTGCGCAGCGTCGTCACCCTGTCCATTCCCGCGTACAGCCAAAGCCCGCGTTTCTCGCTCAGCACCTCGAGCTGGTACATCCATATATCCGAGTACTTGCCGTTCCATTTCGGGTCGTTGGCGATCCACGTGTTCGCGCGGTCGGTGTTTATCTCTAACCATTTTTCATACGACGCGTGTATCATCGGGTGCGTTATATTCAACACCGGCATATCGTTTTCGTCCTTCGTTATAACGAAATGCCCGGAGCTGACGACGTTCCCGTGGATTGTGTGCGAAGCGGTGAGCAGCCTGTACGAATCCGCGTCGTCCATCACCCCGTCGCCGTTTACGTCCCTCGGCATATCCTTCGCCATATCCCACATCTTATCGATTGTCCATGTGCCGTTTTTTACCAACAGGTACGGGTCTTCCAAGCCCTGTTCTTTAATCACGTCTTTATTGAACAGGAATATAAACAGCGCGTCCTTGTCGATGATTAGAAGGTCGCTGATTGTGAACATCACTTTATAGCCGATGGAGAGCTGCTCGTTCGCGCGTTGATCCCACCACGGCTTATCTAAGTCTATATACGGCGTCTGTTTGAGGTCCACGAGCAGACCCTCCTGAGCGAGCTGCGCCGTCGCGCCCTGCAGCGGCACTGTGAACATGTCGTAGGAGTTGTCGGCTGACAAAATGCTCTTTCTCGCGTCGTTGAACTGGCTGCCCGAAAACACGCCTTTTATCTGTATGTTGTATTTTTCCTCGATCGCGCGGTTCCTGTAATACACCGCGTCCTGTATCGTGTCGCCGGTCTCCTCCTCGACGTATATGTCCTTGGAGTACCAGTACGGATTGTACTGCGTGCTGTTCGCGAGAACGGTAAACTCATACGCGCCGTAGTCTTTGTCGTCCGGGACGTCGGGCAGTATCCTTTCGGCCGCCGCGTCGACCAGCGCCTCCTCGCCGCCGCCCGCAGGGTCTTGATTCTGCGCCGCGTCGGGCTGCTGCGTGACGGAATTCGAATCATCGCCGCACGACGCGGCGAATACAAGAAGTATTACAAGCGATAAAACCATACATATTTTCTTCATAAACTCATCCTCCCTATTTTAATATAACCTGAATCATTGTACACCAAAATTGTGTCGATGTCAATGGAAAATATTAAAAATAAATATAATATTTACATTTAATTTGTTTATTTTGTCTAAAAATTATAGTAAAATAATAAAATAACATAAAAAATATAAAGGGGATAAAAAAATGAACGCAGTAACAACGGTAACGGTGGAAACATCCGCAAGACACGTGCATTTGACGGAAGAGGATATCGAAATTTTATTCGGCGCGGGTTATCGGCTGACAGTCAAAAAAGAATTGTCTCAGCCGGGACAATTCGCGTGCGAAGAGCGGGTCGACGTAATCGGGCCGAAAAAAGAAATCAAGGGCGTCGGTATTTTGGGCCCCGCGAGAAAAGCGACGCAGGTCGAAGTCTCGCTCACCGACGCGCGGACGCTGGGCCTTACCGCGCCGGTCAGGGAGTCGGGCGACTTGGCGGGCAGCGCGCCGTGCAAACTCGCGGGCCCGGCCGGCGAGGTCGAGCTCACCGAGGGCGTCATAGCCGCGAAGCGCCACGTGCACCTGCGGCCCGAGGACGCAAAATCAATCGGGGTCGAAGACAAGCAGACGGTGCAGGTAAAAATAGACACGGACGGGAGAACGCTGATTTTCGGCGATGTCGTCGTTCGGGTAAACGGGGAGTTTATGCCGTACATGCATATCGACACGGACGAAGCGAACGCTTGCGGCGTCGCGGGCAATGTACAGGGTGAAATAATAGTTTGATTGGGGGGGGAAATATGTCTACTCGTGATTTAATAAAAACAGAAATCGATATGTTACCTGATGATATTATTAATTCTATTTATGATTATGTTTTTTTTCTGAAATATAAGAAAAACAGAGTTGTTTCAAGTACAATTAATTCAGACGAAGCTAAAGAAGGTTACCAAATTCTTCAAAAATTTAGAGGAACACTTAAAATGGATATCGATGCAAAAAAAGAAAGGTTGGAATATTTGGATGAAAAATACAACAGTTTTTCTTGACACAAATATCGTTATTGATTATTTGCAAAACCGTGAACCTTTCGCAGAATACGTAAATATAATATTTGGATTATGTAAGGATAAAAAAATTTCGGCTTATATTTCAGCTCAAACTATATCCGATACATTTTATATTTTACGTAAAGCTTATACGATTGACGAACGAAAAATGATGTTATTAGGGATTTGTAAAATGGTTGGTATTATAGGTGCGAATAAAACAATGGTTGTAAATGCGCTTACGAATGAAGATTTTGACGATGTGGAAGATTGTATTCAAGCGGAGTGCGCAAAAACAGCGGGAGCCGAATATATAATAACAAGAAACATCAAGGATTTTGAAGCATCGGAAGTCAAACCGATTTTACCCGAAGAATTTTTAGAATTGATAAAAGAATAATTTAAATAAAAAAAGGAGCTGTTACAAAACATGAGTGAATTTTCACACGAAGTGGAATCGATGTGCTCTGTGGGCAGGGTTCCGGACCACGGGCCGGCGCCGATTCCGCAGGAGGGCAGATGGACCAAAACGTACGAGATCAAAGACATTTCGGGGTTTTCTCACGGGGTGGGCTGGTGCGCGCCGCAGCAGGGCGCGTGCAAGCTGACGCTCAATGTAAAAAACGGGATAATCGAGGAGGCGCTCGTAGAAACCCTCGGCTGTACGGGCATGACCCATTCCGCGGCGATGGCGGCCGAGATACTGCAGGGCAAAACCCTGCTCGAGGCGCTCAACACGGACCTTGTCTGCGACGCTATAAACGTCGCGATGCGCGAAATATTTAAGCAACTCGCCTACGGCCGCTCGCAGAGCGCGTTCTCCGAGGGCGGACTGCCTATAGGCGCGTCCATGGAGGACCTCGGCAAAGGGCTGCGTTCGTCGGTCGGCACGATTTTCGCGACAAACGCCAAAGGCGTGAGGTATTTGGAGGTCACGGAGGGGTATATATTATCGCTCGCGCTCGACGAAAACGACGAAATCATCGGCTATAAATTCGTGCACCTCGGAAAAATGATGGAGGCGATAAGGGCGGGCGTCGACCCTCGCGACGCGTATAACAAAAATATCGGCCAGTACGGGAGATATAACGCCGAGGACGGCGCAGTCAAATATATCGACCCGAGAAAGGAGTGAATAAAAATGGTAAAATTTGAAGGTTACGAGAGACGGATAAAAAAAATAGAGCATAGCTTGGAAGAATACGGCTTCGCTTCTTTAGAAGAGGTGAGGGAGTATACGCTCTCTAAGGGCGTCGACGTGGAAAAAATAGTGAAGGGCGTACAGCCGATAGCGTTCGACAACGCCGTCTGGGCGTATACGCTCGGGTGCGCGATCGCGTTAAAATCCGGGCTTACCGGCGCCGCCGAAGCCGCCGCCGCTATAGGTATTGGGCTTCAGGCGTTTTGCATACCGGGCTCCGTCGCGGAGTCGCGCACTGTCGGGCTCGGCCACGGGAACCTCGCTGCAATGCTTCTCAGAGAAGAGACGAAATGCTTCTGCTTTCTCGCGGGGCACGAGTCGTTCGCCGCGGCGGAGGGCGCCATCGGCATCGCGAAAACCGCAAACAAAGTGAGAAAAGAACCTCTCCGTGTCATTTTAAACGGTCTAGGCAAAGACGCGGCGTATATAATTTCCCGTGTGAACGGGTTCACATACGTGGAGACGGATTATGATTTTGACGCGAACGAGCTTGTCATAAAACGCGAAAAAGCGTTTTCGGCGGGCGAGAAGGCCAAGGTTTTGGTCTACGGCGTAAATGACGTTTTGGAGGGCGTGGCGGTAATGAAACACGAAAACGTCGACGTCTCGATAACAGGGAACTCGACGAACCCGACGCGCTTCCAGCACTTAGTCGCGGGGACGTATAAAAAATGGGCGGTGGAGCACGATAAAAAATATTTTTCCGTCGCGTCGGGCGGCGGAACGGGCAGAACGCTGCACCCGGACAATATGGCGGCGGGCCCCGCGTCCTACGGGCTCACCGATTCTATGGGACGTATGCACGGCGACGCGCAGTTCGCGGGCTCTTCGTCCGTACCCGCGCATGTCGAGATGATGGGCCTTATAGGGATGGGAAATAACCCCATGGTCGGCGCGACCGTGGCGGTCGCCGTCGCTATCGAAGAAAACAGCAAAACAGCATAAAATTTTATTAAGTCATTGCGGGCTCCGACCCGCAATTTCAGTGAAGGGAGTAATGTTTATGAAAAAATCAATTGCGTTTATTTTAATTATCGCGCTCGCCGCCTGTTGCTTTTTGGTTCTGCAGTCCTGCGGCGAAGCGGACGACGGCAAAAAAGACGACGACGCCGCCATAACGGGCGGCGCGCCGGAAGAAACCCCCGCAGAAACCGAACCGCAGACGCCGTCGCCCACGACGCCGGTCGCCACAACGACCGAAAAACCGCCGATAGTATTGGAAGAAGTGCTGCGGTGGACGTTCACGGAAGAGGACCCGGTATTCAGGGGCGCTAACCAAATATCGAATCTTCGGGTCGAAGACGGGATACTGAAGCTGACTTCTATCGGCGGCGACCCGTTTATGCACACGCTGAACGCGAACCTCGGGCTCGACGCGTCCGAAGTGAATTTTATCAAAATTAAAGTGCTCAACCACTCCGAAAACGACCGGACGCAGCTGTTTTTCATCACCGACGAGGACGGCGGCTGGAGCGAGGCGATGTCTATGAGGAGCGACTACTGGTATACCGAGGGTGAACAGTGGGAAATAATCGAGTTCGACACATATGACTCCGACCGCTGGGAGGGCACGATAAAACAGATCAGGCTCGACCCGATAGAGGCGGAGGGCGACGTCGAAATTGAGTATGTATCCTTTGAAAAAATCGTGAAATAAAACGCGAAAAAACGCGAAAGGGCGGGGGAAACCCCGCCCTTGTTTTGAGATTGCGGGTCAAGCCCGCAATGACGGAAAACGGAGATATTTTTACACAACTAACCCGCTCTCTTTAAGAGTGAGGTACGATGCGAGGACTGTGTCGTCCACGCCGAGGTTATGCAGTTTGTCCTGCTCCACCGTTATGTATTCGATTCCGATTTTGGAGATCTCGGCTGTCAGCTCCTGGATTTTTACCTGACCGGTCCCCAAAGCCGTAAAGGAGTCCCTGTCGTTTAAATCATAAAAATCTTTGAAGTGTGTCAGCCTTATCCTGTCTTTGACTCTGCCGATAAGACCCGGGACATTGGCCGGGTCGTCGCCCACCGTCGCCCAGCCGAGGTCGATATTGAGGAAAACGTTTTCGGGCGAAGTTTCGGCCATCAGTATATCAAAAAACTTCACGCCGTTGAAGCTTTTTTTGAATTCGTGGTCGTGGTTATGGTAGCAAAGATACAGCCCCTCGCGCCGGAAATTTTCGCCCGCGCTGTTTAAATCGGCGGCTACCTTCGCCGCTTCGCCGTAGTTTTGCGCGTCGCTCCAGTAACAGGTGACGTTTTTTACGCCGATCGAATACGCGTTTTCTGTTATCTTCCCGAAGTTGTTTTTGAATCCTTCGATGTCCGAGGAGAGCGTGAGAACCCCAAAATCCAAGTCCGCGAGTTTTCGCAGGTTTTCGTTTACGTCGCCTTTAAGAAGAAACCCGCCGTGCTCCAGCGCCTTATACCCGAACCCGGTTAATTTTTTAACCACGTCCCACGGGCCGTCCCGCATGTCATAAAAACCGATCAATGCCGCTTTCAACATAAATATTACCTCCAAAATTAAATTTTTATTATCGTAAAATTAAAGCCATTCTTTCCGGATTTTGACGTATATTGTTTTGGCTATCTGCGTAACAGCGGCGTATGCCGCGATTATGCCGAGCAGCCAACCGAGATAATTTATCGACGGGACGACAAATCCCAAGGCCGAGCCGAGCGCCGTAAAAGGCAGCAGCAGCGCCGCGGCGCACACCGCGAGGGTCGAAAGTATCAGCGGGAGCGAAGCGCGGCTCTGTATGAACGGAATTTTTTTGGTCCGCAGAAAATGGAACACGATTATCTGCGAGAGTATGCCGAAAAGAAACCAGCCTGTCTGGAACCCGCTCGACGCGGCCTCGCTGTTATACGCGAATACAAACCACAAAACAATGAAAGTCGTAACGTCGAATACCGACGATATCGGTCCGAACACATAAGTAAACCTCGCTATGCTCTTTATATTGAACTCCTTCGGAGTTTTTAAGTCCTCGGCGTCCACTTTGTCGAACGGTATAGTTATCTGCGCGAAGTCCGCAAGCAGGTTCTGCACCAATATCATCACGGGCAGCATGGGCAAAAACGGCAAAAACAACGCCGAAACGATAATGGCGAATATGTTCCCGAAATTTCCGCTCACCGCAAGCCTCAGATATTTCAGCAGGTTTGTGAAAGTCCTGCGCCCCTCAAGCACGCCGCGCTCCAGCACCATCAGGTCCTTTTCTAAAAGTATCACGTCCGCCGACTCTTTGGAGATGTCCACGCCCGTGTCCACAGATACCCCCACGTCAGCCTGCCGCAACGCCGGCGCGTCGTTGATCCCGTCGCCGAGGAACCCGACCGTATGCCCGAGCTCCTGAAAACACCTGACTACCCTCGATTTTTGCGCCGGGCTCAGCTTCGCGAATATATTTTTTTCCGTTATCACTTCCTTCAGTTGCTCGTCCGACAGCGGCTCCATATCCACGCCCATCATAATTTTGCCGGCGCCCGCGTCTATTCCCACCTTCTCGCACACCGTGACCGTGACTTTTTCGTTGTCTCCCGTGAGCACCTTGACCGCTATGCCGTGGTCGTTGAGCGCGACGATCGCCTCGTTCGCCGACGTCTTCGGCGGGTCCAAAAACGCGCATATCCCGCTAAGCACCATCTCGTCCTCGTCGCCGACCCCGAAAGTCTCGACGTCCTCGACGTCGTTTTTATACGCCACGGCGATGAGCCTCAGCCCCTCGCCGTTGAGCGCGTCCGCGACTCCGAGCGCCTGCTCGCGCGCGCTGTCTGTCAAAGTGACAATTTCGCCCTTATAAACCACGCGGCTGCAGCACTTCAGTATTTCCTCGAGCGCGCCTTTGGTAATCAGGGTCCTCTCGTCGTCCTCGTCGGACAGCACCACGCTCATCCTGCGCCGCGTGAAATCCCAGGGGATCTCGTCGGTGGCCCTGTAAAAATCGGCGCATTTTTCATAGCCCTCTTTTTTCGCGCGCTCTATCAGCGCTACGTCTATCATAGACTTGAGCCCTGTCTGAAATTTGCTGTTTAAATACGCGTACGTCAAAACGGACATGTCCTCCTCGCCGTAAATATCCAAATATTTTTCCAAAACTATTTCATCTTCGGTCAGAGTGCCCGTTTTGTCGGTGCATAAAAGCGACATCCCGCCGAACGACGGTATGGAATTCAAATTCTTGACTATGACCTTCTGCCGCGCCATAAACATCGCGCCCTTGGCAAGCGTCGAAGTGGTTATCATAGGCAGCAGCTCCGGCGCCAGCCCCACGGCGACGGCGCATGCGAATATCAGCGACTCTAACCAGTCGCCTTTAGTCAGCCCGTTTATAAGCAGGATTACCGGTACCATAACAAGCGTGAGCCTGAGTAAAAACTTGCTCACGGAGCCGATTCCGCGCTCAAACGAGGTCTGCGCTCTCGTGCCTGTAAGCTCATGCGCGATACTGCCGAGGTACGTGTCGTTTGCCGTCGCTATTACGATCCCGCTCGCGGAACCGCTTATCACATTAGTGCCCATAAAGGCGATGTTCTGCGTCTCTATCACTGCGGGGGCCCTGACTTTGATTTCGGCGAATTTTTCCACCGGCTCGCTCTCGCCCGTCAGCGCGCTCTCGTTGATGAACAGGTCTTTTGCCGAAAGCACCCTCATATCGGCGGGGATCATGTCGCCCGCAGCGAGCGAAACCAAATCGCCCGGCACCACGTCCGCGACATTGACGTCCATTTCGGCGCCCTCGCGTATTACCGACGTTTTGGCGGACACCATATTCTTCAGGCTTTTGGCCTCTTTATGCGCTTTATGTTCCTGCCGGAACTCCAGCATGCCCGCGACTGCGATAAGCGACAATATGATAATTATTGTCGCCCAGTCCTGCGCGCCCTGGTCCGCGAGTATCACGTCTGTAAACAGCGAGACGCCGACGATTATAAACAGCACTATGCTGAACGGGTTAACAAAAGCGGATAAAAATTTCAGCCATATGGGTTTCTCTTTGCCGTAATCTATTATGTTTTCGCCCTTTTCGCCCCTTATTTCCTCGACTTGCTCTTGCGTGAACCCGACCGGGCTCGTAAGGTAGGCTGTGAACAATTGGTCTTCCGTCAAAATCGACGACATCATTATGTCTTTTTCCATTATCTTTCTTTTGGCTAACCGCTCTTTTTGCTGTTTTTCATAACGTTTGCTCATTTTTTTTGGTCTCCCGATTCATTTTATTTTTGTTACTTGACATAATAATCGGCCCCGAGCCATTTTTGCGAAAGCGCGGAAGCGGCGCCCTCGCTGTATATATCTTTCAAAACTTTGTTTACCGCATCCCGCATTTTTTCTTCCCTCTCCGAAAACGCGGCCGAGTACCGCGCTTCCGCCGCTTTTTCGTCCAACAGCCTCAATTTAACGCCGGATTTTTGCATAGACAGGGCGACGGTTATATCGCACGCGACCGCGTCCGCGCCGCCTGATTCCAACTGCGCGAAAGCGTCTGAGCAGTCTTTATAGGTGTGGATTTCGGCCGCGCCCGCGCCGAGTTTGTTTTCGTTCGCGAGGGTTTCGGCGGGCGTAAACGCGATCACAGCGAGCGATTTTATCTCGGACTTGGATTGTATGCCCGAATCCTCAGGCACGGCTATCGCCTGCGGGATGGTTATGTACGGGTCGGTCATGCTGTAAAACAGGCGCTGCTTTCCGGTGTCGGGCATGTTGCCCCAGACGCAGTCGATATCCCCGTCGTCCAACCTTTCGCGCTCTGTCCCGGGTTCCAAGGGCACAATTTCGTACGATACCCCCAACCTCTTCGCGGTTTCCGCGATGAGGTCCGCCTCAAACCCGGTAAGGACTCCGCCGTCCCGGACGATCATAGGGGGTAAGCTGAGCTCCGGCACCCCGACTTTGAGCGGGTCGTTTACGTCGGGGTGTTTTTCGTATATAATTTCGGGTCTGATTGTCGGGGCCGGCGCGGGCGCGCCGGTTTTATCCCTGCAGCCGGCGAGCGCGGGCAAAAAAGCGGCAAGCGCCGCGGCGATAATAAACGCTGTTATTTTTTTCATTGAAAATATCTCTTTCCGTAAATAAATTATACACTATATTTTACTACATACCGCAGGATTTGTCAATTGATATTTTAAAAAAATAAATATTGATATTATTTACGGAATATGTTATAATCGTGAGGTAAAAAAAGGAGGCGTTTATGAAAAAATTACTGCGGTTTATATTGATTCTGTCCGCTGCGCCGTGCCTGCTATTGTTTTCATGCGGCGGCGGCGATACGGAAGAACAGGAACAAACAACAGAACAGGAAACAAAACAAAAACAAGAAAACGAAAACGAACAGGAGGGACCGTTTGTGTTTACATATGACGGCGCGGGCGCGGTGACCAAACTGCCGGCCCCTACGCCCGCTTGGCTCCCCGAATCGTGGAAAGGGTTCAATTTGCTCAATATGTTCTATATGGGCGGCGAGGACAGGCCTTTCGACGAAACGGAGTTCAAAATGATGGCCGATTGGGGGTTTAATTTTGTGCGGCTGCCCATGGATTACAGGATATGGGTAAAATCCGGCGATTGGAACGTCATCGACGAGCGCGCGGTAAAGAACATAGACAAGGCGATAGAATACGGCATAAAATACGGCATACATATATGCCTCAATTTTCACAGGGCGCCGGGTTTCACCGTGGCGTCGCCGCCGGAGGACACGGACCTTTGGACGGATGAGACGACGCAGCGAGTTTTCGCGGATATGTGGGCTTTTTTCGCGGCGCGGTACAAAAACGTACCGAACGAATACCTGAGTTTCAATTTTGTCAACGAGCCGCCCGACATAGACGAGGCCGTATATGCCGCCGTGATAAAAAAAGCGGCGGATAAAATACGGGAAAAGGACCCCGAAAGGCTCCTCATATCCGACGGGCTCGCCTGGGGCAGCAGACCCTCGCGCCTAATTGCCGATATGGGCATAGCGCAGGCGGCGCGCGGGTATACTCCGTTTAATCTGACGCATTACAGAGCGGAATGGGCGGACGGCTCCGATAATTTCCCTCTGCCGTCGTGGCCCGCCGCGGTGATACCGCAGTTTTTGTACGGCGTGTGGAAAACCGACGTAGTCAGGACGCCGTACCATATAGAGCACGACTTTGAAGCCGCGTATTGCGCGGACGTCAACGTGGGGACAGTTTCGAGCGAAGCGAGGCTCACAGCCGCCGCCGACGGCGTGACGATATACAGCAACTTAATTAAAAGCGGACCGGGCGAAGGCGAATGGAAAACCGAAGTTTACAGGGAAGAATGGGACGTCTATCAGAATATATTCGATAAGGATTACAGAATAGAGATTCCGGCGGGGACGAAAGTCTTGACAATCGAGGTCACGGACGGCGACTGGATGACGGTGAACGAAATAAAATTTATTCCGGCCGAAGGTATTGGCGCGTCTTTTTCGCTCAAGCCCAATAATACGGATTGGGGCGCCGAGATCCCGCCGATTAAAATAGGCGCGGACGGCGCGGTCGTTATGGAGGGGGAAAACGTGCAGGACAAAAAATGGCTCAAGGAAAATTACCTCAAGCCGTGGGAAGAAATAAAAAACAGCGGCTGCGGCGTCATGATAGGCGAATGGGGTTCTTACAACAAGACCCCGCACGACGTGACGCTGCGGTGGATGGAGGACAATTTGCAGAACTACAAGGAGCTCGGGTTCGGCTGGGCGCTGTGGAACTTCAACGCGTCGTTCGGGATACTTGACAGCTATCGGGAGGATGTGGAATATGAAGACTTTAACGGGTACGCGCTCGACCGCGCGATGCTCGAATTATTGTTAAAATATTAAAATATTAAATTAAAAATACGGAGGTAAATTATTTATGGCTTATTATGTCGACGATTACATGGAGCGCCTGTATCGAGAAAACAAACCGCGTTTTGATATCGACAAAATACAAAACGGGCGGGACTTGCGGGATTTTCAGTCGGGTATGTACGCGGCGTACGTATCGCGCCTCGGCGGTATGCCCGAGCCGCGCCCGCTCGATACGGCCGCCGTGTACGAAAAGAAGTGCGAAGGTTATACGAGGGTAAAAATCGAGTACACCGTTGCGGATGGGTTTAGGGCGCCCGCGTATGTATTGATACCGGACAAGCCCTCCGGCGGCGCCGTCGTCGCGCTCGCGGGGCACGGCTACGGCGTCGCGGATATAGTCGGGCTTAAAGAAAACGGCGAAGAGCGGGCTGCCGGCGACGACCCGGGCTACCATAAAAATTTCGCGGTGGAGATAGTGAAGCGCGGGTTTATCGTCGCCGCTCCGGAGCTGTTCGGGTTCGGAGAACTGACGCTCGCGCCCGGCGGTAAGTTTCCGAATGAGGGGAGCTCCTGTTACCCGCTGTCGACGCAGCTTTTAATGTACGGCAAGACCATGGCGGGAATGCGCGTATGGCAGGCTTCGAGTATGCTCGATTATCTTTTGGAGCGCGGCGACGTGGACCCGGGGAGGATAGGCGCGATGGGCATTTCCGGCGGCGGGCTCGCCTCGTCGTTTTTCGCGGCGTACGATTGGCGCGTCAAAGCGTGCGTCGTCAGCGGCTATCTGTGCACGTTTAAAGACAGCGTCATGGGTGTACATCACTGCGTGGACAATTTTATACCGGGGATACTCAATAACGGCGAGATGGCGGATCTGTTCGCTCTTATCGCGCCGCGCCCGCTGCTTATAGAGGCGGGCACAAAAGACGACATATTTCCGATAGACGCCGTAAAATCGTCTTACGCGCGCCTCAAGTCGCTCTACGGGCGGCTCGGCGCGGACGATAAGATAGATATAGACATATTCGACGGCGACCACCAGATTTCAGGCGCCGTCGCGTACGATTTTTTGGCGGAGCGGCTTAAAGCTTAAATATATTTTTTTCAAAGGGCACAACGGCGAAATCGCAGTCGGCGCCGTTATACCTGATTTTAACCGAGCTTATGTCCTCTTCGGTGTACAGCACGGCTTTTGTGAGTTTGCCCTCCGCCCACGATATGTCGACTGTTATGCTGCCGCGCGCACGGAGACCTTTGATGCTGCCGTCGCGCCATTTTTCCGGCAGCGCGGGCAGGAGCTCGACTGCGCCCTCGTGGCTTTGCAGCAGCATCTCGGCTATGCCCGCGACGCCGCCGAAATTGCCGTCTATCTGAAACGGCGGGTGCGCGTCGAACAAATTGGGGTACGTGCTGTGGCTGAGCAGCTGCCCCACGTAATCATTCGCCCGCTCTCCGCTTTTGAGCCGCGCGAACAAATTTATCACCCAGGAGCAGCTCCAGCCCGTGTGGCCGCTCCCGTTTTTGAGCCTTATTTCTAACGATTTGCGCGCGGCCTCGAACAGGTCCGGGGTAGTTTCTTTTGTTATGTGCGCGCCGGGATATAGGCCGAGCAGGTGCGAGAGGTGCCTGTGGCCGGGTTCAGCGTCCTCAAAATCTTTGTACCATTCCATGAGCCTGCCCGTTTCGGGGGATATATGGTACGGGAAAAGGCCGTCTAAGCGCGAACGCAGCCGCGCGGCGAATTCGGTGTCGGTGCCCAAAATTTCCGCCGCTTTTATGGTATCGGAGAAGAGCTGGCGGATAATCGCCATGTCGCACGTCGAGCCTTTGGAGGTCGACGACGATTTTTTGCCGCCGTTTTTGTCCGTATAAACAAACATATTTTCGGGCGAAGTGGCGGGGCTCGTCATATAGAAGCCGTATTCTTCGTCCATATAAAGCCAGTCGTAACAGAACAGCGCGGCGTCGCGCATCACATGGTAATATCTTCTCAGGTATTCTTCGTCTTTATTGAACAAGTAGCGGTCGAAAATATGCAGCGCCATCCACGCGCCGCCGAGCGGCCAGTACGCCCATACGGCGTTGCCGGCGGCGGGCGCGCTGTGCGCCCAGACGTCCACGTTGTGCGCCGCGGTGAAACCGCGGCAGCCGTAATGGCTCTGCGCGGTCTTCGCGCCGTGGACGGCGAGCTCATTGAGCAAGTGCAGGAGCGGTCTGTGGCACTCCGTGAGGTTCGCGGTCTCCGCCGGCCAATAGTTCATTTCGGTATTGATATTGGTGGTGAGGTTGCACGACCACGGCGGCCTCAGCTCGTCGCACCATATGCCCTGCAGGTTCGCCGCGAAGGAATTGCCGCGCGAGCACGAAATCAGCAGGTAGCGCCCGTATTGGAAATACAGCGCTATCAGTTCAAGGTCGGACCCGCCGCCCGCGGCGTATTCCGCCTGACGTATATTGGTGGGTTTGTTTATGTAATTTTTGTTGTATTTATGGGATTTATGGCCGCCGAAATCGAATTTTACGCGCCCGAACAGCTCCTCGTAGTCTTTTACATGCCGCGCGAAAAGCTTGTCGTAGCCTTTGTCTGAGGCGCGCTGTATTATATTGTCTAACTCGTGGGCAAAATCGCGGTCGGGCAGTTTGTCGAAAGCGACAAACGACGTCCCGGTGGCGAGAAATATGACGGCGGAATCCGCGTTTTCCACTTTTAATTTGTCCGCGCAGGCGAAAACTTTGCCGCCGTCTGTTGTTATTTTTATACGCGCGGCGAATTTTATCGGCGCGGGCGCGTCCGACTCGTCGTATATCACGCCCATTTCGGGCGAATCGTAATGCGGGTCGTTGGCTATGGGCGCCGCGCCGCGGAGCTCGAGCGTGTCGGGCGCGATCGCGCCGACGCTGTGCCTTATCTGCGAGCCGAAACCCGCCGTAAAGGAGATCGCCCCGGGCGAGTCGGCGGTCAGCCGCACCGCCATTACCTTATCGGGGTAGGAGAGGATCGCCTCGCGTTTGTATGTTACGTTATCGTATTTATATGTCTGGCTGTATTCCGCCTTGGATAAATCCAACTGCCGCGCGTAATCGGCGGCGCCGGCGGGGTCGTGCGCAAAATCCAAGTAAAGGCTGCCGAGCGCCATATAGCTCTGGGTGTAGTGGCCGAGCATTCTGCCTGTGACGAGCGCGTGCGCTTCGGCGTAGCTGCCCTCGTCGATGAGTTTCCTCGCGGCGGGTATCAGGTGTTTCGCGCGCGTGTTCTGCTGTTCGTCGGGCAGCCCCGACCAGAGCCTGTCGTTGTTGAGCGCTATTATTTCAACGTCGGTTTTCCCGTAGAGCATCGCGCCCGTTTCGGCGTTTCCGAGCGGCAGCGCCTCCGTCCATTTTTTTGCGCTTTCTTCATACCACAGCTTTAATTCCGTTTTTGTCCCCATATTCGTATCCCCTCCGTAAAATTATTTGTTTTATCTATTATATAATGTAAATTTTAAAAATTTATAAAAAAATGCGAACTTTTTTAATATTTTTATGGTCTAATATATATTGATTATAAATAAGATGGGGGCGGTAATTATAGAGAGTATAATAAAAGTGCAGGATTTGAAGAAGGTCTATAAAATCGGAAGAGAAAAAGTGGTCGCTTTGGACAACATAAATATAGAGATAAAAAAAGGCGAGGTATGCTGCATACTCGGCACCTCGGGCTCGGGCAAGTCCACGCTTCTTAATATGCTCGCTGGCTTAGAGAAGCCGACTAAGGGCGATATAATAATAAACAAGCATAAAATAAACAAGCTGAGCGAAAAAAAACTCGCCGTATTCAGGCAGAAATACATAGGTTTCGTGTTCCAGTCGTATAATTTGATCCCCACTCTCACCGCCGAAGAGAACGTCGCGCTCCCGCTTGTTTTCCGGCGCGTCTGGAAAAGCAGGCGTATGAAAATGTCGCGCTCCATGTTAAAGCTCGTTGGGTTAAAGGACAGGATAAAACACAAGCCGACGCAGATGAGCGGCGGGCAGCAGCAGCGTGTCGGGATAGCGCGCGCGTTCGTCTCAAAGCCCGCGGTGGTGTTCGCCGACGAACCGACGGGCAACTTAGACTCGAAAACCACAATTGAGGTCATAGAGCTTATGGTAAAAATGGCGAAGGACGACAACCTCACGCTTATAATCGTCACGCACGATAAGGATATCGCCGAATACGCCGACCGGATAATCCGGTTAAAGGACGGGAACGTGACCGACGACTATATTCTCAAAAATAATATAGAAAATACGGGAGAAAATTTATGAATGATATAAAAAAGATAACGGCGTTTATACTCGCATTGATTTTATTCGCGGCAAATTCCGCCTTTTTAAATACTGCGGCGGCTGCGGAAAATTCGCCGCTCACAATACGGCTTTCGGCGCCGGAGTCGGTAGAAACGGGCGCAAGTTTTGAGGTCGCGGTATCCGTAACAAACAATATGACTCGCGGAGCAAGCATAACGGTAAGCGTCGACAGCACGGCGTTTACCCTGACTGCTTTTAACGACGCGGATATGATTGTCCCCGCGCTCGAAACCGCGACGCACGCGTTCGGTTTCGATTCGTCGGGGACAGGCGCGGGCTTTTACGAAATTAAAATTACGGTCGTGCATGATTTTGCCGTATATACCGAATCTGTAAGAGTCGAGGTGATAATTCCGCCGGAAAAACCGCCCGAAGAGATCACCGGAAATGTGAGAATAGAAAGTATCGTTATGCCGGGCGCGGTTAAGGCCGGCGACGTGTTCGAAGCTGCCGTCACCGTAAAAAACACCAACAGGCTCCCCGCGGACATTACGGTCAGGGCCGATACGGCCAACAGTTTGCTGACGCCCGTTCTATTTTCGAGCGTGACCGAAACAATACGCCCGAATTCGACTAAGGTGTTTATTTTTACATATAAGGCGAACCCTTCGGAGGAGTTCGCGAGCGCCGTATCGCAGATTAAATTCACCGTCTCGTCCGACACGAGCGCTTCTTTGGCGAGCGAGACAAAAAACATCACAATCAATACGCCGCCGGAGTCCAAAAAACCGCTGCTTGAGATAATACCGGCGACAACCCTTCCGATAAAAGCGGGCGCGGGAAAAACCGCGCGAATGTCGTTCACCGTCAGGAACGTGGGCGCGGATTCGGAAAACGTCACAATTACGGTGACGGGGACGCCCGCGGGGATTATCCCGCTGTCGCCGACCACGATAAACGCGGGGAAGATACCGGGCGGCGGCTTTTACCGGTTCGACTTTGATTTTGAGGTGAAGGAAAACGCGGCTGTCGATTACTGCGAAATCGATATAAGCGCGGCGGGCGGCGAAGCGCAGGCGTCCTACAGAGCGGGCGTCATAATCGAAAAAAGCGGAGAAGGCGCTAATGCACCGGATATAAGGATAGTATCGGTTCTGCTGCCCGAGATTGTAAATAGGGGCGAGAGCTTCGAGCTTAAAGGCGTTATGGAAAACGCCGGCGCCGACGCGGACAATGTCGAGGTGACCGTCGTTTTGCCCGCCGGCATGGACAACACCTCGCCGAATAAAATACAGCTGGGGCCGATGAAACAAAACGAAAAGAGGGAGTTTACGATTGCGGTATTTGTAAAAAAAGAGGCGGCCGACAATTATAACTCGTTTGAAATAATAATAAACGACGGGCATTCCGAAAAAAAACAGTACGCGGGATTAAATATATCGTCCGACGAAGATAAAATAAAGGATTTTACAATTTCCGTAAATATACCCGCGTCCGTTGTGCCCGGCGCGGATTTTAAAGTAACCGTAACAATCAAAAATAACGGCGCCGACGCAAAAAACCTTGTATTGAAGGTTTCGCCGCAGGACGCGGGCGTGGAGCAGAGAACGAACAACACATTATCGATACACGAATTAAAATCCGGCGAATCGGCGGCGCGCGAGGTGACGTTTTTCGCATCCGAGGCGGCCGGGGGTAAGTACTGCTCTTTCAAAATAGAGCTGACCGGCGCGGATATAACCGCGGCGGAGCAGTACGCGGGCATGATGGTCGAGGGCGCCGGGCGCCCGTCGATAAAAATAGAAACCATAAAAATCCCGAAGAGCGTGAATATCGGCGACACGTTTAACGTCGAGGTGACAATTGCCAACAACGGCGCGGCGGCTGCGGAGGATATAACGCTCGCTATCGCCGGCCAGACCGGGATGCTGAACCAAACGGCGGGTATTGTAAAACTCGGCCCCGTTTTGAGCGGCCAAAAAGAGACGGCAACGTTTACTTTTACCGCGGCGCAGAACGCGGCTTTCGGGTATAACCCGTTCACATTGGACGTTTCGTACGCGTCTAATTCCGGCGCCGCTCCCGAGGTTATAAACCAATATTTCGGGGTAATCGTAAATGCTTCGGCGCTTAGGATAGGGTACATAAAAATCCCCGGCTCCGTCGGGTTAAACTATGATTTCACCGTCGAAGTGGCGGTAACGAACACGGGCGCCGACGCGGAAAACGCGACGCTCTCGCTCGCGCCGCAGGGCGGGCTGATAAATAAGAGCGCGGATACGGTTAAAATCGACAGGATAAAATCCGGCGAGACGATAGTGAGATCGTTCACATTCATGGCGACGGAATCGGCGCCGAACGGCTATGTCGCGATAACCGTTACGCTGACGCACGGCGACGAAACAATCAGGCAGTATTCGGGCACGAACGTAAATAACCCGCCGAAAACGGACGAGGAAAACCAAGAAGAAAAAGATAAACACGATATCCCGGTCGTTATAATAAGCAAATTTAATTACGCGAGCGTCGAAGAGGAAGAAGAAGAGAAAGAAGAAGAGAAAGCGCCCTCTGACAATTATGAGGAGAATTTTGACCAAGGCGGCGGCGTCATCGAGTTTTTTGAGAACACCGTGATGATAGACTCGCCGTCTATTATGGCGCCTATGCGCCCGATGCCCGGCGGAGACCCCGGAAGCGGCGGCGGCAGCACGGGCGGCGGAGGTACGCCGAGCAGTTCAAAACCCCGGGACGCCAACGCGGTTTACGGCGGCAAGTCGTTTATATTCACGCTCGAGCTGCTCAATACGCACCGCAGTATACCCGTACGGGACCTAAAGGTCACGATCTCGCAGGAGAAAGGGATATTCAACCCGAAGGCGGGCTCTAACACATTCTTTGTAGAGCGGTTAGAGCCGGGCGAAACGACCGAAATAGATATAGAGCTGTTGGTTAAGCCCGACGCGGACCCGGACTCATACGGGATAACGATATCGCTCTCGTATAAAAACGAGAACGGCGACGCGGCGTCGGCGTCGGAGATAATAAATATACCGGTGCAGCAGGAGCTGCGATTCAGCATCGGCGAGACGCCGCCTGTCAGCGACGTCGAGATGGGCGACGAGGCGTATATAAACGTGCAGTTCGGAAACCTCGGTAGGAGCTGGATATACAACGTCGTGGTGAGGGTGCAGGGCGACGGGTTCACGAATATGGAGGGCACATATTACGCGGGCAACATCGAAGCGGGCAAGTTTATAGCGAAAGAATTCGCATTGACGCCGTTTAACGCGGGGTTCATGAACGGCGAGTTTGTATTCACATATGAGGACGCGGACGGGAACGAGTACAGCGACTCGCAGCCGTTTTACTTTAACGTAATGGGCGGCGAGGATATGTGGGAAATGCCGCCCGATTACGACGGATTTGACCCGGGATTGGAAGGCTTCACCGAAGACGGGGAAAACGTTGAAAGCGGCGGCGGATTTTGGCTGTTCAGCGAAATGAACCCGCTTAAATGGACGATAATAATCGGCGGAGTTATCGTTATTGCCGCCGTTGCGGTTGCCGTTATCGTAACGGTGAGAAGGCGCAGGAATATAGATATAGACGACGACGATAT
>Ga0123353_10003527_pt1 | contig 19786 bp, 14 predicted proteins | sample TergutLab28metaG_3_FD_92763 | JGI IMG/M metagenome (GOLD analysis project Ga0123353, IMG submission 92763) | Labiotermes labralis P3 segment gut microbial communities from Petit-Saut dam, French Guiana - Lab288 P3 | ecosystem: Host-associated > Arthropoda: Insects > Digestive system > Gut ... | reverse complement strand
GCCCGCCGGGGCGCACGAGGGATCGGACCGTCTGCAGAGTCTCTTCCTGCGGCAGGTGGTGCAGCACCGCGACGAAGGTCACGAGGTCGTACTCGGGCCGGGCGTGCGACATCCGCTCGAACGGCTCCTCGCGCACGATCGCGTTGGCGAAGCCGCTCAGGTTGCGACGGGCGCGCGCGGCGGTCTCGGGGTCGCGTTCGACGCCGACGACCTCGCGCATGACGGGGGCCAGCTTGCGCATCAGGTTGCCCGTTCCGCACCCGACATCGAGGGCGACGGAGCCGCCGCCGCGACGCACCTTCCGCGCATGGCGCAGCACCCACGGCGTGTACGCATCGTTGTGCGACCAGGGGTGGGCCGTGTTGAAGCGGTCCAACCCGCCGAGCAGCCGCGACATCATGCTCACCCGCGGCATCGTAGCGGGCGGCCCGGCGCGGCCCCGCGCACCGCGATCGGGGAACCGGTTCCGCGGTCCGGGACGCGGATCCGGCTCCCGGGCCGCGGATCCGATTCCCGATTCGGCGAGACGGCACCGGCCTCCACCCACACCGGACATCCCTTTCGCGGGCGTGCACCGGTCACCGACTCAGCGAAAACGCGCCCGAAACCGGCGCATTTCGAGGCGCTGCGACCGGATCGGTGACGTGTGGCGGAGTGCGAGCCGCCGTACCCGGCCGCGATGAGCGCGCCCGGGATGTCAGCCCCGCGGCAACCCCGTCGACTCGCGCACCACGAGCTCCGGCGGCGGCGCGGCCCCGGGCGCCGGGGTGCCGTTGAGCTGCGCGAGCAGCGCGCCGATGGCCGAGCGCCCAAGGGCCGGGAAGTCCTGCCGCAGGGTCGTCAGCGCCGGGGCGTAGTGCGCGGCCTCGCCGATGTCGTCGAAGCCGATGACGCTGACATCCCCGGGCACCTCGACGCCCGCCTCGCGCGCCGCGTGCAGCAGGCCGAGCGCCATCTGGTCGTTGGCGCAGAACACCGCGGTGAAGCCCCCGCGTGCGAGCAGCGCGCGCCCGGCCTCGAACCCGGAATCGGGGGTCCAGTCCCCCGCCTCGACGGCGACGGGTGCGAGCCCGGCCGCCGCGAGCTCGGCGACGAAGCCCGTGGCGCGCGACTCGGCCTCGAGCCAGCCCGCGGGCCCGGCGAGATGCGCGATCGCGGTGTGGCCGAGGTCGAGCAGGTGGCGCGCGGCGCGGCGGCCGCCCTCGAGCTGGTCGGCCGAGCCGGCGCCCGAGATCTGTGCGGCGTGCATGACGACGAGGGGGATGTCACCCGCGGCGTCCGCCAGCGCTCCGCTCGCCGTCGCGCCCGGCCCGACCAGGATCAACCCGGCGGCCCCCTGGTCGAGCAGGTGCTCGACCGCCGCGACCTCGCTGCCCGGGTCGCCCGGGTCGATGACGGCGATCATGACCGAGAAGCCCTCGGCACGGGCCGCGTCCTCGAGGGCGACCATCGTCGACGCCGGGCCGTGGAAGCGGCCGCCGGTCGCCTCGAGCACCCCGATGACGCGCGAGGCGCCGTTCGCGAGCGCCCGCGCGGTGCGGCTCGGCCGGAAGCGCAGCTCGGCGATCGCCTGCTCGACGCGGGCGCGGGTCACCTCGCTGACGTTCGGGTGGTTGTTGAGCACCCGCGACACGGTCATGTGCGAGACGCCGGCGAGCCGGGCGACATCGCGGATGCTCGCGGCCGCAGCCGCCCGCCCCGAGTCGCCCGTCGCCGTCACCTTCGCAATGTAGCGCGGGCCGGCGCTCACGCCTCCGCGACGGCGACCTCGATGACGGCCCACGACAGCGGCGGCAGGGAAGCGCGCACGGCGCCCGCGTCGTCGACACCGGCGCCGGCAAGGGGCGCGAGGCCCACGACATCCTGCGCGCCCTCGGTGTTCGACGAGTGGCGGTCGCCGCCCTCGGGCACCGTCAGCACCTCGGCGCGGGTCACGGCCGAGGCGGTGAAGCCGCGCAGGTCGAGCGCGACGTCCGCCGCCTCGTCGAGCCCGCGGTTCGCGACGAAGAGCACGACGCGGCCGCGCTCGGCATCGTACGTGACGGCCGCGTCGACGACCGTCGCGTCGCCGTACTGCCGCGTCTCGAAGCGGTCGCCCGTGGATGCCACGCGCATGATCTGCCCGGTCGCGAGCTCCGACATCCGCGCGAACGGCCAGAAGATCGACTGGCGCCACGCGGGGCCGCCCTCCTCCGAGCGGATCGGTGCGATGACGTTCACGAGCTGCGCCTGGTTCGCGATCGTCACGCGGTCGCCGTGGCGCAGCAGCGAGTGCAGGAAGGTGCCGACGACGACCGCGTCGGTCACGTTGTACTCGTCCTCGATGAGGCGGGGGTGCTCGCGCCACTCGGCCTTCTCGACCATGTGCGGCTGGTCGCCGCCGTCGCCGCGCTGCTGGTACCAGACGTTCCACTCGTCGAAGGAGAGGTGGATCGACTTCTTCGCATGGCGCTTCGCCTTGACCGCGTCGGCCGTCGCGATGATCGACTCGATGAAGTAGTCCATGTCGTTCGCGCTCGCGAGGAACGACAGGGTGTCGCCGTCGTGCTCCTGGTAGTACGCGTGCAGCGAGATGTAGTCGACCTCGTCGTAGGCGTGCGAGAGCACCGTGTGTTCCCACTGCCCGAATGTCGGCATGTGCGCGTTCGACGAGCCGACCGCGACGAGCTCGATCGACGGGTCGACGAGCTTCATCGCCTTGCCGGCCTCCTGTGCGAGGCGGCCGTACTCGTCGGCGGTCTTGTGGCCGATCTGCCACGGGCCGTCGAGCTCGTTGCCGAGGTTCCAGACCTTGATGCCGAAGGGGTCCTTCGCGCCGTTCTTGATGCGCAGGTCGGACCAGGCGGTGCCGCCCGGGTGGTTCGCGTACTCGACGAGGGAACGGGCCTCTTCGACGCCGCGCGTGCCGAGGTTGATGGCCTCCATCATCTCGACGCCCGCCTCCTGCGCCCAGCCGGCGAACTCGTGCAGGCCGAAGGCATTGGTCTCGATCGTGTGCCAGGCGCCGTCCATGCGGCGCGGGCGCTGGTCGGCGGGCCCGATGCCGTCTTCCCAGTGGTAGCCCGAGACGAAGTTGCCGCCCGGGTAGCGCACGATCGAGACGCCCATCTCGCGGGTCAGGTCGAGCACGTCGCGGCGGTAGCCGCGCTCATCGGCGGTGGGATGCCCCGGCTCGTAGATGCCCGTGTAGACGCACCGGCCCATGTGCTCGACGAACGAGCCGAAGAGGCGGCGCGGCACGGGGCCGACGGTGAAGTCGCGATCGATCACGAGACGTGCACTGGTCATTGCTGCTCCTTCGCAGGCGGTGGTCGTCAGCGATTTTTACATCGTTGTAAAGCTCAAAGCAAGTGAGGGCCCCTCCGCCGGTCGTCACTCGTGCACGGTGACGGGGCGACGCACCCTGCGGAAGTGACGACCGGCGGGTGGGCGCGGCGGAACCCGGGGCGGGCGCGGATGTCGCCGCGCGTCAGTCGCGCGCGACGACGCTCGCCCGGTGCACGAGCGTGTGCGGCACGACGGTGACCCGGCCCGGGGCGTCGCGCTCGGCGATGCGGCGCTCGAGGGCGGTGAGCGCGGCATCCGCGATCGCCCGCTTGTCGATGCGCACGGTCGTCAGCGCCGGGATCGCGAACGCCGCCTCGGCGACGTCGTCGAAACCCACGACGGCGACGTCGCGCGGCACCGCGAGGCCGCGCTCGGCGAGCACGTGCAGCGCGCCGAGCGCCATCGAGTCGGTGAAGCAGAACACCGCGTCGGGCAGCGGGATGCCCGAGTCGAGGAACCGCGCCAACTCGGCGGCCGCCGCCGCCGGCGTCCACTGCGCGACCACGAGCTCCAGCTCGGGGGTGCGCGCGAGGCCCGCCGCCTCGAGCGCATCGTGGTAGCCCTGCGTGCGCAGCAGGCTCGTGGCCGAACGGAACTGCTCGTCGGACGCGCCGATGATCGCAATGCGTCGGCGCCCCGAGGCGATCAGGTGTTCGGTCATCTCGCGGGCCGCGGCGCGGCTGTCGATGTGCACCTGGTCGACGCCGCTCGGCTCGACCTCGCCGATCACGACCGTCGGCGGCAGCTCACCCGCCTCACCGGCCTCGGCGATCGCCGAGCTGTCGAGCAGCACGGGGTTGAGCACGAGGCCGTCGACGAGGTGGGTGCGCGCCCGCGACAACAACTCGGCCTCGCGGATGCCGTTGTTGCCGCTCTGCTCGAGCTGCACCGCCCAGCCGCGGTCGTGCGCGAGCTCGACGAACCAGCGCGCGAGCTCGGCCGAGTACGGCGTGCTCAGGTCGGGCAGCGCCAGCGCGATGTTGCCGGAACGGCCGTTGCGCAGGCCGCGCGCCGACAGGTTCGGCACGTAGTCGAGGGCGGCGAGGGCCTTCTCGACCCGCTCCCGCGTCTCCGGGCGCACGGGGACGACGCCGTTGATGACGTTGGAGACCGTCTTGGCGGAGACCCCGGCGAGGTCGGCCACGTCTCGGACCGTTGCGCGCATCGGGCCGATGATATCGCCACGGCCGATTCCGACCCCGTACATCACACTCCGGCAGCAAATGCTTGACCTGGGATTCCAACGATGTAATAGTCCCTGCTCAGGGGGGCCACGGCACATCGTGGCGGTTGCGCAACGACGCGCAAGCGTCTGACAAGGAGGTCGAAGATGCCACAGGGACCACGGTTTTCCCGACGCGGATTCCTGACAGCGGGGCTCGCGGGCCTCGCCCTTCCCGCACTGGCCGGCTGCTCGAGCTCGGTCGCCGCGGGCATGTTCGGGTCGCAGCTCGACCCGAAGACGCTCGTCTACTGGAACCTGTTCGGCGGCGGCGACGGCACGCGCATGCAGGCGATGGAGGCGGGCTACCAGAAGACCCACGGCGGGGCATCCTCGCTGCAGTCCACGACGTGGGCATGGGGCAACCCGTACTACTCGAAGGTGACGCTGTCGACCGTCGGCAACAAGCCGCCGGACGTCGCCATCTCGCACCTGACGCGGGCCAAGCCGCTCTACGAGGGCGGCATCCTCGAGCCGATCACCGAGGCCGATCTCGCGTCGGTCGGCCTGAGCTCGACCGACTTCAACCCCGCGCCGTGGCAGGCGCAGATCACGAACGGCAAGAACATCGCGGTCCCGCTGGACACGCACCCGGTCGTCATGTTCTACAACGTCGACGTCATCCAGAAGGCGGGGCTGCTCGGCAGCGACGGCCAGATCGTCAACCTCGACTCGATGAACACGTTCGAGGCCGCGCTCGCAGCGATCAGCAAGGTCACCAAGGGGCCGGCCATCACCGTCGCGAACGTCGCGGGCGAGACCGCGACCCCGTGGCGCTTCTTCACGACGCTCTACCACCAGCACGCGAACGCGACGCCGTTCCTGTCCGACAACGGCGCGAAGATCTCGGTCGACTGGGACATCTTCGACGACGTCACCAACCGCGTGCAGAGCTGGGTGAAGAAGGGCTGGCTGAACAGCGGCCTCGACTACGGCACGGCCGAGTCGTACATGTTCACGGGCAAGACGGGGCTCTACATCGAAGGCGAGTGGGAGCTCACGACCGCCCAGCTCATCAAGGGGCTGAAGTTCGACATGGCGCCGATCCCGACCCTCTACGACCAGCCGGCCGCGCAGGCCGACTCGCACACCTTCGTGCTGCCCCGCAAGGACCGGACCCCGGCCGAGCGGCTGCAGGCCATGGGGTTCATCAAGTCGATGCTGGACCAGAGCATGACCTGGGCCGCGGGCGGCCACGTGCCGGCCTACCTGCCCATCGCCGACAGCGACGCCTACAAGAAGCTCGTGCCGCAGGCGCACTATGCGTCCGCCGCCCAGCACGCCGTCTACGACGACCCTGCCTGGTACGGCGGCTCGGGCTCCAACTTCGAGAACATCGTCGGCGCGCAGCTCGGCCTGGTGCAGCAGCTCATCGCCACCCCGGCGCAGGCGCGCTCAGCCATCGAGGGCCAGCTCCAGGTGTACCTCGACACCCCGAGCCCGCTCTGACCTTCCCCACCCGAGACTTGAGAACCGGAGGTACAACGACGTGACCACCGCACATGCGCCGACAGGAGTCCTGACCCGGCCCCGCACCTCGACGCGGACGGGCTCCCGGCCCGCCGCGCGCGCCCCCTTCCGCCGCGGCGACGGCCGCCCCGCCTGGCTCTTCCTCGCGCCCTTCGGCGTGTTCTACCTGGCGTTCCTGATCGGCCCGACGATCTACATGATCATCGCGAGCTTCTTCAACGCCTCGCTCGTGCACACGAGCCTCGGCTCGTTCGCCGGCTTCGCGAACTACGCCGAGATGCTCACCCGGCCGGACTTCTGGAGCTCGCTGTGGCACACGCTGCAGTTCACGCTCTACACGACCCCGCCGCTCGTGATCTTCGCGTTCGTGTTCGCGGTGCTGACGAACCGGATGCGGCACGCCCAGTGGTTCTACCGGCTGGCGTTCTTCCTGCCGTTCATCCTGCCGAGCGCGACGATCTCGCTGATCTGGGTGTTCATCTTCACGCCGTCGACCGGCCTGTGGGCGCTCGTGCAGACGTGGCTGGGGATGACGCCGGGCACCGGCATCCTCTCGAACCCCAGCACCGCCATGATCGGCATCGCGATCGCGACCGTGTGGTGGACCCTCGGCTTCAACTTCGTGCTCTACCTCGCGGGCCTGCAGGACATCCCCCGCGAGCTGTACGAGTCGGCCGCGGTCGACGGGGCCTCGACGTGGTCGCAGATCCGCTTCATCACGCTGCCGCTGCTGAGCCGCACGACCACGCTCGTCGTGCTGCTGCAGATCATCGCGAGCCTGAAGATCTTCGACCAGGTGTACCTGATGACGGGCGGCGGGCCCGGCATCTCGACCCAGGTCTCGCTCGGGCTCATCACCGGCACGGCGTTCACCGACAACCGCGTCGGCGCGGCTTCCGCCGCCTCGGTGCTGCTGTTCATCGTCATCATCGCTGTCGCCGTCGCGCGCCAGCTGTTCGATCGCGCCGCCGCGCGCAAGGAGGCCTGAGATGACCACGAACGCCGTGGCACGCCGCCAGAACTGGATCTCGGGCGCCGCACCCGCGCCCCGCAGCCAGCACGTCGCCACGAGCGGGCGCACGTTCCAGATCGTCTCGACGATCGTCCTCGTCGTCTTCGCGATCATCTGGCTGATCCCGAGCCTGTTCGCGCTCAAGACCTCGCTCACCGACAACGGGGTCGCGGCGCTCGGGGCCTCGGCGATCCTCAAGAACTGGAACCCGACGCTGCACTCGTTCGCGTCGCTGTTCCAGGCCGGCGACATCTGGAACTGGTACCTCGCGAGCGCCATCACCGCGGTGCTCACGGCCGTGCTGACCGTGCTGTTCGCGTCGATGGCGGCGTACGCGCTCTCGCGCCTGCGCTTCCGCGGGCGCAACATCACGTTCCTGCTCGTGATCCTCGGCATCATGATCCCGACGCAGGTGCTGATCGTGCCGATCTTCCAGCTGCTCAACGCGATGTCGCTGCTGAACACCTACTGGTCGGTCATCTTCCCGCAGGTGCCCGCCGTGATCGCGGTGTTCATCTTCAAGCAGTTCTTCGACGGCATCCCCGCCGATCTCGAGGATGCCGCGCGCATCGACGGCGCGAACCGGTGGCGCATCTACTGGTCGGTGATCATGCCGCTGTCGCGTCCGGTCATCGCGGCGGTGTCGATCCTCACCTTCGTGGGCGTCTGGAACAACCTGCTGCTGCCCCTGTTCGTGCTCTCGAACCCCAACCTGATGACGATTCCGGTGGGCCTCGCGACCGTGCAGAGCAGCTTCGGCCAGCGCTATGCCGACATCCAGGCGGGGGCGATCCTCGCGGCGCTGCCGCTGATCATCCTGTACCTCGTGTTCCAGCGCCAGATCGTGGAGGGCGTCACGGGCAGCGGGCTGAAGGGGTAGCCCCTCGCCGCGCATCGGCGCACAACGCACCGAGGGGAGGAGCTTTTCCCAGAAAGCTCCTCCCCTCGGTGCGTTGTGGGCGGCAGCTCCCCGCCGCTCCGCGGTCGCGCCGCGACATCCTGTGCACAGACTTTCATTTATCTGATTGCTAGGTGTGAATAGTTTGAGCCTGCTCATAGCCCGGCCATACGGTCTGAGCACGCCCCGTTGCGAATCTCGACCGCATGAACGAGACGAGCAGACCAGTGGACGTCGAGATCGTCGTCCCCGTGTACAACGAGGAGCGCACCCTCGACCACAGCGTCCGTTCCCTGCACGCGCACCTCGAGCGCGCGATGCCGGAACGCTGGCGCATCGTGATCGCGGACAACGCGAGCACCGACTCCACCGCTGAGATCGCCGACCGGCTGGCCGCCGAGCTCGACGGCGTCGCCGCAGCCCATCTGCCGGTCAAGGGGCGCGGCAACGCGCTCAAGGCGGTCTGGTCGGCGTCGGATGCCCGCGTGCTCGCCTACCTCGACGAGGACCTCTCCACCGACCTCGCGGCGCTGCGCCCGCTGCTCGCGCCGCTGCTGTCGGGCCACTCCGACCTCGCGATCGGCACGCGCCTCGCGCGCGGCTCGCGGATCGTGCGCGGCGGGCTGCGCGAGTTCACCTCGCGCTCCTACAACCTGCTGCTGCGCACGGGCATGCACGCCGGGTTCAGCGACGCGCAGTGCGGGTTCAAGGCGATCCGGGCGGATGTCGCGCGCCGCCTGCTCCCCTACATCGAGGACGGCGGCTGGTTCTTCGACACCGAGCTGCTCGTGCTCGCCGAGCGCTCCGGGCTGCGCATCCACGAGGTGCCCGTCGACTGGATCGACGACCCGAACAGCTCGGTCGACATCGTGCGCACCGCCGTCGCCGACCTCAGGGGCATGGCCCGCGTGAGCCGGGCGCTGGCGCGCGGCGCACTGCCGGTCGACGAGATCTATGCCGAGTTCGGGCGCCGTCCGCTCGGCCCCGCCGGTCGCCCCGGGATGTTCGGCCAGCTGCTGCGCTTCGGCGGCATCGGCGTGCTGTCGACCATCGCCTTCGCCGTGCTGTACCTCGTGCTCGCGCGCCTCATGCCCGCGCAGGCGGCCGACTTCGTCGCCCTGCTCGTCACGGCCGTCGCGAACACCGCCGCCAACCGGCGCTTCACCTTCGGGGTGCGCGGGCCCGAGCGCGCCACGACCCACCAGGTGCAGGGGCTCGTCGTGTTCGGCACGGCCTGGGTGATCACCGCGGGCTCGCTCGCGCTGCTGCACCGGGCCGACCCCGGCGCGACGGCAGGCGTGCAGGTGCTCGTGCTGACCGTGTCGAACCTCGTCGCGACCGCGCTGCGCTTCGTGATGCTGCGGTTCTGGGTGTTCCGGCGGCGCGCGAGCGGGATGTCCCGCTCGGCGCCCCCGGAACCGACATCCGCCCCGCTCCCCCTCCCCGTCCCGGCCGCGTCCGCCGACCGCCAGAAAGAAGAGGTCGCACGATGACCACCACGACCCTCCCCCTCGGCGCCGCCCGCGTCGGGGATGCCGCGGGCGCCCGCACGCGCACCCGCACCGGCCGCGCCTGGCCGCTCTCCCTCGCCGGCCTGCTCGTCGTCACGGCGGCGCTCTACATCTGGGGGCTCTCGGCGAGCGGCTGGTCGAACTCGTTCTACGCGGCCGCCGTGCAGGCGGGCACGAAGAACTGGGAGGCCTTCTTCTTCGGATCGTCCGACGCCGGCAACTCGATCACGGTCGACAAGCCCCCCGCCGCGCTGTGGGTCATGGGGCTCTCGGCGCGCATCTTCGGTCTCAGCTCGTGGAGCATGCTCGTGCCCGAGGCGCTGATGGGCGTCGCGACCGTCGCGATCGTGGCCGTCACCGTGCGGAAGCGGTTCGGGGGCGTCGCCGGCATCCTCTCGGGCCTCACGCTCGCGCTCACCCCGGTGGCCGCGCTCATGTTCCGGTTCAACAACCCGGATGCGCTGCTGCTTCTGCTGCTCACGGCATCCGTCGCCCTCACGCTGCGCGCGATCGAGCGCGAGCAGATGCGCTGGCTCGTGCTCGCGGGGGTCGCCGTCGGCTTCGGCTTCCTCACGAAGCAGCTGCAGGCCTTCCTCGTGCTGCCCGTGCTCGCCGGCGCCTACCTCGCCTTCGCCCGCACGGGCTGGGTGAAGCGCGTGCTGCACCTGCTCGCGGCGGGGGCGGCCGTGGTCGTCTCGGCCGGGTGGTGGGTCGCGATCGTCGAGCTCACCCCCGCGTCGATGCGGCCCTACGTCGGCGGCTCGCAGACGAACAGCTTCCTGCAGCTGACCTTCGGCTACAACGGCCTCGGCCGCATCACGGGGGCCGAGACCGGCAGCGTGACGGGCGGCGGGACGCCGGCCGGCACCACCGCCGGCACGACCGGCACCACGCACGCCGCGACCACCTCGATGTGGGGCCAGACGGGGCTCTTCCGCCTCTTCACGTCGGAGTTCGGCGGTCAGATCTCGTGGCTCATCCCCGCCGCGCTCGTGCTGTTCGTCGCAGCGCTCATGGTGATCGGCCGCGCCCCGCGCACCGACATGCGCCGCGCGCTGATCGTGACCGCGGCCGGCTGGCTGCTCGTGACGCAGCTCGTCTTCAGCTTCATGTCGGGCATCTTCCACCCCTATTACACGGTCGCCCTCTCGGCACCGATCGCGATGCTCATCGGCGCCGCCGGCTGGACGGTGTTCGGCGCCCGGGATCGCCTGTGGGTGCGCGTCGTGCTCGCCGTGACCGTGCTCGGCACGGCCGTCTGGGCCTGGGCGCTGCTCGAGCGGTCGAGCACGTGGCTGCCGTGGCTGAAGTTCGCCGTCATGGCGCTCGCGGTGGCCTCGGCCCTGCTCGTGCTGTTCGGCGGCCGCGGGGTCGCGATGTCCCGGGTGGCCGGGCTCGTGACGGCGGCCACGCTGCTGCTCGCTCCGCTCGCGTCCTCGCTCGAGACGGTCGCGACGCCGCACACCGGCTCGATCCCGTCGGCGGGTCCGCAGACGAGCGGCGGCTTCGGCGGCGGGCCGGGCGGCGGGATGCCGGGGGGCGGCAACGGGGGCCTCCCCGGCGGCGCAGGCGGCTTCCCGGGCGGCACCCAGGCCGGCGGCTCGATGTCGAACGGCCAGTCGAACGGCCAGTCGAACAGCCCGGGCGGTGCCGGCCAGAACGGCACCGGCTCCACCGGTACTGGCACCGGCGCGGCCAACGGCTTCCCGCAGGGCGGCCCCGGCGGCCAGAACGGCACGTCTCAAACCGGCACTGGGCAGAACAGCGCCGGCCAGAACAGCGCCGGCAGCGCGGGTGCGATGCCCGGCGGAGCGGGCGACGGCGGCTTCGGCGGCGGCATGGGCGGCGGCATCCTCGGCGGCTCCACCTCGGTGCCGTCCGCCGTGAAGAAGGCGCTCGAGAAGGACGCCTCGCAGTACACCTGGGTCGCGGCGGCCGTCGGCTCGAACGAGGCGGCCGGGTACCAGCTCGCCACGGGCGACGCCGTGATGCCGCTCGGCGGGTTCAACGGCAGCGACCCGTCGCCGACGCTGAAGCAGTTCGAGAAGTACGTCGCCGAGGGGAAGATCCACTACTTCATCGCCGGTGGCGGCTCAGGCGGCATGCAGCAGAACGGCGGCAGCAATGCCGCCGCCGAGATCACGAGCTGGGTCGAGGCGCACTACACCGCGAAGACGGTCGGCGGCCTGACGATGTACGACCTGACCGCTGCGGCGAAGTGACCGTCGCCGACCAGCCCGTCGCGCAGCGGCCATGACCCACTGGCCCACAACGCACCGAGGGGAGGAGCTTTTCCCGGAAAGCTCCTCCCCTCGGTGCGTTGTGGGCGGAAGCGGCGGTCAGCCGCTCACCCGCCTCACGCCGAGACGGCAGGCACCCAGATCCGCATCGCACCCGTCTCGCCGTTGCCCCAGGTCGCGTACGGCCGCAGCCGCAGCGGGGCGGTCCGCTGCGCCGGCTGCGCACCGGGCCACGAGGCGTAGAGCGCGCCCTCCGGCGAGCGCACGACTCCCCCGGCCTCGAGCACGGGCCCGAGCTCGGTCGCCGTGCCGGTCGCCGCGATCGGCGCGCCGGGGTCGAGCGCGAGGCTCTCGACGTCGACCTCGTTGTCGTTCTGCTCGAGGCAGTAGACGACGGGGCCGCGGCGCACCGCGACGGCACCCCGCACCGCGTCGACGCGCGGGTCGGCCGTGAGCACCGTGGCGGTCATGTCGAACTCGAGCTCGATCACGCTGCCGGCGGCGAGCGCGCCCGCGAGCCGGATCGCCCCGTCCACGACATCCGCCGCCGCAACGCGCCCGTCGACCGTCAGGTGGTGGCCCGTCGCCCACGCGGGCACGCGCAGCACGAGATCGGCGCCGGCGCCCTCGGCGACCGCGATGCGGATGCGGCCGGATGCCGGGTAGTCGGTCTCGACGTCGAGCACGACCCGGCCACCCTCGAGCTGCGCCTCGATGTGCGCCGCCGTGTACTGCACGAGGTGCAGCTCGTCGCCGCGCGCGGCGGCGAGGTAGCCCTCGATGCTCGCGAAGGTGCGCATGAGGTTCGGCGGGCAGCACGCGCAGAAGTACCAGTCGAGGCGCTGCGCGGCGGCCTCCTGCTGGCCCGAGATGTGGTCGGCGCGCATCTGCAGCGGGTTGCTGTAGAAGAAGTGCGTGCCGTCCTCCGACAGCCCGTCGGCGACGACGTTGTACAGCGCCGTCTCGAAGAAGTCGCCGTAGCGCAGGTCGCCCGTTGCGGTGTACATGCGCCACGCCCAGTGCATCGCCGCGATGCCGGCGCACGTCTCGGCATAGGCGCGGTCGCTCGGCAGCTCGTAGGCGTCGCCGAAGGACTCGTCCTTGTGGCGCGACCCCGTGCCGCCCGTCACGTAGCTGCGCCGGGTGACCATGTCGTCCCACTGCGTCTGCGCGGCGGCGAGGAGGCTGTCGTCGCCGGTCTCGAGGTAGACATCCGTCACGCCGCTGTTCAGGTAGATCGCGCGCACCGCGTGGCCGCGCATGATCTCGGTCTCGCGCACGGGGGTGTCGTCCTGGTAGTAGATCGACCCGAACCCGCCGCGCCCGAGCCAGCCCGAGCCGCGCCGGTCGATGAACGCCTGCGCCGTCTCGAGATACTCGCGGCGCCCCGTGAGGCGATAGAGCTCGACGAGGGCGTACTCGACCTCGGGATGCCCCGGGTAGCCCTCCGCGTCGGCCCCGCCGAACGTGCTCACGATGTGGTCGGCGGTGCGCTGCGCGATCTGGAGCAGCCGGTCGTCGCCGAGCGCCCGCACCGACGCCACCGCCGCCTGGATCATGTGCCCGGCGCAGTACAGCTCGTGGCCGGTCGTGAGGTCGGTCCAGCGCTCCTGCACCCGGTCGGCGCGCTGGAACGCCGAGTCGAGGTAGCCGTCGTCGTCCTGCACGCGCCCGAGCAGCGCGATCGCCTCCTCATAGAAGGCGCGCAGCTCGGGCTGCTCGCCGTGGCCGAGCTCCCACGCGACGGCCTCGAGCACCTTGTGCACGTCGCTGTCGGCGAAGACGAGCCCGCGCCACGGCGCATCGGACTCGCCGATGAGCCGGCGCAGGTTGTCGAGCGCGCCGTCGGTCTCGAGGCGCAGAATCCCGTGCGGGATCGTCGCCTCGCGGTTGCGCCGCTGCCAGCGCCCGAGGGTGCCGTCGCCGAGCGCGACTGCGCCGTCGATCGGCGCGACCCGGCCGTGCGCGGCGGGGCCCATGGGCCGTGCGGTGGGGGTGCGCGTCGCGGCACCTGCCAGGGGTTCGGTCGTCATCGTCCTGCCTCCAGTCCTTGTGCGGCGCCGCCCCACGAGGCGAGCACCGCCTTCACATCGTCTCGCCGTTCGCTCGCGAGGGCCACGGCGTACGCGTCCTCGAGCACGGCGTCGAACTCCACTGCGGCCCCGCTGCCGGCCGAGCGCACCGCACCCTCGACCATCGCGAGGCTGAACACGTTCGCGTGCACGTCGCCCGAGGGCGTGCGACCCGTGCGCAGCGCGTCGACGAACTCGTCGAGCGCGCCCGCGATCTCGGCGCGCGTCGCGTCGTCGCGCGCGGCCTCGTCGGGGGCCGGGATGTCGGTGCCGGCCGTGCGCTCGACGACCGGCTCCCCCTCGCCGTCCCAGATCGCGCTGCCGCCCGCGGCGCTCACCCGCCAGCGGCCGTTCCACGAGGTCTCGAGCCCCGGGCTGCACCAGCTGCCCGTGAACGTGTAGCGCGTGCCGCCCTCGAACTCGAACACGGCGGTGGCTGCCGCGTCGCCGCGGTACCAGCTCCACCCGGGGTTGAAGGTGCGGCAGTCGACCCGCACGGGGTTCGCGTCGAGCAGGTAGCGCGCGACGTCGAAGGCATGGATCGCCATGTCGACGAGCAGCGGGTGCTCCATCTCGTCCCGGAAGCCGCCGAAGTGCGGCGCCTTGAAGAACTCGGTCGTCACGAAGCCGACCTGTCCGAGCCCCGCGACCTGGCGCTTGAGCTCCGCGAGGGCCGGGTAGTAGCGCCGCGACTGGCTCGTCATGAGCAGCTGCCCGGTCAGGTCGGCGGTCGCGACGAGCGAGAGGGTCTCGGCGACCGTCGGCGCGATGGGCTTCTCGCACAGCACCGGCAGGCCGAGGAAGAGCGCCTCGCTGTTGACCGCGTGGTGAGCGGGCGGCACCGTCACGTCGACGACGGCCTGGGCGCCGGCATCCGCCGCCACCGTGCTCAGCGCATCGCCGACGACCACGTCGAGCCCGCGCTCGCGGACCGCCTGTCTGGCCAGCTCGAGGTTCAGGTCGACGAGGCCGACGAGCTCCACCGACGGCGTGGCCGTGATGACGTCGAGCCAGTGCCGGCCCATCGCGCCCGCGCCGACGAGCACGACGCGCAGCGGCCCGTCGTCGGCGACGGTGGCGAAGCGGCTCATTCGGCGGCCTCGTGGTTGGCCATCGCACCCTGGTAGCCGCGGCCGGTGAAGAAATCACCGGTCTCGTAGCGCAGCAGCACCGGCATCGCCCGGCCCGGCCGGTCGGACTTCGCCCAGGCCACGCCGTTGGCGATCACCCTGCGCACGTCCTTGTGGTGGTAGACGGGGAAGTCCTGGTCGCCGGGGCTGAAGTAGAAGATCTTGCCGTTGCCGCGCCGGTAGGTGATGCCGCTGCGGAACACCTCGCCGCCCGAGAACGACGAGATGAAGATGATCTCGTCGGGCTTCGGGATGTCGAACTGCTCGCCGTACATCTCCTGCTGCGGAATCTCGATCGGGTGCGGCACGCCCTGCGCGATGGGGTGCGTCGGGTCGACGGTCCAGACGAGCTCGCGGTCGTGCTCACTGCGCCAGCGCAGGGTGCACGAGGTGCCCATGAGCTTCTGGAAGATCTTCGACCAGTGACCCGAGTGCAGCACCACGAGGCCCATGCCCTCGAGCACGTGGCGGTGGACGCGCTCGACGATCTCGTCGCTCACCTCGCCGTGCGCCGCATGGCCCCACCAGGTCAGCACGTCGGTCTGGGCGAGGCGCTCCTCGCTGAGGCCGTGCTCGGGGTCGTCGAGCAGCGCGACGCTCACCTCGGCCGCGGCGCCGAGGTTCTCCTCGATGCCGGCCTTGATGGCGTTGTGCATGCCATCGGGGTACAGCTCGGCGACATGGGGCTCGACCTGCTCGTGGCGGTTCTCACCCCAGACGACGACGCGCAGCGGCCGCTCGGCGGTGGTGTTCATGGCTTCTCCTTCGTGGGTCGTCGCGCGCGGCATCCGCTCGCACGCGTCACTTGATTGCTCCGCCGAGAGCCCCGGCGGCGATGTACTTCTGGGCGAGGACGAGCAGGACGCCGGCCGGGATGGAGGCGATCACCGCCGTCGCCATCACCGGGCCCCACTGCGTCACCCCGTTCGCGCCCAGGTAGTTGTAGATGCCGAGCGTGATCGGGCGCACGGCAGGAGTGCTGGTGAGGGTGAGCGCGAGCAGGAAGTCGCCCCACGCGCCGAGGAACGAGAACAGCGCCGCCGTGATGATCGCGTTCTTGCTGATCGGCACGACGATGGAGAGGAACGCCTTGAAGTTGTTCGCCCCGTCGACGAGCGCCGCCTCGACGAGGCTCTCGGGGATCGACGCCATGAACGCGCGCATCAGGATGATCGCGAACGGGATCTGCATCGCGCTGTCCGCGAGGATCAGCCCGATGTAGGAGTTGAGCAGCCCCCAGTCGTTGAACAGGGTGTACAGCGCGTTCGCGATCACGATGATCGGGATCATCTGCGTGATCAGCAGCACGAGCACGAACGCCGTCATCCCCTTCATCTTGAAACGGGCGAGGCCGTATGCCGCGGGCGTCGCGACCAGCAGGGTGAGCAGCACCGAGCCGAGCGAGATGACCAGGCTCGTGACGAGGTTGGCGCCCTGCTGCGAGATGGCCGCCGCGTAGCCGGCGAGCGTGGGGTGGATCGGCAGCCAGTCGGTGTTGGCCGCGCCCGCGTTGGACTGCAGGCTGCTGTTGACCATCCAGTACACCGGGAACACCATGATCGCGAGGAACACGATGCCCAGCACGGTCAGCGGCCAGCTGCGCGCGGGCGCGCGCAGCGGCTTCCCCGCGAGCAGCAGGGCTCGGGTCTCGCTCATTCGTCGACTCCCTTGCGGTTCATGTACAGATAGACGATCGAGAACAGCAGCGACACGACGATCAGCACGTTGCTGATCGCGGCGCCCTGGCCGAACGCGAACTGCACGAACGAGTTCTGATACGCCCAGGTGGCGAGCGTCTGCGTGGAGTTGGCGGGGCCGCCGCCAGTCAGGCCCAGGATGATGTCGACCACCTTGAGCGTGTAGACCACGCCCAGCACGATGACGACGCTCACCACCGGGCGGATGCTCGGCCAGGTGATGTGCCGGAAGGCGCGCCAGCCCACCGCCCCGTCGAGGGACGCGGCCTCGTACAGCTCGTCGGGCACGCCCTGCAGACCGCTGTAGAGGATCGTGGTGTTGAACGGGATGCCGAGCCAGATGTTCACGCCGATCACGGCGATGAGCGCCAGGTTCGGGCTCACGAGCCACGGCACCGCGTGGATGCCGAACACCCCGAGGAACTGGTTCAGCGCGCCCGAGCCCTGGTCGAGGATCCACTTCCACACCGCCGCCGAGGCGATGAGCGGCAGCAGCCACGGCAGCAGCAGCAGCGAGCGCAGGAACCCGCTGAGCGGGAAGTGCCGCTTGAAGAACAGCGCGAGCCCGAGCCCGATCGAGAACTGCAGCGCGATCGAGCCGATCGTGAACAGCACGGTGTTGACGACCGACGTCATGAAGACGGGGTTCGAGAACACGGTCGCGTAGTTCGCGAATCCGACCCACGGCGCCTGCCCGGTGTAGAAGGTCTTCGTCGTGTAGTCCTGCAGCGACATGACGACGTTCTGCACGATCGGGTAGCCGAAGAACACCAGCACGAACACGACCGCGGGTGCGACGAACAGCCACCGGGTGAGGTAGCGGCCGGGCCGCGCCCTGCGGCGCGACCCGGCGGTGAGCTGACTCACTTGTTCTGCGCCTGACCCTGCTTGAGGGCGTCGGCGGGGCTGGCCTTGCCGGTCAGCGCGAGCTGAACGGCCGTGTAGATCGCGGTCGCCGCGGTCGGCCACTTCGGGCCGAGCTCGGCGGTGCGCGCCCGAGCGGTCTTCACCGTCTCGACGAAGGACTTGACCTGCGGGTGGGTCGTGGCCCAGGTGGCGGCGGATGCCTCATCCGACGGCACATTGCCCGAGAACGCCGCGATCTTCAGCTGCGTGGCCGGGTCGTTGAGGCACTGCACGAACTTGGCCGCGAGGCCCATCTTGGTCTTGTCGCCGGTGTTGCCGACGTTGAAGGTCTCGCCGCCGAGGGGCGAGACGACCTGCTGGGACGAGTCGCGCACCGGGATCGGCACGCTGTCGAAGTTGAGGCCCTTCGTGCCGTTCAGCACGGGCAGCTGCCACGGGCCGTTGATCATCATCGCCGCCTTGCCGGCGATGAACTGGTTGTTGACGTCCTGCTGGCTCCAGTTCACCGAGCTCTTCGACATCGAGCCGTCGTTCTGCAGCGCGACGTCGAAGGAAAGGGCCTGGGCCGCCTCAGGGGTGTCGATGTTCTTCTCGTCGCCGCCGTTGGTCCAGAAGAAGGGCAGGAACTGCCAGGTGCCCTCGTAGGTGTTGATGTTGCTCATCGCGAAGCCGTACACGCCCTTGGCCGGGTCGGTGAGCTTCTTGGCGTCCGCCTGCAACTCGGCCCACGTCGTCGGCGGCGTGATGTTCGCCGCCTTCAGCATGTCAACGTTGTAATACAGCGCGATGGAGTTGATGACGGGCGCCAGGCCGTAGAGCTGGCCCTGGTAGGTGCCGGCCTTGACGACGGAGGGGACGTCGCCGCTCGGCGCCGAGACGCCGAAGTCCGACAGCGGGGAGAGCGCGCCGGTCGCCGCGATCTGCTGCACGTCGGGGTTGTCGAGCATGAGCACGTCGGGCATCGTCTTCGACGAGACCTGCTGCAGCACCTTCTGGATCAGTGCTGCGCCGGCGACGTGCACCGGGCTGACGTTCGCGCCGATCTTGGCGCCGCATTCCTTGTAGGTCGTGTTGAACCCCGACATGCCGGGGTCCGCGTTGTAGTAGTCCTCGATGGTCAGCGTCGGCTTGCCGCCGGCGCCGGTGCTCGAGCCGGACGAGCAGGCCGCGAGCGACAGCGAGATCGCCGACGCGGCTGCGAGCACCGCAATGGTGCGTGAGGTCTTCACGAGTGAGCTCCTTTGCTGCATTCCTGAGAAGGTGATCGCCGTCGGGAAACAGGCGCGGTCAAGCGCTTGACCACGTGGCCAAAAAATAAGACCGGGGGTCTGCGCCGACTTCCCGACATGTGCTTAACGGGCATTCAAGCCGCGGATGTCGGCGCAAGTCAAGCGCTTTACCAAATCGTGTTCTGGCCGGTGCCATAATCGACGCAGCGGGGCGAGAGAGGCGGCGCGATGGTCACCATGCAGCAGGTCGCCGACCGCGCGGGCGTCTCGATCTCGACCGTCTCGTTCGTCGTCAACGACACGAAGCCCGTGACGCCCGAGACCCGCGAGCGCGTGCTCCAGGCCATCTCCGACCTGGGGTACCGGCGCAACACGATCGCCCGCGCGCTCGCGAGCCGGCGCACCCGCATCCTCGCCCTCATCTACCCGCTCATCGACCACCGCAACCACAACGCCTTCATCGAGTCGGCCGCGACCGCGGCGCGCGAGCACGGATACAACCTCGTGCTGTGGCCGCTGCACAGCGACGACGTGTCGACCGAGATCACCTCGCTCATCCAGGCCGGCTTCGCCGACGGCGTGCTGCTCATGGAGGTGCAGCTCGACGACGAGCGCGTCCAGCGGCTGCGCGAGGCCGACGCCCCGTTCGCCCTGATCGGCCGCACCCGCGACCTCGAGGGCATCGACTACGTCGACATCGACTTCGAGCGCTCGATCGAGACCGCGATCGACGACCTCGCCGCGCTCGGGCACCGGCACTTCAGCCTCGTCGTCGAGGACTGGAGCGCGACGCCCCTCGCCGGCTACGCACCGCCGATCCGCACCGAGCAGGCGTTCCGTGCGGCGATCGCGCAGCGGGGCTTCGAGGGCGCCGTGTTCCGCGCGCCGCACCAGGCCCACGCCGTGTCGACCATCGTCGACCGGGTGCTGCGCGAAGCATCCGCCACGACCGCGATCATCTCGCTGCACGACGAGGTCAGCGCCGCCTTCGTCAACACGCTGCCGCACCGCGGCGTCGCGGTGCCCGCCGACATGTCGGTCGTCGCGATCGCGTCGGCGCCGACGCTCGCCGAGCAGCTCGACCCGCCGCTCACGGTGTATCCGGGGCCCG
>Ga0123353_10003524_pt1 | contig 19792 bp, 15 predicted proteins | sample TergutLab28metaG_3_FD_92763 | JGI IMG/M metagenome (GOLD analysis project Ga0123353, IMG submission 92763) | Labiotermes labralis P3 segment gut microbial communities from Petit-Saut dam, French Guiana - Lab288 P3 | ecosystem: Host-associated > Arthropoda: Insects > Digestive system > Gut ... | reverse complement strand
GAAGTCGAAGCTCACCGTAGCCCTCGGCAAGGACATCGTGGGCGACCTGGTGTGCGCGGACCTCGCCAAGCTGCCGCATTTGCTCATCGCGGGCACCACCGGCTCGGGCAAATCCGTCTGCATGAACGCTCTTATTCTCAGCCTGATGTACAACGCCTCCCCCGAGGACGTGAAGATGGTGATGGTGGACCCGAAGCAGGTGGAGTTCAACGTATACAGCGGCATTCCGCACCTGCTGGTGCCCGTGGTAAACGACCCCCTCAAGGCCGCCGGGGCCCTGGGCTGGGCCGTGAACGAGATGGAGAAGCGCTACACCACCATCAGCGAGCAAAACGTGCGGGACATCGACAGCTACAACAACATCGCCGCCATGCAGGATGACCTGAAGCACCTGCCCCGGGTGGTGATCTTCATCGACGAGCTATCCGACCTGATGATGGTGGCCCCCAGCGACGTGGAGGACTCCATCCAGCGCATCGCGCAGAAGGGGCGCGCGGCCGGCATGCACTTGGTGGTCTCCACCCAGCGGCCCAGCGTGGACGTCATCACCGGCGTGATCAAGAGCAACCTACCGGGGCGCATCGCGCTGAGCGTGGCCTCGCAGATCGACTCGCGCACCATCATCAACAGCATGGGGGCCGAGCAGCTGCTGGGCAACGGCGACATGCTCTTCAGCATGAACGGCGGCAACAACGCCATCCGCGTGCAGGGCTGCTACGTCAGCGACGCCGAGGTGCGCAAGGTGGTGGCCTTCGTCAAGGAGAAGGACCCCAGCCGCGAGGGCTACGACGACAACGTGTGGGAGGAGATCGACCGCTTCGCGGCCCAGGCCGCCCGGGGCAAGAAGAGGGGCGGCGGCTTCGACCTGGCCGGCGACGACGGCGGCGAGGAGGACGACCCCATGCTGGACGCCGCCATCGAGGTGGTGGTCAACGCGCAGCTGGCCTCCACAACCATGCTGCAGAAGAAGCTCAAGCTGGGCTACGCGCGGGCGTCGCGCCTGGTGGACCTCCTGGAGGACCGGGGGATCGTCGGCCCTTCCGACGGCGCGAAGCCGCGCAAGGTGCTGATGAGCCACACGCAGTGGCAGGAGTATACGGCGATGGGGCCGGGGCAGCGCGGGGCGTTTTCGACGGAGGAGGAATAGGGACGTCGCTGCGCGAACCCTTCATCCGGCGCCTGCGGGCGCCACCTTCCTCCCAGGAGGAAGGCAACTAAGGATTGATCGGAAGCCTCTGCTTTAACCCCCAATTGGCTTCCTCCGTGGAGGAAGCTCCGCCCGCAGGCGGTGATGAAGGCTTCGCAGAGCGACGTTCCTCGTGCGGCTTTACCCAACTATGTAAATAAAACACCGCCGAAACAACACGTTTCGGCGGTGTTTTTTATAGTGCTCCGCACCACCCTCCGGTCGTGTCGCCTCCGGCGAACCACCCCGGCCTGCGGCCACCCCTCCACGGAGGGGAATTAGCTTCTCCTCGCAAACTAGCGATTACAAATAATTCCCCTCCGTGGAGGGGTGGCGCGCAGCGCCGGGGTGGTTGTGCGGAGCACAAAACACTATACTGAACTTGAATATCACCCGCGCGCGGGTGATGCCGGTTGAATATGTCGTATACAATAAAGTTAACCGTAAATGGGTAACTTGCGAGGTGACATCATGACATATTCGAATATCATTACAAAAAGAATTTTGGATCTTTGCCAAGAGCGAAAAATCACAGTCAACAAACTTGCCGCGCTCTCCGGTATGAATCAATCCACCCTTGAGAATATCGTCAAGGGCAATACGCAACAACCCGGGCTGCGGACCTTACATCGTTTATCCCAGGGTCTTGGCATGACGCTGTCGCAGTTTCTGGATTTCCCGGAGATAGAGGAGACGCAGTTAGAGGATGAGTGAGGACGCGTCGCTCCGCGATACTCCCTCACCCGCTGCGGCGGGAGCTCCCTCACGAGGGAGCCAGGGGCCTTAGGCCAAAAGATTGCTGGGTGTCAATAAGGATTGCCGCCGAAACAACACGTTTCGGCGGTATTTTTTATAGTGCTCCGCACCACCCCCTCGGCGCTTCGCGCCGGCCCCCCAAGGGGGGCATCCTGACGATTGCACCAGATATTCTCAATGGTAATATTTATTCTTTATAATAATATTTTATGGCGAATAGTAATATAAAATTGATGCAGTAATAAATATTATTGCAGGTGATAAAATGAGCGCGAATATCGTGGGACATCGCATGCGGATTGCCAGGGCAATGAAAAATCCACCGATGAGCCAGCAGCAATTGCTCGCAAAGCTTCAAACAGAGGGGATTGACATTTCGCAATCCACTCTGTCAAAAATTGAACGCGGTGATCGCTATGTGAAGGACACCGAACTGAGAGTCATTGCAAGGGTGCTGGATGTGAGTATTTTATGGCTGATGGACGAATCCAAAAGTTGAGGTGCCCCATGTCCACAAAACGGCGTTTCCTCGCCCTCCTCCTCTCCCTCACACTGCTGTTTTCCCTCGCCGCCTGCGACGTAAGCTGGCTCCTCGACCCCTCCCCTGCCCCCGGCGACGGCCTCACCGTGCACTTCATCGACGTCGGGCAGGGCGACTGCGAGCTGATCGAGGCCCAGGGGCATTTTCTGCTCATCGACGCAGGCGAGCGCGGCAATGAGGACAAGGTGATCAAATATCTGCGCAGCCAGGGCGTGGAGGCCCTGGACTACGTCGTCGCCACGCACCCGCACAGCGACCACATGGGCGGCCTGGCCTACGGCGTGCTGGAGGCCTTCCCCGTGGGCACGGTGATCGCGCCGCGGTTCTCGCCGGAAAACACGCCCACCACGCTGACCTACGAGAAATTCCTGGATTGCGTCACTGAGTTGGTCGCCGCCGGCACGAAGGCGGAATACGCCAGGCCGGGCAAGACCTACCCGCTGGGGGAGGCGAGCTTCACAATCCTGGGGCCATTGAAGGAGGACGGCAAAAACTACAACAACGACTCCGTCGTCCTGCGGGTGGAGTATCAGAACAGCGCCGCCCTCTTCATGGGCGACGCCGAGAAAAAGGTGGAGTCCGCGCTGCTGAAGGAATGGGGCGAGGGCCTGCGGGCGGATTTGCTCAAGGCCGGGCACCACGGCAGCAAGACCTCCTCCAACGAGGACTTTCTATATATCGTAGAGCCGAGCGACGTCGTGATCTCCTGCGGGGTGGGCAACAGCTACGGCCACCCGCACCGGGAGGTGCTCGACCGCTGCAGGGCCTACGGCATCCGGGTGTCCAGGACGGACATCGAGGGGAACATAGTGATACATCTGTAGAGACGCACGGCTGTGCGTCTCCGAAACACATGCTAATTGTTCAATGGAGACGCACGGCTGTGCGTCTCCGAAACACATGCTAATTGTTCAATGGAGACGCACGGCTGTGCGTCTCCGAAACACATGCTAATTGTTCAATGGAGACGCACAGCCGTGCGTCTCCGAAATACATGCTAATTGTTCAATGGAGACGCACGGCTGTGCGTCTCCGAAACACATGCTAATTGTTCAATGGAGACGCACAGCCGTGCGTCTCTACATCACTATATCTCTATCCAGTCCCCCAGCCAGAAGGAGTAGATCAGCGTTTCGGCCACCTCGAGCCGGAAGCACTCGCGCATCGCCCGGCGGTAGTACTTCAGCTGCCCGCCGTAGCGCTCGCGCAGCACCTCGAGGCCCTCCACGCGGTCGGTCTTGTAGTCCAGCAGCACCAGCGCACCGTTCTCCTCAAAGGCGCAGTCGATGATCCCCTGCACCACGACATACTCGCCCTCCACGTCCTCCGGCGCCACCACGGGGTCCTCGAACTCCGCCGCCGGGATGCGCAGGGTGAATTTTTTTTCGCGCATGAGGTTGCCCGAGGCCAGCATGCGCGCCGCGAAGGGACTGGCGAAAAACCGCGCGAGCTTGTCCCGCTCCAGGGCCTTCGCGTCCCGGGGGGTGAGATAGCCGTGTTCGCACAGGCGGGCGATTTCGCCATCCAGGCCGTCCAATGCGCCGCGGTAGTCGGCGTACTGCAAAAAGGCGTGCATGGCCGTGCCCCGCTGCGCCGCGGTGATCCCCCCCGCCCGCACAAACGCCGGGCGCGACGTGAACTCGAAGGCCGCTTGCTGGGCCTGTTCGGTGAGCTCCGACACCGCGCGCTTGGCCGCCAGGCGGCTCAGATGCTCGCGGGGGTAGCGGTATTCCAGGCGCTCGCGTACAAAGGCACGCAGGTCCTGCGTGGGTTCAGCTGTGTGTATTGCGCCGTCGCATTGCTCAGATAAACGCATATCGGAGCATGCGCTTGGCATGGTAAACGATATATGCTCTTTGGCCGGCAAAATCACATCGGCGGGGAGGCCCGCCGCCTCACGTAAAATCTGCGCGTCCGGGTGGCGCAAAAACGCGCTGAGCAGCCAGTCGGCGAAGCTGCCCGCACCCTGCACCTGCGCGGGCTCGAGGCGCTCCCGGGCCATGGTAAGCCCCGCGGCGAGCTTTTGCAGCCTTTGGGCGGGATTTTGATCGCTGCAGAGCAAGAGCAATTTCTCCTTCGCCCGCGTCATGGCCACATAGAGCAGGCGCAGTTCCTCGCTGAGGGTGCCGCGGCGGATGGCCGTCTGCAGGGCGGCGTGGGGGAGCGTTTGCAGGCGGCGGCGGGTCTCCTCCTCAGGCCGCTGGAGCCCCAGCCCCGCCTGCGCGTGCAGCAGCAGCGGGTCGAGGCGGCTATCCATCAGGTTGAACTTTTTCGCGCACTGCGCCAGGATGCACACGGGAAATTCGAGCCCCTTGGCCCGGTGGATGCTCATCACGCGCACCACATCGGCGGTCTCCGAGACCGTGTTGACGGCCAGCAGTGTCTCGTCGGCCTCGATGCGGGCCATGTAGCGCAGAAAGGCGCTGAGTGCCCCCCCCCGCGCGCCGAAGGCGAGGGCGTAGTCTGTCAGGCGGTGGAGGTTCGCGCGCCGCTTGGCGGGCTGGGGCATGGCCCCCGCCACGGCCAGCAGGGCGGTCTCCTCCAGCAGCCAGCGCGTCAGGTCGCCGATGGCCGAAACCGCCGCCGCGCGCCGCCAAGCCGCCAGGCGATCAAGAAAAGCCGCGCACTGCGCGTCGCCCTCCTCCGCCGCCATGCGCACGCAGTGGTACAGCCCCGGGGCATCGCGGTGATTTGTGCGGAGCAGGGCCAGGCCGTCCGGCGAAAACCCCACAACGGGCGAAAGCAGCACCGCCACCAGGGGCACGTCCTGCGCGGGGTTGTCGATCACCCGCAGCAGGGAGAGCAGTATCTGGATCTCGCGGCTGCGGAACAGGCCCTCGGTCTCCAAGGCGTAGGCCGAAACCCCCATCTCCCGCAGGGCCTGCGCGTAGGCCATGCCGGGCCTGTGGTCGCTGCGCAGCAGGATGCAGAAGTCCCGGGGCCTGCGGCCTTTGGCGACCTCCCCGGCGACCCACTGCGCGATGTATCTCGCCTCGGCGGCCAGGCCGTCCTCCTCCTCGGGGTCGAAGGCGAGCAGGTGCAGCTCAGTATCGGGGCTGTCTGAAGGGGCAAAATCGTCGCGGCAGACAAGCTCCTCCTCGGGGGTGTACTCTATTTCAGCGGCGCGCGCGCTCATCAATTGCCGGAAAGTGAAATTCACGGCGTCCGTGATGCCGGGCCGTGAGCGGAAGTTTTTGCCCAGGATCAGGCTGGGGCCCGCGCGCTTTTGCAGAAATAATTCGGGGCTGGCCTGCCGGAAGCGGTAGATGCTCTGCTTGACGTCCCCCACGAGAAATAAATTTTCGCCATTTTTCGACAGCGCCTCGAACAGCATGCCCTGCGCCGCGTTGACGTCCTGGTATTCGTCCACGAGGATCTCGCGCAGGCCCGCGCCGATGTCCAAGGCCAGTTGCGCGCGGCTTCCGTCCGGCAAAACAAGCAGGTCAAGCGCCCAGTGCAGCACGTCGTTGAAGTCCGCCGCCTGCCGCCGGGCTTTTTGCTCGCGGCACCTTGCGATGAAGTCGCGGACCAACTCCGCGAAGGCCGCCGCCACGGGGGCCAGGGCGGCCATGTCGTCCTTATGCTCCGCTTCGCCGACGCAGAAGAGCTTCGGCAGCTTCTCGAGCTCTTTTTTGAAAAGCTTGCGGCGATTCTGGCAGAATTCCGCGAGGACGGCATCACAATTTTTAGATTTGGGCTTGAATTTTTGATAGGCGATATTGCCCAGTTGCGCCCGCAAGTCATCCCAATCGCCCAAGCGGGCCGCCTGCTCCAGACGGGCGGCGAGGGCGGTGTCCGCCTGCAGCGCGGGGGCGTATTGGTCATACAGGGGCGGGTCGGCCGCGAGGTCGGTCAGGCTCTGCGCCGCGAGGGCCCCGCACAGGGAGAGCCGCTCGCAGGCCTCCTCCAGCTGGATTTGGCCCCACAGGGTCTCCCCGGGAGGCAGCGCGGATTCGTATCGCCCCGGAAGGGCGTCGAGCCAAGCCCCCGGCGCGGGCTGCGCCAGGGCCATGTCCGCCGCGCGCTGCAGCAGCTTCTGCAGGCGCCGGTCGTCCCCGCTGAGCTCCAGCAGCAGCCCCAGCTGGCGGAACGCCGCCTCGTCGGCGCGGTACGCGGCCTCCAGGGCCTCCTCGGCGGCCTCGGCGCGCAGCAGCATGCGCTCGCTTTCGTCCAGCAGGCGCAGCTCCTGGGGCAGGTCCAGGGAGGCCGCGTGCTCCTTCACCAGGGCCAGGCAGAAGCTGTCGATGGTGCAGATCTGCGCCAGCGGGAGCAGCTGCTGCTGCCGCAACAGGGCCGTGTTGTGGGGCTGGGCGCGCAATCTCTCCTCGAGGGCCGCGTCGATGCGCTCGCGCATCTGCGCCGCCGCCGCCCGGGTGAAAGTCACCACCAGCAGCTCGTCCGCGCCGCAGGGGTCTACGGGATCGGAGAGCAGGCGCAGGACCCGCTCCACCAGCACCGCCGTCTTGCCCGAGCCCGCCGCGGCGCTCACCAGCAGCGAGCCGCCACGGGCGTTGATGGCGTGAAGTTGGGCGGGGGTCCAATCAGTGGGCATAGTGCCTCCGTCAGTTGAAAATTTCGGGGAGTTCCGATTGCACCGCGATGTGTGGAACAAGGGCATATAAGTAAACGCCGCTGCCCTCCTCCACAACAGTCACTTTGTTATCATCCAGTTGTAAAGTAATATAGTAGCAATTGGTTTCAAATTCGTCTTCAGGGACTCCATATACGATATTGATAATCCCGTTGCCTCGGTAATAACCAGCATGGGTCAGGCCTTGTATGCTATCGAGAATTTCCGCCGCGCCGTCAAGCTTGCGCAGTTTCTCCTCCTCGGCCATTGTGATTGGCATGCCGCCATATTCCCGGAAGCGTTCGCCGTCCCAGTAGAACCAGTAGGGCTTAATGGTGCGGCCCAACCCGGTTCCATTGGAATAATCATAGATGGCATCCAACGTGGAGTGATACAGCAGGAGGTTGTTTTCATCAAGCTTTTCAAGTGCGCTGCCAACGCCCGAAACGCTCTCCAGGTAGGGCTCGCCGCCCCGCACGCTCCAAAGGTTCACCAGGCCGCCGGTGGCGTAGCAGTCCTCTACTTTGACAAACTTGCGTCTACCAAAGGTATAAATTTCAATAAGTCCTGCATACCATGTGCCACCATACGGGCGATCTTCATCGATTCTTTCCGCGCCCCTTGCATTGACGAACCAGATCTCTCCCGCATGGCCGTTGCCCTCATCTGGCTCGGTCCCCACAAATGCAAACGCCTCGAACACCCCGTCGCCATCGAAGTCATCATACTCGAACGCGAGGATTTGCTGCGTGATTTTTGCCTCCAGCTTGGCGCGCAGGACCGCCTCGCTGTCATCCCTCTCCCCGCAAGCTACCAAGGGCAGCAGCAGAGCCAGCGCCAACAGCGCGACCGCGATTTTCCTCATGAGCCCTCACCTCCCTCTCAAATTTTATCCCGCCCCGCACAAAAAGTCAAGTGCTTTCACCGTTGGGACAAAAAAGAGCTTGACATATCGCCAACATATGGTAAAATAGTGCATCAACAGTTTACTTTCTCCCGATTCTTATTTTAACATTTTAACATACGAATGGAGGCGGAGGCACATGGCCCGGAAGGCGTGGGCGTTGATCGCCATGGCGGCGTTGCTACTCCTCTGCACCTGCCCCCTCGCGGCCGCGGAGGAGGACGATCCGGTTGGATGGCGCGTGCAAATCCCCACGGCGGGGCTGCCGGAGCGCCTGGACAGGGTGAACAGCGGCAGCACCGCGGACCTGCTCGCGCTGGCGGGCGGGGGCTACACCCTCTCCATGTCGCCGCTGCGCATGGGCGGGGAGAACTGGGTGCGCGCCGTGCTGATGAAGGGGAGCGGCTTCTTCGGGCTGTGCGTGCTGGGCACCCGCCAGGAGGTCGCCGCGATGAAATCCCTAGTCGTGGACATCGAGCTCCGGCAGGAGGGCGCCCTGCTGCGCTTCAGCACGCCGGAGGGTAGCTTCCTCGCGGCGATGGAGCTCTCCGTGGACCTGGCGGGCGAGTATCGGCTGCTGCCCGCGGGGCAGACGCAGGGCTTGACGGTCACGCCCATGGAGGCCCCGCCCGACGACGATCCCGCCGCGCAGCCGGCCGACGCCCCCCCGGGGGATACCCCCGCCGCGCAGGAGGGGGGCTCCCGGCCACCGCCGCTGCGGCTGCACCCGGGCATCTATGCCCTGGCCCTGCTGATCACGGCGGCGGTGCTGGCTGCCCTGGCGCTGGGGAACATACACTGGCTGCGCATCGCCGCGCTGGCCCTGCGCATCAAGGAGGGGGCCGCGGCCCTCTGGCTGCACATTGATGCACGCAGGACTCTGCGGAAACCAAGGGAGAGGCCTGTGCCCGCGCCCAGGCAGGACAGGCAGGAGGTTCCGGCGCAGGGACCGCTGCCCGGCCTGCGGGTAATGGAAACGCGCGGCGAGGCGCTGGTGCGGCAGATCACCATGCGCACGGCGTGGGAGGCCGCCGCCGAGCCCCCGCCCGAGGATTTCACCGCGCAGATGAACGAGTACTTCCTGGGCCGCGCGCCGCTGCCCGTCGGGGGGAAATTCCTCACCGTGGGCCTGCGCAACCGCGACGCCCTGCAGCAGCTGGGCGGCAACAGCGTGCGCCCGCTCTTCGCGCCCAACCCCCCGGGGCAGATCTTCTCGCTGGAGGAGGAGACCGGCGGGCTCTACCTGCACGCGGATTACTTCGCGCCGCCCAGCTTCGTGCTGCAGTCGGTGCTGCGCAGCGTCTGCCTGGAGTGCGTGTTCTCCCTGGAGGACGCCCGCGGCAACCCCCTGCGGCTGGAGAACGTACTGGGCCACAGCATCCTGAGACTAGCCCCGGCGCTCACCGCGCGCACGGAGGCCGGCTTCATCGTGACGCAAAGGGGAACATTGGTGATTGGGGAGAATTGATAGAGGGAGGCTGCGTATGTCACCCTGGGGATTTTGCTGCTATGAAGAGGGGGAGCAGGCGCTGTTCGCCCGCCTGGAGCAGTCGTCCTGGGAGGCCGCCCCCCTCGCCGCGGGCCTGCGCGGCGACGGCCGGGCGGAGGCCCTGGAGGCCCTGCTGCCCGGGCGGCAGGCGCAGCCCGCCCTCGCGCGCGACGCCGTCTTCCTGGAGGCCCTGCGCGACGCCGCCCTGCTGGCGAGCCTGGACGGCGCGTCCCGCCTACGCTGCAGGATCCGCGAGGACCAGCGGGACCTGGCCGAGGCGGTCCTCTGCGACCTGTATTGCAACGCCCTGCCGCGCCTGCACTTCCTGCCCTTCGCGATGGGTACGGAAAGCCCCCCTGCCCCCGGCTTCAGATTGCTGTTTCTGACAGACTTTCCGGATGGGGAGTTTGACGGCGCATTTGCCGATTTCACGCAGGGGCAGCCCTCGCTGCAGTTGAATTTCCCCCGGCTGAGCTTCGCCCAGCGCACCCTGCGCGCGCTGCTGCCGCCGTTGGGCCTGGGGCTCCTGCTGAGCATGTTCAACGCCGCGGGGCACGTGAGTGAGGCGCGCATCGGCGCGCGTAAAACCGCGGAATACACCGACCTGGTCACCTGGCTGATGCTGCGCCGGAGCTTCCCCTCCAACGAGTACCCCATCACCGGGCCGGAACACGAACAATTGCAGGAACGCGTGATGGAATTTGAGGCGCACGCTTGATTTTCTCCGCGCGCCGTTGTATAATTGACCTATGCTGCAGATGATATTGGGCCGCTCCGGCGCCGGCAAGACGACAACCCTCCACAGCCTGCTGCGCGATTTTGCGCAAAGCGGGCGCAAGGGCATGATCCTCTTGGTGCCAGAGCAGGATTCCTTCGCCCACGAGCGCGCCATGCTGGAGTTGCTGGGCGAGCAACAGGCCGGGGCGGTGGAGGTGCTCAGCTTCACGCGCATGGGCGACGCGCTGTTCCGCGAATTCGGCAGCCAGGGCGGTCAGGGCGGGCGCAGCCTGCACGACAGCCAACGGGCACTGTGCATGGCCCTGGCCCTGGATGCCGCGCGCGGGCGGCTGGAGCGCTTCGCCAAGGCCGACGAGCGCATGGCCCCCGCCCTGCTGCGCCTGCGCCGGGAACTGAGCGTCTCTGGCGTCACCCCGGCGGAATTTTTGTCCGCTTCGCTTCTGCTCGGGCAGGATAAGCTGTCAGAGCTGGCGGAGATATTGCAGATCTACGACGCGCTGCTGACAGAGCGCTTCGGCGGCGCCGGCGACGCCATGCAGGCCCTGCGCGGACAGCTGGAGACCCCGCAGGGGCGCGCGTGGTTCGCGGGGCGGGTCGTCGCCGCGGACGCCTTCTGGGGCTTTACCCCGCAGGAGCTGAGGGTCCTTGGGGCATTGATGGAGCAGGCGGAGGCCGTCTACGTGACGCTCACCCTCGATACGCTGTATGGGCCCGAGGAGGATCTGGACGCGGGCGTGTTCGCCCACACTCCGTGTGTGTTCGACCACACGGTGCGCACGGCGGCGCAGCTGCGCAGGCTGGCCGAGCAGGCTGGCGTGCCCGTGGCGAAGCCGGTCATTTTGCAGGACATGCCACGCTTTTTTGAAAACCCCGCGCTGGGCGAATTGGAGAAGGCCCTGGCGGGCGTAGACTATGACCATTCGGCGGCGCCCTGCGCGCTCTTCGCCTGCGAGGACGTCGAGGCCGAATGCGCCTGCGCGGCGCAGGGCATCAAGCGCCTGCTGCGGGAGGGCGGCCTGCTCTGCCGCGACATCGCCGTCCTCGCCCGGGACACCGAAATTTATACGCGCCCGCTCTACGCGGCGCTGCGGCGTGCCGGCGTGCCCGTGTTCGAGGACCGCCGCCAGCCCGTGGCCGGCCAGCCCCTGCTGCGCCTGGTCACAGCGGCCCTGGAGATCGCGGCGGAGGGCTTCACCCTCGACGCGGTGATGCGCTGGCTCAAGACGGATCTCACCGGCATGGGCGAGGAGGACGTCGCCGCGCTGGAGAACTACGCCCTGCTCTGGCGTGTGCAGGGCAACGCCTGGCTGCGGGACTGGGCCGCGCACCCGCAGGGCTTGGGGCAGGCCGCGAGCGAGGTCTCCGCGCGAGAGCTGGAGGCCCTCAACGAGCTGCGGCGGCGGGCGGTGGAGCCCCTCGCGCGCTTCCGCGAACGCATGACGGACTGCACAGGCGTGTCGGGCGCTTCCACCCTCGACGCGCTGCTGCAGGAGGCGCAGATCCCCGTCGTACTGCGCCTGCAGAAGGCCGCCCTGGAGGGGAACGGCCGCCCCGCCGAGGCCCTGGAGCTGCGCCGGGTGTGGGAGCTGTGCATGGGCCTGCTCGACCAGCTGGCCGAGACCGTCGGCGAGCAGCGCGTGGGCGCCAGGCGCTTCGCGGCGATGTTCGCGCTGTCGCTGTCGTACCAGACCCTGGGCGAGCTGCCCCAGTGCTTGGACGCCGTCACCTTCGGCGCGGCGGACCGGGCGCGGCTGCCCTCGCCCAAAGCGGTGTTCGTGCTGGGCTTCAACGACGGCGTGTTCCCCCGGGCGCCCAGCCGCGAGGGCCTCATCAACGACCGCGAGCGCGCCCGGCTGGAGGAGCTCGACTGCGTCCTGCAGGACCCCGCGCCCAGGCAGCTGGCCCTGGAGCGGCTCATCGTCTACCGCTCGCTCACGGCGGCAAGGGGGAACCTCTACGTCAGCTGGGCATTGCGCAGCGTTGCCGGGGAGGAACTGCGCCCCTGCAGTTGGGTGCACTGGCTGCGGGAGAAATTTTCGTCGCTTCGCGTCTGTGATTACGCCCTCCTGCCCCCCGAGGAGCGCCTGGAGGGCGAGAGCGAGGGCTTCGCGCTGCTGTGCGAGACCTATGCGCAGGGCGGCCCCCTCCACGCCGCGCTGCGGGAATACTTCGAATCGAAAGAGGGCTACGCGCCCCGCCTGGCGGCCCTGGAGAGGGCCGTAAACGCGAGGCCCGAGGCGCTGCACATCTCGGAGGACGCCGCTCGTGCACTCTACCGCGGCGGGAGGGAGCTGTCTCCCTCGCGGGTGGAGAGCTACGCCCGCTGCGCCTTCAAATACTTCTGCCAATACGGCCTGCGGGCAAAGCCGCAAAAGACGGCGGACTTCGACCCCCTGCTGCGGGGCAGCGCGCTCCACGCCGCGCTGGAGCAGGTGCTGCGCACACACGGCGTGGACGGCCTGCTGGCCATGGACCCCATCCAGCGGCGCGCCAAAATGGACGCCTGCCTGGACGAATTTGCCACGCGGATGCTTCCCGCAGGGGCGCTGCCCGCCCGGGTGACGTATCTCTACCGGCGGCTGCACGACATCGCCGCACAGGTGCTCGAGCGCATGCTGGCAGAATTCAGCGCCAGCCAGTTTCGCCCCGTGGCGTATGAGCTCACCATCGCGGGCGACGCCAGCGTCAAGCCCTATGAGGTCACGCTGCCCGGCGGGGACGTCCTGCGCCTGGGCGGCAAGGCCGACCGCGTGGACTGCGCCGAGGTCAACGGCAGGCGCTATTTCCGCGTGGTGGACTACAAGACCGGCGGGAAGGACTTCTCGCTGGGGGATATCTTCGACGGCCTGGGCCTGCAGATGCTGGTGTACCTCTTCGCCCTGTGGCAGAGCGATAATCCAAGCTTTGCCGGCCTGCCCGCGGGCGTGCTCTACGAGCAGGCGCGCGACCCGGTGCTCACCGCCCAGGCGCGGGACATGCCCCCGGAGGAGGTCGAGCGGCAGAAGCAGGCGAGGAGCCGCGCGGCGGGCTTCGTGCTGGAGGACGCGGACGTGCTGCTGGCCATGGAGGAGGGCGGCCTGGGGCTTTACCTGCCCGCAAAGCTCGGCAAAGGCGGCCCAGAGAAAAACGTGCTCTCCCTCGTGCAGCTGGGACAGCTCAAGCGCGCGGCGGACGATGTTCTGGCGGACATGACGGGCCGCATGCGCGGCGGCGAAATCCCCGCGGTGCCGCTGCGCAGCGCGCTGTACTCCCCCTGCGGCAGCTGCGAATACCAGGCCGTGTGCGGGCACGAGCCTGGGATGGCCGAAAAACTCGAAAATGAGATGGGCTTCGATGAGGCCGTGCAAGTGCTGGAAGAGAGGTATACATAATGCTCGTCACCACCAAAGGGATGCTCCTCGCCGCCCAATCCGGCGGCTACGCCGTGGCCGCCTTCAACGCGGAGAACATGGAGATGACCGTCGCCGTGCTCGCCGCGGCGCAGGAGCTGCGGGCGCCCGTGATCCTCCAGGCCACGCCGCTCATGATGCAGTTCGCCTCGGCGGCATTGTACGTCGCCATGGCGCGGGCCGCGATGGAGCGCATCACCGTGCCCGTGGCGCTCCACCTGGACCACGGCGACAGCTATGAGGCCGCCGTGCGGTCCCTGCGGGCGGGCTACACCTCGCTGATGCTGGACGGCTCGCGCCTGCCCTACGGGGAGAACGTCGCCCTCACCCGCCGCGTGGTGGAGCTTGCCGCGCCCTGCGGCATCCCCGTGGAGGCCGAGCTGGGCGCGGTGGGCGGCGTGGAGGACGGCCTTTCGGGCGCAGGCGGCAATGGTACCGACCCGGACCAGGCGGCGGATTTCCTCGCCCGCACGGGGGCGGATTTCCTCGCCGTGGGGATCGGCACGGCCCATGGGGTCTATCGCGCGCAGCCCAAGCTGGATTTGGCGCGGCTGGAGGCCATCCGGGCACGCGTGGACGCGCCCCTGGTGCTACACGGGGCCTCGGGCCTCACCGAGGCCGACCTGCGCGCCTGCGTGGCGCGGGGCATCTGCAAAATCAACTTCGCCACGGAGCTGCGCCTAGCCTATTCTGGGGGCATCAAGGCCCTGCTGGCGGAGAAGCCCGAGGCCTTCGACCCGAAGGAGCTGGGCCGCGCCGCCATGGCGCGCGTGCAGGCGGCCGCGGCGGAGAGCATACGGTTCTGCGGGTGCGCGGGGAAGGGATAATTCCCCTCCGTGGAGGGGTGGCCGTAGGCCGGGGTGGTACTCATAAAAAAATAAATTGCCTCATAGACATCCTATGAGGCAATTTATTTTTTTGGGAGGGCCTACACCATGACACTGAATAAAGAAATAAGTTTCAAAAAGCCGCAAAAGCAGGAAAACAAAAAGGACCAGAAGGCCCTGCTGGTGCGGCTGGCGGTCAGCGCGGGCGTGGGGCTGGCGGTGTTCGCCCTGCTGCTGGCGGCGGCCGCCGCGGTGTGCCTCCGGCTGGACCTGCCGCGGGAGCATCTGGCCTGGGTGGGCATCCCCCTGGCGGCGGCCGGGGCCTTCCTCGCGGGGGACCTGCATGTGCGCCCCCTGCGCAAGCAGGGGCTGCTCTCGGGCCTGCTGTCTGGCGCGGCGCTCTACGTGGGGGTGCTGCTGCTGGCGGTGGCGGTCTCCCGGGCGCCCCTGGGGGCCAACGCGGTGCTGCTGCTGCTGGCCACGCTGCTGGGCGGCGCGGCGGGGGGCATCTTCGCGGCCAACCGCAGGCCCTCAGAGGGCCACGGGGCCAGAACCAGGCGGCGGTGAGCCCGCCGCAAGGCTTTCAACCAAAATTGTATTGAAACATGTTGAATAACAGCACATAATGTGTTGATAGAGGAAATTACTGGAAGATTTAAGGGGATGTATCGATGAGGGCGCATCAGAAGCTGCATTACGCCTGCACCGCGCAGTGGCTGCACGACGAGGACGGCAATCCCCGGCGGGCCTACCGCCTCAGCGTGCTGGACGTCAGCGGAGAGCAGCCGCAGCTGCTGTGCGCCGTCAACGACATCTGCGGCGACGAAAGCGAGGCCCGCCAGTTGGAGGCCCTCCTGCGCCGCAACCGGGTCTCGCCCAGGCATGTCATCGACGTGCTGGAGGACTGGCTCATCTGATCCCGTCGTAGATCGCCGCCCATTCCCGCACGGCATTCTCGCCGTAGCTTGCGGGGATGCTCAACACGTGGCGCTTGAGCTTCTGGCTGGCGGAGAGCCGTCCGGCCATCTTCAGCATTTCGGGCAGGTGTGCCGCGCCGCGCAGGCCCCGCAGGGCCATCTGCGGCAGGGTGAAGTTGACCTCCTGCCCGGTGCGGGCCTTGGACATGTCCGCGGCGTCCAGGATGCGGCGCTCGAACAGGAAATCCACGGTTTTGGCTTCGCTGGAGAGCATCATGGTCTTCAGGCAGTCCAGCGAGGCGTGCACCGCGCCGACTTTTTTCATGTACTCCACCTGATAGGGCCACAGCGCGGCCGCTGACATGTCCTTCGCGGCCGTCACGGTATCTGCGAGCATCCTGGCGGCCCGGATGCAATTTGTCAACCCCGAGCCGATGATGGGCACGGTCATGCCCGCGCTGTCGCCGATGGCGGCGTAGCCGCCGGCCACCATGACGCTCACGGGCCGCCGCACGGGGATCCTCATCACCTGCCCGCCCCGGAGGATCTCGTCCCCCATCTCGGGGTGGCGGGCCAGGAGGGACCGGCGCACCTCCTCGGCGTATTGCGGCGTGGTGTCCTCAAAGGAGCCGCACATCAGGTCCACATAGCCCTCCTCCCGCGCGACCCACGCCACGGACCTGCGGCCCATGGGGTAGAAATACACGTTGAACGGCTCCTCGTACAATGGGGCCGCATCCGTCCTGTTATAAAACGCGCGGAACACCGTGAAGTACTGGTCCCTGCGGTATTCCCCCGTGAGGCCCCACGCCGCGGGCAATTTCGTACGCACGCTGGAGCTCATCCCGGCGGCATCAATCACCAGGTCGGCGGCCACCGCCTTGCCGTCCACCACGAGGCCCGCGACGCGGTTATTTTCAATGATAGGCCCCTCAACAGTGGCCTCAAACACCAGTTCCGCCCCGCTCTCCCGCGCAAACCCGATCAAATGCCGCAGGAGGTCGCGCCGCTCCATGCCCATCTCCGAGCGCCCCGCCGGGATCACGGCCGTGACGCTCACTGAGTGCGACGGGTTGTGGAAGGTGAAGTCGGGCACGGGGGGATACGTCCCCGCGGGCGGCATGGGGACGCCCGCCTCCCCGAAGCACCGCAGGTTGAAGATGTCCGTCCAGTCGTAGCCCAGGTTCTCCTCCGAGTTCCGCTCAAACACCGTGACATCAAAGCCGCTCCTCGCCAGAAGCCCGGCCGCCGCCAGGCCGCCGTGACCCGCGCCGGCTGCCAGAATTTTCATAAAATCGACCCCTCTTCACAATTTGTTGGCATTTTATTCAAAGTTTTTTCATAATTTGTTGACAATGCAACAGACTAATCTGCCAAAATGTGCTATCATTGATTCTCGAAAGGAGGTGCAATACATGGACGCGATCCTTAAGTTCCTGGTCGACGCGCAGGCGTGGGTGGCCGCGAACATCCCCTTCATCGGCGAGTACATCGCGCAGGGCTTCAAGTTCCTGATCGACCTGTTCTAATCAGCTACCGCAGCAAACAACCCGGCCAGCCTTACGGCGGGCCGGGGATTTTTATAGCGCAGACAGGTCATAGGGCGTCTCCTGGTACACGAAGTAGTTCAGCCAGTTGGAGAACAGCAGGCTGGCCGCGCCGCGCCAGCGCATGGTAGGCGTGCGCTGCGGGTCGTCGTCCGGGAAATAGTTGCAGGGCACCTGGATGTCCAGGCCCTTCTTCACGTCCCGGAAGTACTCCTTGGCGAGGGTCCCGCGGTCGTATTCCGAATGCCCCGTGGCGTAAATGTTCCGGCAGCCCGTGTCGCTCACCAGGTGCACCCCGGCCTCCTCCGAGCACGAGATCACCCGCAGCTCCGGCACGGCCTCGATGTCCCGCCGGCGCACCTCCGTGTAGCGCGAGTGCGGGGCCAGGTATTCGTCGTCCATGCCGCGCACAAGCGGGTGCACGGGGTCCACCAGCCGGTGGGCGTACACCCCGGAGAGCTTGCGCGGCAGGGGCACCTTCGGCACGCCGTGGTGGTAGTACAGCCCCGCCTGCGCACCCCAGCAGATGTGGAACGTGGACTGTACGTGCCGCTTGGTCCACTCAAAGATCTCGCACAGCTCCGGCCAGTAGTCCACCTCCTCGAAGGGCAACAGCTCCACCGGCGCGCCCGTGACGACCATGCCGTCGTAGCGCTCGCCCCTGATCTCGCCGAAGGTCCTGTAGAACTGCAATAGGTGCTCCTGGGAGGTGTTCTTCGATACATGCGAGGCCATCTGCAGCAGCTCCACGTCCACCTGGATTGGCGTGTTGCTCAACAGGCGCAGCAGCTGGGTCTCGGTCTCGATCTTGGTGGGCATGAGGTTGAGGATCACGATGCGCAGGGGGCGGATGTCCTGCGCCAGGGCGAGCTCCGTGCTCATCACGAAGATGTTCTCCATTTCCAGGACACTGCGGGCGGGCAATTGGGCGTCGATATTGATGGGCATCGGAAGGCTCCTTTCGGCAAAAATTTAATTCGTATTTTATAAGTATATCACAGCCCGCGTGAAAGAGCAAGCAATTTTTGTTGCCTTTTCATGCGGGCTGTGATATACTTTTTGTGCTTCAGCGCCGCGCTTTCACACCCATCCCCAGGCACGCCAGCGCCGCGGCATGCAGCGCGGCCGCAGGCAGGATATATTCCCAAAACAGCGGCCCGCCCGTGGCGCGGAGGAATATCACGAACGGCAGCATAACCGCGCTGTCGGCAATTATGCCTGCAAAGGCGGCCTTCAGCCAGCCCGGCCGGCGTTTCGCAAGCGCCCAGTACAACGCGTAGGCCGCGGCCATGGCCAGCGCCGTGGCGGTGAAGGGCAGCGCGGGAAAGCCGAAGTCGTTGTCCTGCCCCAGCCCGGCGATCATGCCCGGCACGCAGGTGAAATATAAATACCGATAGGCAAAGTGGCTGCCCAAGCCTATGGCAAGGACGTTGGCTGCCATCAGGGTGGAAACCGCCAGCGTTGCCCACCGCGCGAGTTTGTAGCGTTTGGCCGGGTCGTTCCGGTTCATTTCTGGTCCCCCGATTCAAGCCTTTCTTTATCCAGTATATCACAATCACATCAAACATGCAAAGGATTTTTTCTATGCCTTTCAGCCATTTCGAGACCCTCCTCCCCCTCGTCCAGAAGCCCGGTCGCTACACCGGCGGCGAGCCCGGCAGCGTCATGAAGGACCCGCGCGGCGCCCTGCTGCGCTACGCCTTCTGCTTCCCCGATACCTACGAGATCGGCATGTCGAACCTCGCCATGAAGATCCTCTACGGCCTGGCCAACGCCCGGGAGGACTGCTGGTGCGAGCGCTGCTTCGCCCCCTGGGTGGACATGGAGGCCCTGATGCGCGAGCATAACACCCCCCTCTGGGCCCTGGAGAGCGGCGACCCCCTGCGGGATTTCGACGTGCTGGGCTTCACCCTGCAGTACGAGATGAGCTACACCAACGTGCTCAATATGCTGGATTTGGCGGGCATCCCCCTGCGCGCGGCGGACCGGACCGGCCTCGCGCCGCTGGTGATCGCGGGCGGCCCCTGCGCCTGCAACCCCGAGCCCCTGGCCCCCTTCATCGACATTTTCCTCCTGGGCGAGGGCGAGGAGGCCAGCGGCGAGCTGCTGGACCTGCTGGCCGAATACAAGCGCCAGGACAGGCCCAAGGAGGCCTTCCTGCACGCCGCGGCGGGCATCAAGGGCCTATACGTGCCTTCGATTTACGAGCCTCCCAGGGCCGTTAAAAAGCGAATTGTGCGCGACCTGGACGCCTGCTATTTCCCGGAGAACTTCGTCGTGCCGCTGCTGGAGGTCGTGCACGACCGCACCGTGACGGAGCTCTTCCGGGGCTGCATCCGGGGCTGCCGCTTCTGCCAGGCGGGCTTTTTGAACCGCCCCGTGCGGGAGAAATCCCCCGAGGTCGTGGACCGGCAGTGCCGCGTCCTTTGCGATCGCACGGGCTACGAGGAGGTCTCGCTGTGCAGCCTCAGCACCAGCGACTACACCCGCCTGCCGGAATTGCTGGATACGATGCTGGACTGGGCCATTCCGCAAAAAATCAACGTAGCGGTGCCCAGCCTGCGCGTGGACCAGTTCCCGCCGGAGATGATGGAGAAGCTGGCGCTGGTGCGCCGCAGCGGCCTCACCTTCGCGCCCGAGGCCGGCACGCAGAGACTGCGCGATGTAATCAACAAAAATATCACGGAGGAGCAGATCCTCTCCACCGCGCGGCAGGCCTTCTCCGGCGGGTGGACCTCGGTGAAATTATATTTTATGCTCGGCCTGCCCACGGAGACCGACGAGGACGTCCTCGGCATCGCCGACCTCGCGCAGAAGGTCGTGGACGAGTTCTATCGCAACCCGGACAAGCCCAAGGGCAAGGGCGTGCAGGTCTCGGTGAGCGTGGCCAGCTTCGTGCCCAAGCCCTTCACGCCCTTCCAGTGGGAG
>Ga0123353_10003522_pt1 | contig 19800 bp, 19 predicted proteins | sample TergutLab28metaG_3_FD_92763 | JGI IMG/M metagenome (GOLD analysis project Ga0123353, IMG submission 92763) | Labiotermes labralis P3 segment gut microbial communities from Petit-Saut dam, French Guiana - Lab288 P3 | ecosystem: Host-associated > Arthropoda: Insects > Digestive system > Gut ... | reverse complement strand
CGCCATTGAACAGGGACAATATATTTTCCGGGTTTTTTGAAATTATACATATCAACATAAGCTTCTATATCGTCTTCCAATATGGGATAGATGCTATTGGCTTCTCCGCGAAGGCTGACTCGTATCATCCTGGGATATGAGCTCGAAGGCATCATTGCATTTAAATTTTCAATACCAAGGGGGACAGAAAAAAAGCGCTCTTCCAGGGTACTCACACGGTGAAAAACAAAGAGAATAATTGCCAGCCCTATGGAAAGAACCTTGGCTGGCCAGTTTTCCACTGCCTTGGCAAAGATTTTCCCGACTTTCAAATCCTACTCCTTGTCCTGGCCAGGGGAGCTATTTCCCATCGGAGCCTGCTCCGGGTAGGATTGCTCTCCACCAGTTTGTTCCGGGCGGGATCGCTCCAGGGGAGCCTGCTCCCAGGGAGCTTGCTCCCACGTTAACTCGCCTTTCCAAACGCCCCGTTCCAGAAGCTCCCTGAGTTTCCTCGTAATTTCAGTGGCGGAAAGATCGTAATATATCCTGCCGTCAAATACGAGGCTGATGGCTCCGGTTTCTTCCGACACCACCAGAACCACAACATCGGATTGTTCCGTAATGCCCAGGGCAGCGCGATGCCGTGTACCAAAACTTTTCTTTATATCAAGCTGCTCCGAAAGCGGGAGAAAACATCCCGCGGCTGCAATGCGATTATTCTGAATGACTATTGCCCCGTCGTGCAGGGGAGTTTCAAACTCAAAAATTGTAACAATTAAACTGGAAGAAATATCAGCGTTCAGCCTGGTTCCGGTATCAATTATATTTTTTATATTGACCCGCCTGGAAAAAACAACCAGCATTCCCCTCTTCTTCATGGAAAGGATCTCGGCGGAAGTAACAACTGCTTCAAGCAGTCCCAGCCTCGGTTTACTGTCGGGCCTGAAAAGCTCACCCTGTCCCAGGCGCATTATCATCTTCCTCAGTTCGGGCTGGAAGACAATGGCTATTGTAACAAAAAGCCCAGGCGCCAGTATTCTGAGAAGCCATTGAAGGGTAGTAAGTTTGAAGAGCACCGCCAGTCCGTAAAGCAGGGCCAGGAAAATTGCGCCCTTGACCAGCTGCACTGCCTGTGTTTTTACAAGAAGCTCATAGGATTTATAAATAAGAAAGGCGAGAATAGCCACATCCAGAACAGGCCGGATAAGCTCATAGACTGAATTGAAATGCTGAAACCACTCCATTTAATATCCCGCCCGGAGTGCAAACAAAACTTTTACCAGCTCCGTGTGTTCTTTTACATCATGAACCCTGATTATATCCGCGCCGCCCATAACAGCCGCCGCGTTTGCTGCCAGAGTTCCCGCAAGACTGTCAGAAGAAATTTTACCCAGAAAACTTTTCCGCGAAAGCCCTGCCATTAAAGGATAATCTTTCCCGTGGGTTTTCGCAAGGCGCGAAAAGCAGTTAATGCGGCGTATAATTTCAAAGTTATCTTCAACACTCTTGCCAAAGCCTATACCCGGGTCAAGGATAATTTTATCTTCACAAATTCCGGCGGCCAAAGCGTGTTCTACGGCGCTTGCGAACCACGCTCGCAGCTGTGCAACCAGGTCGTCATAGCGCGGATCTTCCTGCATCGAAAGGGGAATGCCCCTCTTGTGCATAAGGACCACTGCCGCGCCGCGTTCAGCGCAAAGCGCCGCCATTTCCTTATCGTCGCCAAGGCCGGAGATATCATTGATGATATCCGCGCCGGCATCCAGGGCCTGTCCGGCGACAAGCGCTTTGCGCGTATCAACCGAAACCGGAAGTGACGAGCGTTTTCTGAAAGCTTTAATCACAGGGATTAGCCGCTGGAGTTCCTCTTCTTCATCAATATAGGAAGAGCCGGGCCTGGAGGATTCAGCGCCAAAGTCGACGATCGATGCCCCATCCGCTTCGGCGGCCAGGGCTTTTTCTACCGCTTTGTCCCCAAGCGCCCTGGAAGGGGCGTAAAAGGAATCTTCATTGCAGTTAACGATGGCCATTACAAGGGCAGGCCCCGAGAAATCCAGAACCTTCCCGCCCGGCAAAACCACCGGCGGTTTATTTGCCGTCTTGGGCATTTTCATATTTCTTTACCACAGAGTTACACAGAGTTATGGACATAGTTTGGAAATCCCATAAAACCTTCAAGCTGACTATAATAATATAATAATATGAACCAGAGGGTTCAGGTGTTCCTTTATGTAGTTTGTTAGCCCCGCGTAACACTCTGTGTTCCTCTGTGGTTACAATTTTATGCCAGCACCGATTGTATTCATCAGTCAGTGTTTCCAATAGCCGCCAGAGCGATGCTTTCGGCATCCAGGCCGTTCCGCTTGATGAGTTCTTCCCTATTGCCGAGGGCGTCAAATTTTTCTTTTACACCCAGAAAGCGGATCTTGCAGGAACAATTCCGGCGGAGGGAAAGCTCTGAAACAAATTCCCCGAAACCTCCTATACGGCTCCCCTCCTCCGCGAGGATCACGGTTTCGTACTGATTCAGAATATCCGCGAGGTAGTCTTCATCCACCGGTTTCAGAAACCTCAAATTGTAAAGGTCAGCTTCAATTCCGCGGGATTTAAGGATTTCCGCTCCTTCAAGCGCCTGGGGATAAAGACCGCCCGTAAAAGCGATACAAACGCCTTTTGGTTCAGTTACATGTTCTGTTCCGTCCGTTTGATTTGCGTGAACGGGGCGCCGTATCCAGACACCCCTTCCCTTTTCAATGGGAAGTGAAAATGCCGGATCGCCTGACGGACACAATGCCTTGGGATAGCGTATCATTACCGGCCCCGGAGAAGCGGCGGCAAGGGCCCATTGCAGAATCTGCACGAGCTCCTCTTCACCGGCCGGGGCAAAAATAGTCATGTTAGGCGAAGAACGGAAAAGGCTTATGTCAAATATTCCCTGATGGGTCTCCCCGTCGTCGCTTACGAGACCGCTGCGATCCAGCGCAAAAATCACCGGCAGATTCTGAAGGCATACATCATGAATAACCTGATCCGCCGCCCGCTGCAGAAACGTAGAATAAATCGCAGCGACCGGGCGAAGGCCGCCTGAGGCAAGTCCCGCGGCGAATGTTACAGCGTGCTCCTCGGCAATTCCGACATCAAAAAAACGCTTTGGAAATACTTCCTTAAAAATAGAAAGCCCAGTTCCTTCCTCCATTGCGGCCGTAATCGCGACAAGGCGATCATGTTTCCTGCCGACTTCCGGAAGCGCGCTGCCAAAGGCCTGGGAGAAAGTTTTTTGCATTGAACGTGGAACCAGCCTTCTATCAACGTGGAAGGCCGGAACTCCATGATAGATTCCAGGATCATCCTCGGCAAAACCATAACCCTTGCCCTTCTGGGTAATCACATGGATCACCACCGGCTTTAAAAGAAGTTTCGCATCACGGATTACATGAATAAGCTGAGGCAGGCGGTGCCCATCGATAGGTCCTACATACTCAAAGCCGAGATCTACAAAAAAGTTATCAATATAAAAGACAGCCTTAACCGCGCGTTTTAACCTTTCCATAATCATGAAAAGAGATCTTCCCACAAAGGGGATTTTCTTTACGATAGTGTCAACAGCGCGGCGGAATGTCTGGTATTTTGACTTCATTGAAAGACGGGACAGGTATTTGGAAAGCCCACCAACATTGGGGCTGATGGACATTTTGTTATCATTAAGAATAACAACCAGGGGAAGCCCAAGCTGGCCTGCATGCGACAGGGCTTCATAAGCAAGCCCGCCGGTAAGAGCGCCATCGCCAATCACAGCGACAACCCGTTTTTCGCCTCCCATCATTTCTTCCGCGGCAAGCATACCCAATGCGGCGGAAATAGCCGTTGAAGCGTGGCCCGTGTTGAAACTGTCGAAGGGGCTTTCCGAAACCTTGGGGAAGCCGGCTATTCCGCCGGATTTACGGAGCGAAGAAAAAGAAGCGTATCTTCCGGTAATTATTTTATGGGCATAGCACTGATGCCCCACATCCCAGACAATTTTATCATCCGGGGAATCAAAAACACGGTGCAGGGCGATGGTGAGTTCAACCACCCCAAGATTGGAAGCCAAATGCCCGCCATTACTGCTTACAGTTGAAACAATCAGTTCACGAATTTCTACCGCAAGCCGGTTTAGATCTGTAAAATCTAAGCTTTTAATATCCAGTGGCGACCTGATATTTGGCAAAATACTTTTGCCTTCCGAAATACCCGGCAATATGCCTTGGGAACGGGGCTCTTGCATATTATTATCAGTGTTTTCTGATTTATTTCTTGTTCTTGTGTCGATTTTTCCGAAGCTTTTTCTTGCGTTTATGTGTCGCAATCTTCCGTAATTTGCGTTTTCTTCCGCAGGGCACACTCGACTCCTTGGGCATCAAGCCAAAAATTGGGTTATGTTCTGACAGTATTACCGGGAAACCGGTAAAAAGTCAAGGGGAGATATCTGTAATAATGTTCCGGCAAAAGTACATAGGGCACACAGGAAAATCCGCCATAAATCAACAAAAATATGACATTTGTAATGTATCTCAAAGCGTACACACATCCCCGTGCCATAATATAGTGTTAAGGCATTGAAAATGCTATATTTTATATGGAAGGAGAACCTTTTTATGGAAACATCATCCATTCCGGACTACCCACGGGGTATCACGTTTGAGCAGGTTTGGGCCGCACTCATGGAAGACAGAGAGCGGATGAAAGAAACTGACCGCATAATAGGAGAACTTGGCAACCGGTTTGGCGAACTGGCGGAGCATCTGGTTGCTCCGGGTATCGCCGAAAAGTTTAATGCTTTGGGGTATCACTTTGATGCCGTATCGCCCGGCGGCCAGGAAATTCGTGACAGTAATGGAAAAGTCATTGCGGAAGTAGACATCATATTGGAGAACAGCGACTGCATAATGGCGGTGGAAGTAAAGTCGTCGGTTAAAATAAAAGATATAGAACACCACAGTAAAAGGCTGGAAATACTGAGAGAATACCGTAAAAAGCACAAAGATACCCGTAAGATATACGGGGCCATAGCCGGGGCAATCTTTGGCAAAGAGGAAAAACAAGCGACCATAGATGCCGGATTTTATGTAATAGAACAAACCGGAGATACAATGAAGATAGACATTCCGGAGAATTTTGTACCGAGGGAGTATTAGAAATTGTCTAAAAGACTATTTTTTTAAGTAGTTAGTTGCTTCTTGACTAAACTAAGTTTATGGACTAAGTTTAATATAGAGGTTGTTATGCAACAATACAATATTCATGCAGCTAAAACTCAACTTTCCGCGCTGGTGGAAAAAGCCGCCGGGGGTGATACGTTTATCATAGCAAAAGCCGGTAAACCCATGGTTAAAGTAATACCTTATTTACCCGAAAACACTGTTAAAAAACGAATAGGTTTTTTAAAGGGGAAAATAACAATTCCAAAAGACTTTGATAAAATTGGGCAACATGAGATTACTGAAGCATTTGAGGCAGAAACGTGAAATTACTGATTGATACTCATCTGCTTTTGTGGGCAGCGGCGGATACATTGCCCGCTGGGGCTATCCACTATTTTTCCAATGAAGACAATGAATTATTTTTCAGCCCCGCGAGTATATGGGAAATTATAATAAAAAAAGAGTTAAACCGTCCGGACTTTCAGATAGATCCAATTAAATTATACAGGGGCCTTTTGGAAAATGGATATTCCGAACTTTATATAACAAGCCGTCATACGCTGACAGTCGCTTCGTTGCCTCAAGTACATAAAGACCCTTTCGATCGAATCCTTATTGCTCAAGCCAAAACAGAAGGACTAAAGCTGCTTACATCGGATAAAACAGTATCACAATATCCATGTACCATCTTCGTTTCTTGAATCTTTTCAGGATATTCCGTGTTGTAAAAATTCTTCCAGCGCTCCGGATATTTCCAGGGCCGGATCTTTCCCCTCCCCGCAGTCTATCCATTTAACCCCGGGCAGGGAGGCGAAAAAAGTAATCTGCCGTTTCGCGTAACGGCGACTGTTCTGCGCTACCAGGGCTTCTACACCGGCGAGGTCTTCAGAAAGGCGCCATATACCGGCGTCTTCCACAAAAAACTCCCTGTAGCCAATTGCCCGCAGACCAGGATCAGACGGGGTGTAACCTGCCTCATGGAGGCGTTTAACTTCGTCTGCGAGACCGGCGCGGAACATTGCGGCGGTACGGGCGTTGATACGACAATAGAGTTCCTCACGGCTTCTCCGTAAACCCACAAGCAGAAAATTAAACGGCCTATTATTTATCTCCTTTTCGCCTTTTTGCCCCTGTAACAGGTTTTGGGAACTATTCCAGGGAGAAGTAAAAGAGCTCAATGGCCTGCCTGTGAGGCGGTAAACTTCCAGTGCGCGGAGAAGGCGGTATTCGTCATTGATATGGATGCGGCCAGCGCTCACAGGGTCGGCCTTTGCGAGTTCCTCCATAAGAAAGGAGGCGCCGCGGCTGCTTAGCTCCACTTTCAGATCGCGCCTAATACCTTCGTCGGAAGGAGGAGCTTCAGAAAGACCCTGTACCAGGTTCTTTAGATAAAAGCCGGTGCCGCCTGAGACTACAGGCAGCGCCCCCCGTCCCTCCGCGGCGAGGCAGGCTTCTTCGGCATGGCGCACAAATTCCCCGGCGTTAAACTGCTCATTCGGGTCTCTGATATCTATAAGGTGGTATGGGATCCGTGCCCGTTCTTCAGGGGAAGGCTTGGCTGTTCCAATATCCATGCCATGGTAAACCTGCATGGAATCCGCGGAGATTATTTCCGCCTTCGGGTGCCCATTGTAAAAAAGTTTTTCCAGTAGTTTAGTTTTACCCGAAGCTGTAGGGCCGAAGAGAATCAACACCCCCGGCTTCGGATTCCTGCCAGTATTTAGCTTCAAATCTTATCTCGCGGAGGCACAAAGGCATAAAGTTTGAGGCGTAATTTGTAAATTCCGCCTATAACCCCTCTGCCTTAGTGCCATTGTGAGAGGTATATCGGGATTTAGTAAACGCCTGCTATCCTGCGCTTAATCAATTGCCAGGCGGAAATCAATATCCCCGGAAAAGACCTGCCGGGCGGCTAGGGATACTACCTTGCCATCGTTCTCATCAACACTGTATTTGACAACATCGTCTTCCGCGCCGTAAAGCATAGACAACTGATAGGAACGGCGTGACGAGGCCGCGGTTATTTCATACATATTATCAACGTATTTAATCAGCTCTTCCAATGGAAATATCATAACAACTCCTATGAATATTGTTGGGCAACTTTCTGGAATTTATCCTGAATCGCAATCAGGGCGTCAACCATATAGGGATCAAACTGGGTTCCCCTTCCCTCTACGATTATCTTTATCGATTCGGAAAACGGAACAGCGGCTTTGTAAACCCTGGCGCAGACCAGGGCATCATAGACATCTGCAATAGACGCAAGACGGGCCGCGAGCGGTATTTCATCTTCTTTAAGATTCCTGGGATAGCCCTTTCCGTCCCAGCGCTCGTGGTGACCATAGCATATATCCTCACAGTGCTTCAAGTACAGCGAGGCATTAACATCTCCAAGCTCGCCGATGATTTCCTTGCCGCGTGTTGTGTGGGTTTTCATAATTTCGTATTCATCAGGATCAAGGCGTCCCGGTTTCAGAAGGATGCGATCCGGAATGGCGATTTTCCCTACATCATGGAGGGCCATGGATTTTACGATGATCTCTGGCTGCATTGATACCAGTTCATCGGCATATTTGGATTTTGATGAAATAAGATAGCTCGCCAAAGCGCTTACGTATAGCTGGGTGCGTTTAACATGCTCGCCCGATTCCAAATCCCTATGTTCAATTACGTTTGCCAGTCCCTGAAGCGTATTGTCCAGGATCATGTTGGCTTCTTCGGTTTTCTTGATAACTTCGGCTGTTTTTTTCGCCACCATTTCTTCAAGGCTGTCGCTGTAATTTTTAAGTTCTATCTGGTTCCTTACACGGAGTTTTACGATTTCAGGCGTAAAGGGCTTGTTAATAAAATCCACCGCACCGGCGGCCAGGAGCTCGCTTTCCGAATCGTTTTCCGCTGTAATAAAAATAACAGGTATGCGTTTTAAAGTATCGTCGGCCTTGAGAATATCGAACATCTCCCGGCCGTTCATTTCCGGCATTTGCACGTCAAGAAGTATTATCTTGGGAAGAACACTGGCGCAGCGGAGTTCTTCCAGGGCCTGTTTCCCGTTATTCGCGGTTATAATGTTGTAATCGTTTGTCAGTATCTCTTCCAGGATCATGACGTTGACATCGACGTCATCAACCACCAGTACTGTGGGAATAGAAGGGTTAAGCATTTTCAGCAATCACCTTATCAATTACTGTAAGAGTCTCGGCGAAACAGGTTTTCAGGTTTTCCAGGGATTCCGGATTCAATGATTTCGCCTTAATCTGGGTTTCCACATCCAGGGATTGATTAAAAAGCTCAGTCAGCGAGAGATTCGCCGCGATTCCCTTAACAGTATGGGCCTCCGCCTGGGCCTTTTCCCAGTCCTGGGCCTGTGCAAAAGTAACAAGATTATCCAATTTTGTATCGGCTTTAAACTTCGCCAGCAGTTTGGCATAAAGCTTGCCATTATTCATGACCCGCTTTTTCCCTTCTTCTTCGTTTATATATATTACTTCGGCCATGCAAAACCTCCGAGACTTTTTTCCTGTATTATAGTATACACCCAAAACACCCTTTTTGGCAATAGAGCCTTGACCGGCTTATTACCGCCGGGTATACTGTTTTTCCTATATCCCACGGCCTTTCCGTGCGTATTTTTCGGGGGGTGCACCGGTTTCGACTGGTGCGGTTCGGGGTACAGGCTGCAGGTGGAGCGCCCATCTCCTGATTGGGCAAAATTTTAACTGCCGACAACGTCAGTTACGATTACGCCTTAGCTGCGTAACCGCGTGGAACCGTTCCGCCGCTCTGAGGGACGGCTTCCGCGTCGCAATCAGGGCTGGCCAGGCTGCCGCTTCCGGAGACAACCTGGTAAGACAACCCGGAATAAGGACAGGTCGCGCGCCGTTTAGCCAAACCTGCCCCTACAATTCAATAAACGGCTAAACCTGTAGACGCCGGTATTTCGCGCATCAGGACGCGGGTCCGACTCCCGCCACCTCCAGAAATTTCCCCAATAGCCTCTCACGGAGGCACAAAAACACGGAGAAAAACTCAACAAATACAGAAGCCGGCTACCACCTGTTGGTTGTATTGAGCAACAGGGGAAAAAATGATAACTTGAATTGATGTTTAGGTATTATAAAGCGGGAACAGGCGGTTATGTACAATTTATTGCTGGCTAACCGGAACGGCAGCCAGGGAAAAATAAAGATTATTCCATTAATTATTCTCATATTCCTGTTTGTATCTTCCTTTTCCGCCGAGGCGTCCATTGTCGCCACCATTAATCATGAATGTGTGGGCGATGGCTGCCCGATTTGCGAACATGTACAAAAAATGAAGGCGTTGGATGCTCTCATAGATGAAATGATAGCAACTGCCTTTGTTGTGCTGCTTTTGGCTGCTTGCTTATTTTCAATAGTAACTGCCCCAGTTAAAAATATTATTCTCAGCGTTAAATCCGCGACCCTTGTCGGGAAAATGGTCAGAATGAATAATTGAAAACCCTCCTGTTAGTGAAATAAAATCCAGTTTCTCTTTTTTAATCCTTTTTGAACATTAATAGGAGTTGTATTTATATGAACATTGAAAATTTATTCTGGGTAGGCTACGTTGGCGCCGGTTTTGCCCTTATTTTTGCTTTCCTGCAAGGCCGCAAGGTATTTACTTTCTCAGAAGGTAATGAAGTAATGGTAAAGATAGCATCCGCCATCCGCACCGGCGCAAACGCTTATCTCAAACGTCAGTATAGTGTTGTCGTATTGTTTTTTGTCGTCATGTTTATCATCCTGTTCACCTTGTCACTTTTTCATCTTGTCAACAGGTATGTCCCGTTCGCGTTTATAACAGGCGGTTTCTTTACAGGTTTGTCCGGGTTTGTCGGCATGAAGGTTGCTACCTACGCCAATGCCCGTACCGCCAACGCGGCCCATGACGGCCTTAACAAGGCCCTTCGTGTGGCATTTTCATCCGGGTCAGTTATGGGTTTTATCGTAAACGGTTTTGGTCTGATTGATATCACTACATGGTACCTGCTTTTGCAGTATGTATTCAAAGCTGATATCTACGAGATTTCTCAGACTATGGTTACATTCGGCATGGGTGTCGCCTCTATGGCGATGTTCGCACGGGTCGGCGGCGGTATCTTCACAAAGGCTGCGGACGTGGGCGCAGATCTTGTCGGTAAGGTCGAAATCGGTATCCCCGAGGACGACCCCAGAAACCCGGCAGTAATCGCGGACAATGTCGGGGATAATGTAGGCGATGTAGCCGGTATGGGCGCGGATCTTTACGAGTCTAATTCCAATGCCATTGTGGCGGCCTTCGCCATTGGCGTTGCCGCCGGATACGGCCATGAGGGTCTGTTGCTGCCCATTCTAATTTCTGTGGTTGGCATACTTTCATCCATAATCGGGACATTCTTTGTCCGGACAAAGGAAAAGACGGATCAGAAGACACTTTTATTTTCACTGCATAAGGGCATCTACCTTGCCGGAGCCATCTCCGCCATCTCCTGCCTGCCGCTGATCCTCTTTGTGGCGCACGCACGAAGCTCAATATTGGGAATGAATCCTATGGCAAATCATGCCTGGGGTATTTTTGGAGCGGTGATTTGCGGAATTGCCGCCGGATTCGCAGTGGGTTTTTTCACGGAATATTATACCTCGGACACGAATAAACCTACGCGTGACCTTGCCAAGTCCACCGAAACAGGGACGGCGACGGTTATGATCGGGGGCATATCTTTAGGCATGAAATCTACCGCTGGGCCTGTTCTGTCAATATCTGCCGCAGTCATAATCAGCTTCATAGTCTCAGGCGGCTATGCGGATTTCAATGCCGGGTTATACGGCATCGGAATAGCCGCGGTCGCCATGCTGGCAACAAACGCAATCACCCTTGCGACTGACGCTTTCGGCCCGGTAGCCGACAATGCCGGCGGTATAGCGGAAATGGCTCGCCTTCCAAAAGAAGTCCGTGAGCGTACAGACGCCCTTGACGCCCTGGGAAACACCACGGCAGCCACCGGGAAAGGCTTCGCAATCGGTTCAACCGCATTTACTGCCCTGGCGCTTTTGGTGTCTTACGTCAATGTGGTGGAAGCCAAATTGGCCACAGTGGGCAAATCACTAATCCTGTCAATTACCAATCCGCCTGTACTGATTGGCCTTTTCCTCGGCGGAACGCTGACATTTGTCTTTGGCGCGCTTGCCATGGCGGCTGTACGCCGCGCGGCTGAAAGTATCGTTAAGGAAGTCAGGCGCCAATTCAGGGAGATAACAGGGTTGATGGAAGGCACGGCGTCACCGGATTACGGAACCTGTGTGGATCTCTGTGTACGCAGCGCACAAAAGGAAATGATCGCCCCGTCCCTGCTTGCGATTATCTCTCCTGTAGCCGCCGGCTTTTTCCTGGGCGCGGCAGGCGTTGTAGGTGTTCTAACAGGGGTAATAGTAACCGGCTTTGCAATGGCGGTCTTTATGCTGACTTCAGGCGGCGCGTGGGATAACGCGAAAAAGCACATTGAAGGCGGCAGATTCGGAGGCAAAGGCAGCGAAAATCACAAAGCGGCCGTTATCGGCGATACAGTCGGCGACCCATTTAAGGATACTGCCGGCCCCTGCTTTAATATTCTGATAACGCTCGCTTCCACCGTTGCGATTGTATTCAGCAGTGTAACTGTTGCCTTCTCGCTGATGTAAAATCTGCAAGGAGAAAACAATATATGACTCTCGAACAAAGTATTATCTCAAGTTTAGGTATACTGAACTTGACTTTGGGGCAGGCGATAATGATGCTGCTTGCCCTGTTTTTCATGTATCTGTCAATAGTAAAGAAATATGAGCCGCTATTACTACTGCCGTTGGCTTTCGGAATATTGATCGCGAATCTTCCGATTGTCGGCCTTAACGCGTACCACTTTAATCCGAACAGATTCAATGAAATTGACGGCAATTTTCTTCCCGGCCTGATGAATTTTCTGTATAACGGAATACGTTTGGTTATTTACCCGCCTTTGATTTTTTTGTGTATCGGGACAATGACAGATTTTAGCCCGCTCATCGCTTCTCCGCGCAGCGCGCTCATAGGACTGGGCGGCCAGCTTGGTATATTTATCGCAATGGGAACTTCATATTTACTGGGAAACTTCCTCGCGCCGTATGTTCCGGGATTTGACGGCTTCACCCTGAAGGAAGCCGCTGCCATCGGCATAATCGGCAGCTCCGACGGCCCGACATCAATCTTTACCGCCACACGTCTCGCGCCGGATCTTTTACCTCCAATCGCCATCGCGGCTTTTTCGTATATGGCGCTGGTTCCGTTTATCCAGCCGCCGATAATGAAGCTTCTCACTACCGCGAAAGAACGTGTCATAGTAATGCCGGAACCAAAAAGGGTTACGCAAAAACAGAAGATACTTTTTCCAATTATACTCGCCATTGTTACCCTGCTCCTGGTTCCCGCGGCCGGAGCGTTAATCGCTATGCTTATGCTTGGCAACCTAATCAGGGAAAGCGGCGTAGCTGATCGGTTCGTACATGCGTTTCAAAATGATCTGTTAAGCATATTGACGTTTTTGGTTGCCCTGAGCATAGGTTCTTCGGCTACCGCGGATCGTTTTTTAACCGTGCAGACACTTATCATTATATTCTGCGGTCTTTTGGCGTTCTGTTTCGGAACTGTCGGCGGTATTTTGGTCGCAAAATTACTATGTAAAATAACCGGCGGGAAGGTAAATCCATTAATAGGCAATTCGGGTGTTTCGGCAATGCCCATGGCCGCGCGTATTTCGCAAAGAATGGGGCAAAAGTACAACCCGGACAACTATCTTCTGATGCACGCTATGGGGCCTATTGTATCCAGTACCATAGGTTCGGCCATAATTGCCGGCATATTTATTTCGTATTTTAATTAGTTTGCGGTTGAAGGAGCCATTATAAGAGCAGGACACAGAACAGACCTCTTTGACTATCCTCTGTTATTTAATTATTATATTACCAGGCAGGAGGTTATACATGACCCATTTTACGCCCCAAAAGGCGGCGAAATATCTTAAACCGGGAACCGTCACCGCAATAATCATAGCTATTGTGGTGATTATTTTTCTGGCAACAAGTCTCTACATTGTGGATCAGGCGGAGGAAGCGGTAATCACACGTTTCGGAAAATACCTGACTACTACCGGGCCGGGGCTGCGTTTCAAGCTGCCTTTCGGAATCGATAGGACCTATATTGTTAGGGTAAAGGAAGTCCAGACCGAACAGTTCGGGTTCCGCACCCTTTCTTCCGGATTTTCCCCCAGGTATGCAGTCGATGCAAATATATCGACCATGCTAACCGGAGACCTTAATATGGTGGATGTGGAATGGATTATCCAGTACCGCATTGTTGATCCCTTTGCGTGGACCTTCAATGTAATGGAAAGAACTCAGACCATTCGTGACGTCTCTCAATCCGTGATCAATATGCTGGTTGGGGACAGGGCGATTATGGATATCATGGGCTTTGAACGAAACGCGATTCAGGCTGCCGGGGCGGATTATATGAACGAAGCTTTCAGGAGTTTCGGCCTTGGAATAAATGTTATCGCCGTGCAGCTGCAGAACACTGATCCTCCCCAAAGGGTGCAGGCGGCATTCGACGACGTGAACAGGGCCATTCAGGACAGAAACCGGCTTATCAACGAAGGCCAGCAGGCGTATAACGAAACCATTCCCCGGACCAAGGGAGAAGCGGACAAGCTGCTGCAAGTTGCCAACGGTTACGCTTCCGAGCGCATAAACCGCGCTGAAGGCGACGTGGCGCGTTTCAACTCGGTCTACGATGAATATCGCCGCTCTCCGGATGTTACGCGCCAGCGGCTTTACTACGAAATGATAGAAGACGTGTTCAAAGGAGATGAATCCACCACACTCATCGATCGCCGGTTCAATAACTTTGTTCCATTCAGGGATGTTGGGAGCGGCGCGCAGGCATCGCAAGGGGGCAGATAATGAAAAAATCACTTAAAACTTTAATTATTCTTGGTGTGATTATCATTGCCCTAATTATCATGGGGCCGTTCTATGTAATAAACGAAGGTGAGCAGGCGGTAATCGTCCAGATGGGAAGAATAACCAACATTGTAACCGATGCCGGGCTTCACCTGAAAATTCCTTTCATAGATGAAGTTGTAAGGTACCCCAAAAAAATAATGGCCTGGAACGGTGAACAGAAAGGCATACCTACCAGGGAAAAACAGTACATCATGGTGGACGTAACAGCCAGGTGGAAGATCGCGGATCCCAAGAAATTTTACGAGTCAATCGGAACGGTAAACAGGGCCTATGAGAAACTGGGGGAAGTAATCGATTCGGAAGTGAAAACCGTAGTTGTTGAAAATTATTTCCACGAATCGGTACGGGACTCCAACCTGATCATGGAACGGAAGTCGAGCATCGATGACCTTGGATTGAGCGGTGACGTTGACCCCGGGATCATTTCTTCTTCAATACAGACCGAGGTTACTTACGAGCCTATTACCAGGGGCCGCAGACAGCTCGCCATGGAGATACTCACGAGATCACGGCGCATGGTTCCCGAATACGGAATTGAGCTCATCGACGTTGTTACCAGGCAGATTCGCTACAGTGACGAGTTAACTGAAAGCGTTTACGCCAGGATGATAAAAGAAAGAAATCAAATTGCCCAGGCCATCAGATCCGAAGGGGAAGGAAGAAAAGCGGACATCATGGGGCAGATGGAACGGGAAAAAATGACCATACTGTCAACGGCGTACAGGGAAGCTGAAACCATCAGGGGTACCGCGGACGCGGAAGCAACCCGTATTTATGCGGACGCCTATAACCGGGATCGGGATTTCTTTGATTTCTGGAGGGCGGTTGAGTCGTATCGTACAACCCTTCCAAAGTTTGACAAGACATTGTCAACCGATATGGATTATTTCAGATACCTTTATTCCACAAGGGGGAGATAAGGTATTTGAGCCTGAGGATTTGTTCTTTTGAACAGGGAGAGCAACTTGTTCTGGGTTTTGATACCGGCCTGAATGCCGGGGCTTTTGCCCGGGCAGGGATGACACAATTTATTTCTAATCCCGGTTCAGTTGTCTTTAGTGACGGCAGGATTGAGCCATGGCAGCCTGGCGGGGTAATGGAACTTGGTTCTGAGTCCTCCAAAACAATGGTTGTCTGGGGCCCTCATTTTCCGGGCGAAATATTATTGGAAATAATAAATAATAGCGACAGCAGGGACGAAGCGCTTGCCGCGCTTCGTTTCTGGCTCCGTGCCCGGACGATTCTGGAAAATATTATAAAAAATAAACCAGACGCAACCGCAGCTCCCTATCCCGGACCCGCCGGCGCTTTAATCGTAACAAAAGAACAGAAAGGCCCCTACCCTTACGGTACAGTTTTCTTTCCGCACGGGCGCCTTGTTAAAAGATGCCTGGAAGCAGAGGAAACTGTATTTGAAGCCGAACACTGGGTACACCCGGATCTGGAAGGCTCCCCCGCCATTTCATTCAGCGCGGGGGCGATGCTCTACCGCATTTTTTGCGGAAGTCCGCCGTTTTCAGGGGAGAACCGGGACGATCTAAGGCAGAACATCAGTGAGGCTTTCTTTATTCCGCCTGAGCTCGCCGCGCCCGGGCTTGAGAGAGACATGGCGGATCTGATAAGCCGTACACTGAAAGTGGAAAAAGAAAGCCCAGAAGACAGTCGCCGTCCTTCTCCTGATATTATCAGCGCTTTAATAGGCGGCTCTCCGGTTAAACCGGCTTCTTCCTGGCTTAAACCCCTCAGCGAGGAAGAAAATTCCAGGATTATTGCCGAGAGGGAGCATTTTAATAAAAAGAATACCTTTAAGGTAAAAAGCCGCCGTTTTGTTACACGCAATATAGCGATAATCACAGCTTCGCTCATTGCCTTTGCCGCTATATTGTTATCTGTACGCGGGATAATACTCCATCGCTCTAGTGTACCTTCAATAAAAGGTATGTCTCCCGTTGAGGTCGCGCAGACTTACTACGACGCTTATAACGATCTGGATCATACCATGATGAGCGTCTGTGTAAGCGGCAACGCGGGCAAAGATGATATCAATTCAGTAATGAGCATTTATGTAATCAGCAAAGTCCGCCAGGCTTATGAATTGCAGGAAATCTTAATGCATGCCCGTGAATGGATTGAAGCCGGCCGTCCCCCTACTGACAAGACAATCTTTGGCATAACGGATTTTAAATTACAAATAATTTCCCTGGACAACGAAAACGCCGTCCTTGAAGCTGACTACATTCTTTGGTCACCCGGAAAATACGATGAAGAAACCGCGTCAGCAGCGCCCATTGCCACAGCCACCAATGACCAGTTAACCCTAATCTATCAAAAAAACCTCTGGCGAATAAACAATATAAAAAGAGAAAAGTAAAAAAAAGAGAAAAGAGAAATTAGAAAAGAGAAAAGAACCCTGTTCGCAATCTCAGCTAGTTAGTAGAGGCTAAGACCGGGAACAATGACTTTTCTCCTTTCTCTTTTCTCTTTTCTCTTTTAATTGATTTTCCCTTCAAGCCACTGGCTGATTAGGTAGCGCGAGACGGAGCCGCCTCCGGGAAGAGCCGGCAGATTGTCTTTGGAAAACCACTTTGCGTCTTCAATTTCCACCCCGTCAGCTTTAGGCTCCCCTCCGAAGCAGTGCGCGGCAAAGGCAAGCATGAGCGAATTGGGAAAGGGCCAGGGCTGGGAACGAATATAGCGTATGTCAGTTACTTCAATATTTACTTCTTCCCTTATTTCCCGGACAACAGTATCTTCCAGGCTTTCTCCGGCTTCATTAAAACCCGCTATCAGGCTGTAGATTCCGGGAGCGAAGTTTTTATTATGCGCCAGCAGGGCTTCTCCCCTTTCATTTGTGATGATGACAATAACAGCCGGGGAAATTCTGGGGTACTCAAGCCTTCCGCACACAGGACATTGCCGGGCCATCTCGCCTGTTTCGGCGTCCAGGTTGGCCCCCCCGCAGCTCCCGCAGAAGCGGGACTCCTTGCGCCAGAGGCTGATATGGTAAGAGCGGAGTATCCTGCCTATGGGACCGCCTGTCATGGATTCCCCCGCGATAATTGACACTGCCTGGCGCAGGGGGACAGCTTTCCACCCTGGCGGCAATTCCCTGTCGCCCAGATTAACAAAGCGGATATCCTCTTTCCCTTCCAGAGGGGGAACAACATAACTGTCAAGGTCTTCAAGTCTGCCAAACGCGACATCGATCAATTCCGTATTTACTTCTTCATGGAGATGGGAATCAGGAATATCAGCGGGAACAATGAGGGATGTACCCTGAAAAATATACGCGCTGCCCAAAAGAACCTCCATTTTTTTAATCCTACTCTTGGGAAGCGTCTATTGGCTAGTGGTTAGTCGGGAACAGGGACTGGGGCAAGGGACTATTATTAGCAATCTGATCGGATTTATAACTAGCTGTGTTCTGTTCCCTATAACCCGTCCCCCAGTCCCTGTTCCCTGTTCCCCAGCCCCAATTTGCATAAAATCTAATTAATAGTTATATTTAACGAGAGGGGGAAGCATGAGCGTAACAAACTTACAATTTACCGGCAGTTATCTGGGATATTTACCTCTTAATAAAATCGCGAAACATCCCGGCGGCCCTCCGAAAAACGGAGTCCCCTTTTGCGGATATCCGCAGCAGCATCCGGCGGAAAAAGATAAACTAATCCTTGTCTTCGAGCCATTGGGAAAAAATCCCACGATACTGGAATTCAAAGTTGACGATGTACTCTATGTGGAGGATATTCCCCAGGCTGTTACCGAACAGGGCGAGGGAATCCCACTGGTAAAACTCTGGATGCGCCGAGGCAGCCACGGCATGATCCTGGAACCTTTTGAAGTCGATGAATTTGTTCAATTTACGGATCTGCGTAAGAGGCAGAAAGACCGCTTCGCAAAACAGGCGGCTCAGGAAAACGGCGGGAACGGCTGTGAAAACTTTTCCTCCGCCAATTTCCGGTTATAATTTCTATTGTGAGCGCTCCCCGGTTTTTCTCCCGCGAAGTCCAGACTGGAAAAAATGAAGGAAAAATAAAATGTACCCTCTGCCCAGGGAATTGCCTTATTTCCATAGGAATGGCCGGCCAATGCCGGGTCAGGTTTAACCGGGACGGAAAACCAGAACTCCCTTTCTTCGGTTTAATTACCGCCCTGGCGCTTGACCCAATTGAAAAAAAGCCTCTTTACCACTTCCGGCCGGGAACAGAAATACTTTCTGCCGGTTTTGCCGGCTGTAACCTTCACTGCCCCTTTTGCCAGAACTGGCATATATCACAAAGTACCGATGTACAGGGCCGCGTTTATTCTCCCGGACAACTAATTACCGCAATCAAAGCTGTCAATAAAGGACAATCATCCATCGCCTATACCTACTCAGAGCCCCTCATACACATAGAATATTTACTGGATTGTATGAAGGAAGCGCGGAACGCAGGAATAGCCAATGTCCTTGTGACTAACGGTTGTATCAATTCAGAAGCGGCCGAAGAAATTCTCACACTGACAGATGCCGCCAACATTGACCTGAAATGCTTTTCTGAAAAAACTTACCGGGAACTCCTTGGCGGCAGCCTCACTACTGTTATTGATTTTATCCGCATGGCTCTGAAAAAAGGAGTACATATAGAACTCACTACGCTGGTTGTGCCCGGCCTTAACGACGGCGAAGAAGAATTAGACTCCTGTGTGGATTTCATAGCAGGCCTTGATTCCGATGGCAATGTCTCTGGTAAATCAATAATTCCCTGGCATTTATCCGCTTATCACCCTGACTGGAAATGGAACGCTCCGCCCACTTCCCCGGCATTTTTATCAAAAACCGCTGCCAGGGCGCGGAGACACCTTGAGTATGTCTATGCCGGCAATGTGGCAGGAGAAAAAAACGACACCCTTTGCCCGCACTGCGGAAAAATTCTAATCAGCCGCCGCGGCTACAAGGTCGATACATCGGGGCTCATGTTTAAGGAAGACACTTACCATTGCGCCGACTGCGGAAAGACAGCTCCGGTAAAGAACTGATACGCATAGCACCTCACGGAGGCACGGGGTCACAGAGGACACAAAGGAAGAAAGGGTCCGCGAATTAACGCGGAAAGACGCGGATACTGGATATCGGAATCTATTCAATCCGTGAAAATCCGCGTAAATCCGCGGTGACAAGTAACCGCGCCCGCTAGGGCGTTGACGACAAAATGTCGCATGTCACGGCACAGGCAAATTCTAGAATATACAGAATTTTAGCCCGACTTTAGGAGGGCGTATGTGCCGCGGACAATTAAAAAAGAGCTCTCGCGGAGGCGCGCTGTCCGCCTTCGCCGGACAGCTTGAGCTCGCAGAGGACGCTGAGGGCAGCGCGCGGGCTGGACGGTGCGCGTAACACTAGAAGAAATCTAACCACTGAGTTTCACAGAGTGCTTGGCGTTGTTTTAAAATCCCTGGCACCCTATTATTTTGCGTACTACATAGATCATGAAGGTTAAAAATAGATTGGTAATCAAGCGCAACACTCTAAGCTGACCTCTGGTCAGCAGAACTCTGTGGTTATATTATTTTTCTTCTAAGCACGGAAGGCAAGTAGGCTGCGCGTAACACTCCGTGCCTTG
>Ga0123353_10003520_pt1 | contig 19813 bp, 8 predicted proteins | sample TergutLab28metaG_3_FD_92763 | JGI IMG/M metagenome (GOLD analysis project Ga0123353, IMG submission 92763) | Labiotermes labralis P3 segment gut microbial communities from Petit-Saut dam, French Guiana - Lab288 P3 | ecosystem: Host-associated > Arthropoda: Insects > Digestive system > Gut ... | reverse complement strand
TTCAGAAGTGTTGGCGTTTCTTCATGCAAAGTGGATACCAGCAGCGACATCAAGGCGTCCACTTCTATTTTCGGACGGTTCCAGTTTTCGGTAGAGAAAGCATATAATGTCAGGAATTTGATGCCTAATTCAGCAGCGGCTTCCATCGTTTCGCGTCCGGCAGTTACCCCGTTCCGATGCCCAAAGATTCGGGAATTTCCCTTCTTCTTCGCCCATCGACCGTTGCCATCCATGATGACGGCAATATGTTCGGGTAACCGGTCTAAACTGATTTGATCCTTGTACGTCATTTAAATACCTTTTGATCCTTCATACCAGGGCAAACAAATTCTTTTTCAAAAACCTTGAAGGTAAGAAATACTCCGGCAAACGAATACCAGTCGGTATTATGATGCGGTGTGTATGAGCCGTCATATCCGGGGCTTAGAATACCATCCAGTTTGTCGGTGAATGCTTTTCGCAACCCCCATTCGCAACCAACAGCAAACTTCTCGTTGAAACGGTATTTGTATCCAACACCGAAGGGAATAGTCAAATGGTCGTTTGCCATGCGGGTTGAAGAGGTTTGAATGAGCGAATACCCTACTCCAACAAAAATGTAGGGCGTTTGCGATTTTTTCTTGCGATTGATCATGTAAGGCAGAAAATTAAATTCATATCCTACATGGCAATCCATCAGTGAGGTTTCAAAACTATTCGCTCTAATTTGCTGGTATTCATTTTTAAAATCAAGGTCATCTCCTTTTAATTGTCCATAAAATACACTAACCCGCAGGACATGGTGTTCGGTAAAATTGTGTTTGAACAATGCACCCGCCGCAAACCCCGGATGATAAAACTGTCCGCGCGGGTTGATATTACCCAAATAATAAGATGTACCGACAAATACTCCTCCTTCTGAATTAGAACGAAAATCCTGCCCTTCCATGGTTAAATGCCATAGAAACAATCCCACCAAACAAGCAATGACATTTCTTTTCAACGATATTCAAAAATTTTTGAAAGGGCAAAAATACATTAAATAACGACACAACCGTACAACGGGTAGTTATTTTTTGTTAAATGATGATACATGTAGCATGTCGCGTAACTGTTCTGGGGAAAATCCGGTAATGGATTACTCCCGAATTTGCTTTACCAATTGAACTTACGGTGTTTTTTTATTTTTGAATTTTTCAGGCAATGGACCTTGTGATGGAGGCGGAGGTCCTGCCGCCGCCCATGATTTATTGGCAACATGTCCCATTTCAAACTCAAGGACACCGCCATTTGCTATATCCGAATGGTTAAACCATGCCTTGTCTAATGGTTGTCCGTTTAGTTTTGCAGATTGAATATACTTGTTTTTCGACGAAGCGTTGTTGGCTTTTATTTCTAAAAATTTACCGTTGCCCAGATTCATTTTCACATACGAAAACACAGGGCTGCCAATGTTATAAGTAGGAGATCCAGCAGTAACAGGATAAAATCCTAACTGGCTGAACACAATGAATGCCGACATTCCGCCGCCGTCTTCATCTCCGGGTATGCCCATCAGGTCGTTGCGGAACCACTGTTCAAGAAGATTACGTATTCTTTTCTGTGTGCGCCAGGGTTCTCCAACATAGTTATACAGATAGGGAATATGGAAAGCCGGCTCGTTTGCCATGGAGAACATCCCTACATTTCCCGTATGATCGGGCAGGATATTATAAAATTCCCATCTTGACATGCCGTAATTTGTTTCGTTGTACATCTGTTCCAAGGCGTCAATAAACGCCTTATTACCGCCAATTAACGACACAAGATCGGCAATATTGTGCTGTACGCACCAGCGATAAACATAACCGTTATTTTCATCATAGTATTCACGAGCGCCGGGTCCGCCATCCCATCTGTAATCTACATCGGGAATGAAATTACCGTCTGCATCCTTTGGATGAAAAAATTTTGTTTCAGGATGAAATAAATTGAGGTAATTATATGAACATTTCAGATAATAGTCAGCCTCTTCATTGCGTCCAAGCTCGCGTGCTATTTGGGAAAGACACCACTGGTCGTAAACCATACCGAGTGTTACAGCCACAGGCTGACGTTTTTCCCATGAATTTACGTTTGCCACAGTTTCTTTTTCTCCTCTTTTAAGAGAAGGAAAGTATCCTTTGTCTTTATAGAACTGGTCTAATACTCCGGCAGGAGCATTTCGGGAAAATGGAAGTAACGAGCGTTCCTCCATAGATCGTTTACAGGCTATGTAGGCTTTTTCAAGATCGAATCCTCGAAGTCCCTTAGTCCATGCATCCAGAACAGAAACCACGCCATGATTACTGTTCATGCCACGACCGTCGCCTGACATTCCTGGAAAGGTTGGAAACCAGCCGTCGCCGTTCTGATCTGCGATAAGTACGTATGAATGCAGTATGTCATTCTCGGTTGTTTTGTCAATCAGTACACGCAGTGGATGAGCTGCAATATAGTTATCCCAGAAAGCATCATCAACATAGAATCCGCGTCCTTCGGCATCATGTACCTGTCCGTCGTAAGCGCTGAAATATTTACCATCTTCACTGATATCTACGGGACGAACACAATTGCGATAGAGCGAAGTGTAGAATACAACTTTATCATCTTCGCTTCCACCCTTAACAGCAATTCTTCCGAGCATTTCATTCCATGCGTTTCGACCGGCTTGGGCAACCTGATCAATATCAAAACCTGCGATTTCGCGATCCAGATTTTTCTTTGCCTGTTCTTCACTGATGAACGACATTCCATATCGAAGTCCTATTTTTTTAGTTTCCTGAGGATACATGACAACCAAAACTGCAGGAGTTCCGGATGTCTCACTTGATATTTCCGATTGTCCCCATGAAAGATTTCGGTTGCTGTAAACGCCTGTTTTTTCGGGAGCAACATCACTTTCGGCATACAGATACAGTGTTGTTTTCGCGTTCAGAACGAGATAACCGCTGACAGCATTTTCTCTCGAAGCAAGTTTACCCTGATTCATTTTGAAAACGAGATAAGCCGGATCGTCATTCTCTATCCTGAAATGATAGATAGCGCTTTGGCGTGAAGGAGCAAAATCAACTTCCATATTCAGTTCATCTAAGCGCACTTGATAGCGATATGGAACGATTTTTTCCTGATCAAAACTAAGCCACATCTGCGAAGAAATTCCGCTTTCCGCCCCCTGATATGGAGTCAGATTGAATGGAAATTCACCGCCATGGTTTCGGGTCATCCATACAAAACCCGACATGCGGTTTCCGGTATGATTGACCCGGGAAGGGAACATGCGCACCATTCCGTTGGGAAGATGCACAATAGGGCGGGTAGGTTGAAGAATATGGCTTATGTTACCCATATACGGGTTTACATAATCCACAGGATCTTTCACTGCTTCGTTTCCACAACAGGATGCAAGTACTAAAAGCGCCGGCATCAAACCAGCAATCATAATTTTTTTTAAATATGTTCTTTTCATTTTGGTTGAAATTTGTTGATTTTCTTTTAATGATGTGAAATTAAAAAAAGATTCTTTTTGAAAACTTATTTTATTGGATAAGGTTTGCCTTTCGGTACAATAATTTGATGTACTTCGCCATTATAGCGTACATTGCATGTTCCGCCGTCTGGATGTGATATTTCTGCCGAAACTAACCGGTTGTCTTCCCATTTCATATTGACGGTATAACCATCTCGCGCCTTTAGACCGGTTATGGAGCCAGCAGTCCATGTTTCAGGCAGAGCCGGAAGGAGTGATATCTCCTCGGCATGGCTTTGCAGCAACGCTTCGGCAACACCGGCAGTATATCCGAACGATGCGTCAATCTGATTGTTCGCTCCGTCGCGATGCAGGTTGTTTGCCGCTCCTTTTACCGCTGCAGCAATCAGTGGCGCTGTTTTATCGCCACGTTCCAAGCGCGCCCACATAGAGATGTCCCAAGCTGAAGGCCAACCGCCACCTACACGTCGCCCGTTCATCCATGTATGAAGCGCTTCGATAAGCGGTGCATCGCTTTCACTCCTGAGTAAAATAGATTTTCCGGGGAAAAAGGGGAAGGTTGCCGACATATTATGTCCACCCGGACCATTTTCAAAGTCTTCAATCCATTCCTGTACAGTTCCGGCGCTGTTTACCCTGTAAGGAGGAAGACGATTCAAGGCTTGTTGTAGCTGTGCACGTAATTCGGCGTCTACATTTAACAGTTCGCTAAACCTGATGACATAAGGGAACAGTTCGCGTATAATGCCGATATCCATCGTGGGCGCCGGAGCTACATATCCTACTTTCTTCGTATTGCCGTCCATGTATTGGAAACCATGTTCGGGTGACATAGAGAACGGGGTTACTAAATAGCCAAGCCGGGGATGTTCTGTTAACAGGTTCACTAAAAATTCGGCAGAGCCTTTAATAACGGGATAATATTTTTTTAGAAACTCAATATCTGGTTTATAATTATAATGTTCGCACAGATGCAATGTCAGCCATGCGCCACCTACGGGCCACATACCGAAGCGGGAGGCATCAACCGGTGCGGCGCCTCTCCACAGATCAGTGTTATGATGCGTTACCCAGCCTTTATCAATGCCGTAATATACCTGAGCCGTCTTATGTCCTGTTTCGGATAAGTCTTGAACCATATCGAACAGGGGTTGTGTACATTCGGACAGGTTAGTAACTTCGGCAGGCCAGTAATTCATTTGAATATTGATGTTGATCGTATATTTGCTACCCCAAGGCGGAAGCAAATCCTGATTCCAGATACCCTGTAAATTAGCTGTTTGACCGCCTGCGCGACTACTTGAAGCCAAGGAATAACGTCCAAACTGAAAAACAAGCGCTTCCAAATTGATGTCTTTGCCTCCTTCTCTATATAGAGATAGTCGTTCATTGACAGGTTTCTTGGTAATTTCCGGAATGTCATTCAAACTTAAATGAACCCGTCCCATCAAACCACTAAAATCGTCCACATGGGTTTTACGTAAATCGTTGAATTTTTTTCCGATAATAGCGGTCATGACTTTTCCAGTTTTTTCAGACGGATCGGCGCTGATGTCGTTGTATTTAACATAACTTGTCGCAGCTGAAAGAATAAAAGTGACAGCGTCCGCCCCTTTTATAACGATTTTTTCGTTCAAAACACTATTGTCGCCACCTTCCGTTAACGCTTTGAGTACTGTCCTGAATTTCAATCCTTTTTCATCTGATTCAGCGATCAGCCAATTCCAACTGTTGGCTTTCGGATTTGGATTTTTCCAAGTTCCGTCAATGATCAGTTCGCCCGATGCTCCTGCAGTAATCTGTTCCGTAAATGCTGTTTTTACGCTTGCCTCCATGTTTAGACCTTTCTTTTTGTCGGTCGAAACGCGGACGACTAATACTTTATCGGGATATGAAATAAAAACTTCGCGTTTGTAAGTAATGTCGCCCGACTTGTAACTGACGGTTGCTATTCCTGTTTCCATGTCTAATTCCCGGCGATAATTTGTTACAGATGTTGAATCTATGTCGGGAAATCCAAGCGACAAATCGCCTAAAGTTGAATAAGCTTGTTGAGCGGCAGGGATTCCATAGAAATATTTATCAATATATTCGCCCATTTCGGCATATTTTCCCGCAAAAATTTGGTTTTTAATAAATTCAAAATGAGACCCGGCATTGGGATCATCATAATCGTGTGGTACGCCCGACCAAAAACTGGATTCATTTAAAGCAATCCGCTCCTGTGCAGTATTACCGAAAACCATTCCTGCTAATAATCCATTACCAACAGGAGAAGCGTCTAACCATTTTACAGCCGGCGTATCATACCACAACGTCATATCGCCTTGTAAATTGGAGTTCTTACAGTTTGAGCAAGCCATCAAGCCTGCAAAAAGGGTGGCAACCATGAGGATGACTGCATTTTTTTTAAGAATTATTGAGTTCATAACAATTGTTTATTTAAGTTTTATTTAAGATTTATGGTTTGTTTTAACTTGATGTCCGATGAAGATGTTCCGACAGAAAACTCAAATTCTCCCGTTTCTACTACCCGCTTCATATTTTGATTAATCAGCCAGAGGTGTTCTTCGGGGATAATTTTCATGGTAACGGTTTTTGTTTCTCCCGCTTTCAGAAATACTTGCGAAAATCCTTTCAGCGCCAATATCGGAGTTCCCACGCTTGCGATTTTATCGCGCACATACAATTGAACAGTTTCAGTTCCATCAATTGCGCTGGTGTTTTTAACATTCACTGTAACCGTAATCACATCTTTGCTTGTTGGCTCGGAAGAGCTGATCTGCAAATTGGTAAATTCAAAAGTAGAATAACTCAATCCATGTCCAAAAGCATACAGCGGCACGCCATTACCATCTGTATAACTTCTTGGAGAGGAAGGTTTCTTAGAATAATAAACGGGCAATTGCCCCTGGTATCTTGGAATACTGACAGTCAGTTTTCCGGAAGGATTGTGATCGCCAAAAAGCACATCAGCAATAGCCTCTCCTCCGCTTTCACCAGGGAACCATGCTTCCAGAATAGCTGCCGAACTTTCCGCAACCGGAGTGAATACTAGCTGACGACCATTCAAAAGTACGCTTGCAAAAGGTTTTCCTCCTTTGGCGGCGGCTTGTAACAGGTCTATGTCCATCTGTTTCATATTTAAGTTTTGACGATCTTTTCCTTCTCCAACTTCCCTGTCGGTTTCTCCGACAATGACAACAGCAGCATCCGACAGAGCGACGGCGCGTGTTACCCGATCGTAATATTCCTGATTATTCCTGTATTCAATCATCCGCCATCTTAATTCAACAGAAGCATTTTCGCCGGTTTTGGAATATTCAACGCTGACGGGAATGGATTGACCGCGTTTCAGTTCAATTCGTTCAGATTTTCCGCGTCGCCTGTTTTCATTTCCCCAGTTATCAATGAACAATTTATTGTTTAAGAATACTTTTCCAAACCCGTCAGATGAAATAAAGAACTCGTATAAACCATCAGCCGGAATTGAAATATTACCTTTGTATCGTACCGAGAAACGTTCGGGAGATATACCAGGCGCCGGGCTAAGGTTATGCCAATAACCCTGCACTTTTTCCTCTACTGATGTATAGACTGCTTTTCCTGAAAAGTCTGCATTGTTGAAATATTCTACATAAACACCTTTTTGAGATGATCTTACGCTATTCGATAACCATTCCGAAGCAACAGTTTCGTATTGATTTGATATGCCGGTTTGAACCAGATCAATTTGTATCTGATCACCGAATTTTTTCTTCAATCCTTCATATACCGTCATGCCTTTTGCTTCTCGTGGACCATAACCGCCAATGGAAGAAACATTAGCGAGGTTTCCGATTAATGCTAATCGTTTTATATTCTTGTTTAATGGCAAATAATTACCCTCATTCTTCAACAGGATTATTGATTTACGACCCGCCTCCAATGCAAGATTACGATGTTCTTCATTACGGAAAACCTTAGAAATCAACAATTCATCGGTATACGGATTTTCAAAAAGTCCTAATTCGAATTTAATCCGTAAAACGGCGGCTACTGCTCTGTCTAATTTGTCTTTTGGAATGGAGCCGTCTTTCGCGGCTTCTACAACCGATTGCTGGAAGACATCGTGAGGGAAATCGTAAAATTGCATATCAAGTCCTGCATTCACAGCTTGAGTGATGGCTTCTTTTGGGTTGGCAGCAGTATAATGCGGCGCAACTAAACGGCGTATGGCGCCTAAATCGGTTACTACCATTCCATTGAATCCCCATTCATTTCGCAAAATGTCTGTTAAAAGCCAGGGAGATGAAATACATGGAATCCCGTCAATCTCGTGGTATGCCGCCATGATCCCACGTGCATTCCCCTCTGTGACAGCCTTTTCAAAAATATAAAGATGAGTTGAGCGCGCTTCCCGTTCTCCGATGAACACAGGACCCGTATTACTGCCGCTTTCGGGAATACCGTGAACGCCAAAATGTTTTGGTTCGGCAACAACCGTATTATTTTTTTTCAAATCGTCACCCTGCATTCCTTTGACCATATTAACAGCCATTCTGGAATTTAGGTAAACATCCTCGCCGTAAGTTTCTTCTGTTCTACCCCAACGAGGTTCGCGCGCTAAATCAAGGTTGGGACAAAGCAAAAAATGAATCCCATGCGCTCGCGCTTCCGTTGCAATCGCTCTTCCGATGTTGTACATCATCGTTGTATCCCATGAACTGGCGCATCCGATCGGCACCGGAAAGTTGGTTGAACCAACCCCGCAATAGCCATGTAGCCCCTCCTCAATGAACAAAACAGGAATGCCTAAACGACTGTTTTCTATAGCGCGTCGCTGAATTTCATTTGACAGGGCGGCGGTTTTTGGGTAAAAATCGTGAATAGACCCGATACACATCGAGTCAATGAAATGAACGATCCTGTCTTCCCTGAAATTTTCCGAATCGCTCAATATATCATTTGCAGACAACATGTCCAATTGAGCGGCTTTTTCTTCTAATGTCATCCTCGACATCAAATCATTGATTCGTTTTTCGATGGGTAATGAGACGTTTTTATACGGTAATTCCGATGAATTACAAGACACTGATAACAAAATCACCGGTAAAATAAAATAAAATAAACTGATTTTCATATATTTGATCATAAAAAATAAGTATTGATACATTGCTTTAAAATCTTGCAATTTTAAACAGAACATATTAATAAAACAATTAATAAAACGATCAATTTAAAATAATTTGATCATTTATTTCTCATTAATTATTTCATTAATTATTCCATTAATACCATTTTTTATATATTTGTTATTTTATTTTTATAATCTTATAAATATGAAGCAATTAATATTATTCTTACTTTTTCCCCTTTTCTCTACAGTTGCCTTTGCGCAAAAGAATCCTTTTATCAAACACATGTACACAGCTGATCCGTCCGCTCGTGTTTGGTCAGATGGACGGTTGTACGTATATGCTTCTCATGACATTGCGCCGCCCCGCGGTTGTGATCTAATGGACCAATACCATGTTTTTTCGACCAATGATATGATCAATTGGGTTGATCATGGTGAAATATTACGCGCCGATCAGGTTCCATGGGCTGAACCGCTTCGTAACGACGGTAAATTTATGTGGGCGCCTGATTGCGCTTATAAAAACGGAAAATATTATTTCTATTTTCCGAAACCGGATAAGGATCCATGGAACTCCAACTGGAAAATAGGAGTTGCTGTAAGCGATAAACCCGCTTCGGGTTTTAAGTCGCTTGATCATCCTGTACTGGGACTTCCGGATAAAGGTGAGATTGACCCTTGCGTATTCGTTGATACCGACGGTAAGGTATATTTCTATTATGGCGGCGGCGGCAAATGTTACGGCGCCAGAATGAAAGATAACATGTATGAAATTGACGGCGAACTCATCCCCATGGAAGGATTGTATGATTTTCATGAGGCTGCATGGGTTCATAAAAGAAATGGTTTTTATTATCTTTCATATTCAGACAATCATGATAACCGGAACGATAAAGAAGGCGTGATCGGTAATAACAGGATGCGGTACGCGATGAGCAAAAGTCCGCTTGGCCCTTGGGTGCATAAAGGTGTGTATATGAATCCGACCGACAGTTATACCAATCATGGCTCTATTGTAGAATTTAAAGGGAAATGGTATGCTTTTTATCATAATAGCGAACTGTCGGCTGCTAACGGCGAACATAATGATTGGTTGCGTTCTGTTTGTTGGGATGAACTTCATTACAATGAGGATGGAACGATACAAATGGTGATTCAAACCGATAATATTTTTAGAGCCGGTTCATCTAAAATCAATATATCACCAACCAGCCTTTCGGAAAATCGCACGTTGCTTGATTCGTTGTATGCCAGAAGTTTGATTTTGCAATTTCAAAATGTCCGTATTGCTTTCCTTTCTTTAGATTTGGGCAATTATAATAATCCCGAATTAATGAAAAAATTGAAAAAAGAATTTAAGTTGAACGAAATCTATTTTTGTCCATCCCATACCCATTCAGGTGCAACTGACAGAAATACAATAGAAGCAAAGATAAGAAGCATCATTAAGGAAGCATCCGAAAATATGTTCTCTGCAAAGATTTCAGCTGGAAATCGTGAAATACCGCAATTAGCCTTCAATCGTCTCATTGTTCGGGGCGACGGTCATGCACGCGAAGCATGGTATGCCGATCAGGAAGGACATTTCCGTTATCTCAACAAAGAAAGAATACCATTCGGTCCGATTGATTCATCAGTTGGAGTGATACGAATTGATGATACAAGAGGAAATCCTCGCGCAGTAATTATGAACTATGCCTGTCATCCGGATGCACTTGTGGCTGTACGTTCAGTCGTTTCGGCGGAATATGTAGGTCATGCCGCAAAATATGTAGAAAATGCGTTTGACAATAGGATCAATTGTTTATTTATTCAAGGCGGCGCCGGAAACCAATGCCCGTTGTTTAAAACTCCTACCAATGGGGAAACACCCGAAGCATATTTTGATATGGTGCAACGCATGGGTACCTTGCTCGGTATCGAAACAGCTGCTTTTGCAAAAGAACTTTTTCCAAATCCAAATGACAAATTCGATTTAAGATTAAGAACTGACTCGATTGATATGCCCAACCGTTTTGATAAGGATATCGCAAATGTCCATTTTTCAACGATTCTGATTAATGATAGGATTGCTATTGCAACGTTCCCCGGCGAACCGTTTATCAAATTTCAACTTGATTGGAAACGGGAAATGGGAGGTATCAGTACACCCTTCTTCTTCGGTTACACTTGGAATGGCGGACAATGGCCTACGTATGTACCCGATGTCCGTTCTGCCGCTTTAGGCGGTTATGGCGCTGATTGGGGTCCGGTACGCGCTCCGGGAACAGGAGAAGCCTTAATGACAAAACATTTAAACAACTACTATATCATCAAAGGACTGATGCGCTCAACCCAGGGACCCAGCGATCATCGCTTGGATGACGGAAGTGTTATTTGGATGCCCGATTGGCAAAAATGAAATGAAACATGATCATCGTATGAAAATAAAAATAATCATTTGTTTTTTAATAGCAAGTAGTTTTACTGTCTTCGCTCAGGAAAACCCTTTTGGAAACCCTTTTTCCTATTATATTGAAAATCTTGCTGTGTTCGAAGAAAATCAGGAAGAGGGAAGAGCTTATTACCTACCTGCGAAACGTCAGTCGTTAAATGGCGATTGGAAATTCTTTTGGAGCGAAACTCCCGAAAATGCGCCTGAAAAATTTTACGAGTCTTCGTTCAACGATAAGAAATGGGCGACGATTTCCGTTCCCTCCAATTGGGAAATGGAGGGATATGGCGACAAACTGTTTCGTAATGTGACGTCACCATTCAAGCCTAATCCGCCTTTTACGCCCAAAGAATATAACCCGACGGGCGTTTACAGGCGTACCTTCGCCATTCCGTCCGACTGGAAAGGCGAACAGGTCTTTCTTCGTCTCGAAAAGGTGGCGTCTGCTTCATTCGTATGGATCAATGGCAAAAAAGTCGGCTACAATGAAGGCGCGCAGGAACCTGCTGAATACAACATCACGAATTATTTGAAATCGGGACAAAATTCGCTGGTCGTATTTGTAGTCAAATATTCGGATGGTTATTATCTTGAAGGACAGGATTACTGGCGTCTGGCAGGTATTTTCGACGATGTGTGGCTGTATGCAGCGCCAACACTACGTCTTTTCGATTGGCAAATCATCACCGATTTCGATGATACTTTTACCAATTCCCAATTGATAATCAATTCATTCATCAAAAATTATGATGACGTTGCCCCGACTTCTTCCTACACCATAAAAGCCAGATTGTTGGACAAGGACAACAAACTTGTTAATGACTTTTCAAGCCAGCCTTTCAACATAAGTCAATCACAATTGGGAAAGGAAGAGATAACGCTGATTCAGAACATTCAAAATCCCTTGAAATGGACATCTGAAACTCCTTATCTCTACATGCTCGAACTCTCCCTGATTTCCGCCAACGGTAAGGTACTGGACAAAATTCAAACGCACATTGGTTTCAAAAAAACCGAAATACGTGGCGAAGTGTTCTACCTGAACGGCGTACCCTTAAAGGTAAACGCGCAAAATTCGCACATGCAGCATCCCGAAAAGGGACATACGATGGACGAAGCAACCATCAGGAAAGATTTTGAAATTTTGAAACGTTTCAATTTCAATGCAGTGCGTACATCGCATTATCCTCCGGTGAACAAATATCTGGAGTTGGCAAATGAATACGGTCTTTACATCATTGACGAAGCAGGCACTGAGGCGCACGCCACCGAATGGATTTCCGAAAAACCGGAATTTACTGAAATGTACAAAGAGCGTGTCCGACGGATGGTGTTGCGCGATCGTAATTATCCCTGCGTCCTGTTTTGGAGCGCCGGCAACGAAAGCGGCGAAGGAGAAAATATTACCGAAACCATCCGCGAAGGGAAAAAATACGACCCTACCCGCTACTGGATGTATGGTGGCAACGCCTTTTCGCATCCTGCCGAAGACATCATCGGGCCACGTTATCCCACACCTTTGGAATTGGAAGTACAGGTTGGTTTACCGTCGAGAAATCCTGACCGGAGACCCTCGTTTATGGACGAATACCTTTCCGTAGCGGGTAACGGCGGCGGCGGACTGGATGATTTCTGGGAAGTGATTTACGCCTATCCGAGGTTGATGGGTGGCGCCATCTGGGATTTTGTCAGTACGGGAATCACAGAGCCAATACGTTCGCTTTTCGACGCTTCGCCAAATAAAACGCCTGCTTATCTCATGGGAAATGCTACCCTAGTGAAAGACGGCGCCAGCAACGTACTCGATTTGAACGGACACGACCAGTGGGTCGAAGTATACCGGCAAGACAATCTGGAAATTACCGGCAACAAATTAACCATTACTTTTAGTGTTTTTCCGCGCAAATTGAGCAGCGATTGCGGGTCGTACCTCACCAAGGGCAATTATCAATTCGGCGTGAAGCAGAAGGGCAAGGAATGTTTGGAATTTTACCTGTATACCAACAAGCGACATTCGATTTGCGCAACGCTTCCGGAAGATTGGGAATATAACTGGCATGATGTAGCAGCAGTCTACGATGGAGAGGAGATGAGCTTGTTCATTGACAAAGAGAAAAAAGCTTCGGCAAAGGTTTCAGGCAACATTCGCAATTTCCCGTTTCCTGTAAATATCGGACGAAACGCTGAAATACACGGTCAGGAAACTTCGGTATACATCTGTGATGCACGAATGGATAATGTCGGTATTTTTGCCGATGTTGCAGACATCAACAATCCTGATTCAAAAAAGGCGGCGCTATGGTTAGATTTTGAAAAAGAACAGCGTAACGGGTTCTTTTACAGTTATGGAATTGGCGCCCGGACTTATGGCAGTATATGGCCCAACCGGAAACCCCAACCCGAAATGTGGCAAATGAAAAAAACGGTACAACCCCTCTCTTTCCGCTTGACGGATGCAAAAACCGGAGCAGTGGAGGTATGGAACCGTAATCATTTCGTAGATGCCGGATATTACCAAACACGCTGGACGCTCGAAGCCGATGGAAAAATCCTGCAACAGGGTGAACTTAACCTGCAAACAGCGCCGCTAACCAAAGAAATTGTCAAAATCCCATTCACAAAACCAACAATTGATGCTGGATGCGAATACCGTATCGCCATCAGCAGTACGTTGAAAAAAGATGAACTCTGGGCGCCTGCAGGACACGAGGTATCATGGGATCAATTGGAACTACCATGGTATCAGGATACTGAACCAGAACCAATCTATGCAGGAGCAGCGCCGATTTGCTCGGAAACAGACGAAAGTTTAACCATTACAGGCGCAGATTTCAAATATTCGTTCGACAAGCAAAAAGGACAATTGATTTCCATCGTATACAGGGGGAAAGAGATGCTTCGTTCGCCGTTGATATTCAATGTTTGGCGAGCGCCTTTAGCCAATGAGTTGGATGAATGGAACACATGGAGTTTCCACGCTAACTATTGGAGAGAAGGTTTTGGAAATATGCTTGTAACCGAAATGTATTCGCTTGGCGTTGATAAAATAGCACACCGTCCGCTCAGTTTTACGACAGAAGAAAAAGACAAAGAAGCGCATGTCGTTATCAACGATCTCAATATGCTGGGCAATGGCAATAGTAACGGTTTTCGTAACTTTTATGAATTTGTTATCACAGGAGATGGAAAGATGACTATTCGCCACCTGATTAAACCGGAAGGACGTATGCCACAGTGGCTTCCGCGTATAGGCATTTGCATGGTATTGGACAAAAGTCTGAATTGTGTAAACTGGTATGGTCGCGGTCCGCAGGAAAATTATCCCGACAGGAAAACAGGATACAAGACAGGTATCTATCAAACTTCGGTACAGGAAATGTACGAACCGTATTTGATACCACAAGATCATGGTTTACGTACCGACAATCGCTGGGTACGCATGACCGACCATCAGGGTATCGGATTACAATTCAGTGTCAACGAATGGTTTAACTTTAATGCGTATCCATTCAGTACCGACAACCTGTCCAAAGCCGTATATACCTACCAGCTTCAGGAACAGGACGGAATCACTTTCAACATAGATTATGCCACATCGGGCGTAGGATGTACCGCACGTGGTATTTTCAACGCTTACCGCGCTTTGCCGCAAGTATACGAACGGGTAATTACCGTTAAACCGATAGATCAGATCATCAAATAATCAAAAAATAAAAAAAAGAATAACCCATGAAAAGAATAACAAGTTTTATTGCCGGTATATTGCTGTTGTGTCAGTTGTCGGCGCAATCATCTGAAAAAAACACGCACTACGATTCATATAAAGGCTTGGTAATGGCAGGTTATCAAGGATGGTTTGCCGCCGAGGGCGACGAATCTCACCGTGGATGGTATCATTACGGATTCCGCGGCGACAATGCTTCCGTTGACTTTTGGCCTGATATGAGCGAGTATACAAAAAAGTATGTGGCTCCGTTTAAAATGCCCGACGGCTCGGATGCATATCTGTTTAGCGCCTACGACGAAGAAACTATTGACCTTCATTTCAAATGGATGAAAGAATACGGGATTGATGGGGTGTTTATGCAACGGTTTGTAGGCGAAACAAAAAGACCGGATGGAAAGAGACATTTCAACAAAGTATTGGAAAGTGCGTTGAAAGCAGCTCGAAAGTATGACCGCGCTATCGGTGTGATGTACGACCTGAGTGGTTGCCAGCCCGGAGACATGAAAGTTTTGGAGGACGACTGGAAAGAATTGGAAGCCTTGTTTTCTCTGTCGGACAGAAGTAAAAACCCTACCTATATCTGGCATAACAATCGTCCGTTGCTTACCATCTGGGGAGTAGGTTTCAACGATAATCGAAGGTATTCGATCGCTGACGCAGACCAAATGATCGCCCGTCTAAAAAAAGAACATAATATATCCATCATGTTAGGCGTACCTTACTTTTGGCGCGAACTTGGCAGAGACACAGAAGACAATCCTTTGCTCCACACATTGATCAAAAATCATATTGACATTGTAATGCCTTGGGCTGTTGGACGATATAATTATCAAACCTACGATTCGGTGGCATCTTTATTGCCGGAAGACATCAAGTGGTGTCGCGACAACAAAGTAGATTATGTTCCGTTGGTATTCCCCGGTTTCAGTTGGGGAAATCTCAAGAGAAACCCCGCGATATACAACCAGATACCCCGAATGAAAGGCGATTTTATATGGAAACAGATAGCCGCCGCGAAAGCAGCAGGAGCAACATCGCTCTATGTTGCCATGTTCGACGAAATAGACGAAGGAACCGCCATTTTCAAATGCGCCGAAGAAGGTAAACTGCCGCTTTTTGGCGATAAGCGTTTTATAGGAATCGAACCGGGATTGGGTAGCGATTATTATTTGTGGTTAGTTGGCCAAGCGAAGAAATGGTTCAGTGGAGCAACAGGATATAGTGAGACCAAACCGATTAGAAATAATCGAAAGACGTATCCATACGAATTTAATCCGTTAGGTAATATCCTCAATGACACTGAAAAGCCCTGTCGCGACGCGATTTGTCTTAACGGATCGTGGCAATTTATGCCTGTGTACGAAACCGATATAAAAAAATTTGTAAAACCTCAGAATTTTCATTGGGAAACAACCGCCATTAAGATACCCAGTCCATGGAATGTCAATTCGTATGCTCAGGGAGATGGCGGCGATTTTGTAACGTATCCGTCGTATCCAAATGAATGGGAAAAAGCAACGATGGGATGGATGCGCAAGGAGTTCGTATTACCGACGGCATGGAAGACGAAACGGATAATTCTGCATTTTGAAGCCATTGCCGGATTTGCGAAAATATATGTCAACGGCGAATTAGTCGGCGAAAATTTAGATATTTTTTTCGCAACACGATTTGACGTTACCTCTTTTTTAAAAGATGGCTCGAATGAAGTTGTGGTAGGTGTTGCAAAAGCCAGTCTGACCGATGTTCCGGGACCATACGGACGACGAAATTATGTTGCCGGTTCATTCTGGGGTCAGCACATCGTTGGTATCTGGCAGGATGTTTGGTTACTGGCTCAGCCTGAACTTGCCATATCCAATGTTTTCGTACAACCCGATGTTCAAAACGACTTTCTGAATCTGGAAGTTACCATCAAAAACCAAACGACGAAAACACAATCCTTCACCATGAGCGCTTCCGTCAGGAAATGGGAAAAACAGGGCGCGGATCATCTTGTCGAAGCCCCGCTACCCGACGGAATCCTAAAGGATGAGGCGTTGAAAATAGATATTCCCAAAAAGATTTCAATTAAAGCAGGCGACAGTATGGTTGTGAACCTCGGTCGTGTAACGGCAGGAAAATTGGAAACATGGACGCCTGAAAAGCCTAATTTATACGGCGTCGTAATCAGTTTGAACAACGGAAAAACGACGCTTGATACCAAGTACACCCGTTTTGGATGGCGGCAGTTTACCATTCGCGGTCAGGAATTGCTACTGAATGGAAAACCTGTTGTATTAAAGGGTGATTCATGGCATTTCATGGGGGTTCCACAAATGACCCGGCGCTACGCATGGGGATGGTATCAAATGTTGAAGGACGCCAATGCCAATGCCGTTCGGCTTCATGCACAACCCTATCCTTCATTCTATCTGGATGTGGCTGATGAAATGGGTATCTGTGTGTTGCCCGAAACAGGAATATGGTCAAGCGATGGTGGTCCGAAGATGGACTCTGACGATTACTGGATATATTGCCGAAAGCATGTGAAAGACATGGTGTTGCGTGATCGTAACCACCCGTCGGTATTCGGATGGAGTGTGTGCAACGAAACGCTCCCTGTGATTATTAATGTTTTTCGGGCGCCTAAATGGATTGAAGAACGACAGATAGACGAGATCAACGAATGGGTAAAGATCGTCAGGAAGAACGATCCGACACGCAGTTGGATTTCAGGCGATGGTGAAGATATGCGTCCTACCGATCTGCCAACGGTGATTGGTCACTACGGCGACGAAAACTCTATGCGGAAATGGTCATCCGAAGGAAAACCATGGGGAGTGGGCGAAACAGGAATGGGATACTATGGAACGCCTCGGCAGATATCGGTAATGAATGGTAACCGCGCTTATGAATCACAGTTGGGAAGAATGGAAGGGCTTGCCATCGAAGCGTATCAACTCATTGGAAAACAATTAGAGTACAAAGCAAGTTATGCCAGTGTTTTTAATATCGCATGGTATGGACTTAAACCTCTGGAGTTCGGTTTAAGGGATATCACACGTGCCCCGCTGCCTGATGACGGTATCTTCTTCCCGCCTTTCCGTGAAGGCGTTTCCGGTATGCAGCCCGAACGATTAGGTCCCTATACCAGTACAATTAATCCGGGTTTTGACCCTGATTTGCCTCTTTACAGCCCATGGCCCATGTTCGATGCCATAAAAGCCATCAATGCCACGCCGCCCATCCCGTTCCATATCGAAAATAATGACAAAGAGATAACGTATGAAAAACCTGTAGCGATATCCGAAGCCGTAATGATTGCGTCGTCCGAAAGCCAATTGAAAGAACAATGGCAGGAATTGGGTATTCCTTTCGGAGAAATTACCAAAAAGTCAATACCTTCGCTGCTAATTGTTGATGGAATTTATCCGCCGTCTAACCCGTCGTCGAAGCAGACCATTGACGCATGTATCAACCAGGGCGGAACAGTGCTGGTATGGGGGGTATCGCCCGAAAGCAGAAACCGGCTGAATGATTTGCTGCCTTATCCTTTGGAATTGACCGAACGAAAAGCTACGTCGCTCGTCAAAAAAGCCGACGATGTGTTTATCGGAGCTTTGAACAACAAGGATTTCTATTTTACCGAACTCACACGACAGCCGGTAATGCAATACGGGTTAGCGGGCGAAATTGTGAAACATGGAAAAGTCATTCTCGAAGCATGCAATACGGATTGGAGCCGTTGGAACTCCCGTCCGGAATATTTGAAAACAGCCGCTGTTTACAGAAGCGAACGAGAAGCCAAACCCGAAGGAGTAGCATTGGTAAAAACGCCAATGGGGAAAGGACAACTGTACCTGACGAGCATTGATCTGACACAACTGAAATCGGAAAGCGAAACCCTGTTTCGAACCATGCTGGCAAACCTTGGATTGACTTTACGAGATGTTCCGTTCAACACCCGTAAAGCATTAGCATCAGATGGAAGTCTCGAACGCGCTATATTTTTGAATGGGAAAAATGTAGACGATAACAAAATCCTGACGATGCGCAATCAGCAGTTTGTCGCTGTCTATGAATCGGGAAATCTCGAACCGGCGCTAACCGATTTGCAAGGATTCATTAATTTGTCCAGATTGCCGGGTGTCGGTCAGGATGACAAAACTTTATATATCAGCTTTTGGATATCCAGTCCCCGTTCGTTACTCAATCTGTTGGTAGAACCGGATATGCCGAAACTGAATATGACAGTGGAAGGACAAACCGGAGTAAACGCTTATATCAATGGCACATCAATGACGATGAACGGGAATATACTCGAAAACATGCCGTTGGAAAAAGGTTGGAATCATATTTTGTTACGCTTCGAAAAAGCGGAAGCATCAAGGGGATGGCGTACCAAAGTAAAGTTGACATCAGACAATCAGTCGTTTTTTCAGCAAATAAGATCATCGGTAGCAATGCCGGAATAAACGGTGTAGCCTGAATTATTCTTTACGCTGCCCGCTCAATGATTGATGGGTCGTTGGGACGTTTCTTCAAAAAGTCTTTTGAAACGGGATAAGCGTCCATTTGGGCATTGTCAAACGGTTGGAAAAATTGTTGTATATCTGTTTGTTTCAGTGATGCGTCAAACCAGAGTTTTTCGTATTCTTTGCCGATGATGAGCGGCATACGGTACGGATTACCGCCGCCGTTGTGAATTTTTGCGCACAGGTCGTTTGCCGGTACGGTCAGAATGGAAAATGTTTGCGTCCTTTCCGTTGTGTACGGGTTTTGCCAAATTTCATATACTCCGCCTATTGAAAAAATTTCTTCATCTGGCAAATAAATGAAATAGGGAATTTTCTCTTTATTTTCGTGATGATACTCAAAATAGCCGGTAGCGGGTATCAAACAACGTTTTTTATGTATCGGCGTTCTAAAAGCGTTTTTATCGAAAACCGTTTCGGAACGGGCGTTCAAACACATATTTCTGATTTTTTTAGCCTCTTCAACGCTTTTTGTCCAATGTGGTATCAAGCCCCAATATGCAATTTCGAGGCTTGGATTTGTCGTAAC